>ERZ791907.1207-NODE-1207-length-18736-cov-5.523045_pt1 | contig 18736 bp, 13 predicted proteins | sample MGYA00510145_ERZ791907 | MGnify/ENA primary metagenome ERZ791907 (study PRJEB30046, sample SAMN00792089) | human gut metagenome | study: EMG produced TPA metagenomics assembly of the A metagenome-wide association study of gut microbiota in type 2... | reverse complement strand
AGCAGCCAGATGGCAGATTCCTGAAGCACATAAAGTTCCGTTTTCCGGTGTATTTCGGAGACAGGGAGACACAGGAACTTTGTTGGGACAACGAAAGTACCGTTGAAACCGCGTGTTTGTTGGAGCGGAAGGGGTAAATAAAGGGGAGAGAGTGGTGTGCTTACGGGGTTTTTACAAGGTGAGTGTCATCAGAGGGGCTTGCGAAAAATTCGGCGATCATGTAGGGAAACATATCTACTTTTTAGTTTGACCGGAGAAAAAGTGGATGGTCGGAAAAATGTGATAGGGTTTAGGCTGTGGATTAGATGTCATAGGTTGTGGCAGTGATATAGATAACAAGACAGACCGCAGTTCAAGCTACTCGATACTAAGGGGCAGACTTGGCAGTGGAATAGATAACAGGAGGATTTGGAATATGGATTTTAGTTTGAATCAAATGCCGTCTACACAGAAAGAAATTGAATGGCAGTGGGAACGGGTTGTAAAAGAAAATATTGATTTTTCTGAAATTGGAGTGAATGGCGCCAGCTGTGATTTTGAGGCTAATTTGGATTATTTTAACTTGACGGATACAAAAGCAGACCAAATTTCGTTTATTGGAAGACGGTATGAGTTTTTTGAACGGGCAGTTGGGTTGCGAGATTTTAGATTAGAAATTTTTGGAGACATTCATCAGGATACACAAATTGGTATGATTTTAAATGGTATTAGCCGATATCGTGAAGAGTCGTTCCCGCATGGTCTGTTTGTTTCATATAGGTATATAGGGGAATCTGTTTACTGTGCTATTACGGTATGTCTTGTTGATAAAGATTTGGGATCAGAGATGGATGTTGCAGTAATCGAGGTTAGTCAAGATGAGAATGCATATGTTCTTCCAGTAGAAGTTTCAGAAGAAGCACTAGACTATTTCTCTTTTGATGACATTATGAGATTAGCATATTGGATCGGAAACTTTTGGGCGGGAGTACAATACGAAATAAATAATCGTCCAGAAGAAATAAGAGTTATTGAACAGAGAGGACCAATTTCACCAGACGACGATGCATATAAATCACAAGATAGAATCGTGTTGATTAAGAGAATAGTTGCTGTTGATAAAGATGGAAGACCTATTGAGTATGGTGCAACTGGTTCAGGACGTAAATATCATGTTCCATCTTGGGGTGTTCGTGGCCATGAACGAACACTTCAAGATGGGAGAATAATTCCAGTAAGAGCATATCGAAAGGGAAAAGAACGAAATAATCCGGAGATTTACATAGAAAAACGATATATATTTGATGATGAAAAAATTGATAATGATATCAATAAATAACCTATTTTAGGAGGAACATAGTGGCAACATTTAGAGATAGAGAAGTGTTTGAGTTTTGTGAAAAGACTTTTGAAGAATTAAAGCGACAAGACAATGGATATTTTCCGCATAAACACGATAAAGAGGTATTTAATAGAGCATCAGCACAGTTTGGAATTGGCGTGGAAGAGGTTGATAAGATATACGATTCTTATACTAAGGTTGCTGCTAAGCTAGAAATTATGAAAATTAATCGTCTTCCGAAGAACAAAAGAAAAGCAGCAATGATGAGGAAGATGCAAGATATAGTTTTAAACAATAAGGACCTCCCCTTTTATAAAATTGAAGGTGAACCACAAGAACCAATTGTGCCAGCAACAGATATTATAGAAGAAGGATATAAAGACCTTATATCTACTTTAGCTCATGTCGGTTGGACTATTCCTTTGACCATTGATATACAACAGTTAGAGGAACTACGCAATTGTAGTTTAGATAATGAAAAAATAGAAGAATTTTTTTTGAATTTTTATACGGATAAACAACTAGAAGAATTATCACAAACAATTTGCTCTGCAATAGATAATCAAGGACAAAAAAAGAGATTTGAAGAAGCATATTCAATTTTTAAACAGGGAATGTATTCCTCTTGTTTGACTGTATTGACGACGATTCTTGAAGGAGTGATTTCAAGTTTTGGAGACGATCCTAAGGATGTGAGAGTAAGGAGAATATGTAATTATCACGCATCTGAAGAAAAAAATAACGGGAATTCTATAAAGAGTCTGTGCTGGCAATCAATTTATGAATACACTACACTCTTGTTTGAAAAAAGTGATTTTTCTAAGAATGAACCAGACGAAACAAATAGACATTGGCTTGTACACGGAAGAACAAGTCAAATTGGAGAGAAGACCGATTGTATAAGAGTAATAAATGCTCTTTCGACAATTTCTAACCTGAGATAAAAACAACCCTCCCGGCCATTATGGTCGGGAGGGTTTCGTGAGTCTATGGGACTTACACATCAACATCGATATTAACACCAGATTTCAGTTCGACGGTGATGTGGTCATCCCAGATAGTAATCTGCTTGATCCAGCGTCGCACCAGCGATTCATCAAATTCGGTGAGGTAGATAGTTTGCTGCGCAATATAATCCTGCAGGTCATTGATCCGTTTTATCTGTTCATCCCTTGCGGCTGTGTCGACGGTGGTTTGCTGGTGGAGCTCTCGGAGTCTGAAAATCTCATCGGCAATCTCGTCATAGGCTTCTTTGCTCTGGGCTTTCTGGATAAGCTCTTGTTGCAAGGCCATCAGCTTCTCGTCGATGTTCTCGACAGAAGTGATTTGCGAAGCTCGGATGACTGAGGCAATGTTTAGCTGTAGCTGTGCCTGATAGCCACTTTTGTCTCCAAGCATCCGATTGATTGCTTTGACGACAGAACCCTGAAGGACCGGTTCGTTAATGGTTCTGGCGTGGCATTCCAGTCCAGTGGATTCCGGACTGCTGATGCAGCGCCAGACGATAGAGTTAACTCCACGATTGTTCCAGTGGAGCCTTCGGAACATTTCGCCACATTCTCCGCAGATGACGATTTGGGAGAAAGAAGAACTTCTTTTGCAATCATTTCTGCGTCAGTGCCACTTCTGTTGTGAAAAGTCTGATTCACGATGTTCACCTCGCTTTCTGTAGGTCGCTTTGTTTCGCCTTACACTACTCAATGGAGGTGAGATTGCCGTTTGGCCGAAAAATAGAAAAACTTTTTGAAAAGAAAAATCGTCCTCTGAAGAATCAGAGGACAACCATTCATATTAGATGTAGTCCTTAAGTTCGGAGCGGAGCTTCTGGAACAGATTGTCCCTACGATATACAAAGGTATTACGAGAGAGGCTCATTTTCTTGCCGCAGTCACGCTCCGATTTTCCCTGCATAATAAGCTGACAGATAAGACGACCTTCCGGGTCCAGCTCATTCAGCTTTACATAGAGAGCGTGAAGAAGTTCTGCATCCTCTAATACTTCAGCGATAGCTGCAGATTCATCTGGCATATCATCAAGCCAGCTCTTTTCGTTTCCGTCACCGTTACTTACAGTATTGTCGAGAGAAAGCTGATCGCTAGCTTTGGCATGCAGACGCAACGACCATGTTCCTGCTGACGTTTACGATAGGCATTGGTGTTACGATAGTAGTTCGTGTAGAATTACTTGTTGACATCAAGCCAGCTTTTGGATTCCTTGATGTAGATACGATATTGTTTACTCTGATTGTCTTTGTTTGCCATGACATTTACATCCGTTGGCTTCATATTTGAAGCGGAGATAACCGTTATGGCTGCCAGTGTTTTTTATAAGATGGTCACCTCGTGCGGATAACTCCGCTTCTTTCCGGTGACCAGCCGTTCGTAAGCTGGCACTCTATTGATATGTTCTTTTGTTCATCAACTACGAACACACCACGTGGCTACAAAGATGGTGAGTTGATGAACAAGTCAGACTGGTTAACGTTTTGTCCGAGACGAGTTTTTAATAACTATCTAAAATATGCCAGATTTCAAAATAAAAACCTCAGACATACCTATGTCCGTTTTTAGGAATAATGAGATGATTGATGGAACGGATAATGATTGAAAATCCTGGATTTACAAAAGAAAAGACCGGACATATACATGTCCGGCTGCCAAAAAACAAATATGAATGAATAGTAAATTTTCTAAGAAAAATAATAACAAATATAAGCAAACAACAAGAAACTGCTTGTATTTGCTACCGAAAATGACTATAATATTATCGGGTGATTGTATCTATACGTAACTTCGGGAGGTGAAATATGGAAGATAAGTTGAATGATAAATGGATAAACATTTAAGAAGCTGCTGAATACCTAGGTGTCAAGCCAGTGACGCTCCGCGGATGGATACGTAATGATAAAGGAATACCAGCACACAAAATCGGGAAGCAATGGAAGTTCAAATGTTCTGAACTTGATGTGTGGGTTAAAAGTGGAAAAAGCGCTATCGAGTAATTGAGACAGTAAATAAAATACAAGGAGATTCTGGCAATGGCAGTAAAGAAAACAGAGCTATATAGTTCCCTTTGGGCGAGTTGCGATGCATTGCGCGGAGGCATGGATGCATCACAATATAAGGATTACATACTTACACTTTTATTTATGAAGTATGTAACTGATAAATACAAAGGACAGAAATACGGAGATTTGACTGTTTTTGATAAGGCAAATGATCCGAATTCTGACCCTGAGAAAAGAACAGGCTGTTCTTTTGATGATTTTATAGCACTTAAAAATAAGAAGAACATTGGTGAAGGTATAGATAAGATTATAGCTCGCCTAGCTGAAGTAAACGAAGGATTGAAGGGCGTTATAGATATTGCTCATTTTAATGATGAAGCAAAAATAGGTAAAGACAAAGAGATGGTTGATAAGCTTACTAAGCTTATTGCAATTTTTCAGCGTCCTGAACTTGATTTTTCAAAAAACAAAGCAGAAGGCGACGATATTATTGGTGACGCTTACGAATATTTGATGCGTAGCTTTGCGTCTGAAAGTGGAAAGAGTAAGGGACAATTCTACACTCCAGCAGAGGTGTCTCGAATTCTTGCAAAAATTATCGGTATCGATAAGTGTACAGACCATGATGCAACCGTATGTGATCCGGCTTGTGGAAGTGGATCTTTGTTAATCAGAGCATTAGCAGAAGCTCCTTTTGAAATTTCAGGCTATGGTCAGGAAAAAGATGGTTCTACAGCTGGTTTGGCAAAGATGAATGCGGTTCTTCATAACAAAGCTACAATTAGAATTATGGCAGGAAATACATTCTCAGATCCTCAGTTTATAAAAACTGATGATCCATCAGAACTTGAGCGATTTGATTATATTGTGGCAAACCCTCCATTCTCTCTTAAAAACTGGTCCGATGGATTAAAAGAGTTTGGGCGATTTTCTGGATATGGGGATAGACCACCTGAAAAGAATGGTGATTACGCTTGGTTAATGCACATTTTGAAAACCCTGAAGTCTACTGGTAAAGCAGCAGTAATTCTTCCTCATGGAGTATTGTTTAGAGGAAATGCTGAAGCAACTATCAGACAGACAATTGTTGATAAAGGCTGGATTAAAGGAATTATCAGCTTACCTCCGAACTTATTTTACGGAACGGGTATTCCTGCTTGCATTCTCGTAATTGATAAAGAAGGTGCGGAAAATCGCGCTGGTATATTTATGATTGATGCAGGCAAGGGCTATGTAAAAGATGGAAGCAAGAACAGACTCCGTGAACAGGATATTTATCGTATTGTAACTACTTTTAATGAGCAGATTACAACAGATCCTAAATATGCTCGTTTTGTACCAAACAAAGAAATTAAGAAAAAGAATGGGTACAACTTAAATATTTCTCGTTACATTGATTCTTCTGACTCGGAAGATATTCAGGATATCTATGCGCATATTCACGGTGGTATACCAGCAGCGGATATTGATGCACTAGAACGTTTCTGGACTGCGTTCCCAACTCTTAAGAATGAGCTTTTTGGTGTGTTTAGCGAAGGCTACTATAAACTGAATGTAAAAGAAGATGTGATTCGACAGACAACATACTGTAACGCAGAATTTGCGGCTTATGGAGAAATGATTGATGAAGCATTCTCACATTGGAAGTCTTATGCAGATTCAAAACTTAGGGATCTGACGACTGGTGTGTCTGCAAAAGAACTGATTGTTGAATTAGCGCAAGCTATATTGAAAGAGTTTGAGGATCTTTCACTTATTAATAAATATGATGTGTATCAGGTACTTCTTGCTTACTGGAATGAAGTACTTAGCGATGATGTTTCTATGATCATCTCCGACGAAGCTGGTTATGGTGTTGCAAGAGAAACAGAAAACATCATGAAAGAAACAAGGAAAAAAGATGAAGATGGAAATCCGGAACTGAAAGTTGCAGGATGGGAAGGAAAACTTATACCCAAAGAGCTTATCATTTCCGAACTACTCCCTGAAGAGAAAAAAGCAATAGACGACCTTGTAGAATTTGTCGCAGAAACAGACTCTCGCCTTACGTCTTTAATTGAAGAATCTGCAGAGGATTCCGTTTTGTCTGATGTGGCTGAAGGTGGAAAAGTAAAGAGCAAAGATATCCAAGAAAAGATGGATGAAATCATGAGCCATATTCATACTCCACTGATTGATGGACTTGTCAAATTGCAGGGTATGCTTCCTATGAAGAAGAAGGAGTATGTGGATTACATTAGTAACAATATTATTCTAGAAGTGGCTTATACAGAAAAAGGTACTGTGACAAAGACATCCGTTGCATATGCACTGGCAATGGCACGGGCAGAAGCACCAGTGCCGGAAGCATATACAGACGATTATGCAGAACTTAAAGCTGCTTATGATTTTGCTAAGAAATCAGAGGATTCAACAAAACTTATCAAGGAGATGGATAAAGAACTTGATGAGAAGGCTCGTGAGCGATATGCAACTTTAACAGATGATGAAATCATGGATTTACTGGTAAATAAAAAGTGGTATTACGCCATCGGTACAGGTATTAATGATTTGTATGCAGCTATTTCTCATCAGCTCGCAGATCGAATTATTGAACTGTCTAAACGTTATGAAAATACGCTTCCTGACCTTATGAAGCAGACTGCTGATTATGAGGTAAAAGTAAAGAGCCATCTGGAAAGGATGGGCTTCAAATGGTAAGAGAATTAAAACACACAAAGATTGGAGATATTCCAGTAGACTGGGAACTTCAAACATTTGACGAAACATTTAGAGTGTTATCTAATAATACTCTGTCACGCGAAAATTTAAATAATCGCGGTGGAGCTGTAAGAAACATTCACTATGGCGATATTTTGACAAAATTTCCAGAAGTATTGGATTGTAAAGAAGAAATTCCATACGTAAATGATTTATCACTGTTATCTTCATCGACTCAATTACTTCAGGATGGTGACATTGTTATTGCAGATACGGCGGAGGACGAAACTGTTGGAAAAGTTACAGAGGTACAGAATCTCGGTGATAGTAAGCTTGTTGCAGGACTTCATACCATTCCGTGTAGAGTGATAAAAGGTGATTTTGCTCCTGGATGGTTAGGATATTACATGAATTCCAATTTATTTCACAATCAAATATTGCCATATATAACAGGTATAAAAGTGTCATCAATATCAAAAGGCGCTATTTCAGAGACATTGATATTGGTACCTCCATTTGATGAACAGGAGAAAATAGTACAATCATTAAATGAAGTGCAGTTATTAATGACAGCAGAAACAAAAGTTGTAAATAAGATGAAGTTTGTTAAAAATGGATGTTTATCAAAAATGTTTCCAAAAAATGATGCCACAGTTCCAGAAATGCGTTTGCCAGGATTTACTGGCGCTTGGGAACAGCGTAAGTTCTCAGAGTTTACTTGGAATGCGGGAAAAAGGAACAAAGAGGATCTTGATTTAGAGCCATATGCCATCACAAATGAGCATGGATTTATAAAGCAAAGTGAAGCCCATGATGACTTTGGCTATATGAAAGATACAGATAGAAAAGCATATAACATTGTTATGCCTAATTCATTCGCATACAATCCGGCAAGAATTAATGTTGGTTCAATAGGCTACTATGAAGGGACCGAAAATGTAATAGTTAGCTCGCTTTACGAGGTTTTTCAAACAGCTGATTACGTAGATGATAGATTCCTTTGGCACTGGTTTAAGTCCGATGAGTTTCCAAAATGGATTGAACGATTACAGGAAGGAAGTGTTCGCTTATATTTTTATTATGATAAACTTTGCGAATGTCAAATGCTTATGCCATCAGTGCCTGAACAAAAGAAAATTGCAGAGGCGTTAGATAACCTTGACAACCTTATCACTCTTCATCAGCGTAAGTGTGATAAATATTCGAGCATTAAAAAAGGTATGATGAGCGACTTGCTTACAGGTAAAATACGATTAGTTTAAGGAGGAATGTACGCATGAGTATTGGCGACACTGAAAGAGCTACCCAAGATCGTGTAGTTAGCTTCTTTAAGGATAGAGATATCCTTGATTATGAATACGTAGGCAATTTAAGAGATGCTGCAAACAAGAACATCCGTGAAGACCGTCTTCGTGCGTACTTGCGCCTTAGCGGTTACAGCCAGAAATTGATTGACGGAGCCGTTTCTGAACTGGTAAAAGCAGCAGATGATATGACACATGGTTTGTACGATGCAAATCATAAAGTCTATTCTCTTTTGAAGTATGGTGCCAAGGTAAAGGAAACAGCCGATGGAGCACCAAAGACGGTTTATTTCATGGATGTGGAAACACCTACAAATAACAACTTTGCGATTGCCGAGGAAGTTACAGTGGTTGGTCGTCAGGAAAAGAGACCAGACCTTGTAATTTATGTGAATGGTATTGCGATGGCGGTCATTGAATTGAAGAAAAGTAGTGTATCTGTTTCTAATGGTATTCGTCAGAATTTGACAAATCAGAAAGATGGATTTATCGCTCCATTCTTTACGACGATGCAGTTTTGTATGGCTGGTAATGAAATAGAAGGTTTGCGCTATGGAACGATTCAGACCAAAGAGAAATATTATATGGAATGGAAACCAGATGGATTCCATGAAAATGAGGATGAGCGTGACCCAGAGGATGCACGCATTATGGCTTATTGCGAAAAACTAGACAACCTGCTTTTACAGCAGATTTACCAGATGTTTGATAAAAAGCGTTTTATTGACCTTATTGAAAACTTTGTTGTGTATGACAAGGGAATCAAGAAGATGTGCCGATACAATCAGTTCTATGGTATCAAGCGTACACAAAGGCGATTGGCAAAACAGCACGGCGGTATTATTTGGCATACTCAAGGTAGTGGAAAAACACTTACTATGGTCTGGCTTTCAAAATGGATTCTTGCAAATTGTGAAGAAGAGAATCCTCGCGTGCTTATCGTTACAGACCGAGACGAGCTGGATGAACAGATTGAAAAAACTTATATCGGTGTTGATGAAAAGATTACCAGAACCAAGAGTTGCGATGACTTGCTTCAGAAATTAAATTCTTATGATGATTCATTGTTGTGTTCATTGGTGCATAAGTTTGGCCGTCGTGGTGGTGAAGCCACAGAAGCTGATTATGATAAGTATATTGATGAGTTGAAAAAAGCACTCCCTGCAGATTTTAAGGCAAAGGGTAAAATTTTTGTATTTGTAGATGAGTGTCACAGAACTCAGTCTGGTAAATTACATGCAGCAATGCAGGCAATTATGCCGGAAGCTATCTTTATTGGTTTCACTGGTACACCATTATTAAAGAAAGATAAGAAGACAAGTATCGAAGTTTTTGGAACATACATTCATAGCTATAAGTACAATGAAGCGGTTAAAGATGGTGTTGTACTGGATTTGAGATATGAATATAGAGATATTCCGCAGGATATTACAGCCCATGATAGGATTGACCAGTGGTTTGATGTTAAGACTCGTACTCTTTCAAGCAGAGCAAAGGCAAAACTAAAAGAGAAATGGGCAAGCATGCAGAAGATTTATAGCTCACGTTCAAGACTTGAGCGTGTTGCTTGGGACATCATTCAGGATTTCGACTTGAAGCCTCGTCTGATGGATGGTAATGGAAATGCTATTCTTGTAGCTGATTCTATTTATACTGCATGTAAGTATTATGAAATCTTCCAGCAGCGTGGGTTTAAGAAATGTGCAATCATTTCATCCTACACACCACAAGCGGGAGACCTCAGAACAGACACTGTAAGTGCTGATGATGAAACAGAGACTTTTGAAAAATACGAGATTTATCTTCGCATGTTAGGCTTTGACCCTGACAACCTTCCGGAGAAAGTTTCAATTCAGAAGAAAGCGGAAGATTTTGAGAAAGAGGTAAAGGAAAAGTTTGTCAATGAACCTGCAAATATGAAGTTGCTTATTGTAGTTGATAAGCTTCTCACAGGATTTGATGCACCTCCTTGTACATATCTTTATATTGATAAGAGCATGCAAGACCACGGTTTATTCCAAGCAATCTGTCGTGTAAATAGACTGGATGGTGATACCAAGGAATTTGGTTATATTGTGGATTACAAGCAGCTTTTTGGAAATTTAAGAAATGCTATGGGTAAGTACACATCTGGAGCATTTGAAAACTATGCCTTTGAAGATGTAGATGGACTTCTTAAAGACAGAGGTGATGAGGCTATTAAACATTTCAAGGATATTTACGAAGAGATAGAAGAATTATGTGAGGGTGTCGAAGCTCCGAGAGAAGATTTGCAGTATCTTCACTATTTCTGCGGCGTTTCCGGTATGAGCGAAGACATGGATGAAATCTATGCTCGTCTTCGTGAAAAATTATATAAACTCGTAAGCAGTCTAGTTCGTGCTTATGCTGAAGCAAAGCAGTATATGATTGATATTTGTTCTGCAACAGAACTTAATACTTATGAGAATAAAGTACATTTCTATATTGAGTTAAAGCAAACTATCGGAAATAAGAGTGGCGATTTCTTGGATTTCAAAGCTTATGAACCTGACATGCGTAAACTCATCGATAATTATATTGTAGCCTCTGATAGTATTAAGATTGGCGAATTTGATGATTTAACATTGCTAGATTTTGTTGTTGACCAAGGAGAAACAATGACGGATGATGAGACTCCTTCCGGGCAAAAGGAAGGCGCTGCAGAAGCCATCGAAAATAACATTCGTCGCAAGATGGTAGAGAAGGTTACTGTCAATCCAAAATACTATGAAAAGATGTCAGCTATTTTGGACAAGCTGATTCAGGATAGGCAGCAAGGAGTTCGCTCATATAAAGAACTTCTTGAAGAGTACATCAAGTTAGCAAAAAATGTAGAGCATCCGGAACAGAATGATGACTACCCAGAGAGCATTAGAAAGAGTAAGGCAATGCAAGCATTATATGATAATGTTGGTAGTGATGAAGACCTTGCTATTAAGCTTCATAAAGCCGTTATGGAAAGCAAGATGAGTGGATTCCGTGGTGATTCTATTAAGGAAAATCGTATTAAAAGAGCGTTATTCGCTATTCTCAATGATGATGCAGCGGTTGAACGTCTCTTCAAAATTATTGAGAAACAGGAGGAATACTAACAGATGAGAATTGTGATTTCGGGCATACCGATTGATATTCAAAAAAAGAATATTAAGAACATGCATCTTCAGGTAAAACCACCTGATGGACATGTTGTGATTTCAGCTCCGGCATCTATGGATGACAAGGCTATCGAGGTGTATGCTCGAACTAATCTCAGCTGGGTAAAAAAGCAGATTGAAAAGTTCCAGCAACAACCTCGAAGCGCTAAGCGTCAATATGTTAGTGGCGAAACAATGTATATCTGGGGAAAGCAGTATTATTTAACCTTTATTCCGGATTCTCAAAAGAACAACTTTGAAATCCAAGGTGATAAAGTGCTGCTTTCCATGAGAGAAGATAGTACAGTAAGGCAACGAGAAAACTATGTTCGTGAACAATATCGTTTGCTGTTAAAAGGTGAAATTGAGAAACTTCTTCCTAAGTGGGAAACCATTACAGGATTGAAGTGTGATTCATGGCAAACGAAATATATGGTTACACGTTGGGGAACATGTAACACTGATAAAAAGAAATTATGGTTCAATCTTCAGTTAGCCCAGAAGCCAATTGAGTGTTTGGATTATGTTATTTTGCATGAATTGATTCATCTGAGGGAACGTACTCATAATTCCACTTTCATAGCCTATATGGATTTGTATATGAAAGATTGGCGAGCTATTAGGAAACAGTTAAATGATTCGAAGCTGGACTATTATGATGCTCAAGATGAAAGCCCATTGCAGAAGCTAATAGACCAAAATCGGTACGATGAAATTAAAGATGCTGTATTAAGCTATTTAGCTCTTGAAGTTAAAGAAAAACGAGCAACATTATCTGATATCGAGATTCAAAATGTTGTTCATATTGAGCAGATTGAAGATGGAGCAATTGGATTTTCTGTAATCGTATCTTGCGATATCGAACATTCTGTATCAAAAAGTGGCAAAGTATCATTCACAGAAAGGTGGTTAAATGTTCGTTGTAAAGTTCTTTTAGGAGTTGAGCTTAGCAATTTTGAAATTGTCCTTATTTCCGAATGTGAGCAGCAGGAAGATTCAGACAATGATAAATATTCTGGAGAGTTAGTTCCTATTATTTCTAGAAATTCGTTTGATAATGAAGCCACTAAGTTTTTGGAGAAATATTATCCTATTGCGCTTGAAGAGCCTGTGGCAGTGCCAATCAGAACTATCGCAGAGGATATGGGACTAATCATTACAGAGAAAGAACTTCTTTCTTCTGAATTAGACGTTTTTGGATTGGTTGTTTTTGAGGACGGCAACGTTCAGGATAAAAATAAAAACATTGTTATCCGCAATGCAAAACGTGGAATGATTTTTATCGATCCTAGTGTGTATTTTGAACGTACTCTAGGTACTGTAAATTTCACAGTTGCACATGAGTGCTTCCATTGGTTTAGACATCAGCCATACCATGCATTAATGAAGATGCTTGGTTCTGATGATAAACTAGGGAAAATTATTCAATGTTCGATTGGTAGCAATGGCAAAGACACAGAAAAGTGGAAACCTATTGACTGGATGGAGTGGCAGGCTAATGGAGTGGCACTGCATATCCTTATGCCAACCAAGACTGCAAAAGTAAAAATTGATGAGTTAATAAAAAAATATCAAATCACTTTTGATGGAATCGATGGCTATAGAATTGAAGAAATGATTTCAGAGCTTGCTGATTTCTATGGCTTATCGAAGCAAGCTGTAAAGATGCGTATGCGAGAGTTGGGTTACTCAAAAGTAGATGGTGCCTTTACATATGTCAATGGACAGTATGTTACTCCATTTACATTTGATGCATCAGCGCTATCTGATAATCAGTCGTTTACTATTGCGTCTACAGATTTATTTAAAGCTTACTGCTTAAATAAAGATTTTAGAAAAGCGCTTGATACTGGTAAGTTTGTTTATATCGAAGGTCACGTTTGTATAAATGATGAAAAATATATAAATCGGTCAGACGGTCAAATCAATCTTACGCAGTATGCTTTATCTCATATGGATGAGTGCTGTCTTGTGTTTGACATGGGATATAGCTACGAATCCAAGTATCAAGGACAAAAATACTATACTCAAATGATGTATAAAACTCCGAGCCAACCTAATGGTCAGGAATACTCATTTGAAATGAATCACCATAACAAAACCTTATTAGCACAGATTCAGGGTGCAAAAAATAGTGCAGACGCTATGCGATTGTATCCGGGAGCATTTTCTGAAACGTTAGTTTAACTAATGAAGGAAAGAAAATTGTCAAATAAAAAGTTGGCTGATTCGTCCTTGGTCGGCGAAAAGACAATTCAAAGATTGAGAAATAATGAAGAATATCCAACGACGGTACAAACTGTTATGGGATTGTGTTACGGATTAAAATTGTCAGTTCCGGAAGCAGAAATGCTAATCAGTAAGACGGAATTCCATATAAAACCGACAACACCACAAAATAATGCATACAGATGTGCGTTGAGTGCATGTGCTGAAACTAGCATCTATGTAATAAACGAAATGTTAGAGTCCTGTGGGTATGAACCGTTCGGAAGTTCATCATTTGATTAGTATTGGAGGAGGATGCCTAATGAAGAAAATTGAAGGTTCGCCTAAGAATCTAAAACAATTATTACAGAATACAAAATATTCTATTCACTATTATCAGCGTGAATATATGTGGCAGCGTAAGCACATAGAAGAATTGATCGATGACCTTACATCAGAATTCTTGGAATATTATAAAACAGATGATCCAAGACAAGCTGTAGCTGATTATGGCGCATATTTCATGGGCTCCATTGTTTTGGCAGGAAGAGAAAATGCGATTATTGATGGTCAGCAAAGATTTTCGTCTTTGACACTATTGCTGATGTATCTTAATAACAGATTAAAGACTATCGGCCAGAGTTATAACATGATTGAGACTATGATTTTCTCAGAATCCTTCGGTACTAAGTCTTTCAACATCAATGTTGATGACCGTCAGGATTGTATGAATGCAATTTTCAACGATACTGATTTTGATACTACCGGTGCCGGAGAGTCTATAAAGAACCTTTATGGTCGATATCAGGATATTCAGGATGTTTTTCCTGCTGATATTACAGATGATATGTTATTGCATTTCTGTGATTGGGTTGCGGAGAAAGTATTCTTTATTGAGATTGTTGCAACAACTGAGCAAGATGCTCATAAAGTATTTGTTACTATGAACGACCGTGGTTTGAGCCTTACATCTACAGAAATGTTAAAGGGCTATATTCTTTCGGAAATTAAATCCGATTCTTCTCGTGAAAAGATGAATGGTATTTGGAAAGATAAAGTTCTTACATTAAAGAAAGATGACGACAAGGGCGATGAGACATTTATTAAAGCTTGGCTTAGAGCACACTACGCGGAAACAATCCGTGAGACAAAAGCCGGTGCTGTAAATAAGGACTTTGATATCATCGGTGGTTCCTTCCACAAGTGGGTACGAGATGAACGCGATAAACTAGGTCTTAATGACTCTGATGATTTCGAGTTGTTCATAAAGAAATTTGCAAGATTCGCAGAGGTTTATGAGCGTATCCGTCAGGCAGAAACAACGTTCGCTGAAGAAACAAAGTATGTATATTACAATGCGCAAGTTAACTTCACATTACAGCCACAGCTATTATTAGCACCTGTATGTTATGAAGATTCATGGCCAGTTATTATTGAGAAGATTAATCTGGTAGCAAGATTTATTGATGTTTTGATTGTATCCAGAGTAACGAATTACCGCTCTGTTGATTACAGCACAATTAAAAACTTTGTTTTCAATGTTACTAAGGATATCCGCATGACAGACATACCTACATTGAAACAGAAATTAGAACAGCAGTATATCAATCTTGCATTTGACCCGGCAGCAGCATTAAGTGATTTAAGACTGAACAGTTTTACTAAGAAATATATCAAGAATATCCTTGCGCGTACTACTGGATATATTGAAGAACAGACTGATGTTGCCTCAAATTACTGTAATTACATGAATACTCAACAAAAGAATCCGTTTGAGATTGAGCATATTATTACAGACCATTATGAATGGTTTACGGCAGAGTATTCTGACCAAGATGATTTTAGACGTTGGAGAAATAGCATCGGTGCTTTATTACTTCTTCACAAGAGCATCAATGCAAGCTTAAATGATGCAAAATATGATTATAAGCTTAAGAAGTATTGCTCTAACGAAGGCAATATCTACACGGAATCACTTGGTGAATTAGCGTACCAGAATAACCCTAAATTCAAGAAATTTATTGCTGACAATTCTCTTGGATTTAAAGCTTATGCATCATTTGGTAAGAATGAGATTACTGAGAGAATTGCTGTTCTTGTTGATTTGGTAAAACTTGTTTGGAATGATGACATGTTTATATAATCCGGAGAAAGGAGAAAGTTTTCATGGTGTTTAATACTTTTATAAAATGCCAAGTTTGTGGATGTATTACTAGAGTGCGTTTACAAGTTGGCTGGCAAGAGGAACATCCGATAGAAGTAACATGCGGTAAATGTGGAACTTCCTTGTCAGGTAAAGTGAAAATAGGGCAAGACTGTCCGGGTTTAAATTTCTCCTTTGATAATGCTGATGATGCTCAGGACGAGAACGCGGATTATGTTGTTGAATGCTCCGGTGAGTTTCCAACAGCAAAACAAGCAGAAGCAGCCGACTTAGAGGGCTTGGCAGTAACACCGTTTATTCGATATATGAATTGTATGAAGACAGATGACTCTTATGAAGAATTTGTACAAGCTGTATCCCAATTAAATGTAACCGCTAAAAAGTGGAAGAACTACAAAAGAATTCTTACCTTAGCGAAAAATAATAGCAAGTATCTAACCCAAGAGATTCAAAAGGAATTTTCCGGTCAGTTCTTTCAATGTCGAGATGAATCGGAAACATTGAGAGCTGTTCACATGATTGAGGTACATGGTCTTTATTCGGCGTTAAGAAAAGATATCCTTAATGATCTTTCATTTAGTGCAGGAATATTGAAAATGGATTCAGCACAAATGAAGAACTTAATTGAGTTTCTTAATTCTCATGATGGGTTCCACCTTGAAGAATTACAGGAGCTTGTCTATAAGGTCTACGATGAGTTTATGACAGTATATCAAAGACTTATACCTGCACTAGCTATACAATACTGCAAAGAGAACTCTTTTGATTTTGAACATGAAGGTTCTACAACAAGTAGTTTTGATAGCGTAAAACAGTTCTATTTGGATGCTTATGAGGCATTGGGCAATTTGTTGGTTATACCTGTAGCACTCAATAATATTAAATACAGGTCTGATATAAATGCTATGAATCCGATTGAGAAGAATGTAAATTCTTTGGAGGACTATATTAAACTCACAAAAGCATCAAGATATCATTTCTGTTTGGATTCTGAAGTTTACACAGGCTTTTTGAAAACACTCGTGAATGCGAAATTGAGAAATGCTATCGGTCATAATGATGTTGAATACAATTCAGTAGACCAGCTGATAACGTATATTCCTAATCCAAAAGACAGAACAAAAAAGAAAACAGAATACCTTCTTCAGTTTGAAAATGAAGCTATGCATATGTTTCAAGCTATATTGGGTATCTCTGAATATTTGTATCGTCTGAGGGAACTTGAACTTATGTATGATGGAAAAATTCCTATTATGGTTCAGGAAAGAGTAAAATGGCCGAAGAAGATAGGCCGCAATGAATTGTGTCCGTGCGGAAGCGGAAAGAAGTATAAGCGTTGTCATGGACGATGAGAGTATGTAGAAATTAGTTTATTATAGAGTAATTTGTTGGGGAAGGAGGCCTCCTGTTTGAAAAAGAAAAAAGATGAAATAACCATCCGTTCCAGTGCAGCAGAATACTTAACCTATGTTGCCTCTGTTGGTGATCAGCAGGACAGCATTGAGATGCGCTATGAGGATGAGAATATATGGCTGACACAGAAGATGATGGCCACATTGTATGGCGTTGGTTTGCCAACGATAAATGAACATATTAAAAAGATTTATGCAGATAGTGAATTAGAAAAGTACATTCAAGGATATGATTGGTAAGGGTAGCATTAAGCTTCGCGTTATGAGTGAACTTACAGAGAAGAACGGTGATAAGGTAGCTAGTCTTTATTGGAAAGAAACAATGTATAAGAAGCACGGGAATGAAATGCTTAGGTATTTGATTGATGTGTGTGGAATAGAAATGGAGGGTGGAATAAATTGAACGCAAAAAAATGGGTTACTATAGTTACCTTAATTTGTACGATAATAGCAGTTGTTTTAATGACTGTATCTAAATGTTGTTTTTCAGATGGAAATATTGGATATGATATAGCGTTAGCAGTATTTGGTAGTGCTTTACTTGGGCTTATTATGTCGTTAGTAGAATATTTCTCAGAACGTAAAAAAGCCATGGAACAATTTTGGATTGAGGCGAAACGTGTACTTGCTCAATTTCGAAAAGCGAAATATATTTATTTTGATGAACCGGAGGAGATTGTGATTGGTTGCATTGCAGAAAATTATTATAATAAACGTGCTAAGAAATTACCGCCAGGAGTAGCTGGTATATTTGGTCCGGAAGAGTCACATGAGTATCAAGAAAAATATACTCAGTGGATGAAAGAAAATAAGCCTATGTTATTTACAGAAAATCATGATATAGGAAATAATTTAAATCAAATTTATATTTCAAAAATGGAAAACTATGAAAAGACCATAAATGAAGTTATTGATAATTATATAGAATTGTCAAAGATTAGTTTATCTGAATTAGACAGTGCGTATGGTAATTTGAATTTTATTTTTTCGAATAAAAATATACGACTTAAAGCTTACAATGAAATTTTCAACAAGATAAGAACTATAAAACAAAAAATATTGGAAGAGACTTATCATTTCAATCTTTATAAAGATAATAAGGGGAATTTTGCTGTTTGCATGAACAAGGCAATTGAAGTGAGCAAAGTCTTGTTTACAGAGGAAAAAAAGTCTGAAGATGCTTTTGATTATGTGGGCATTTTCCAGAAAGAATTTGATGATATAGAAGAAAGTTTAGAAACTTTCAGAGCGAAAATATATTTTAGGTCAAAGGTTGAATCAATTGAAAGAATACCAGTAACTGGTAGGATGATGAATTTTAAGGATTCTACTGAGGTATCAAATAGTTAAAAGAGGGAAGGTGGTTGCATGGCAGCAGATAAAGAGTTTTTAACTTACAATCAACAGATTGTGGTCCTATGTCAAGATTTAGTACAAGTTAAAATGAGTTTTTCTCATTCTAACC
>ERZ791907.1191-NODE-1191-length-18931-cov-5.497033_pt1 | contig 18931 bp, 29 predicted proteins | sample MGYA00510145_ERZ791907 | MGnify/ENA primary metagenome ERZ791907 (study PRJEB30046, sample SAMN00792089) | human gut metagenome | study: EMG produced TPA metagenomics assembly of the A metagenome-wide association study of gut microbiota in type 2... | reverse complement strand
TATTATAATATATTATATAATAGAAAGGAGTATAGTATTATATGGCTAGTAATAAACAACATAGTGTTGAAGTAATACAAGCATTAAGAAATTTTCCTTATTTTGTTTTAAGAAATGAAATAGAAGAGGGATATAATTTATATACACAAGAATTATTACAGATTCAGCAAAACTATATTGATTACAAAAAAGGCGCTGAATTTATAACAGAGGGAACAGCAGGGGATTATGTAGCATCAGATGTTAGGTTTAAAATTGCAAAAACATTGATTGATAAAGAAGCAAGATTTATGTTTAGCCAAACACCAGATTTTTTAATTCAGCAAAATTATGTTGACGAAGAAAACACAGAACAAATACAACAATATCAAACATTAGTAAACAAGGTTTTAAAGAACAGTAAATTTTCAAGAACATTGTTACAAAGTGCAAAAGATTGTTTTATCGGAAAGCGTGTAGCATGTTTGGTTGACTTTTCAGAACAGGATGGAATTCAAACACATTTTTACAATAGTTTACAGTTTTATTACGAGACAGACTATGGTTCAGACAGATTAACAAAGTTTATAAGTTTTGAGAGTGTGAACAGAACAAGACAAACAAACCAAAAGAAATATTTAGTAAACAGATATGAAGAAATAAATGGACAAATACATTTTAGTTCTATTCTGTATAATGGACTTGGAAATGTAGAACAGGAAGTTGTAAAAGAACAGATAATCGAGCTTGACTATATCCCAGCAGTTGTTATTCTGAATGATGGAACATTGATTGATAAGTTAGGTGTGTCAGAAATTGAAGATTTAGCAATGTATGAAGCTGGATATAGTAGACTTGGAAATGCAGATATAGACAGTGAAAGAAAAGGAATGAATCCTATTCGTTACACAGTAGATATGAATGCAGAGACTACAGCTAATCTAAGTAGTGGAGCTGGTGCGTACTGGGATTTACGTTCAGAACAAAATCAAAATGAAGTAAATCCACAAGTGGGAACATTAGCACCACAGATGAATCACACAGAGAGTGTTAAAACAACACTTGATAGAATTAAAACAACAATGTATGGAGAACTTGATATACCAAACATTTCAGAAGAAACAATGGCGGGAACAATAACAAGTGGAAAAGCATTGAAAGCATTATATTATCCATTACAAGTAAGATGTGATGAAAAGATGAAAGCGTGGATTCCGGCACTTGAATTTATTGCTGAATGCATTTTGGATATTGCAATGTTAAACAAAGATGAAGTTATTTCAAGATATGTTTTAACAGGTTTAGATGAAATACAATATAACATTAATATTTTAGAACACTATGCACTTATGGAAGATGAAGATGATGAAAAAGCGTCAGACCTTTCAGAGATTGCGGCAAATGCTAGAAGTAGAAAGTCATATATTAAGAAGTGGAGAAAGGATGAATTTAAAACAGATGCACAGATTGATGAAGAACTTATGCAAATAGCAATAGAGAATAATATGTTTGATAGCATGAGCATGAATACACAAGTACAAGGTGAATTTGATGATATTGGAACACAGAACCAAGTAGAAAAGAATGTTCAACAAATTGAAACACAAACAAAACTCGAAGAAGAATAAAAAGCTTTAAATAAGTGTTGACATTTATATTGTTATAGTGTATTATAATACTTGTAAGGAACAAAGAAAACAAATTAGAAGAAAACAGAAAAAGGGGTGTGAAATGGCACAGAAGTTCAGTTTAAAAAATGCAGAACAAGTAAGACAGACAACAACAGTACAGATGCAAAAAGATATAAAACAAATGTATGAGAATCTGTACCATGATGTTACAAAACAAATAGCAAGCATGGGAAATGGAAGCATGCAAAAACAAAACCTCATATTACTAAAGCGGAGCATAACAAAAAGAATTGAACAATTAAATAAAGATATTAAAAATGGTGTTGTTCGAAATATGACAACAGTTTCTGAAAGTGTAGTGTATGATACTAGAACATTTTTAAAATATTGTGGTTTTAAAGATTCGGACATACATGAAGCATTTAGGTTTATTCCCGATCAAGTTGTTAGAAATATAATAACCGGGAATATATATCAAGATAATTGGTCATTGAGTAAAGCAATATGGGGTTATAACAAACAAACACAGGAAAGTATAAATAAAATAATCTCAATAGGAACAGCACAAGGAAAAAGCGCATATGAGATAGCACTTGATATTGAAAGTTATGTAGACCCAAAAGCGAGAAAGGCAAGTAAAGTAATCTACAGCACTAGAAAAGCAAGAATAACAGATGTAAACAGTGGCAGGGCGAACAAAGTCGGAGAAACAATAAATGATAAGTTTAGGTTCGGACATGTTGATTACAATGCACAAAGGCTTGCTAGAACATTAGTGTCACACGCATACCAACAGAGTTTTGAAGCAGTAAACAAAAATGACCCTTTTGTTATTGGTTATAGATGGATTACAAGTAATTTTCATGGTAGAGTTTGTAGGATATGTGAGAACAGAGCTAAAGAAGATAAATATGGATTAGGACAGGGAGTATATCCGAAAGATGCATTACCATTAGACCATCCTAATGGGATGTGTACTTTTGAAGCTGTGATTCATGATAGTATGTCAGATATAGCTAAGAAAATTGGAATGTGGTATAATTCACCAGTAGGAACGTTCCCGGAGATTGATAGATATGCATTAGATTTTATGTAGAACAGGAGAAGGATATGGAAGTAAAAAGAGTATGTAACAAATGTGGAGAGGTAAACAGTTTGGATTCAAAGTCACTACTGAAAAAGGATGTATATGACGAAGATAAAAAACATTATGTTATTTTGTATTTTGAATGTGTAAGGTGTAAAGAAGTCGAAGTCGTTCAGATAGACGATAATGAGTCCATACAGACGTTTAAAGAGATTAAGGCATTATTTACCAAGACAATGAGAAAACGTCTTAGAAAGGAAACTGTGAGTCCTAGAGAGGTAAAGAAAAAGGATAGACTTATAAAAAAACTTAATGAAAAAAGAAAGTTGCTCAATGATGTTTCAAAAGGAAAAACTTTTTATGATGAAAATGGAAAAATATTTATAAAAGAGTTGACAATGTATACAGGCGGTGATATAATTGAAAGTGACATGTGATAAGTGTCAAATATCCTTTTATCCAATGATAAAGGAAGAAAACAAACAAGTTGGAGAACAGAATATAACAAGGACTTTTCTAGTATGTCCGAATTGTGGAAAACAATACGATTGTTATTATGATAATCAGAAAACATTGATTTTGAAAAAACAAATAGGAAAAGCATTAGAAAGTGCAAGGGTAGAAACAAATAAGGCAAACGAGTTGAGAATTTTAAAAGGTATTGAGAAAAAGAAAAGACAGTTAAAGAAAGAAGAGAGAATTTTACAAACATTATATAATAAAGGAGAATAGAACAAATGTCAGAAACAAATACAAACGGAACAAATGAAGAAACAAATGCACAGAACAATGCAAACAATAACAATGCACAGCAGAATAATAACACAAATCAGCAGACAAGTACACAACAGAATAATGTTGATGTTGAAAAAGTAAAAGGTGATGCTGTAGCAGAATATCTTAAATCTTTAGGAGTTGAAGATTCAGAGTCTTTACAGGCAATCGTAAAGAAAGCTAAAGATGACGAAGAAGCAAACAAAACTGATTTACAGAAAAAGGATGATGCATTAACAGCAACAACAAAAGAACTTGTTACAGAGCGTGAAGCGAGAGTAATTGCAGAAGCTAAATTGTCAGCTATTCAGTTAGGAGCAAAACCGGAGCTTGTGGATGATTTAGTTATTGTCGCAAAAGCAAAAGCGACAAAAGATAAAGACATTAATGTTGTAATCGCAGAAATGAAAGACAGCACAAATGGGAAGATTTATTTTGCAACTGAGGAAGATGAAACAAACAAAAATGGAACAGTAACACGTTCAAGAGTGAAGAAAACAACAGAGCAAAATAAACAGGGTACAAATGAAAATTCAAACAATGGAGATTCAAAGTATGCAGGAACAATGGCTGAAAGATTACTTGCTGGAAGAAAAGCAGTAAAGAGCCATTATTTTAAATAAAGGAGGGCAAAACAAATGTTAAATCAAACAGGAGTTAGAAAAGAAACATATGGTAATACAAACCAAATTCTTTTTGCAGTAGAACATCAAGTTTCTATTGGTGTAGTAGTAAGTGGAACACTCGGAGTTGCAGAGGGAACAAAGAAAGTGGTTAAAGCGGGAACACCACTCACAGGAAATCTTGATGCAAGAACGATAGCATTCACAGCGGCAACAGCTGGTAGCTCTACAGAAGCGTCTAACGCAGTAGGAGTTCTTCTACATGATGTGGATGTTACAACAGGTAATGCAAATGGAACATTGCTTTTGTTTGGATTCGTAAATACAAACAGAATTGATGCAACAACAAAAGCGAAACTTACAGATATTGTAAAAGCGGCAATGCCAATGATTAAATTCGTTGCTTGCTAATTAAGAAATAGGAGGAAAACAAAACATGACAATTTATGACCTTATTATTAGTTCTGAAATTACATCATATTGGGAATTGTTACAACAGGACAGAGAGCCATATTTAGGAGAGGAACTTTTCCCAAACGATAAGAAACTTGGACTCACGCTTAAATGGCTGAAAGGTTCTAATGGACTTCCAGTAGTTCTGAAAGCATCAGCGTTTGATGTACAGGCTATTCCAAGACCGAGAATTGGATTTGAGAAGTTAAGCGCAGATATGCCATTCTTCAAAGAGTCCAAGTACATTGATGAAGAATTAAGACAGGAACTCAACAAAGTCATTGAGAGCGGAAACCAAGCATACATTGATGCAATCGTAAACAGAATCTTTGCAGACGAGGTTGAACTTCTTGAGGGTGCTTCCGCACAGAGAGAGCGCATGAGAATGATGATGCTCACAACAGGAACAATTTCTATGAAAGGAAATGGACAGGCCTATGAGTATAATTATGGTGTAGATGGAAGCCATAAAGTAACAGTAACAATGAGTTGGAGTGACCCATCAGCGACAATTCTTGATGATATCAGAACAGGAATTACAAAAATTGTTGATGATACTGGTGTAACAGTTGAAAGAGCAGTATGTTCTTCAAAGGTGTTCGGATATATCAGAGCAAATACAGAAATTAAGAAATCTATCTATGTTATGACAGATGGTGTTGGTTTTGTATCAGATGCAAAAGTTAAACAGTTCATTAAAGATGAACTTGGAATTGATATTGTAGTATATGACAAACGATACAAAGATGAAGAGGGAGCAGTTCAGAGATATGTTCCAGAAGATGTTTTTGTTATGTTCCCAGCAGGAAAACTCGGAAACACATGGTTCGGTACTACACCGGAAGAATCAGACCTTATGTCAAGTAATGTTGCAAATGTGTCTATTACAGATACAGGAGTAGCAGTTACAACAATGACAAAGGCAGACCCGGTAAATGTTGAAACAAAAGCAACAATGATTTGTTTGCCAGACTTCCCAACAGCAGACCAAGTATATATTCTTGATGTAGTAGCGTAAGGGAGGAATAAACATGGCAATGGTTAATATTATGAAAGGTGAGCATACCGTTAAGGTAAGCCGCCAATCATATGAAACAATGTTCAAGAAGAATGGTTATATTATTGTTGATGAAACAGAACAGAACATTGATGATATTGTAGAAGATGAACAGATTGAAGAAGATGATTCAGTAGATACAATTCCGATTTCTGAAATGAACAAAGAACAGCTTATGGAGTATGCAGAGAAACATAATATTGATACTTCAAAAGCTAAAAATGTAAGAGAAGCAAGACAGATTATTCAGAAAGCAATCCAGCAGAGTAAAATGTAAACAAATGTGGGAGGTGAGTAGATGGATAATTTAGAACAGTTAAAATTCAACTTGAGAGAAAAACAAGCACCATATTTTGAAGTGGATGAATTGCAATATCTATTAGAAAAAAATAACGGTGATGTTAGAAAAGCAAGCTATGATGGATTAATAATCAAAGCAGAGGTAACAGGGTTGGATGTGAGTGGTTTAACTACAAAAGACAGTTCTAGTTATTTCAAGATGCTTGCATCCCACTTTGTTTCTGTGAACAGTGGGGTGCTAAGATGAATGAGAAAATGTTACAGATAGAGCTAAACAAAGTAAAACGAGAAATAAAAACACATGGCGGAAGTTATGTTGTTAAAAGAACAGTATTAAACAACTATGGAGAAGATACCGACAAACAAGAGGAAGTTGTAGAAGTACAAGGATTGTTTCATACACAAAAGGGATATATAACAAAAAGCGTTTCAGATGGTTCTAAGACACATTCAAAAGGACAGCCGAAATTAATGGTTGCATATGATGATTCTGTTTTGATTAAAAATGGAGATATGATACAAATAAATGAAAACACTTATAAGATTATTGAGAAAAATAATATGCAGGAGTTTAACATTATTTGTGATATATCAATGGAGTTGGTGTTAAATGGGAACAATTAGAGTTGATGCGAAACAGTTACTTGACAATTTAGAGAGAGCAGAAACAAAATCACAAGTTGCAATTAAAATGTTTGCGACAAGTGGTGCAAAAAAGTTTCAGAACTATGCTAAGAGGAACAGACCGTGGACAGACAGAACAGGACATGCAAGGCAAAGGCTAACAGGATGGGTTGAACAAATTGGAAAAATGCGAACAAGAATATATATAGGTCATGGAGTTGATTATGGTATATATTTAGAGTTATGTAATGAAAGAAGATTTGCTATTCTACAGCCAACCGTTAATGCGTGTTCCAAGGAAGTTTTGGACGGTTATAAGGACTTATTGAGGTATATCAAATGAAAAGCATTATAGAACAGATTAGGGATACTATAGCGGTAGATGGAACAGAAGTATATTATCCATCACAGCACAAAGGAGAATGTATAAAAGAGTATGTTGTTGTAAAGTCAGAGGGAACATATGAACAGCAATTAGTTTCAAGTGAAAGACCGCTATACACAATTATGTTATATGTTCCAGTGAACAGATATGGAAGAATTGAAAGTTTCATGTTTGAAACAAAACAAAAAATGAAACAAGTATTTCCACTTGTTATGTATGTTGGAAATGAAACAGCAAGTTTTTATGACGAAGATAAAAATGCGCATATGGTATCATTTCAATACCAAGGCTGTAGAAAAATAGAAAATTATTAGGAGGAATTGAGCAATGCCGAAAGCACAGAAAAAAGCAGTTGGAATCCCAACCATTGATGTTGCCCTTGTAGTTGTAAGAACAGGAATGGCTGGTGGTGATGATTCTACCGTAACAGAGATTGCGGTAGATACAGCAAATAAAATCGCAGTTGAACCGCAGACAGAAACAACAGACGCAATTAAACTTGTAAAACTTGGAAGATTGATTGCACAGAAGCCAGCAACTACGACAATTACCGGACATCAGATTACAATGACAGATAATGTATTCATTCCAGAACTTGTTAAGATTCTACAAGGCGGAACAGTAAGCGGAACAGGAGATACATTAACATATACACCACCAGTTGCGGGAAGCACAGACAAAGGACAAGTATTTGAACTCGATTGTTATTCAGCACAATATGATGCAAGTGGTCAGATTGTTAGATATGAGAAAATCACATATCCTAACTGTCAAGGAACACCAGTTGCAATGAGTTCAGAAGATGATGTGTTCCGTGTACCGGAGTATACAATCAACTCTGCACCAAAAGAGGGAGAAGCACCATATAAGATTTCTTATGTGAAAACACTCCCACAGTTCACAGAGTCTGTAGCATTATCAGATGAAGATAGTTTTGAAACAGGACTAGCGGTAAACTAAATAAAAAAAAGATAGGAGAATAAGAACATGGCAAGAACAGCAAAAACAGAACAGGTAACAAGTTTAGAACAGTTGAAGCAATATGCAGATGGTAATATCGTAAGACTTCCAGATTTTGCAGAGGGTCAGCCTTTTGTTGCGAAACTTAAAAGACCATCTATTTTAGGGATGGCAAAACAGGGAAAGATTCCAAATTCATTACTTGTTAAAACAAATGAGTTATTCGTACAGAGTGGAAGTCTTGATACGGAAGAAAATAGTATGATGCAAGAAATCTATGATGTAATTGATTTGATTGCAAGTGAAACTTTCGTAGAGCCAACATATGATGAAATCAAAAGTACAGGGATTGAGCTTACAGATGAACAGATGATGTTTATTTTCAATTACTCACAGCAGGGGGTAAAAGCATTAGAATCCTTTCGTACAGAGTAAAAAGATAGAAAGCGTATTAGCAATATCAAGGCAGTATAAATGTTTACCTAGTGAAGTGCTAGGGATAGAGGACAGTTATACTGCCTTTTGTTTTAACGAAGCATGTTGTGAATTAACATTGAGATTAACAGAGGGAGAAAAACCTCATTATATAGAACAGAACAAAAAAGCGGAGACAAAACACTATAACAATTTTAAAGATTTTTATAAACAGTACGAATAAAAGTATTGTTTGAAAGGAGAAACAAATGGCGGTTAATATGGGAACTGCTGTGGCATATTTGGAACTTGATTCAAGTAAGTTTCAAAAAGGGTTTAAATCCGCTTATAATGACCTAAAAGTTTTTGGGGATAAATCAGCCACAGCAGAACAAAAGTTTAAAGGACTTTCAAGTGCCTTTGCTACAGTAGGAAGTACAATGTCAAGAAATGTAACATTGCCACTTGCAGGGGTAGGAGCGGCGGCACTTAAAGCGGGAACAGATTTTGAAAGTGCTATGTCACAAGTTGCCGCAACAATGGGAACAACAACAGATAAGATTCAAAACCTTTCCAAGTTCGCACAGCATATGGGTGCTACAACAGCGTTTAGCGCAACGCAAGCGGCAGAGGGATTAAATGTATTAGCGCAGAGTGGATTAACGGCAGAAGAGCAAATGACAGCACTTCCAGAGGTATTGAACCTTGCGGCGGCTGGTAATTTAAGTCTTGCTGATTCCTCAACATATGTTGTAGGTACTCTTAAGGGTTTTGGAAAAGGAATGGATGAAGCAAAGCGTGTTACTGATTTAGTTGCAAAAGGGGCAACAATGGCTAACACAGATGTTAGAGGATTAGGGACAGCACTCTCTTCTTCATCCGCAACAGCTAAGAGTTATGGACAAAATATGGAAAGTGTAACATTAAGTTTGTTACGATTAGCAGAACAAAACATAACAGGTGAAGAAGCGGCAACATCATTAAACAGAGCAATGATGGATTTGTATACACCTACAAGTACAGCCAAGAAAGCACTTGATGAATTAGGTGTTTCAGTGTATGATGCACAAGGCAATGCAAGAGATTTTAATGACGTTGTAGACGAATTAAATGGCAAGCTAAGTGGAATGTCAGAGGAAGAAAGAAACGCATATAAAAACACCATATTCACAACATATGGATTGCAAGCGTTTAACAAAATGACAGTTTCATCAACAGAGAAAGTTAATGACTTTAAAGAGGGATTGAAAGACGCAAACGATTCGGCATTAAAACAAGCACAAACACAGCTCGATAATTTAAAGGGTGACATAACACTTTTTAAATCAGCATTAGAGGGTGCTGGAATTGTTATATCGAATGTATTAATACCAAACATAAGAAACTTTATTCAATTTCTTACAAACCTTGTAACAAAGTTTAATGAATTGTCAGAAGAACAGCAGAATTTTATCGTAAAAGCGGGTCTTGTAATTGCCGCAATCGGCCCAGTTTTGCTTATTTTGTCAAAAGTTGCAAGTACAATAGGCACTATAATTACAGCTGTTAAAACAGCAAGTGGAGTTATTGGAAGTGTAACAAAAACAATACAGCTTCTTAGTGTGGGGCAATCAGAATTGATAGCAAGCATGGGTGGAATACCAAGTGTTATAACAAAAATTGCAACGACCTTTAGTTCAGTGATAGCACCAGCTCTAGGAGTTGTTGCAGTTATTGGAACATTGGTTGCAATGTTTGTTACATTGTGGAAAACAAATGAAGAATTTAGAAATAACATAACAAATACATTCAATGAATTAAAGAAAGTGTTTTCAGATTTTGCGAATGAATTTGTAAGTAAGATAAATGAGTTAGGTTTTAACTTTGAAAGCATAATAGATGTGATTAAAACAGCATGGGAGACATTGTGTGATATATTTGCACCAGTATTTGAGGGTGCTTTTTCTACAGTTGTAGATATTATACAGCTTGTTTTAAACAATGTTCTAAGTATAATGGATATATTCATTGGAATATTTACAGGAGATTTTGAACAAGTTGCAGATGGCATAAAAGGATTGTTTGACAACGTAGTAGAAACGTTCACAAGTATTGGAAGCACAATTTTAAGCACTATAGGAGATATAGGAGCGAAGATATTAGAGAAGTTTGGACTTGATGAAGCGGCACAAAAGTTTCAAGAGTTCTTTGACAAAGTGTCTGATATTTTCAGCAGACTTCCAGAAATCATTTTGGGAGCGTTTGATAGCGTTAAAATATTCTTTACCGAAACAATTCCAGAGGTATTTAATAATGCAGTTGAAACAATACAAGGCTTTGTTAATAACATAATTAGCTTTTTTACAGAAACAATACCGAATGCATTTAATACTTTTGTGAATGAAACAATACCAAACACAATAAATGCGATTGTAACATGGTTCAGTGAATTACCTTATAAGATTGGTTATGTAATCGGTGAAATGTTAGGACATATATATTTGTTTGGTCAATCTTGTATTGAATGGGCAACAACTGAATTGCCAGTGATAATTGAAAATATTGTAACATGGTTCGCAACATTACCAAGCAGAATATGGGAATTGTTGCTTGATACAATAAACAAAGTTATTGAGTTTGGGACAAACTTAGTTGAGACTGGTGTTCAAGCCGCAACAAACTTTGTAATAAATGTCGTAACATGGTTCGCAACATTACCTAGCAGAATATATCAATGGCTATCACAAACTATAAGTAGAGTAATATCATGGGGTTCACAGCTTGTACAGAGCGGAGTTCAAACAGCAACAAACTTTGTTTCAAGATTTATTTCATTCTTGCAACAACTACCAAGTAAAGTATGGAGTATAGTATCGCAAATACCTAGTAAGATATTAGCAATAGGAGGTCAGATGTACAGTGCTGGTAGAAATATTCTGTCACAGTTGTGGAATGGATTAAAGAGCATAGGGAACAGCATACTCGGTTGGGTAAGTGATTTTGCAAGTAAGATAGGAAGTTTTGTAAGTGGAATAATTAGCGGATTTAAGAATGTTGTAAGTGGTGCGAATGAGGCAAAGTCAGCCGCTAAGAGTGTAAATGGTAAACATGCAAACGGTTTGGATTATGTACCATTTAATGGATATATAGCAGAGTTGCATAAAGGAGAAAGGGTATTGACAAAACAGGAGAATGAAGAGTATAATAGTAATAGTGGTAGAAGTAGCAGTGGTGATACATTTAATTTCTACAATACAAAACCAAACGCATATGAGTATGCAAGACAAGTGAAAAAAGCAAAAAGGGAGTTATTGTTAGGATTTTAAAAGGTGGTGAAAACAATGGTCAAAAAAGTTACACTAACAAATAGCGTAACAAAAGACAGTATTGTTATTGATTCAAAAGATGGTTATTATATCATTGATGAAATTGACTGGGATACACCTAGCGTAGAAATGTCAGCATATAGAGTGCCTTATCAAATAGGGCAGTCTTATGCTGGTTTAACAGTTGGAACAAGAAAACCAACTATAACAGGATATGTTGTTGCTAAGAATGTAGAACAGGCAAACACATGGGAGCAATACTGGGAGAATTGTGAAACAGCAGTACAAGACAAAAAGGAAGAACTTGATAGAATAATTTCTATATACCAAGAAATTGTGATTGAAGCAAATGGATTTTATTTAGATGCAAGACCAACAGCACCACCAAAATATTCTAAAACATATAAAGAGAACAATGAGGTTTTATGCAAGTTTATTTTGGAGTTTGAATGCTTCAATCCAATGTTTTATAAGGAAACAAAAACAATTAATTTTTCTGTTCTTGAGAACAAGTTTAAATTTCCACTAACGATTCCTAAAACAAAAGGGATAACAATGGGGATAGAACATAGTAAGAAAATTGTATTGATTGAAAACAATGGTGATGTTCCAGTCGGATGTATTATAAGGATGAAAGCTGTTAGTGATTCTCTAATAACACAGCAAGTAAACAGCATAACAGAAAATGCAAAAATAATATTTTCTGATTTGAGCATATCGGCTGGGGAAGAGATTATCATAAATACAAATATAGGCGAAGAAAGTGTTAAGTTACATACCTTAAGTGGGGATGAAGTCTCGATAGTTGGGAATATGGAAGCTGGTTATAAACTGTTTAAAATCCTCATAGGTAAGAACTACTATTCGTATGAAACACAGCCTAGTGATGGTGTCATGGATGTTAGTTTTGAGTACAGAGAACAGTATTTCAACATAAGGGGGATGTAGAACATGATAACAATATTAGATGATACAATGCGTATAGTTGATGTTCTTCGTAAGTATGAATATTCGCAGTATCAGTATAAGGCAAGAGAAATAGGAACATTTCAAATAGATGCAATGCTTGACAAAGAAAACTTATATTTGATGGACAAAACAAAAAACTTTTATGTTCTGTTTGATGATGATGTTTTTGGAGTAATTGAATCAGTTAAGAGAGAAAGTGATAGTGAAACAAGTAGAGTGTTCACAATTAAAGGAAGTCTTGCATTAAAGTTATTAGAATACAGAGTAATCAAAGGGCAGCTCACATTCAAGGGGAAAAGCTATAAATACATTGAAGAGCTTGTAAAACAAAATCTAATTTTTTCAGATGATGCAAATAGAAACATTGCGCTATCTGTAGAATTCGAAAATGAAGAAAGGCTAAAAAATGTATGTAGTACAATAGATAAGCAGATAACTGGTGGTTCGTTATGGGATGAAATAAGCGAAGTTGCAGAAGCAGATAAGTTAAGAATTGTCTTAAAGCCTAATGTTGTAGTAATCAACAGAGAAAATCCATACAATATAGATGGATGGACTCTTATAATTGGTGCTGGTGAAGATAGAACAAGAAACAGGGGAAATAAAGTAGTTAGTCCTGTGGTATTTTCCCAGTCTCTAAGCAATATAGCAAATACAGATTATATAGTTGACAGAAGCAAATTAAGGAACACTGTATATATTGCCGGAGAGGGAGAGGGAACAGACAGAAAGTGGTATAACATAGACGTTAATTCAGATGTAACTTTTGGAGAAAGAAAAGGTTGGAACAGAAGAGAACTATGGGTTGATGCAAGGGATGTGCAGAGTGAACAGGATAACAAACAATTAACAGATACAGAGTATGAAGAACTTATAAAACAAAGGGCGAATGAAAAAGCAAAAGACAATGATTTGAGTGAAGAGTACACAGCAACAGTGACAGATATAACAAAACAATATACATATAAAAAAGATTATAACATAGGAGATTTTGTTACAATCGCAGATGAAGAACTTGGAATGGAAATTGATGCACAGATTACAAATGTGATTATAACGAGACAGGATGATAGAAATATAATTGATATAGAATTTACTTATGGTTCAAGAACCAAAGATATTATAGAAGAGTCAGAAACAGCAATAAAAAAGATAGAGGAAAATAATGTTAATGTTAAATACATTGAAACAAGCACAAAGAAGTTAGGGACTGGACTTGATGGAGTTAAGAGTGATATTCTATCACTTAAAAATTTGAAAGCAGATGCTCTTACAAAAAATATAGATAATCTTCCACAAGACAATGAATCGTTTTTTGTTCATGCGAATAGTAATGTTCCATTTCCAAGCGGTTTGACGATACCAAAATATTCAAAAGGAGTGTTTATAACAAATGGAGGAAAAGATGGTGTGATAATTATGGTTGACGTTTCAAATAATTTTTACATTGGTTTTAGAAATGGTGGAACATGGAGTGGAAGAAAGATATAAAATAATCGAAAGGAGTGATTTGATATGTCAGAAAGGTATGGTTTTTTTAATGCGGTAGAAACAAGTAGTGGTGTTTATGACAGAACATATAATGCGGAAGATTTTGCAAATTATTTTTCAAAGTTTATCGGTAATGGCGTATTTGTAGAACCTACAAATGGGTTAAAGGTATCAGCACAAAGCGGATTAAAGGTAACAGTAAAATCCGGTAGTGCTTATATAGATGGATATTATTATGAATTAACAGAAGATAAAACGCTAACAATTCCAGTTAATAGTGCATCATATGTTCAGCAAGATTCGATTGTTGTTAGGCTTGATAAAGTAAAAAGGGAAATGTCGCTTGAGTTAAAACAGAATAATGCAAGTGTTTCAAGAACATCAACAGTTAAGGAACTACAATTAGCGACGATAAGAAAGCCAGTTGGTGCGACAAACTTAAGTGCGTCAGATATAACAGATATGAGACCTTACAATGAAGTGTGTGGTTTTGTGACAGGAGTTGTTCAGCAGATAAGTACATCTGATTTATTTTCACAGTTTACAGCAATGTTCAATGAGTGGTTTAATGGAATTAAAGGGCAGCTTAGCGGAGATGTTGCAACAAGTTTACAAAATCAAATTAATGAGATTAATAAAAAGATAGATGCAATGCCAACAATCAGACAAGGAACATCAGAACCTAGTGATTCAACAGGAAAAGACGGAGATATCTATATCCGTATTACTGGTTAGGAGGTGTGATATATGTCAGCACCAAGCGGTACACAATGGAGTTCCGTTTCAACAGGAACAAAATATCAAGGTTGTATTGGTTTATATGTTGATTCTTCTAACAGCAAAACCCAAACGGAAGTAACAGTGCAAATATGGTATTGGTCACAATATTCTTGCCAAGATAGTTCTAATACATTTTATTTTGACTGGGACAGTTCAGCAAGTTCAAGTATTGGAAGTAGAAATATCAACACAAGTTCTGGACATAATTGGGATACAGCAAACCAAATCTTAATTGGAACATACAGCAAAACATACGACAGATACACATATAGTTATATTGGTACATGTTCTGCTAGGTTTACTGGAATCGAATATGGTGGAGGAAATTCATACACAGCAAATGTAAACTTTACAATTCCGGCAGTAGATAGATACACAATTACTTATCATGGAAATGGTGGTCTGTGGAATCAAAAGGATAGATGGTCAGAACAAGTTTATTATGGTTCTAGTTATGTTACACAAAAAAACTTTTTTACAAGAAATGGCTATGTGTTTAAAGGTTGGAGGGAAAGTAATGGAACGGACTGGACTCAGTGGATTGGAAAGCCATGGACATGGACATATGAAAGAAATGTAGATTTATATGCAGTATGGGAGAGAATAAGTTGTGCTGTCAAATTTGATGCCGGTTCAAATGGTGGAACTGTTAGTGGTTCTGATTCTATTGTACGAACCGTATATTATGGAGACAGGTTAGGAGAGCTACCAACAGCAAAAAGGCTGAACTATGAATTTTTAGGTTGGAACACAAATCAAAATGGAAGTGGTTCATATATTGAAGAAACGAGCATAATAACAGCAAATATAACATTATATGCAATATTTAAGTTACAAGCTAATTGCTACACAAAACAAAGTAGCAAGTACAAAACTGGTATGATGTATAGAAAAGATGGAAAATACAGTACAGGAATTGTAAAAGTAAAAGTAAATGGAAAATACAAAGATGCAACAATTTAAGGAAGTGAAACAAGTGTGGAAGAATTTGGTGAAGTTCTGTTAGACGTACAGAAAGAGTACAAACGTTCAAACAAGTTAAAAGATATTATAATTATCATTCTAATTGTTTTAATGTTTTTACAGTCAGCATTTAGTTTCGGTTGTTTTGTTTGGTATGAATCGCAATTTGAATATTATGATACAGTGCAAGAAACGAATGCAAAAGATGTTGACATTGAAACAAGAGGAGATAGTGCAAATGCAGAATATAATGACGTAAGCGGAAATCAATATAATGATAATGCAGTTCATAACCAAGGTGGTGAGAATTAAGGATGGCGAAAGCAAGCATACATGTAACAAAACAAGAACAATAACAAGGTCAAAGGCTAAAGTTCCGAAGAATGGAAACAAGCATGGTGGTAATTCTAAGAAATGTCCGGTATGTGGTAAGTTCATGGGAAGTGGTAAGCATGGATAAAAAGAACGCAGAAACTAGGACGAAGTTAAAGGACATAAGTTCTGTAAAAGAGTTCAGTGATTTGATGGAGCAAACAATGTTAAGTGAAGAAGAAAAGAAGATTCTATGGATGCATTATAAGGAGAAGAAAACCTTGCAATGTATAGCAGATGAAATAGGATTATCTGAAATAGCAATCAAAAAGAAACACAGAAAGATGCTTATGAAAATAGGCAGAATGATTTAAGGGAGTGCGAAAGCACTCCTTTTTTGTTGCACATATTCTTTAAGGTCATTCCTAGTATACTTTGTTTATATTACACAGGCTAAAAAGTGTGATATATTAAAAGCATGAAAGGAGTGGTGATTGATGTACAATTATACAGGGTATGGAATGAATCCATATCAGCAACAATTAACACAAAATAGAATTGCACAGATGGAACAGCAGTATAATTACCAACAGCCATATATGCAAAATCAGAGTCAAACACAGATGCTAAAAGGTAGACCAGTTTCAAGCTATGACGAAGCGAAAGCAAGTATGATTGATTTAGATGGCAGTTTATTTGTTTTCACTGATATTGCAAATGGATGTATTTACACAAAGCAAATATTGTTAGATGGTTCAGCAGAACTTAAAACATATATTAAAACCAACAGAAAACAAAGTAAATGTTGAATATGTATCTAAACAGCAGTTTGAAAATGTTGTAAGTGAATTGAAACAAAGAATAAAAGAATTAAAGGATGGTGTGGCTTATGTTTCAGAAGTTGAGCAAACAAATGATGCAGAATAATCCGCTTTTTAAAAGAGCAGAAGAAATGGCACAAGGTAAATCAGAACAAGAACTTGAGCAAGTAGCTAGAAACTTATGTAAGCAAAGAGGAATAGATATAGAACAGGCTTATAAACAGTTTCAAGCTTTTATGGGTGGTATGAGCCGCTAAAGTGTACATATAGCGGTTTGTATAAATATTATTAAATGGAGGTAACAAATATGGGAATGGATGGAAATGGATTGAGTGTAGCTGATGCATTAGCACTCGGAAAAGAAAACAATGGAATGTTTGGAGATGGCAATGGAAGTTGGATTTTCTTTTTATTCTTCCTGCTCGCATGGGGAGGTAACTTTGGAAACTGGGGTGGTAATGGTATGAATAGTACAGCAAGCGCATATACAGATAGTGCAATTAGAGAGGGTTCGATAATCAAGCAGTAATGAACAAGCTGAATGGTTTGGAGAATGGAGTTTGTGATGGATTCTATGCAGTTAATACTTCGCTTCTGAATGGTTTCAATGGAACACAGCAAGCAATTAACAATGTAGCAGTAGTTGGAATGCAGAACACAAATGCACTTGCTTCACAGCTTGCGGATTGTTGTTGCACAACGCAGAGAAGCATTGACTCTGTAAGATATGAGAATGCAAAAAACACTTGTGATATTGTGAACGCTATTAAAGCAGATGGTGATGCAACAAGAGCATTAATGACACAGAATGAGATTCAGAGCTTACGTGACCAGTTACAGACAGCAAACTTCCAGTTGAGCCAGCAGGCACAGAACGCAACACTGATTTCAACATTAAGACCAACACCAATTCCGGCATATCAGACTTGTAGTCCATATGAAAGCGCACAATTGTTTTCACATTATGGAACAGCTTGTAATAACGGATGCGGATGCTAAAGCGTTTATTTGATGATTTAAGAGACTTTCCGCTTATGCGTGATATATTTGTAGGGGCGGCATAAAAACCGCCCTATTCGTTTAATTAAAAGTATTAGAAAGGGTGATATAAAATGGCATGTAGTTTATATAATAATAATGGATATGGATGCGGTGGTTGTATACACTTTGTTAAAACAGTAAGTGTAACAGTACAAGATGGTGTTTTGATTTTGAACATACCACAGGCAAGTTATAGTAACAAAGAAAGAGTTTGTATCTGTATAGCACAGGCAATACCAGCAGTAACAAGTGCAGAAACGGTAGCTATGACAATCGGAACAGGAACAGCAGCCATATATGGGAACACAAAGAAACAAACGTATGCAAGAAAACATTGCAGAAGAAGCATATGTAAAACTTGATGAACACATGCAGAAAGCATTAAGTTTCCATGAACAGCTTGCAGACTATTTCTGTTTTCTTGGTTTACAAGGATTCAAAAGAAAGTTAGAATGTCAGTACATGGATGAATGCGCAAACAAAAGAAAGCTACACCACAAGTATATAAATCTTCATCAGAAGTTAATCCCATTAAGACAAGTGCAGTTTCCACAGATGATTCCTAGAGATTGGAGTAAATACACAACAGATGATGTGAATGATAGTGTTCTTCCTAAGTTTGTAAAGAACGCAATGGAACAGTATAAACAGTGGGAACACGAGACAAAAGAACTGTATGAGGAGCAGTGGCAGAAATGCATGAATAATGGAATGGGAGCAGATGCAGAGTATATTTCAAAGCTTATACAGGATGTAACAAAAGAGTTAAAAGAAATAAACAGAATGTGCGAACAGCTTAATGGTACTGGATATGATGTAATAGCAATTCATAACATGCAAGACAAATACCACAAGAAGTATAAGGATAAATACAATGATACTTATACAGATAAGTGGAAGAAGAAAGAAACAAAACATAACAAAACAGATAAATACAATAAAGCATAAAGCTATATATTATA
>ERZ791907.1166-NODE-1166-length-19227-cov-2.991863_pt1 | contig 19227 bp, 14 predicted proteins | sample MGYA00510145_ERZ791907 | MGnify/ENA primary metagenome ERZ791907 (study PRJEB30046, sample SAMN00792089) | human gut metagenome | study: EMG produced TPA metagenomics assembly of the A metagenome-wide association study of gut microbiota in type 2... | reverse complement strand
TGGAAATGTCAGGAGGGTTTTCGTAGTCTATTTCACAGGAACGTAACATCATCATGGTTTGGCTGTATAGGTCTGCAAACATCTTGGCAAGCAGCTCTTTCAGTTCCTTTGCCCCATTGCCCAAAGCAAAGAAATCAGAAATATCCTTTTCCGTCTTGGTTCCACTAAGTGGAAGTGTAAGATTCAACACTTTGAATTCTACAAAATGTTCAGCCTGTTTATGCGCCTCTCTTACACCTGTTTCATCCGCATCATACAAGAGTATGATATGCCGAAAGCGAAGTTGAAGGCTCTCAATCATGCTTGTCGGTATTTGTGCCGTTTCACTGTTGAAACATATCGCATTGAAGCCGTGTGCATATAACGAGAGCACATCCTTTTCTCCACCTGTGATGAAAAGAATATCACCTTTGGTGGGAATCAGCTCCATACCGAAGCAATAGGTGACAGGCATTCTCCCACCATAGAGAAAGCGGATTTTCAGACTGTGTGGTCGGTATATCTTTACATAGCCGTTTCCGATATAGGCAAATATCGGTTCTGTCGGTGAACTGTGAAGTTCAAACTTCTTGCCCTCGGCAGATACGCTCTCATACCGTTTAAGACTCCGTACCCGAAAAAGCCGGAGTGTATCTTCATGGATACCATAATGCGCCCAATAGTTCAGCAGTCCATCGTCAAATGGCTGTATCTCGAAACTATATGGTCGTTCTTCCGTCCGCTTGGTCTTTTCGACCGTAGGACTGGAGGCTATAGGATTTTTATATGACGGTGTGATATGCTTGTTATGCTTTTCGGCATCACATAAAGAATACAATCCAAGTTCTTGTACGATGATTTCCAAGACCTCGGGAAAACTCGTTTTCAGATTCAAACTACGCAACGTTGCCACAAACCAGAAGCAATCCCCTGAATAGGTGGTATCGCCATGATCATAGAATTTATAAGAAGAAGTTTTCCTATCATAGTAGATATGGCAGGAAGCCCGTTTGTCGTCATAAAAGGGGCTACGGAAGTTTCGGTGAAGATTCACCTCAAAACCAAGGAAATGGGAAAATACATTCAAACCTCCTTGGGTAAGCAAAAGAATCTGTTCTTTTTCTATCATAGTTGTCTGTTTTTAGGGTTAAGACATGAACTCATGATAAGATTGTCCTTGAAACGGTTGAGCCGACCAAGAACCTCGTCATTCCTCATACCGGAAACACGGAGGCGGTTGCATTTCGTGGCAATCACGATAGACTTGAAAAAATAACGCACATCACCACCCTCGGTGTAGCGATACCTCACCAACTGCTTCTTGCGCCAACGGTAAAGGGTGGACTCTGAAACATTCAGAGTCCCGATAAGGTCTTTGGTGGTCATCTCCAGCTCATCGTCAATGTCTTGGATAAGACGGGAAGTGCGCTCGACATACTGTTCAATTCGGTTGAGCCTGTCTATCAGTTCTTGATAAGCTTGGCTTTCTACTGCTATTATTTCCATATGTCATCATAGTTTGGTTTGTAAGATAATGTGCTGCGGTCCCAATTCCTTGACGAGATCCATTATCTTTCCATAAGTCTCTTCGTCAAACACGTCTATGCCCAGTCGGATAAATGGGGGTGGTATTTCTCTTCTTCTCCTTGCAATAGATGCAAGCAGATCACTCTCATCCATTTCCAAAACTTTGGCATAGCTGCAAATTTGTACTATACTCATGGATACGGCTCCTGTTTCCCATCTTGAGATGGTACTTGAGCTAACTTTCAGTTTTTCAGCGATATACTCCTGTGAGTATCCTTCATGCTCTCGCTTTTCCTTTAGGGTTTTGTGCAACTGTTTCATATGTATAAAGTTACAAAGACACCTAAATTTGAGCAACCCGCCACATTCAAATGTTTGCATCCCATGCAAGGAAGCTTGCATTAGGTGCAGATAAATATTTTGGCAGTGTCAGCATGGAATACCTTTTCCAACTCCTAATAGATTAAATCGAAAAAATACTTTATTATCATTCCGAAATCGACAAAAAAAGATAATTATCATGAAAGCCAGTGCACGGTGCAAGACCCTTTATATATAAGGGCTTGCACCGTGCACTGGAAAATGTAGCAGAAAAGTTTCTAAATATTTATGACACAAAGATTTGGAAATATAAACAAAAAAAACTAACTTTGTACACAGAAAATGAGGGCAAGCATGCTTTCAGCAGATAGTCAGAATAGCGGTCATAAGCCAGTCAGTTTGCTGCTACATTTCTGCTACAGGAACTATCTGAACGAAAAGGTAAACAATTAGCTTTCAGCGATTAGGATATACCGTGGATTAGTTCAGGCTGGTCCACACTAAAAGAATCAAGGAGTTGCAGCAATGCAACTCCTTTTTGTTTGCCCATGGTAGAAATGCCCATCATGAGAATCGCATAATTAACATCAAACTTTCTTTTTATTATAGATATTAAAACATTATACTTACCCACAGTTACTTGAAGGAATCGACTCTGACAACGCACTATTTCCCTAAAGGTTGAAAGCTTTAGCATCGTGTTCTGAAAAAAGAAGGGTAAGACTTCTGCAACGGATTGTTTTTTTGAGAAACCAAATGGAAACGGGACACATTGCTAATAGCCTAAATACAGGAACAGCAATCGACAATAAATCATTATCAAAATTTCCGTATCCAAGACTTCAATAGGCTGTCCAGGGCTTTCTTTTTTATATCGCTAATCTACATTTTACAGAATATTACTGACAGAAATTCAAAAAAAATTAAAATATAAAAAATAGAATGTCAATATGAGTATAATACTGTTAATGAATAGAAGAATAAAAGAAAAACGAAATAAAAGTTGTTAAATTATTAATGTTTTTTGGTACAAACACTTGTTTTTATCCTCATTTATTAGGATATTTGTGGCGCTTAGTGTGAAAAACAATTAATCATACACAATAGTTTAAAATTCGTATTATACGCAGTTTTTCTAATATTTATTGAAGATTTTAGAATTAATTAAATGTATTATTATTCTATAAAAACTAAAACAAAATGAGATTAAAAAAGACAATCTTTCCTCTTTTACTTGGAGGAATCCTCCTTTCTGTACTTTCGTGTGCAAAAGAAGACGAATTTGAGTTGCCGACGTTGGTTCTTTCAGAAACCAGTGTAGCGTTTGACAGAGGTGCCAGTGAACGAAACATCAGTGTCAATACGAATCAAGAACATTGGACCGCTGCCTCGCCACAGGAAGGCGACTGGCTGACATTGATTCAGGATGGAGATATGCTAAAACTGAAAGTAGCTGAAAACAAATTGGGTAACCAACGCATGGGGCACGTCATCGTGAATGCGAATGGGGCTACGGGAAAGATTGACGTTACTCAGAGTGCGGCAGATGTATCGCTCGAAGTCATGCCCGAGGTTGTCTATCTTCCTCAAACTGGAGGCGAGAAGGTGGTTGATATCTCAACCAATTCTGCTATCTATGACATCACTACCAGTGAGGAAGTTGATTGGTTGAAAATACATAAGTTTTCCGAAGAAATAAAATTGGTGGCAGAATGCAACAACACCGATCAGACACGCATGGTGAAACTCTATGCCAAGAGTGGCGACCAAATGCGTGAAATCGTTGTTTCACAGGCAGGTATTCAGCGTTATCTCCTTCCCATCAATCCGGGAATGCCACAGGATGTTCATAAGATTATGGACTATGAATTGGGACGCGGAAGCTATCTTCGCGAATATCAGCAAGCTATGCCGGGTTTCGGTATTGAAGAAACCTATACTTTCATCACTCCTTCCCCCATATTTACGTTAATGCAATATTGCAGCCCGGACGGTGTAACGTCATCGCAGATTATCAATATTGGTGATGGCATGGTTGCCGTAGATGCTGTCAAGGACAAGGCTTTTGAAAAATTCCTCACCAATAATGGCTATACACGCAGCAATTCGGAATCGGATAGAGAATACTTCAATGAAAAAGAACTTTTATCACTGAAGGTCTTTGTTTCTGAGAAACCGGGTGGAGAGGGCGTAAATCTTACTTATACACCTGTGATAAAACAAGTTAAAGAACTTAAGACTTTCGACAAATTACCTTACTATCCGTTCGAACTCTTGCAGGTTGCTAATGTAAAAGTGCCAGAAGTAGAGGCTTTTGAAAAGAAAGCCGGAAGCAAAGAAGAAGAACGTAGCTATAATGAATTCAAGAAGACTGAAGTTTCACAAATCCAATATATTCTTAATGCAAGCCAACAACCAGCCTATAGCCGCATTCATATTTTCTACACTACCGGCGAAGATGGAAAGGCTGATGAGAAGCTCGGTAGTGTACAGATTGGAGCCCTCCTGTTCAAGAACACCGACCTCGGTGTATGGAAATATGGAAAAAAATGGCTTGTTACAAATGAACTTAAGAAAAAGCTTGGCGAAGAAGGATTTTCATTCCTACGCACAACCAATAATACGCATTTCTTTGGTCGTCAACGAGACCATTTGCTCATTGCAGTTACTTGTGTAGTCGATAACAATGTTCCGGTGCTTGCATTGCTGTACAATTACGATAATACCGTTTTTGGAGCCGGTAGTAAAGTTGTCAAGGCGCAAGACAAGATGATAAGCAATTTCAATAAAGCTAAGAAAATGCTAAAGTATTAGTCTGTCACATTAAACCCTAATTTAGTATTATTCAATATGCAAATTAAACAATTATATCATTTGTTGCGCCTCTCCGCTTTTTGTTTGGTAATGGCAATGGTGGCGAATTGTGCAGACAGTGTTGATTTTGAACAACCACAACTTGATGTCTCCGAACAAACTCTGACATTCAACACACAGGGAGAGGAGAAAACAATTATGGTGAATACAAACTGCAAGGAGTGGATTGCTACTTCTCCGAAGCAGTGGATACATTTGACTCCTAATGGCAACGAACTTATCGTGAAAGTTGATGCGAATGTTACCGGAATGGAACGAAACAGCTATATCCTTATCGACGGCGGCTTGGCAGTGAAAAAAATAACTGTCAGCCAAAGTGCTGACAATCAGTCTTTGGGTGTTTCCGGAGGTGAAGTCGTATTGCCACAGGTGGGAGGCACCACATCGGTAAACGTGAATACTGGTGATATACCCTATGAGCTGATACAGGCAGAAAGTACGGATTGGTTGCAGATTGTCAAAAAGAAACATTCCTTGAAATTTATCTCAAAGCCTAATTATGACACAAAAGAGCGAACAGTTAAACTGAAAATTTCTATAGGAGGAAAAAATACTGACGTAGTCGTAAAGCAGCCGGGGGTATGCGCCTTTGTATTGGCATGTAATCCGGGCATACCTTTCAGCCTTTATAAAATGATGAATTTTGAGCACCAACGCGGCAGCCTCTTTGCCGAATATGGTCCTCCAGATCCTTCATTTAATTTATACGAAGAAACATACGTGTTTAGAACTCCCTCCCCTCTATTTAAAGAAGTCTTCTATGTGCATGACACGGAGACTTTCATGCCAACACGTATTTTTACACGCTCATTGGTAAAAGAAGGTGTAGATGCTGTGCGTTCTCAGGAGTTTCAAGACTTTGTCAAGGCGAATGGCTATGTCAGAGATACGAAAGACCCTAACCATTATATTAACAGACAGGAACTAATGACAATGGATGTGGATATTATGGAAAGCAACAATAGCGTTGTTCTTTTCTTCTGGCAAATGCACATTCAGGATCGTGACTATGAGACGTTTAAGAGCCTCGAGTTAGGTCCACTTCACTTGCTCAATAAAGCTGACAAAAAACTCAGTGCAATAGATAAATATGAAAAATCGCAGAACAGTGAAGAGATAGCTCGGCAAGTTTCCAAGAATAGAGAGATAGAGGCTGTAGCTTACAAGACCACCGATCCATTGCTGATAACGCGAACCTACTTTTTGTTTACACGTGGCGGAGACTTCCCGGCACCGAAAGAAATGGTGGGAAGCGTGGAACAGTATAGTTTGAGTTACAGTAATCCAAATCTTGGAATTTGGAGACAAGGTAAGGAATGGTTCGTTACTCGCGAATTTGACAAACTACTTACTTCCAACAATTTTGAATTTATTGGATACAACGGTAAGCACCATGTCTATGCACGCCGTTCCGACTGTCTGACATTGGCTATTTCTGGTGATAAGTTCGCTGATATAAATGCAGGACAGCCCGTCATGCAAATAAGCGTTCTTTACAAGCCGGATGTTTTTGCAGGGAGCAAAACTACCATGGTATCCAAAGTGGAAAGAATGCTCAAGAAAGAAAATCGAAGAAAACTACAATAAAAGAAATGAAAAAATCAATTATATATCTATGTACATGCGCTGTCGTGGGAATGATGTTTGCCACATCGTGTCAGGACAACTTCAATTTGGAAGCACCCAATTCCGGCACACGCAATGTTACGATTAACAAGGATATCTTTGCAGTAAAAGGCTGCATCAATATCAAATTAAGTCCGGGAGAGAACTATGAGCTGGCAAGTTCATCAGACGGGAAAGTGGAAATGCAGAGTGTACCCTCGGCAATGGCTTCCGCGATGAAATTCTCGGGAGCTTACAGGATGGAAAGAGTTTTCAAACCGGCAGGCAAATACGAGGCACGTACCGTTGCCACAGGTCTTGATCGCTGGTACACCGTATATTTTGATGAGAGTAAAGACGTTGGGGCTGTTCTTCAACAATTCAACAAAGTTAAGGGAGTTGAGTATGTTGAGCGCATCCTACCCATCGCTCATCCCGAAGTAACAGTCAAGTCTGTGGAAAATATTGAAACCACAGCTAAGACAACCAGTGGTAAGGGGAAATTCAACGACCCGCTGCTGCCCCAGCAATGGCATTATTACAACGATGGTTCAGTGAGTGCTACCGCTGTTCCGGGGGCTGACTGTAACGTCAAGCCTGTATGGGAAAAATATACAACAGGAACAAAAAATGTAATCGTTGCCGTAGTCGATGGTGGTATAGACGTAACCCACGAAGACTTGGTGGGAAACCTCTATGTGAATGAACTGGAAAAAAACGGAAAGCCTAACTTCGATGACGATGGTAATGGTTTCATTGATGATGTTTACGGCTACAACTTTGTTGAGGGCGATGATGTCGTTGGTGGCACGATAGAGCCTGATGACGAATCACATGGTACGCACGTTGCGGGAACTATTGCTGCACGCAACAACAACGGTAAAGGAGTCGCCGGTATTGCTGGTGGCGATGGAACTCCAGGTAGTGGAGTAAGGGTCATGAGTTGTCAGATTTTCAGAAAAAAGAATGAGCAGGGCGATGCGGCAGCAGCTATTAAGTACGCCGCCGACAACGGTGCTGTCATCTGTCAGAACTCATGGGGCTATCCCTCAGCTTCCGAAGTCACAGAAATGCCTAAGCTTTTGCAGGAAGCCATCGATTACTTCATTAAATATGCCGGTTGTGACGAAACCGGAAAGCAGAGACCCGATTCACCAATGAAGTGAGGAGTGGTCATTTTTGCCGCCGGTAACGAGAATAAGGAGTTTTCGGCTTACCCTGCTTGCTATGCTCCGACGGTTTCTGTTTCAGCGATGGCATGGGACTTCAAGAGAGCCAGCTACAGTAATTATGGAAAATGGGTAACCATCATGGCTCCAGGTGGCGACCAAGAGACCTACGGAACAGAAGGAGGTGTTTTAAGTACCGTCTCTATGGCGAAGAATCCAAAGGGTTATGCATTTCTTCAAGGAACCTCAATGGCTTGCCCACACGTTTCAGGTATTGCTGCGCTTGTCGCGTCTTATTTTGGAAAACAGGGATTTACCAATGATGATCTTAAATCGCGTCTTGTCTCTGCATACCGCCCATTCAACATCGATGAAATGAATCCGATGTACAAAGGAAAGTTGGGAAAGGGCTACATTGATGCTGAGGCTGCATTTGAATCTGACACCAAGATTGCCCCCGATAAGGTTGAGAAGCTAAACCTTATCCCTGACTTCGTGGAAATCCGTGCAGAATGGAGCGTTGCTAAAGATGAGGATAAGACAGCCTCTTTCTACAGACTCTACATCAGTCCTAACGAACTCACGAAAGAGAATCTCAAGAACAAGACCTATCGAGAAATCAACGGTATTGGACATGAGCTGGGAGAGACACTGAAGTTCAACTTTGACAATCTACAGGACAACAAGGAATACCACATTGCCATTGTTGCCATCGACCGTTGGGGCAACATCTCGGAGCCTATCATTAAGAAGTGCAAGACAAAACTCAATCATACTCCTGAGGCAACGGGATTTCCAGAAGACGTTATCGAATTGAGCAACAACGAAAGAAAGACTTTCAGCTTCAACGTTGCTGATCCTGACGGACACAACTGGGACTTGAAGACTGCCGGCGATACAAAAGGCGTTTCATACACCATCAACAAATCAACGGTGAATATCACCATCGTCCCCGTTCTCGCAGCCGGCAACTATACTTGCAAGTTCATTATCTCCGACGATCTTGGTGCTAAATTGGAAAAGAATCTCAGATTCTGCATTTTCAAATATATGCCACCGAAACTTGAAAAGCCATTCGGCAATTTTATTATCGGACTCGATGAGGGCATTGTGAACATCCCGTTGAAGGGGCATTATTCGAGCAGTGCCAACAAGGAACTGACCTACACGGTTAGTGCATCGAACAATAAGATTGCATCAGCCGGAATAAGCAACAACAACATTCAAATCAAGGCTTTGGCAAAAGGCACGACCCGCATCAGCGTACTCGCTTCCGACGGTAGGCAAAACTCATCGGAAGGCTCGTTCCAACTTCGTGTCGTTGAGAGAAAGTCTGCTCCGGTCTATGCCGTCTATCCTATTCCGGTGAAAAGAGATATCAACGCTCTGCTCAACCCGGAGGTTAGCCAAGCAGAATTCATCATCTCATCAACCGTAGGTGAACGAGTGATGAAAGCCAATGTAAAACCCGACAGCAAGCATGTTGCTACACTGAATCTCGCCAGCTTGCGCTCCGGCACCTACAAGCTGACAGTGCATACAAACAAGGGTGATTTCAGCAAAATGTTCATTAAACGATAAATTCAACAGACATGAAATCAAAACACATGATAATCATAGCTTGTGCAGCACTTTTCGGTGCTACACAAGCGAAAGCCCAAGGACAATCCCTACCAATTCTAACGGCAAACCCTGATTCCAAAACAGCGAGCATGGGCAATGTTTCGGTTGCAAGCGATGGAATGTACCTTTACAATACTCCCTCGGCGTTCTTCAACACCGATAAAAGGTTTACAGCCGACGCCTCAGCCTCGTTGTATGAAAAAGAAGATGGCGCACAGGGATTATTCGGTTTGTACACAGCCACAATAGGTTACAAACTTTTTAAGCGACACTCATTATTTGGAGGTTTCAGGTATGTCGGCGGACTAAAATTCAACGGATACGACATGATGGGCGAACCAACCAAGGAATATAAACCCTATGATTGGACTATTGATTTGGGCTACTCTTACATGATAGGCAATGGGTTGGCTGCTTATGCTACCGGAGCTTTTATCTTCAGCCATCTTTCTAAGAATGCCTACGGTGGCGCTTTTTCGGTGGGACTATCCTACACTAAAGATAACCTCACAATGGCGAAAAGGCCTGCCAACGTTATGATTGATGCCAAGGTGGAAGCGATAGGTCCTGACCTTGACTACGGTAATGGGCACAAAAGCTCAATGCCCACTCATGTTTCATTAGGAGGAAAAATGGAAGTTGATGTAACCGACATGCACAAAGTAGGTGCAGCGTTGGGCACACGCTATTTCTTCCGACCCACAGACGCCAAAGTTTTCATGTTGGGTGGCGGCGTTGAATACACCTACAACAACTTGTTGTCAGCAAGAGTAGGTTATGAGTATGGCGATCACGACCTCAGTCATTTCACAATGGGCGCGGGAGTCAAATACCATAACCTCCGCATCAATGGTGCTTATATGCTGAAAACTGCAGATGGTGGGAAAAGCTACTGCACCATTGGACTTGGATATGATTTCTAACAAAACAAATTATTCACAATCTAAAAATCAAATTATGAAAAAAGCATTATTCTCAATTTGTACATTGGCAATAAGTATTGCTGCCACAGCTCAGATTGTAACCGAGCCTGAAGGGAAGAAAATCGACAATATGTATCGCCATAGCGAATCTTGGGTGCGGGGATGGGTAAACTCAGAACCCGGTGTTTACGAAGGTTTGGTCTCGCAAATCATAGAGGGTACGGATGGATGTCTTTATGTTTACAACCCACTCTCAGGACTCGAAAGCAAATCTTGGATGAAACTTGACAAGACGGGAGAAGGAAAATACAAAGCTGTCTTCCCACAAAAATTCTATAAAGACAAGAGTGGTGGCGATGATGATTCGGAAAGAGGAACCGATAGAGTATTTACGCTCAATCGTTTGGTCAATAAAGGAGATAATCAATATGAGGTGGTTGCACCGGATAAGAACTACATCGAGTTTTCATGGGATGGCTCGAAGCTTCAAATGGAAGGTATGGGCACCAAACAAGAAATATTGGGCATGGTGGATAATTCCGGCGTTTGGGATAGATTCTACGGCGATTGGAATATTACCATCAGCACGCTTGCATGCAAGTTGCTGACCCCTCCCACAACAGGTGTGAAGAAACAATATACGTTCACGTGCGCCGAAGAAAGTTCACCACGTGTTATTGATGCAATTGCAGAAGGAAACGACCTATACCTAAAGGGCATTTCAAAAAATCCAGCATTGGCAGACGCATGGGTAAAAGTTACGTTAAATGGTAATAAGGCGACCTTGTTGACAAATCAGTATATGGGAACATCTACCAAGGGTGATTTTGGCAAGTATTCAGGCGACCTGATGAAATATCATATTTTTGCTGCTGCTTTCAAAGATGCAACAACGATGGCCGATAGAATTGATTTTTCAGTAGATACTGAAACGCAAAAGCTTACCACTGGCAATCTGCTTAAGATGTTTTTGGGTCTAAGCAGCGAAGCTAATAATCCATCGGATGATTATGAGGTATTTGGAAACATGACATTGACTCCATTCGTTCAAAAAGCCGCAAAGCCGGAAACACCAAAACTGTTCTATTGCAATGCTACGCCGAGTTATGATTACTCAACAACAACTACTATATTGGCTTTCTATGTAAACAATGCGGATGTAAATGGCAACTACCTCAGCCCGGACAAAATGTATTACAATGTTTATGTCAACGACAGTAAAGAGCCCTTTAAGTTTATAAAGAGCGAGTACTTCTACATTGACGATGATATGACAAACATTCCTTTCAACTACCAAGACAAAAAGAATGATGACATCAAGTCGGATGGCAATCTACGCATCCTGCACTTCTATGATCCGGACATCACCAAACTCTCACTGGTTATGGTCTATGATGATGGAGAAAATGTATTTAAGAGTGAGCCATTAGTTGTGCAACCAACCTCTGCCGGCATCGAAAGCACAAAGTCGGACGAGCCTTGCAAGATGGAAGTTTACTCTGTTAACGGATATAAATTGAAGAAACTTCAAAAGGGATTGAACATCATAAAATATTCTGATGGAACAATGAAGAAAATATACGTTAAATGATTTTTAACCAATATAAAACAATAATAAGAGTGTACTTTCCGCCTACGAAATAATGACTTAATTGCAAAGATGGAAAGTTAATTGAAAGGCTGGATTCCAAGTGAGGAGTTCAGCCTTTAACTTAAATTATCCATCGACCCCATTCCACTATTCAATATTGACGGCATCAATTTCCGTGCATTTTTATCGCAAGCAAAAACGTATTGCAGAAGGTGAGCTTTCACTGTGTCAAAGGTCATCTATTATCACTCAAAAGGTGAGCTTTCGCAAGACGATATCTATACTGACGAAACTTTGCAACTCGGTTGCAAAAGATTCTCAGTAACTTTGCTGACAGAAACAACAAATAAAAATGGATATGAAAAGAAAACTGACAAGAATCGTTCTCACAGGAGCATTGCTTCTGGCTGCATGGCTGATTGACGAACGCACAGATTTGCCCATGTGGCAGACACTGATGCTCTACATTATCCCCTACTTCGTCATAGGCTACGACGTGATGGCGGAATCCATCGAAGGCATTATGGAGGGTAATCCCTTCGACGAGAATTTCCTGATGAGCGTCGCCACCATCGGAGCGCTGCTCATTGGCTTCCTGCCCGATGCCGAACCTCAATTCGTCGAAGGTGTGAGCATCATGATTTTCTTCCAACTCGGCGAAATGTTTGAGCACTATGCCGAGGACAAAAGTCGAAAATCGATTTCAGAACTCATGGACATCCGCCCCGATACGGCAACCGTGGAGCGCAATGGGACAACTCTCGACACCGCTCCAGACGATGTTCAGGTAGGCGAGACCATCGTTATCAGACCTGGCGAGAGGATTCCGCTCGACGGAAACATCACCGACGGAAGCTCAAGTCTCAACACCGTGGCACTGACGGGCGAGAGTGCGCCACGCGACGTCACGGTAGGCGACGAGGTTTTCTCTGGCAGCATCAACATTTCGGGACTGCTCAAGGTAAGAGTGGTGAAACCTTTCAGCGAATCCACAGCCTCAAAGATTATCAACCTCGTCGAGAATGCAGCCGGAAACAAGTCGAAGAGCGAGTCGTTCATCCGCCGCTTCGCAAGAATCTACACCCCGATCGTAGTCATGGCTGCAATATTGGTAGCCTTCGTCCCACCCCTTTTCCAACCAGACTACAGCTCGGCACTTTCAACATGGCTCTACCGAGCCCTCACCTTTCTCGTCGTGAGTTGTCCTTGCGCATTCGTCATCTCCATTCCGCTCACATTCTTCTGCGGAATAGGTGGGGCAGGACATGAAGGTATTCTCATCAAGGGCGGCAACTACATGGAGGGACTGGCCAAGATAGGCACAATGGTATTCGACAAGACGGGAACGCTGACACACGGAGTATTCGAGGTTAAGGCCGTACACCCCAACGAACTCACTGAGAAGGAGTTGCTTCATATGGCCGCACATGTCGAACGGTTCTCCACCCACCCCATCGCCGCAGCGCTGCGCAATGCCTATCGCGACGAGAATGACGACTGTAAGATAGAAAACATTACCGAGCTGGCAGGACAAGGCATCAGAGCCAAGGTCAACGGAAGAACCGTCTGCGTGGGTAACGAGGCCATGATGGTGGCCATCGGGACGATGCCGACATCATGTCAACAATGCCACGAACTCAAGGGTACTACCATTCACGTGGCCATTGACGGGAGATACGCTGGGCACATCGTCATCGCCGACAAAGTAAAAGACGACGCTAAAGAAGCCATCGCCGCATTGAAGCGACTCGGAGTGAGGAAGACGGTGATGCTCACAGGCGACCGCAAGGAAGTAGGTGAGCACGTGGCAAAAGAATTGGGCATCGACATTTGCCACTCTGAGCTTCTCCCAGCCGACAAAGTGGGGCATGTAGAACAGTTGTTGGGTGAAAAGACCGACGGGCAGTCGTTAGCATTTGTGGGCGATGGCATTAACGACGCACCCGTATTGACCCGCGCCGACATTGGAATCGCCATGGGTGGACTGGGAAGCGACGCAGCAATAGAGGCTGCCGATGTAGTGCTGATGGACGACAGCCCATCGAAGATTGCCAAAGCCATGAGAATCTCGCGACGAACCATCAGCATCGCTATGCAGAATGCCGTGTTCGCCATTGGTGTCAAAGTGGCTATTCTCCTGCTTTCCACTATCGGCCTGGCAACTATGAGTATGGCAGTATTTGCCGATGTAGGAGTCATGGTGCTCACCGTGTTCAACGCCATGCGGGCATTGAAGGGGAAAGCTGATTGAATCGCCTGTTCCACAGGCATGGACAATCGATAAAAGGACGAACAAAATACCTTTATGACTGCGTAGAGGATGTGAGAGAGCCTTGCCATTTATTGGATTTATTTAAATCTTATTACCACTGGAATGACATTCTCTCTCACGAATAAACCGTAATTTTGTAGTCCAAAGCCATCCTTATGTCTGAAAAGAATCTATTGATTGTTCTACTCGTGCTCTGCAACTTCCAGGCAAACGCCCAGCAAGTATTGGTCTGCGACGGTGCGACCCGCTTTCCCCTGCGAGACGTGGAGACACTTGCCGACGACAAGCCCGTAGGCAAAACAGATTACTTAGGACATATTGTGCTGCCTGAAAACTTCAGCACGGCAACGTTTCGGCGAAGGGGTTTCCATAATGAGAAGCTCAAACGCGAGGAAGTTCTCAGAGACACCGTGTTCCTTTTCCCAGCCGAGCACTACCTCGACGAGGTCATAGTAACTGCAAAACAAATTGTTGACGGGAATGCGCTCCTGAAAAGAATGCCCAAGAGGGATATACTGGAGAAAGCGCCTCCACATCCCATCAACGAGTTCGACTTAGGAATGATGCTCGACAGACGAAGAAGGCGAGACAAAGAACACGTCGAAAAGCTAAGAAAGATTTTCAAGAAGTTGGACGGAACTGACGTGGAAGACCCGATTTTGAGGGCCTACAATGAAACCAAGAGGGAACAAGAGAAGGAAAAGCAAAGAAAAAGTGCAAAGTAAACGATGACTTTGCACTTTTTGTTTCATGGACAATCAATCCGAATATATTTAAACTCCTATCGGTCATCAGAGCCTGTCCTGTTGTTATTTGTTTACTGAGCAGTCTGTTTGTCGTAATGATAAAGACACAGCAAGCTGAGGAGAGGAACGATGGCTAAGAAGCTGCCGACAAGCGTATGAAGTCAGCCGAGAAATTATATTGTCAACCTCGCATTGTGAAAATGTGCCTTATTGACCGATCTGAGCTATAGGCGAATCAAGCCTGCACTTCGGTTTCCGCATTATGAGGCTTGCTATTCTTGTGCTTAACCTTGAATTTCTCAAAACCTTCGCCGAACACTCCCATCACCTGACTTTGCGTAACGAAAGCATGGGGATCAATGTCGTCTATCATTCGGTAGAGCAAACCCGCCTCACGCCGGCGCGTAACGACAATCACTACCTTCGTACTCTTGCCACTGTAATAGCCCTTCGCGTCGATAATCGTACAACCACGATGCGGGGGAGTGGAGGAAATCATGTCGCAAATTTCCTGATAACGCTCGGAGATGATGAGGAACTGCACAGAACGACGTCCAGCATTGACAACCTGATCCAGCACTAAGGCTGTAATTATCAGACAAACATAACCGTAAATCACTTGATCCCAGCTTCGAAGAACAAGGTAACTGAGTGTCACGATGGTCATATCGACAAGGATAATCACACGTCCGAGAGAAATGTCACGGTACTTGTTCACAATGGCCGCTACGATATCGGAACCGCCTGAGCTGCCATTGTACGACAAACAGAAACCCAAACCCAAGCCACAGAAGATGGCCCCGATGAGAGCAGTCATGAACGGCTGGTCGTGAAGTATAGTAGGATTGGGCACAAACTGGCGAATCAGACCTGTTACCAGCGTCAGAACAATCACGCCATAGATAGTCTTGATACAAAACCGCAGTCCGAGTGTTTTCAGGGCAGCCGTCAAAAGCACCGCATTCATGACGAAGTAGGTAACATAGACCGGTGTTCCCGTTCCCCAATAGATGATGGAAGACAATCCGGCCACTCCGCCATTGCCAATGTGGTTGGGCAGAAGGAAGATGGTCCAGCCGATACCATAGAACAAACACCCAAGGGCAATCATGACATAATCGAGAATTTCCCTGTAAAGAACTTTTCTTGAAATCTTTATCTCCATAACAACGTTTTGTTAATTAGGCTGCAAATTTAGACATTAAATTGATAACAACCATCTTTTTTGCTATAAATTTTCAGATTGTAACTAATCTTTAACCATCATGAAAATACTTTGGTATAAGAGTATTACGACGAAACACATCGAAGACTTGCATCTTTTTGAATGCGTTTTGACATCTTTTTATCTCAAAGATAGAACCGTTTTCCGGAAAAAAGCAATCGGACGGGCATAAAAAAGCTTAAGAGCTTTTTAGAAGAAAAGTTAAGAACTTCTTTTAATAGCATTAGAAGCAAGCTGTCGCTGATTCAAAAAGATTCCCTTCATACGTTTGAAACATACGATAAAAACACTGTCTTTGCAACGTGTTGCCTTGGAGGCACAGGATGTTAAAAAAGAAGTGTTATGCTCATCTCGAACCTATGACCTGAAGCATCATGAGCCAAATCGCAACTTTACCCAAACAACTGTCGGTAAAACAGGCGACAAACCGCCGTTTAGCGTTTATTCCCCTCCGCCGATTCTGTCGCTTGGTGAGAAACCGGTGTGAGCAATTTCTGATATTTCGGTTTATCGTTGAGCAACTGTACCGCCGCTTTCCATTGCTTATCAAACTGTAGGCTGTTCTCTATTGAGCCCCGTTGGAAATAATAGGACGACACCAAATCGGAAGTAAGTACTTGTTTCAGCGTCTGTTTGTTATAGTCCAAATCCTTTGAAAGGTTGTGGTTCAGTTTCTTGTCAAGGGCATCAAACTCTGCCTTAGCATCATCATAGTAACCTTCGAACTTGGCCAGTTTCACCAAGTTCTCCATGTATTTCTTGCTCTCACGGTCGTATTTGAAGCCACTGTCCAGCACTGCTTGCTTGAAGCTCTCATAATCGTCATCGGAAATAATGAAAGTCTTGGCGGGGGCAATCGTCGGATGATTTTTGATGTACTGCAACTCCCAGTTGAGCATCACTTCCGTTGAGTCTCTGCCAACGGAAGCGAGATAATAGGCAATATTGGGCAATGAATCAGGCAAGATTTCAATATCGGGCTTAATTCCACCACCATCCCTGACTTCACGCCCATTGGCCGTGTGGAAGAGGTGAGTGAGCGAATCAGGAACATGCTCTATGTACCCACCGTTGTTATGTTTGTAGTTGATGGCCTGTATGCAACGTCCGCTCGGAATATAATACTTGCTGGTCGTCAGTTTCAGATTGCCATTATAAGGTAAGTTCATTGGCGCCTGAACCAATCCCTTCCCATACGTGCGCGTTCCGAGAATTACGGCACGGTCGAGGTCCTGCAGACTGCCACTGGTAATCTCGCTGGCGCTGGCAGTCTCTCTGTTGACGAGTACAACAATCGGCATAACAGTGTCGATAGGCTCAACAGCGGTTTTGTATTCCTTGTTGGCACGTTCGAGTTTACCAACAGTTTTCACCAATGTCAGTCCTTTCGGCACAAACATATTGACGATATCTATCGCCTCCTGTAAACTTCCGCCACCATTATTCCGAAGGTCGAATACAAGCGAGGTCATGCCAGCACGCTTCATCTCAAGGAAAGCACGGCGGACTTCTTTCGCACAATCAGTCGTAAACGAGTTTAGGTTGAGATAGCCTATGCCATTTTCCTGCAATCCGTAATAAGGGACTGACGGCAGCTGAATGGCCTTACGTGTTATCTTGAAACTCATAGTCTTTCCAGTGGTTGGACGTTTGACCTTCAGTATAAAACGGGTGCCGGCATCGCCACGAAGGTGCTCGCTGACATAGGTCACAGGCTTGCCTGCCATGGTGGAATCGTCGATAGAGAGGATGATATCGCCTTTCCGCAATCCAACCTCAGCAGCTGGCATCTTCTCGTAGGGTTCGTCGATGACCACATTCTGCAGCGCCATGTTGTAACGGACAATCGCTCCAATGCCAGCATATTTGCCCGAAATCATCATATTCAGGTCTTTCACTTTTTCCTCTGGATAATAAATCGTGTAAGGGTCGAGCGAACGGAGCATGGCATTGATTCCGGTTCCGACAACCTCGTCTGCATCAAGCGTGTCAACATACATCATTTCGAGGTACTTGTAGATGGCTGAGAAGGTTTCAAGATTCTTTGCCACCTTGAAGTTATGGTCTTTGGAGGCTGTGCCCTGTGCCATGACGGTAGAACAGAAGGCCAACAGCCACAATGCGAATGCCAGGAATATCTTTTTCTTCATAATTCAGAATATAATGAATACTGTCTCATCTGCCACATCCACCCGACGCAAAGTTGAGAATCGGCAGCGAATACGGTGTTGCAAAAATACACTATTATAATGGAATAATAAATAGATAGTCTCGAAAATTACAAAAAATTAGAGAAAGGTCACAACAATAGCCTTGCCTTCCAATGTGTATCCACCATCTATCAGCACCGAGTCGTGCTTCCCGACACGCTGTCCGTCAACGATGATCTCATCGATGGCAAACAACAAGGTGCGCGTCTGTTCGTTGTCGGCATGGGCTCGCTCAACGACTCTGACCTCTACTTGCTGGTCTGCCCGGAAGATGACATTGAAGTCAATCGCCCCCTTCGAGTTCTCCGAGCGCACGGCCTCATCACCCGAAAAGAGGAAAGGCTCTAACGGCGAAAGCTCGTATTTTCTTTCATCTCTAAAAAGCGTAAGACGGCCCTCCACGGGGAGGATGTATCGTTTATAACCGCTGAAGTCAGAGAAATCGCTCGAAGTGAGATCGATGACAGCCGATGAAATCCTGACATCGAAATTACGATCGGAAAGACTGCTTCCCTCCGGTGCTATATATAGTTCGCGCGTAATTCCACCTTTCCAAGTGTTGGTCTTATAATCAGCCTGATGAATGATTTTCATATTGTTTGTCTGTTTTGAACGTTCGTTAATACTACTAAGCTACTGCAAACTTACAAAAAATAAATGACAACGAGGCTGTACTGACCATTGAAGTTTAACAATTATCAGTGTCAGTTCAATAAGTATCCAGCAATCTGCATTCCTTATCCGACCGAAGGAATGTATATCATTGCGTCCCATAGCGTCCTAAATATTTTTTCGAAAACTCAAGAAACATCGCATAAATCATAAGACTTGACGTGTTTTCTTTCTATTCATATAAGATGTATATCTCCAATTCGTATGCAGGTGGTGATAAACAGACGCCTGATAGTGAACATTCTACCTAACCAGCACCATGAAATTATATTACAAAAAACTGTATTGGGGACGCACTTTGTAATCCATTGATAATCAAAATGATATTAATTGCGATCTAAAAACTTATCTTTTACATTCCAATTCATGACCTATTGTAGCGCAAAAGGTAAGCTATTAGAAAGTGAGGGCTAAGCTTTTGGGGGATGAATGAAGACAATTTTAGGACACTATTGTCCAATATCACATCAATTTTAGTGTTTCTCTAATT
>ERZ791907.1105-NODE-1105-length-20121-cov-7.605901_pt1 | contig 20121 bp, 25 predicted proteins | sample MGYA00510145_ERZ791907 | MGnify/ENA primary metagenome ERZ791907 (study PRJEB30046, sample SAMN00792089) | human gut metagenome | study: EMG produced TPA metagenomics assembly of the A metagenome-wide association study of gut microbiota in type 2... | reverse complement strand
CACAATAATAATTTACCCTACGAGGTGTCACGCCCCACTTCTCGGCGGCCTCTTTCAATGTCATATAGTCCATTTCGCACCTCCACAGGATATATTATAGTTCTCTGTCTCGAATAATACAAGTTAGAGCCCACACGGATGTGAAGCAAAATACTACTTAATGTAAAATTTCATTACATTCTCATAATCTGACACGAAATGTAGAATGATATAGGGTGATATGAGAATGAACCAAGATGAAAGAAGATTTGACTTTCATGGCCTCGGGGCGGCTCTCAAACGAGCCAGAGAAGAAAAGGGCTGGACACAAGCCTATGTTGCGGAATTAGTAGACCGTGACTCCCGTACCATTATGAATATTGAAAACAAAGGGCAATATCCCAGCTTTGATCTTTTTGTTAAACTTATTATGATGTTTGACATTTCGGTAGATCAGTTTATTCATGCGGACGGAGGGGCGCAGACAAGTTCTTGCAGAAAACACATTGATGTGCTCCTAAATTCTATGAATGAAAAAGAGCTTGTCGTGATAGAAGCCACAGCCGAGGGCATTAAGAAAGCCAGAGAAACGGAGGATGCGTAAGAAAAGCGTGACCTCCGTTTTTTTGCGCCATGTAGCGGAAGCGCACGAAATGGCAAGCAATTCGGGTGTGGCCACACTCCGAAATTTTTGCTGGCCGCAGGCCCGCAAAAATGCTTGTTGGGGAGCTCCCCAAACCCGCTGGACTTCGGGACAAATTGTCCCAAAGTCCCGGCGCTATGCGCCTGTTGTCTGCGGCCCGTCACTATCGTTCCTGGGCCTTATTCTCACGCTCGTCTGTTATGCCGAGCAGATGATCAATGTTCGCTTTTATTGCCACGGCCTCCCGCATTTGCCGCTGGGCATCCCGGTATTCTGCATAAAGCTCTTTCTTTTGTCCCGCCAGCTCACGGCGGGATTTTTTTAGTGCTTCAATCTTAGGGAGCTTTGCGCCGTTCAGTATGGTGTTCATGGTATCCTTTGCCGCCCGGTAAGTGGCAAGCTCTGCTTCATGCTGGGCCAGATACTTTTTGCTGTACCGCGCAGCCTTGTACCCATCGAATACCGGGCGGGTCTTGGCATAGTCCACCGTGGCAGCCATCAGCTCCGAGGTTTTGGAAAGAGCCTCCTCCGTTGTGCGGAGCTCGTCAGACAGCTTGTGAAAGTGATCCACAGCAGCCTCGGTGCGGGCCGTCAGCGCCGCATAGTCTGTCAGATGATGCTCCTGCAAATACTGGAGCGCAGCAGCCATCTGTTTCAGATTGTAAACCTTGGCCCACCGTTCGTAGGCCGGGCCCTTGCCCTGTGCCATGCGCTCTTGAATGTCTATAATCAGATTGACACGACGGGCAGAAGCCGGGGCCTCCTGCGGGAGCTCCGGGATTGGACGCTCCCCGGCAATCACAGCCCGGATGTCCTCGGGATCAAAACCATTCCCAAGGGTGGATGCCCGCAGGCGGGTGGGCTTATCCTGTCCGGGAGCAAGAAAGGAGATCACACCGCCACGGCCATGCTTTACCAGAAAGCCGGACTCCTCCATGAGCCTCAGAAACGCCGGAAAATCGGCGGGCTGTTTTTTCAGAGCCTCCACGATGGCCAGCCGCACCCGCTGTTTTGCAGATGGCGGCTTTTCCCCAATCCACTGGCCATAATGGAGATACCGGCCCTTGCTGTGCTGTTTTGGATTTTGGATCACGGAGAGGTCATGCTCAATGCACACCCGGTCAGAGAGCCGCCGCAGTGCAAAGCTGGAGCCAATAAAATTATGGAACTTCCGGGAGCGGTCAAAGGCCGTTGAATTGAAATAAATGTGATTGTGGAGGTGGCCCTTGTCTGTGTGAGTGCAGACAAAAAATTGATACTTTCCCTTCGTCCAGCGCATGGCTGTTTCATAGCCGATCTGGTTGGCCTCCTCCGCTGTCACTTCGCCAGGCGGGAACGCCTGCCGGATTTGAAAAAACAGGGCTCCACGCTCTACGGCCCGGCCTGTTTCCGCCTGGTACTGGCTCTTTACCAGCAGAAACTCAGCGGGAGCCGTAGCCGGATCGCAGAGGTATGAGGATAGGGCTCCCAGCTTTTTCGGATTGAGCCCATAGTCAAAGCGTTCCTCCATTGTCTGGACAGCGCCTTTCCCAGCCGCCTTGTAGGGCCGGATATAAGTTGTAGCCGTGAGCACACCTCCTTCCAAAAGAAAGCGGCGGCTGTCCGTCCAGCCGCCATCTTGCTTATTTTCTTACAGCAAAGTTACGATCTCATTAGCTATTTCATCCAGAGATTTACCTTCTGTGTTAATTCTAATTGCACTCGGATATGCCATTCTTAAATATTGAATTTGCCAGTCTATCTTCGATTTCTGCTGATTTTGTGCGTTGTTATCCCGGATAGGATCATTTTCTATGCGTGATATTATAGTTTCTTTTTCTGCCTCAAGAATGATATGCACCATCGGAACATTTTTCTTTTCAAAATAATCTAAAAGTTCTTCTTGACATCTTTTATCAACAAGAGACATTGATATGATGGGCATCTTATTATGTTTTTGAAATTTTTCTTCTAACACTGTTCTAATTGTTTCAAGGCAATATTTATTATTATATGGCTCAAAACCATTCAATGCCTTCAAAAAATTGTTTTGAATAAGTTCCACCCAATACAAATCAGACTCTATATATTCAGCATTTCTATTTGATAAGAGTTCCTCAAGTTTTGCGGCTACATGAGATTTACCAACACCATTAGCCCCATCAATCCAAATAATCATACCGCACCTCTACTAATGCTTAATGAAGATATTATAGACTATCTGTTTCTTAAATGTCCATAGGACTTCGGGACAAATTGTCCCGAAGCGTTATCCTGTAATAAAACTCTTTAACGAGTAGTTGAGACTGTCCAGCTTATCAATGAGCCACTCCGCCACAGCGGGCAGGCCAAAGGGCGAAACAACAAAGGCGATCATAAGCCCCTGTATTCCCCAGCGATCCCCCGTGAATAAAGCAAACAGGGCTCCGATCAGACAGAGAAAGGACAGGGCGCAGAACACCCATGACGCAAAGGAAAAAGCAAAATTCAATACTGCCACAAGGAGCGTGAGGGCCAGAACAAAGGGGGCCGCTAAAAGTTTCAGAATGATCCGCATCGCTTGATACCTCCTTGAAAAGTGTGGTTTATGGTTCCTTACATGATAATTATACCTCTGTCCGGGAGGGACAACAAGGATGCCTCCGGCTTTCAGCACCTCGGGACAAATTGTCCCGAAGTAGTGAAAACCGGGGAGCGGCATACGCCACTCCCCGGCAGGATCAGAGCTCCACCAATGCGGAGAGCTTTTTCAGCAGATCGGACAGCGGCCCCCACAGGGCGGCATAGTCCCGTTGCAAAGCGGCGATCTCCTCGGGGTAAATCCCACCGTAGGTATTCGCCTGGATCGCCACTTGATTGAGGTTGTTGGAGCACCGCCGCTGGAGTGATACCAGCTCCCGGACGGGCGAGAGGTCAACATGGAGCACATAGCCATTGAGGGCCATTTTCCGCATATAGGCCCCCATATTGCGGATGCCCGCCTCGGCCATGCGCTGTTGAATAAGGGCCTGCTCCTCCTCGGACACCATCACATGGAGATGGATCGGGCGGCGGCGTTTCTTTGTCATCGTTCCTCCCGTTCCCGGCTCCGGCACTTGTGGGGCGGTTCCTTAACCTTATCCAGCTCCTTTTCCTCCGGGGGTGGGGCCTGGTTATTGAGAACACCGTCCAGCATATTGTAATTGTGCTCGGTGGCGATCTCCGCACTTTTCATCGGGTTATATCTTTCTTCCATACAAATCCTCCTATCGGTCGCCCCGGTCGGGGGCCTTTTTCTTATGGATGGGATCGCCCTGGCTGGCTTCGGCCAGAGCTCCGGCCTCTTTCATCTGCTGGGCAATAGAGAGGGGCCTGTCATCGTTTTTTCGGGATAATTCAGAAATGACGGGGGCAGGACGGAGCTCATAGTCAGACGCCTCCTTTTCGGTCAGCGGTCTTGTATAAGTCAGATGCCCCCATGCCAGAAATGCGCCGCCCTCCACCGGGATGCGGCGGTCATAGTTGACGATCTCATCCGGGGCATTGTGGGGCGGTTTGGGGAATGTCCCGATGTCCACAGGCCGTTGGGTAGAGTAATACTTGTAAAGGCCGGGGGCCTCGGTCTGCACGATCTCCACATGGTAAAGCCGCTGATAGTCCTTTATCCGGTCTGAAAAATCCTGTTCCATAGCGGCCAGATCGTTGCCGTAATGTCCCCATTCATACTGCCGCTGGCCGTTCTTATCATCGTAACAGGCCCATGTGACATAGGGGGATGGGGCTGTGGGATGATGCCCCAGCGCAAAGCCCCTGCCATTTTCCAGCATCACAGCCTTCAAAATGGAATAGCCTTGATTTTTGTCCACAAATACACCTCCTTCATCGTGTCATATCCTTTTCCGTTTTCCGGGCAAAGGGCTGGAGCTGGTAAGGGCTCTGCCCATCCTCCGGGCGCAAAAATTCCATCCGGCCCGCCGCATAGATGGCATTTTTCGTAAGCTGTCTCTGCCATGCCCCCTGGCTGGGAGCCCACTTAAAACCGTTGCTTTTCAGTTCCCGCCGCTGTTCCTCCGATGGCTTTTCCTCAAAAAAGAGCTGCAAGCGGTTTTCTCCTTCGTTGATTTCCGCCCGGCCCCCGGGAAAGGCCCAGCCCGAATATTCCGACTGGCTTTTCAAATCCTCAATGCGCTGGCGTGTGCGGCGGATGTTGGCATTGTTGTTGGTAAGCAGATAGGACGGATAGGGTACGGGATTTTTGCGCCAGTCGGATGCCATAGAGGACTGGAGCTTTCCAATTTCCTCGGCGGACAGGACGGGACAGCCCTCCAGCGTTTTATGCTTGCGGTAGTAGGCATTGACGGTTTTCATTTCCTCCTGCATGGCCTCCAGCCCTGCTAGCTTCGCCTCCAGCTTTTCCACAGCCCGGTCATCGTCTGCGCTGATCCCGCCCATACCTGTTGAGCGCACCTTATCCAGCAGGCCCTCGATCTGCATATATTCGCCCATGTTCTTATCCCGGGCGGCGTTCTGCTTTTCCTTTTTCCGCACCGGGAAGTTGGAGCCTCCGGCGATGAGGATGGAGGGTACACGGGCGTCTATGAGATTGCTCTGGTTGATGTTCTCCGCCAGCTTGCGGGCATAGCGATCTATGAGCCCGTCAATCTTTTCGTGGTACATGGGATCGACACGCCCTTTCTGCTGTTCCCCGAGGGCATAGGCCCGATCCACCATTTCACGGTAAGCGGCGGTAGCGGAGCCGGGAACATAGTCGGAAAAGCTGTTGGCGTTTTTGGCACGCCGGGCGGCCTCCTCATTGATGGGGTAATATTTCGGCATAATTCCTCCTCTCAGAAAGCGGGTACTTCGGGACAAATTGTCCCAAAGTCCCGCTGTATGGATGTTGACAGCATCGGGGCAAGCGGGGCCAGACCGTAGAATGATACGGCAGGCCAACGAAACGACCCCGGAAAGCCTTGCTATAAGCGGGTTTTGCAGGCCCTAATTGTCAACGGATGCACCCCGCTTTTTCCGCATATATTCCCGTTGCTGGCGGCGGTGGGCTTTCTTTGCACAGGCCGCCGAGCAGTACGCCTGCCGCCTGTCCGGGGGAACAGGCCCGCCGCAGACCGGGCATATCTTAAAATCCGGCCTTGGGCCCTCGCTCATAAGGGCCACTTCCAGCGCCGGATCAAGGGGCAGGACGGACTCCCGGAAATAGCGGCAGTATGATCCCGTCCAGCATTTACCCAGCATATAGCAATCGCTATCCAGCGGCAGGCATCCGTATTCCCGGTCATAGTTGGCGCACCATGTTACCACAAGAGAGCGGATCGCTGTCTTTTCCTTGCGTGTCAGTTCACGGGACAATCCATCACCTCCCGCCAGCCCCGGCCTTCAAAAGCTCCTTGTAGCAGGACACACAGGCGATCCCCCGCCAGTAACAGCAGCCACAACAGGCGGAGCCCCTGGGCGGCCTGTTCTCGGCGGGAGCCTGGGGACGGGGTTTTTCTTTCATCATTCGTTCAAAGGGACTGCTGGTAAAATTCATCTGATTTCCTCCTTTTCTTCGGTTTCGTCCTCCTCGTCCCACGGGGGGCCGTCATCTTCAAACTCGTCATAGTCCGGGTACTCTCCGCCATCGTCCTCCTCGGGCTGGTCAGCCTGCTGGTGTTTCGGACGGTAAATCTTGAAATACCATGCGGCCCCGCCGCCGATGCCCATGACAGCCAGCACTAAAAGGAGCATCCCGGCGTTGCCCGGCTTCTCGGGTTCCGGCTCAGGCTCCGGGGCAGGCTCGGGCTCCGGCTCTGCACCTACGCACTTCCCCATATTGACAGAGCATACCGGGCAGTCGGTGTTGACAGCCCTCGCCGCACATTTCTCCGGACAGGAGCAGACCGCCTGTTCCACGCCAGCGGCCTCGGCTGCGGCCAGCAGATCCCCCTCATCCACAACGCTGAAAAAGTAGGTTTCATACTGTTCGCCTTCCTCGTCCACAGGCTTGTCATAATCAATGACAATGTAAAAGGTATTGCCGCCGCTGGTCTGGACGGTAATAAACTGCTTGTTGGTGTGCTCGTCATAGAGCAGATCACGGGTCACAAGATTTCCCTCCTCAGAAAAGCCCTCGCCCGGCGTGATGGTCGGCTCCGGCTCCGGGGCCGGGGTTTCCATGGTGGGATCGCCGTAGTCCTCACCCTCGCCGCCTCCGGCATAGGCGGTAGTGCTAAAGCCGCATAACAAAACAGCGGCACAAAGCGCCGCTGTCAAAACTCGAAATCGTTTCATATTCAGTTTTCCTCCTTTTCCGCAGTTGGGGCGGCCTCGGACTTCGGGACACTTTGTCCCAAAGTCCCGCCGCCTTTCAGCTTTTCAAACAGCAGGGGCAGCTCTGCAAGGGGGATGCTCATGCCCCGCACGATGTCCACGATCTCGCTGTTTTCCGCCTCCAGCTTTTTCTGCTCCAGCTCCTTGAGCCGGGCCTGCTGTTCGCTGATTTTGGCCTTGACCTTATCAATCTCGGTCTGAATTTTCATGCTTTTGGTTGTTGCCATAGAATACCTCCAATCATGGTAAACGCCCGTAGGCGTAGAAATGGGACTGCCAGTAGCTTGTATTTAAGTTTGCGTATCCGATGGGATCGCCACAGTGGAGCATCCGCCCATCGCCTACATAAATCCCACAGTGGCTCACGCCCGGGGTATCATAGGTTCCCTTGAAAAACACAAGGTCGCCGGGCCTTGGGGAGCTGGTCGGGGTGCAGATGTTGTAAAGCCCCTGCGCCCCAAGGCGGCCCACATTCCAGCCGGAATGATTGATCACCCATGACACATAGCCGGAGCAGTCAAAGGATGTAGACGGGCTGGAGCCGCCCCACACATAGGGATAGCCGATGTATTTCTCTGCCTCCGAGAAAATAGCGGCGAATGTTTCATCGTCCAGATATTCCCCCGGAACCTCATAACCCTCCGGCGGGTTGGTAATGTATTTGTCCACATAGGGGGAGTCGGGAAACAGGTCGGGACGGTTGCCGAGGGTGGACATATAGATGGAGTACCGGGACATCTGTTCTTCGCTCAACAGGGAAACAGGCAGGTGGGACAGGTTTTTGTTTTCCAGCGTCACATAGCAGATGTACCACGAATAGGGTTCATCGTCGCTGTCATAGCGTGTCTCCACCTCCACACGCTCCGTCAGAATATACTGGCGGTCAAAGAGCATTTGCAGGGAGCCCTCCACCTGTGAAAGCGTCCATTCCCCCTCATGGAGCGCCGACAGCAGGGAAATGAGCACATAGGGATCGTGTTCAATTTCATCCAGATCGAAGTGGTACTCGTCATAATCGTGGGTGCTTTCGTAAGTATCAAGATAGGTTTGCAGTTCTGCCTCCAGCCCGGTATAAGCCGCCTCCGCCCCTAAAATCGCCTCATCCGCAGAGGGGTAAGTGGTGGCTCCCAGCGCCCCGGCTCCGGCGTTGCCGATGGACACCAGTGAGGACGAACAGGACTGGAGCAGGACGATCACAAGAACACAGGCCAGCGCCAGCAGGCATCCGACTGGATGGCGCTTCACAAACCCGGCGGCCCGGGCTGTCAGCTTTTCCGTGGCGGCGGCTGTTTTCCCGGCGGCTTTTGCGCTCTGTTTTGTGGCCTCCTTCGCCCGCTTCTGGTATTGCCTTCTAAGCCGCTGTTTCTGCCAGTACCGGGTAAAATAGTTTTGGGAAAGCTCCGGATGCTCCTGTGCGGCGGTGTGGAAATGATAATCCGCCGCCGCTTTCTGATACCTGGTCTCGGCCCGGCTAACTGCCCTGGCCGGGTGTTCCCGGACTTTGCGTTTTACAAACCGGGAGCCATGCCGCAGGACAACCTCCCCGGCAAGCTCCGAGCGGTGGGCCCCTTCGGTTCCTACATTTTCCTGCTCCACCTCGTAGAGCTTGCCATGCACAAAGCCGTGAACGCCCCATCCGGCGGCCCCCGCCGCCTTACGGATCGGGCCTTTTTGTTTGGGCGGCTTCTGCTTTGCCAGCTTTTCCCGGGCGGCCTCCCGTTTTTCGCCCCGCTTTTCCATGCGGAGCTTGGATGCCGCCGCTTGTTCCTGCTGGCTTTTCTGCCGGAATTTTGACTTTGGGACACTTTGTCCCGAAGTGCCAGCCGCCCCGGGCTCCTGTTCAGAGCCAGCCCCAAAAGCAGAGCCACCGGGCTCGGCAGCTCCGTTTCTGGGTTCCGTATGCGTTTGGGCCTCCGGGCGTGGTTTATTCGGTTTTCGCTTCATTCTTCATATCCTCCGGTCGGGTGGTTAAGAGGTCATAGATTTCCCCCTTCGGGAACCGATCCACAAACGGGATGGTCACATTCCCGTAAAACAGCAGGCCCTCGCCGGAATTAGAGTGGGTAATGTAGGAAAGCTGGTGCTCGGAAATACCGAGCTGTCTTGCCAAAATCGCCCGGTCACTCTGAGCCTGCGAGAGCAAAATCATAAAGTCGGTGTTGTCTAAAATGTTCTCAATCTCCCGGCTGGCCAGAAGGTCTTTCACATTCTGCGTGAGGGCGCTGGGAACGCAGCCTTTCTTTCTCAGCATTTTCCACACCGCTACAAAGTAGCTGGCGGTTAGCGGATCACGGAGCAGGACATGGAACTCATCGAAATAGCACCATGTCGCCACGCCCTCCCGGAAGTTGGTATCTACCGCCTGGGACACAAACTCATTTGTGATGTGCATGGCGATCTTGCGGAGGTTTTCTCCCATGTTTTTCAGCACGATACACACCACCCGGCTGTCGGTTTTCACATTCGTGGGATGGTTAAACAGGTTGAGGGAGCCGGTGCAGTAGAGCTCAAGGGCAGTTGCCACACGCCGGGCCTCGGGCTCCGGCTGTTTTAAGAGCTCCTCGTACAAGTCCTGCAAAAGCGGGGTTTTTCCTGTATCAAGCCCAAGGGCCTGCTCCCGGTACACCAGCCGCACACAGCGGTCAACCACTGTCTTTTCGATGGGCTGTAAGCCTTCCTTTCCGCCTACCACCAGCTCGCACAGGGAAAGCAGGAAATCCGCTTTCATGGAAAGAGGGCTCTCCCCGGCGGCCATGTTGAGCTCCACATCCATCGGGTTTAGGTGGTGGGGGCTGTCCGGGGCAATCTCGATTACCTGTCCGCCCAGCCTACGAACCAACGGGGCATATTCGCCCATCGGATCAACAATGATAATCCGATCCTGGGGAATGGTCAGAAAGACATTGAGCAGTTCCCGCTTTGCCGCAAAGGATTTTCCCGAGCCCGTAGAGCCGAGGTACATTCCGTTGGCCGACTTCAGCTTTTTGCGGTCAGCCATAATGACATTGTGGGAAAGGGCGTTCATGCCATAGTAGAGGGCCTGCCCGTCCATCCGCAGCTCCCTTGTCATAAAGGGGATGAAAATTGCCGTGGAGCTGGTTGTCATACCACGCTGGATCTCCACTTCGTTGTAGCCGAGGGCCAGCGAGGACACAAAGCCCTGCTCTTGTTGCCAGTCCAGCCGCTTGAGGGCGCAGTTGTATTTCTGTGCGATGCCGCCCACGGTAAACACATCATTTTCCAGCCGCTGGCGGGTAGGGGCCATATTGACTACCGTAAAAGTCAAAAGGAACATTCTCTCGTTGCGGGACTGGAGGTCAGCAAGGAGCTCCGCCGCATCCTTGGAAAAGGTAATGAGGTCGGGCGGGAGAATGTCGGGATCGTACCCGGCCCGGACAGCCTTCCGCTGTTCCTCCACCTTCATTTTCCCGATGTCGGAGATTTTTCCCTTGATGGTTTTGATAGCCTTTAGCTGATCCACCGTCTGGATATGGAGGGTTACAGTCATTTCCGCATCCAGCTCCAGAATTTCTGCCAGCAGTTTATCCGAGAGCTCAGACGCTAAAATCTGCAAGTAGGAAACAGCGCCCCAATACTGGCCCACCCGGAACAGGCGGGAGTGCCGGAAGTCAAAGCTGTCCGGGGCGATATAGTCCTTGGTGCCGAGCCCCGTCTGCGGGATGTCCTTCCATGAAAAGCGGAACGGTTCCCGGTTGCCCGGATGCATCTGGCTGTGAAGCAGGGCCAGCCTTGCCCGCCCGTCCATCGGTTCACAGGGAACACCCAGCCGCTTAAAGTTGCCCATCACATCGGCCTCCACACGCTCCAGACGGGGCCGGGCCTCCACGATCCCTCCGGCTGGGATGCCGAAAGTAATGTACTTGGAGCGTTCAATCCCGTTGTTAGACCGGGCGATCTGGTTTTTCAGCATCCCGGTAAATTCCTCCCGGACGCTGTTAAAATCATCATCCGCCTGGGGAATGTTTACCTTATAGCGGCTCCGGGAGTGGGAGCGGCGGTTGATAAAGGAAAGCTGGAACGGCAGGGAGCTGTCAAAGTAGTTGAGGAATGAGCTCCAGCCGCCAAAGATCGCAGTCTGATCCTCGGTGGATGCCACGGAATAATTGATGTCCTCATATTCCACGGTCTTTGTGTAGAGCCCGCCAGGGAGCTTGCATACCCCGTCCGGGTGCATCGCCACATAGGGGATCGTCTGCTGGGCGGACAGGGCCGCCCGGTTTTTAGCCTTTGCGGTTTTTCTTCCGCTGGTTGGATTTGCCTTTCGCAATCGCATCCTCCTTTCTCACAGCGCCCCGTCCGGCAAAGGGGGCGTAAATGTTTTGTGTCTGATAGGGCCTGACTCCGGGACGCAGAAACCGGGCCCGTATGATGTTTTTCAGCACCTTTTCCGCCGGGAGCCCGTCTTTTTCATACATGGCCAGAAGAAACGCCGGGAGCATCACGGCCAGCATAAGGAACATGGCCCCGGTATTACCGATAGAGCCTCGGGCCAGCAGATAGGATGGGATGCCTACCGCCGCCGCACAGCCAAAACAGATGAGCTGGCGCTTGGTAAGGTTTAGGGCCATTTTGGTTTTTACTTTTGACAGGTCGTTGGGTACATTCACATAGGGCATGGATCAGCCTCCTTTCCGGCCCCTTTAACCTCGGGACACTTTGTCCCAAAGTCCGGGATCGTGCTTTTCACTTCATTTCCCCACACCTCCCAGCCGGGCGGGGACTGTCTGGCAAAGAGCTCCACCCGGGGCAGGTCGCCCATGAGGGCCACAATCTTTTCCCGGGCCTCGTCCGGCTTTTTGCTGTGGGCTTCAATCGGGGAAATGATAAACTGATGGATATTTGCCGCCTGCCGTTTGGGATGGCCCCTGGTAGCCAGCAGGCAGATCTCAGCGTTTCCCCTCGTCCAGAAGCCAAGGCCATAAAACCAACTGTCTGCCTTTTTATTCTTTTTGAGCCACACAAAGGCCACCGACTTATAGCGGAAGCCCCACGCCTCTATGAGCCGCAGGGCCTCCGGGAGCTGGGGGAAAGTCGCCCACAAAAAAAGTGCGCTGTCCGGGGCCGCCAGATCAGCCACCGGGAGCGCACAAAGCTCGTCAATCCCCATTGTGGGATAATGGTTTTCTGCCGCCCCCTGTACCTTACTGCGCTGGTACTGCCAAGGGGGATCGGCGTAAATGATAGAATAGTTTCCGATAATCATACTCCTTTCTGCCCGGCTTTGACTGCCTCATCAGCCAGCCGGATGCGCTCCGTAGCTGGGGCGTAAAAGGCCGGGGCGGTTTCAAAGCATACAAAGCGGCGGCCCATATTGAGGGCGGCAACGGCGGTTGTGCCGGAGCCAGCGCAGATGTCTGCCACCACTTCCCCGGGCCGGGTGTAGGTCTTAATGAGATACTCGCACAGCTCCACGGGCTTTTGCGTAGGGTGGACGGTACGCTGTACGGAAGAAAAGGACAACAGGTTTCCGGGGAAACGCAGGCCGTCCTCTGATCCGCTGCTGGAACGCAGGAATTTTCCATAGTTGGGGCTGTTGTCCCCCGTCCGGGAAATTTTCTTATAGGGCTTGCCCTGTTCAAACTGCGGATCGTAATAGGGCAATTTTTGATAAAACACCAGAATGTTCTCCGTCCGCTTTAGGGGAGCCCGCCTTGCGTTGAGAAAGCCAGTACACCTGCTTTTGTACCACACCCATTCATAGCGGAGCATAGAGAGGTTGGATGCCCCCAGCACCTTATCATAGGGGCATTGTGCGAAAAACAGCACTGCGCCATCCGGCTTGACAGCCCACTTGACCGCCTCCCACAGCTCCGGGAGCGGGAGCGGCACATCCCAAAAGTTCCGGGTAGTGCCATAGGGCGGATCGGTAAGGAGCATATCAACCGAGTGCTTCGGCAAAGAGCGCAGCCCTTCAATCCCGTCCATCAAAAACAGCCCCTCCGGGCAGGCTGGAGACTTCGGGACAATTTGTCTCGAGGTCACATCACCTGTCATCCCGGGCCTCCTTCTTCTTTGCCGGAGCGGTTCGGGCGGCATTTTCCTTCCCGGCCTCCCTTGCGGCCTGTGCCATCTGCTCCTTGATCGGGGTGGGGCGGACTGCCTCGGCCCGGGCGATGAGCTTTTCCACCGCTGAATGGTACGCCTGGGCTCCCGCCGCATTGAGCCGCTCCTGGGTGGCCCGGTCATTGATCCGCACCGTGGAGCGGTAGCCCGTCCTGCTGGTGGGATCGGGTTTGCTGGGAGCTCCAAGGAAAATCCCGTTCTTGCCATCCACCACCTTGAAATCGTCAATCACTACACCGCCATAGTTGACGCTGGCAAAGCCGATGAGCTTGCCCTGAGGCTCAATCGGGCGAACCGTGACTTCGATGGGAACAGCGGCCTCCTGCAAAATTGCGTCCGTCCGCAGCTTAACCGCCTCGTCCACCGTCACGCCTTTTACCTCGGCCAGTTCCGCAATCGGCGCATCGAACAGCCAACGCCGCTCCTCGGCGGCGATCTGTTCCGGGGTTAATATGACATCCTTACTCAAAATCATTTCCTCCTTTCCCGGCCTCGGGACAAATTGTCCCGAAGTCCGTCCGTTTAATGCGCCCCGAAGATGCGCTGGGCGATGCCGCCTGTCTTAAACAGCATGAAGCACAGAAGAACCGTATAGCCTACGGTTCCCCATATCGCTCCAATCGGATCGCCGCCTGTGGCGATGCCTTGAATAAGCACCGCATAGATCGCAACACAGACCAGTATGAGCATCCCTTGAAAGCCCACGGCGAACAGGGATTTTAGGTAGTTCTGCCCTGTACCGCCCAGCTCCCGGTTGGAAAGCGTGGCAACGGGCAGGGGCGCTAAACTGGTCATTAAATATATTTCAATCATTCTTCCGTACACCAGAACGAAAATGATGATCCCCATAATCTGCATGGTCAGCCCGATCACAGAGGACTGGAGCCACAGGCCAAGGAGCGGCCCCAAGTCCATGCCCTCCAGCGTGGTTTCCAGCTCCGCCAGCATATCCGGCGTAATGTCGGTGGAGCCTTGGATGAGCCCCGCCGCATCCGCAATCACGCTCTGCGACACATCGAACACCGCCATGACAATATCAAAGGTGTTGGAAAGAATGAGGATGGCACAAGCGGTTTTGAATACCCACTTGTAGATATTCGCCACATCAAACTCGTGCATATTGTTCTTTTCCAAAAGCATCTGTATCAGCTCGTAGGTGGCAACAAAGGTCAGCACCAATCCGGCAATCGGAAGGATCACCGTTTCGGAAAGCTGGCGGATGAGGGAGAAAACCCCGGCGTTCCATGCCGCCGGGGTAGTCCCTACCTGTACCGCAATCTCTCCGACTTTGGCATTGACGGTATCAAAGAGCCCTTCGAGGTTCCCCATGATGCCGCTGATCAACAGCTCTTTCAGCCAGTTCGTGAGCCAATCGGCGAGAAAATCCATAAGCCCTCCTTAGAACAAGCCAGACAGCAGGGGGATCAGCGTGGTTCCCAAAAGGATGATGCCGCCGCCAGCCATGAGCTGCTTCATGCCCTGGCTTTTGGAACCTGGGTTGTCCGATCCATAGCCTTCCAGAAGATTGACCACGCCCCACACGCCAAGACCAGCGCCGAGAGCTACAACAAGGGTCTGCAAAGTATCAATAGCGGAAGTGAAAAATTCCATAGAGCCTCCTTTTCTCCGGGGGATTCCCGGCCATGAAAAAAGCCGCCATTTCTGGCGGCAGGTTACATACTTCGGGACACTTTGTCCCAAAGCCCTGTTTATGCAAAGGCGTCCGGATCGTCGATGTCATCATAATTGAGGATGTCCTCGTCCTCGCTTGTGGGCCCATCGTCCGGCACAGCCACGGCATACACCTCACACATCTCGTCCGGCCCGGGCCGCCTGCGGCGGTTAATGAGCCGGTCAAGGTCAAAGGCGTTTTTCTTTTTGTCGGCTTCAGCCGTATATCGGTAGTTCGGGTGCTTTTTCAAATCGTATTTCGGGGAATAGAACGGGGGCAGGCCCCGAAGCTGTAAAATGCACTTATCCCCGGGCATAGTCGCCAGTTCGCTGGGTGTCATCAGCTCCCGGCCCAGCCGCTGGTTATTTTGACTGTAGCTTTCCGCCTGGCCACGGGAGCGGCTGTCCGTCTGCATGGAGATGGTAGCCTTACCCAGCCAGTTCTCGGATATTTCCTTGATGGTGCTGGCCTCCCGGCCTCCGAGGAATATCACGCTGTCCATATTTCCCAAAATGGTTTCGGCGTGTTTATCGTAAATCGCCTTACACTGGGCCAACTGCTGGTAGAACAGCGTCAGGCTGATCTCACGGGAACGGATAACAGCCACGATCTTTTCAAGCTGGGGAACCTGTCCTGTGTTGGCGGCCTCGTCCCACAGCACCCGTACATGGTGGGGCAGGCGGCCTCCGTGAACATTGTCGGCCCTCTCGCACAGCAGATTGAACATCTGCGAAAAGGCCAGAGCCACAAGGAAGTTATAGGTTTGCGTAGTGTCCGAGATGATAAAGAACACCGCCGTTTTCCGATCCCCGATGCGGTCAAGCTCCAGCTCGTCATAGGCCATGACCTCCCGAAGCTGGGGGATGTCAAAGGGAGCCAGCCTTGCGCCGCAGGAAATAAGGATCGACTTCGCCGTTTTGCCGCTGGCCAGCTTGTATTTTTTATACTGCTTGACCGCAAAGCAATCGGGCTTTCGTTTTTCCAGGCCCGCAAACATATAGTCCACGGCGTTCATAAAGTCCTCGTCATCCTCCTTGACCTCCATCCCGGAAATCATGTCAACCAATGTGTTCATGTTCCGATCCTCGGCGGGGCCCTCAAAAATGATATAGGCGATGAGGGCGCAATAAAGCAAAGTCTCTGATTTTGTCCAGAATGGATCGCCTTCCTTGCCTTCGCCCTTTGTGTTGGAAATGAGAGCGTCCACAAACTTTAGGATGTCGGCCTCGTTGCGGATGTACGCCAGCGGGTTATAGTGCATGGATTTTGTGAAATCAATGGAATTGAATACCTTGATCCGATACCCACGCTTTTGCAGGAAGTGCCCCACCTGCCCGAGAACGCCTCCTTTGGGATCGACACACACATAGCTGCAGCCGCCGTTTTTGTCTGCGCTGGCCTGCAAAATCTGCGGGGTAAGCCAGAACCGGGTTTTGCCGGAGCCGGACGAACCGATCACACAGGCATTGAGGTTGCGGGCGTTGGCCGGATTTTTGGGCCGGGTATTCATGGTTAAAAACTCCGTCCCGGTCAGAATGATGTTGTTTTCAAACTTGGGATCGACAAAAGGGCGTATATCTTTTTCAGATCCCCAACGGGCTGATCCGTACTCCTCATCCCGCCGGAATTTCTTTGCGTTCCTGCTTTTCACATAGATCAGCAGGCGGAAGCCCACAGCCCCCACAATGCCGATGAGCCAGTCAAAGGGGTTGAGCCCCGGTGCAAAGTCGGCAAAGGCCGGGCCGATGGTCTGGCCCAGCCCAAGGAGCTTGTAAGCGAATTCCGCCCCCGCCGCCAGACGGTAGGCCGTCCCCAATTTCAGACAGGCCCACAAAATGAACAGGTAGGGAATGTTGGGAATGAGGTATTTCTTGATTTTATCGTTCTTCACGAACCACCTCCTTTGTCCGCTCTTTCGTTTTGGGCTTTTCTTGGGCGAGCTGTTCCGCCGCTTGTTTGAGCTGTTCCCTAATCGGGATGCGGCTGGATTTTGACTTTCCAAGCAGTTTCCGGGAATAGCTTTCAAAACAGGCGGTGATGGCATCTGCCTGTCCCGCCTTGAAAAACAGCAGGTATTTGTCCGGCCCGGTTTTGTAAAAGGCATAGTCCACATTGAAACGGCGGGCCATACGGTCAAAGAGCTTCGGAGCCTCCACCTCGATGCTGTTCACACTTTCGCCGTGGGCCATGAGCTTTTTCACGCTCTGCCTGCCGTAGGGCCTTTGGGCTTTCTTATGCCGTTTGGCGATCTGGCGGCCCGCCGCCCGGAGTACATAGGCCAGCCCCCGGGCTGTCAGCTTGCTGGCCCGGACAGAAATCGCTATGGAGCTCCGGGAAATTTCTTCATCAATCAGTTACACCGCCTCCTTTCGCCTTGGGACAAATTGTCTCGAAGTCCCGTTACCGTTCCTCATGGTGTTTTTCAGCCAGCCGCCGGAACCCCTCCTTTGAGGAACCGTCAATAATTTCTTGATAAGCGGCCATCTGCTCCCGGATCGAAAGCTGGGGGTAAGCAAAAACCCTGTGTTCAGCGGGGATGTCCTGGGGGCCGTGGTAGACCTCCCGGAAATCGTCACTTACCTTCGTCACATAGCCGCCCGGTGCAAAATGTCCGTTTTCGTTGATGGAAATGTCCCGCCCGTATGCTTCAAAGTCAAAGTAGGGTTTTATATTATCCGGCACTTCGAGACTTTCCATATCCTCCACATACAGGCGGCCCAGCATTTCCTCATCATCCACGCCGGGATGAAAGTCATAGCAGTCTAAATTCTGCGTGAGGTTGATCAAGTCCTGCACCGAGCCACAATGCTGGCCGCTGTCCATAACCGCTTCCAGCGTTTCCCGTTCTGATGTGGAGAGTTCCTTCAGCAGATGGGCCAGATGGTTAAGCTCGTCAATGTTTTCATACTCGCCCAGATAGTCATAAAGGCCGAGAATGTCGCTGTCAAAGGAGATAATAAAGTATTCCTGGCAGCGCACCCCGTCCACGCCGATCCGCTTTAAGAGGGACTGCACCTCCTCCGTGTTGGTGGGGAAATGCAGCGTTTCCCCCACCAGATGCCCCGCACTGTAAAGGGCAGGATTTGAAATGAAAGCCTCAAAAACAGACTCCATCAGCGTTTGCCCTGTCCCTTGACGGTCAGGATGCCCTCAAGGGTGGTGGCGGTAATTCCCAGCCGCTGGGCCACGGCAATATCATTTTTCATGGCCTCGGTCATGGTGTGGCCGCAGACCACCAGCACATGGGAGCGGCGGAGCAGGTCACGGCCCATGTCGATGCCGCTTTTATGCTCCTCGGGTACTGCGTCATTGAGAAACAGGGGCAGATAAAGGGGCGGGCAGATCGGGGAAAAGCCTGCCTCATAAACCGCCCGGCAGTAGCGGGCGGCCTGTTCTGCGTTTTCACTGTCGCCGCCAAGCCATGCGGCGGTAATGTATGCAAGGGGACGCTTCATAGTCAATACCTCCGATATTTTAATAAGAAAGTTCAGCCCAATCCCCCCGCCCTTTCCCAATCATGGGAAAGGGGGCGGCTCTGGAGGATATACCCCCGCCGCTTGCTGGGGAAATAGCACAGCCGGGGCAGACCGTCAAGGGCAGGCCGCCGTAAAACGGCGGTGCGATGCACCCTTGACAGCCCGCTCCCGGCTGTACGAAAAAACAGGCGGCGACGGGGGATATATACCACCAGAGCCATGATGCGGAGGGCAGGGCCCTCGGGACAAAATGTCTCGAAGTGGTTACTTGTCCTGCTCCATCTTTTTCGGAGCCTTTGCCAGCTCGGGCGGCTGTTTCTCTTTCCACTCGTCCAGCAAAGTCATGATCTGCTCCTTCATTTTGGCGGGAGTGGCCTCCTTGCCAAAATACTTTTCCAGTTCAGCGGTAGAAATAATCACGCCTCGATCCTCCTTTTTCTTTTCTGATAAGATGCCATCAATGACATCACCATTGAGTTTCCCGTCCTTGTCCAGCTCCCGGAGCTTTTTCGCCTGGGCCAGAGAGGGGGACGCCTGTTCTCCGTCAATGGAAACAGCGATCAGCCGCTGGTTTTTGGGGCGGATATAGGAAATCTCCACAGCGGGCATAAAGCCCATTTTTTTATCGTCCACCTTGTCCAGCAGTTCCGGCACAAGGGAGTTCAGCCGCAGATAACGCATGACCTTTTTATAGTTCATGTCGTGCGCCTCGCCCACGATCTCAACGGAGCGTTTTCCAATATCGCCCTCGGCCACATTTTTCAGCCGCCCGCCCTGGTGCTTGATGTCCTCCACTTCCAGCTCCAACAGGGCGGCCAGTTCGCTGGGGAGCGTCTGATCCCTCTGCTTGTTGCTGTCCTTCATGGCCTGTACCGCCTCGTGGTCAGTCATTTCCCGGACGATAAAGGGCATTTCCTCCAGCCCGGCCAGCTCACAACCATGATGGCGGCGATGGCCCGCCACGATCTCATAACCGTTGCCATCCTTTTCCGGGCGGGCAAGACCGGGAACCATTACGCCGTTTGCCTTGATGGACGCTACCGTTTCCTGCATTTTGGCGTCGTCCCGCACCTTAAACGGGTGGGGGCGGAATGTGTGGAACGGATGCATTTCGGAAAGTTTCAGATAGACCAGCTTTCCTTCCTCCACAGGACGGGGCGGAGCGGCTGGCTCAGGTGGAGCCTGTTCCGGGACCGAAGCCGCATTTTCGGGTGGGGCCTTTTCGGGTTCCGGGGCAGCTTTAACCTCCGCAGCCTTTTTCCCACTTCGGGACAATTTGTCTCGCTTAGTCGGCGTGGCCTCGCCGGGGGCCGCCTTATCCGCCTTGGGTGGGCGGCCCTTGCGGGGCTTCGCCGCCTCCTTGACAGTAGGCTCCGCTTTTTCCTCTTTTGGAGGACGGCCCCGACGGGCCTTTTTCGGTTCGTCATCCCCAGCGGCGGGAGGTTCCTCCTGCGTTTTCTCCTCCGGCTCTTTTGCCGCCTCCTCTTTTTCTACCTCGGCCCGGGCTGTCTGCCGCTTTTCATTCATCAGCTCATTGATTTTGTCAAAGGACACCACCACATCACCGGGCTCGGGCTGGGCAGGCCCCTCCTGCTGGGGTGTGGGAGCGGCAGTCTGTTCGGGAGCCGGAGCCTGGGGCTCGTCAGCCGCAACAGGAGCGGGAGCCTCCGGGAGCTTCTCCTCACCGGAGCCTGTGTTCAATTTTTCATCTGCCATTCACTATCCTCCTTTTCGTGAAAGTTGCACAATTTTGCGGGTTAAATTTCTGTAATTATTTTTCCGCCTCCTTCCGGTCTATCCACGCAAAAAAGCCGCCCGATTTTAACGCCGGACGGCTTTTTGTGTAATGTGATAGATCAAATATTATTTTTTGTGGTTCGTAGGCTCCGAAAAGCCTTGTATTTACAGCGTTCCTAATAGGAAACAATCATACGGAATTGAACAATATCAAGTTTAAGAAACAGAGGGAGAAATTTGAAACA
>ERZ791907.1090-NODE-1090-length-20340-cov-2.922406_pt1 | contig 20340 bp, 14 predicted proteins | sample MGYA00510145_ERZ791907 | MGnify/ENA primary metagenome ERZ791907 (study PRJEB30046, sample SAMN00792089) | human gut metagenome | study: EMG produced TPA metagenomics assembly of the A metagenome-wide association study of gut microbiota in type 2... | reverse complement strand
ATAATTGGCTTCATATGATAACCTTGCATATTTATCTATTTCACTGGCAAAAACACATTTCCCACCAGCAGAACTCATCGCTTGATGAAATCCACCTATTCCTGCAAATAGATCAATATATTTAAATGTATATTTTTTGGTCATTATTATATTTTTGACTTCAAAGATACGGCTTTTTTGGCGAATAATACATTAAAAATTGATTAGAAGAGCGTTTTATAGGAATAAAATTTTCTTTTTTGGTTCACACTGGCTATATTCATATTAATCTTACGCCAATCCCATGTGATAGTAATTAAAAGTTAAGATAAAAATACCTTGATAACTACACGATAAACATTTGATTTCACAAGAAATATTTTGTAATTTTGTACCATCCAAGCATCGGCAGACTTTCGTCAATCGGATATGGTTGGGGGATATGATATGGGCTGGTGTCAAGATTCCTGACAATGGATGAAGCATAAGTCAACAAATCGTTACGAAAGGGTGATGATTTTTGCAACGAAGATTCCTGAGGGATGACATGTCCTGAAAATGCGATGCGCCAAACCTTCAGAATTTGTCTGAAATATGTGGCAATGAATTGTAGGTGATTCATAAATAGATAATTATGACTGGGCAGATATCGGACCAACGCCACAAGAATATGGCTGCTATCCGCAGTAAGGGTACGAAGCCAGAGATGATTGTGCGCAAGTATTTGTGGGCGCATGGTTTCCGTTACCGACTGAACAGTCCACGGTTGCCGGGGCATCCCGACATCGTGCTGCGGAAATACAGGACCTGTGTCTTCGTGAACGGCTGCTTTTGGCATGGGCATGAGGGTTGCCAACACTTCAGAATGCCAAAAACGAACACGGGGTTTTGGGCGGAGAAGATTGCTCGAAACAAGGAACGGGACAAGGTTGAGCAAAGGTTGCTGGCACGAATGGGATGGCACTGCATAACCGTTTGGGAGTGCGAGCTAAAGCCCAAGGAGCGGGAGCGGACGCTCGAGTCGTTGGCTTTCACGCTCAACCATATTTACCTGCAAGACCGTGCCATTCGTTACGCCGAACCAGAGGAAGATTTCTGCAGCGGTATTGCTGCCGAACCCTATCCGGAGGGATGACCCTCGTGGACAAAGGTCTGTCGGCAGTTGTGGTTAGATGCGCACGACCTGCTTTACACCTTTTATATTATTGAGCTTTCGGATGAGAGACTTCAGCTTTGAGGTGTCGTCGATGAGCACCACGAGGTTGCCAGAGAAGAGACCGTCGTGTGAGTCGATGCTGATGGAGCGCATGACAACTTTCTCTTCTTGTGAGATGACATTGGTGATGTTGCTCACGATGCCGATGTCGTCGTTGCCGATGACGCGTAGCGTGATGCTGTATTGTGAGCCTCCTTTGCCACTCCACCGTGCTTTCACGATGCGATAGCCGAAGCGTTTGAGCATTTCGGGGGCGTTGGGGCAGTCCTTGCGGTGAATTCTGATGCCACCGTTGACCGTGACGAAGCCGAAGATGGGGTCGCCGTAGATGGGGTGGCAGCATTTCGACAGTGAGAACTCTATGCCCTTGAGGTTCTGGTCGATGACGAGTACGTCGTCGTTGTTCTTCAGCAATTCCTCGGTACCGCTTTCGAATTCGAAGTTCTCGGCGCTCTCGGTCTCGCGTGGCTCATTCAGGTTGTGGTCGCGGTTGAATATCTTTTGGTATTCGTCGATGACGTAGTTCAGGTCGAGTTTCTCCTCGGCAATCTGTCGGTAGAAATCGGATGTCTCTTTGAATCCAAGATGTTTTACAAGGTGAGCCATCACCTGTTCCTCGATTTCTATCTTCTTGTTCTTGAACCTACGTTCGAGCATTTCCTTTGCATAGAGGCCTTCTTTTATCTGTGTTTCCTTGAGAGCCTGTCTGATTTTTGCTTTCGCACGGGCTGACTTGACTATCTTGAGCCATTCCTGTTTGGGGCTTTGGTTGGCCGATGTCATGATTTCTACAGTGTCACCACTGTGCAGTTCGGTCTTGATGGAGGCATTCTTGCCGTTTATTTTTCCGCCGACACACTGGTTTCCGACTTTCGAATGGATGTGATACGCGAAATCGAGGAGCGTGGCTCCCTTGGGAAACTTCAGCAAGTCGCCCTTGGGTGTGAACACATAGATTTCCTTGTCGTAGAGGTCAAGCTTGAATTGGTCCATGACTTCGAGGTTGTCGCCAGCCTCAAGCGCCGAGCGGATGGATGCCAGCCAGTTGTCCATGCCTCCTTCGGCCTTCACTCCCTTGTAACGCCAGTGGGCTGCCAGTCCGTGTTCGGCTATTTCGTCCATTCTCTCGGTGCGTATCTGCACCTCCACCCATTTCTTCGCTGGTCCAAGTACGGTGATGTGCAGACACTCGTAGCCGTTCGACTTAGGCACTGATATCCAGTCACGCAGTCGTTTGGGGTTAGGCTGGTACATATCGGTGACGATGGAGTAGGCCTGCCAGCATTGCATCTTCTCCTTGGCTTCGGGAGAGTCAAGAATGATACGGATGGCGAATAGATCGTAGATGCCCTCGAATCCGCATTTCTGCTTCTTCATCTTCTGCCAGATGGAGTGGATGGACTTGGTCCGACCCTTGATGTGAAAGCGCAGCCCTGCCTTTTGCAGCTCTTTGCTCACAGGTTCGATGAACTCCTTTATGTAGGCGTCGCGCGCTGCCTTTGTCTCGTTGAGCTTTTCCTTAATGAGATAGTAGGCATCGTGCTCCAGATATTTGAGCGACAGGTCTTCCAGCTCGCTCTTCAGCTGATAGAGGCCGAGCTTGTGGGCGAGTGGGGCATAGAGATAGATGGCCTCCTCCGACACTTCGCGCTGTGCTTCCTTGTTGGGCGTGTCTCGAATCTGCCGCATGAGGTTCACGCGGTCGGCTATCATGACGAGAATGACGCGCATATCCTCGGCAAACGACAGCAATAGATTGCGGAAGTTCTCGCTTTCTATGATGGGATTCTTCTTGTAAAGGTTCTGAATGCGCGAAAGTCCCTGAATAATCTTCGCAACTCCAGTCCCGTAGTCTTTCTCTATGGACGGCAACGACGACACTCCAGCCTCGTAACTGCTGTAAAGCAGAATGGCGATGACCGAGTCGCGCTTCAGACCGATGTTCTCTACTGCTATCATCGCTGTCTGAAGCGAGCACAACAGTGAGTTGAGGCCGAACACATTCCGCTCGATGGCATTCCGTTCCTCAAGCATCTTTATATGGTCGGTTATTTTCTGCTGATCCTCTGCCGTCAGCAGATCGCCCAATGCCAGCTTCAGCTTGCCAGTCAGTTCGTGAAAGGTTTCCCTCTCTTTATCGCTAAAAATAATATTTGCATCCATAGGTTGTTAATATAACATGACAAAGATACAAAAAAATAGACAAACGTTCTCCAAATTAAGAAAAAGTATGTATTTTTGCCGTATGGAGAAACTCAAAACCTTTATCTCTATGCTAACACAACATGATGAAACTCAGCTAAGCAATAAGGGAATCAGTGTATCGGAGCTCAACAAACAGCTCGATAATTTCAAGAATGGATTCCCTTTTCTAAGACTCGAAAGTGCGGCAACGGTCGGCAATGGCATCATTCAACTTGATGAGGAGGATTGCCGAATGTATTCCGGCATCTGGGAGAGCTACCTCAACAACGGTAATAAAGTAGTTAAGTTCGTGCCAGCGTCGGGTGCTGCCAGCCGTATGTTCAAGAACCTGTTTGCCTTCATTGACGCACCGTACAGCCAACCCACAACCGACTTTGAGAAGGACTTCTTCGACGGCATAGGCAAATTCGCCTTCTACACTGCGTTGAATGAGCAGTGCAAGACCAACAACGGCCTTTCTATCGACGAACTCATAGACAAGGGCGAATATAAGTCTGTGGTGAGAAATCTTCTGCAAGCCGACGGGCTCAACTACGGACAGTTGCCGAAGGGGCTGCTCGACTTTCACCGTTACGGTGATGACGTGCGGACGGCCATGGAGGAGCATCTCGTCGAGGCGGCTCTGTATGCTGCAAGCGATGGCTTAGCTAATGTTCACTTCACCGTGTCGCACGACCATTTGGAGCTCTTCAAGGCGAAGGTGGAGGCGAAGAAAACTCAATACGAAGAACGTTTCAGCGTAAAATTCAACATATCTTTCTCCGAACAGAAGGAAAGCACCGACACCGTTGCGGCCAATCCCGACAACACACCGTTCCGCAACGACGACGGCACACTGCTCTTCCGACCTGGTGGTCATGGAGCACTGATACAGAATCTCAATGATATTCATACAGATGTGGTATTCATCAAGAATATCGACAATATTATTCCCGACAAATTGAAACCAACCACTACCAAGTGGAAGAAGGCTATTGCCGGCGTCTTGGTTTCGCTTCAAAATCATACTTTCTACTTTATCAAGCGTCTGACGACCAGCCAACCTGACAGAGGCGAGCTGCTTGAGATGCTCCGTTTCCTTGAGACGTCGCTGTGTTGTCGCAATTCTTCGGCGGCATCGCTCAACGACGAGCAACTGTCGGCTTATCTATTGTCCAAGTTCAATCGTCCTATGCGTGTCTGCGGTATGGTACGAAACAGTGGTGAGCCTGGTGGCGGTCCGTTCTTTGCCTACAATGCCGATGGCACGGTGAGCCTTCAGATATTGGAAAGCTCGCAGATAGACAAGGCGAACCCCGACTATGTGCGGATGTTCAATGAGGGTACTCACTTCAATCCTGTCGATTTGGTGTGCGCCATCAATGATTATCAGCACCGTCCGTTCCAGCTTCCCCAGTTTGTTGATTCGTCAACGGGATTCATCAGCACCAAGTCGAAGAACGGCAAGGAACTCAAGGCACTGGAATTGCCTGGCCTTTGGAACGGTGCGATGAGCGACTGGAACACCGTGTTCGTAGAAGTGCCGGCCATTACTTTCAATCCAGTCAAGACCATCAACGACCTGCTTCGCAAGGAGCACCAGTAAGTGGTCAGACAACATACCATAGGGAGGATGAGGCGTCATGCCTTGTCCTCCCTTTTTTTTATTTTTCCAAACCACGGCTCACCAACCGTAATGGGGAAGGTGAGTGTTGACGATGCGATAGGTAGGTTTTCCCATGACGAATATTATCTATCTTTTTCTGATAATAATATTTTGAAAATCAGTACTTTATCATTTTCTGTTCGTTCGCTGGTTGATGTCGTGCCTGCTGTTGTCAAAAAACAGAAAAATAGATGCGGGAAAGCCCTTTGACAGGCAATCCCGCAGCGAAGTTTATCTATTCAGAGTTTTTTAGAATAACAATGGTTATTGATATTCAAGTTTCTCTTTTAATCACCAGACGGAGCGGAAATCAGTTGTACCAAATATCTCCGCCTAAAACGTTCGTTCTCGATTCCGTTTCATGTAGGTTCTCATCCTTAGGCGAGTAATCCTGATAAATCTGTAAGGTTTGTGAATCAGTCATTTTGAACTCCTTTCTTTTAATACTATCTTCTGGATAGTGGCTATGACAAAGTTAACTGTTTATTCGCAAAAATGCAAATTAATTGGCACCGAAAACTGAAAAATTAATGTTTTTTGTGCAAACGATTGCCTAATTTTACATTTCAATATGCTTAATCTATAATTATTTTAAAGTCAGTGAGTTAAACGGTATTAGCCAATCATGTGAGAGCCTTCGGCGCAGCCTTTGTCAGGCTTTCCGAGTAGTTGACTGGGCTATCGTCGCACGTGCAGTCAGGCATTTAGCCATGATCCATTGTCGAAGCATTGGCAGGGGTTTTGTATCTGTTAATGATTCGGTGGTGGAATTGTTAGTATTTTTCACTAAATAAAATGTTGTTTGTCTAAATTATTGACTAATTTTGCAACATCTTTGCCAGCAATGTCGTCTGGTGGGGCGTCCGTCGGCTGTCGCACCGCAGAAAAGTAGGACAGTAGCAAGGTGACGGAGGCTTAGGCATTTTAGTATTATCATGATATGGAGTCTATAAAAAATATATTCAGAATAGGGAAAGGACCTTCGAGCAGCCACACCATGGGGCCACAGAAGGCAGCCCTTGTGTTTTTGGACCGTCATCCCGATGCCAAGGCATTCGAGGTGACTCTTTACGGAAGTCTGGCCGCAACGGGCAAAGGGCACTTGACAGATCAGGCCATTGTCGAGGTGCTGAGTCAAGTTGCGCCCGTCGAGATTGTGTGGAAAGCCAACGAGGTGTTGCCCTTCCACACCAATGGGATGCTCTTCAAGTCGTTCAACGAGAGTGGTGAGACCACCGACGAGTGGAAAGTCTATAGCGTTGGCGGCGGAGCGCTCTCCGAAGGGAAAGGCAAGGACGACTTTTTCTACACCCCACCAATCTATGAGCTCAAGTCCATCAGGGAAATTCAGCAGTGGTGCGAGAAGAATGGCCGTGGTTACTGGGAATATGTGGAGATGTGCGAGGATCGCGATATATGGGATTATCTGCGGGAGGTATGGCACACGATGCAGCAATCCGTGGAGAACGGGCTCGACAACGAGGGTGCGCTCCCTGGTCCGCTGAATTTGAGGCGCAAGGCGTCCACCTATTACATCAAGGCACGTGGCTACAAGGCTTCACTTCAGAGCCGAGGATTCGTCTATGCCTATGCCCTTGCAGTGAGCGAGGAGAACGCTTCGGGTGGCACCATTGTCACTGCGCCCACCTGTGGCTCGTGCGGTGTTATGCCGGCCGTGCTCCATCATATTGCGAATGTACACGATTTTTCTGAAAACAAGATAATCCACGCACTGGCGACCGCTGGCATTTTCGGCAACATCGTCAAGCGCAACGCCTCCATTTCGGGTGCCGAGGTGGGCTGTCAGGGCGAGGTTGGCGTGGCTTGTGCCATGGCTTCGGCAGCTGCCTGCCAACTCTTCGGTGGCAGTCCGTCGCAGATTGAGTATGCTGCCGAAATGGGATTGGAACATCACTTGGGCATGACGTGCGACCCTGTCTGCGGGCTCGTCCAGGTTCCCTGTATCGAACGCAATGCCTTTGCTGCCTGTCGTGCGCTCGATGCGCAGCTCTATTCGACCTTCAGTGATGGTCTCCACCTTGTTTCGTTCGACAATGTCGTACAGGTGATGAAGCAAACGGGGCACGACTTGCCATCGCTCTACAAAGAAACAAGCGAGGGCGGACTGGCCAAAGGTTACGTACTATAATCTATGGGACGCTAACGACCGACTCTGGTCAACCCAATATCATGAAGCGGAGATGCCACAACCTTGTGACATCTCCGCTTTTTCCATGCGTGTCATAGCCACCGCTCATCTTCTCGTCATGTTTCGGGCAGCGGTGGCTGACGTTTCTATTTCCTGACGATGACCGAACCGTTGGCTTGGTGGGTCGCCAGCACGAGCACCTCAGCTATCTGCACATGCGCAGGTGCACTGGCTGCGTAGTAAGCCACGTCGGCGATGTCGTCGCCTGTGAGTGGCTTGATGCCCTTATACACGTTCTCCGCCTTTGCATCGTCGCCGTGGAAGCGCACGTTGGAGAAGTTGGTCTGCACCAGACCCGGCTTGATGTTGGTCACCCGCACAGCCGACTCGGCCACGTCGATGCGCAAACCGTCGGTGATGGCTTTCACTGCGGCCTTCGTGGCACAATAGACGTTGCCGTTGGCATAGGCAGCGTCGCCCGCCACCGATCCGATGTTGATGACATGGCCACGGTTTCGTTTCACCATTCCCGGCACGATGAACCGTGTCATGTTGAGCAATCCCTTGACATTGGTGTCGATCATTGTGTCCCAGTCGTTGAAATCGCCCTCGTATTCCTTGTCGAGGCCCAGTGCGAGGCCAGCGTTGTTGACCAGCACGTCGATGTCGGCCCATTCGCCGTCGATGCTTTCCACTGCCTTCCGTGCGGCCTCACGCTCCCGAACGTCGAACGTCAGCGCCAGAACTCTTGTTCCTTGGGCTTCGAGTTGTGTCTTGAGCGCCTCCAGCTTGTCTTGCCTTCTGCCGGTGATGATTACGTTGTATCCGCCGTTTGCAAACTTCTTGGCGCATGCTTCGCCAATACCACTGGTGGCACCTGTCACCATTACAATTTTCTTTTCCATTGTTTTGTATTTTGATTCTTCAGTCTTTTGTCTTTATTGCTGAACTGACGGTTGTCGCAAAGGGCATCTCGTAACTTTTACCAGCTAAGGACGACCGTTCGCATCGACTGGTTTAGCAGTCCGTCAGATGGTTTACGGCATCAAAATTAGTAAAAATCATCGAACTCTCAAAGCGCATTGTCCGATTTTTCCTTCACAATGTCATTATTTTATGGTCGATGTGCGAGAACCCGTCGGTAGGCCTTTCGCATTCTCTCATTTGGCTTTCGCCGACAGGTTGTCAGCGGTTTTCTTCCAACGGTGTAGCAATGGTTGTGCGATAGCTCACCTTTCGCCGTGCCGAAGCTGACCTTTAATGTGCCGAAAGCTGACCTTTTGAATATCCATTTCTATACTATTGATAATCAGGTAGTTGCATACATGATTCTAAAGGGTGTTTTCTGTGGTTTCACAGACTTGACCTTTATGTGGCATTCTTTGGATGGCGACCGCTCGACCGATGCAGCCTTCGGCATCACGACAGGACGATTGTCTTCCGTTTCCGCAAAAACTGCTCGGAGTCCTGTGGCGATAGGGGATAAAAAAAACGAGCTTGGCGAAATGCAAGCTCATTCTTTATATCCTATTTCTTTGTTCCACCCGATGTTAGGTGAATTGTATCCTTGTTTTTGGGTTGAGCGTGACGGCCCCGCTCCTTAACTATCCCACAACCCAAGGTCAGCGCCGATTTTATCGGGCTTTGCTGAAGTTGTACCTGATTCTTCGCTACCTGTGTCTGGTGGGGTGATGTCGTCACCGCCGGGGCCTCCTCCCGATCCAGCCAAAATCATTTCCTTTTCAATAATTCTTGTTTCCTTAACACAAGGAATCTGATAAATCCTTTTCATTATTTCTCTATTTTGTTATTAAATCCTTTGTCGTCAACTAATTTTTCTTGAGCCTTTTAGTTTAATTGCTTCACTAAAGTTTGAAAATCAGCAATATTAACACTCCGCTGTGTTAAATGGTTTGCAAAGGAACAATTTTTTTCTCAAATATCCAAATGTTTGGTTACGTTTTTGCGTTGTTGAACATTTTAATTAGCATATTCCGTTCCGTTCTTTCCGTGGCTGCCTCCCGTTGTCCGAAAACACACTGTGGCATGGTGGCAACGTGCAGCCTTCGGCTCCCCGTTTCTGAATGCCCATCACTCTGTAGGATTGCCATTTACAGTCGTCTGCCTACCGAAAAAGCCATGTCGCTGCCCTTGTTGCGGGTGTTGGCATGGCTTTCGTCTTATGGTGGCTCGGCCGGCTGATGATAGGCACGGACCGACGGCATCAAATCGTCTCTACGCTCAGCAGACCTTCGAGGTTGGGCGGAACGTGGAAACTGTCGCAGTTGATGCGTCTCATCTGTTCTGTCCCCTTCCGTGTGATGTGGAATCGCTGGCATCGGCTGTCGTGCTCGCATGCCTTTCGTCGGATGTAGCCTTTCTTTTCGAGCGAGGCTATCACCTTGGAGGCATTTGAACGCGTCAGGTTCAGTTCATCGGCAATTTCTCCGGAGAGCAGGCTTTCGCACTCCGAGAGGACGCAAAGCAGCATCACCTCGTTGATGTTCATACCGAAAGCGTCTTCCAATTTCAGCTCAAAGGCACCGATGGCACGATAGATGTTCCTGATTTTGCAGATACATTGATTGTCCATGATTTCCAGTTGTTGTGGGGGCGTCCTATTTTCCGCTCAGGCCTATTTCAGCAAATGTTGCTTGATCATCTCCTCAAGTTCGGGCTTCATCTTTGCACCGACCGATGTGACGGGCTTTCCTTCCATAGGAATGAAGAGCAGGGTGGGGATGGTCTGAATGCCGAACATGGCTGCCAGCTCCTCGTTTTTGTCAACATCCACCTTATAGACGTCTATCTTGCCGTCGTAGTCGTTGGCTATCTCCTCAACGATGGGGGCGATCATCTTGCACGGTCCGCACCATGTAGCGTAGAAATCGATGATGGCGGGCTTGTCGCCCTTGAACTCCCATTTGTCGGACATCTTCTTAAAGTCCATCACTCTATCCTTGAACATTGCCGTTGTCATTTCTGTTGTCTTCATTTTCTTGTTCTCCTTTTTGTTGTTTTGTGCTACAGTCTCCTGTGCATTCTGTTGTTTAACTTCTTGTTTCTTGTTGGTCTTTGCGCAGCTTCCCAGCATGAGGGAAACGATGGCAAGACCGATAAAAACTATTTTCTTCATTTTCGTGTCTCGGTTTTTGTCTGTTGATGTTTGTTCCACTGCTTGGTTGACTTCCCATCAGTCAGTGGGCGCTAATGTTTCCTATGGAAAACATTACAAATATAGGGTTTATCTGCATATAAAACAAATTTCCAATAGAAACAATGTGTAGTTGTAACAGGATTTAACGTTAAGCAGTGGTGGCTTAACGGTTATTGTATAAATTCCAAACTTTCAATCCTTACACGGCAATCGCTCGTCGTCCGTTGGTCGGTGGGTCATGTTCGGCAGCTCCGTCCGGCAACGAATCCCGTCGTCCACGCAGCTTGTAAGTTGAAACCGCCCGTGATGGCATCGACGTCGAGCAGCTCTCCGGCAAAGAACGGTCCGGGGCAGACTTTGCTTTCGAGTGTGTTGGGGTTGACGCTTTTCAGGCTCACGCCGCCGCAGGTGACGAACTCATCGCGGAAAACTCCCTTTCCGCTTACGTGGTGGACATCGTTGGTGAGCGTTTCGATGAGCTTGTTGAGCCCCTTTTTCCCCATTTCGTCCCACGTTTTCTCCTTGTCGATGCCCGTCCGCTCAAGCAAGTAGTGCCACACTCTGGCCGTCAGCTCACCGGGATGTACGTTTGCCGTCAGCTTCTTGGGGTTCTGCCGTGCTATTTGCCTGATTTGCTCCTCCGCCAGCTGTGCGTTGGTCTCGCCGAGCCAGTTGATAGCCACTTCGAAATGGTAGTCGTGGTCGCTGATGTAGCGTGCCGCCACCGACGACAGCTTCAGTGTCGCCGGACCGCTCATGCCCCAGTGGGTGATGAGTAGTGGCCCGTTGGCGCGGAACTTTGTGCCGGGGATGCCCAATACCACAGGTTCGACCACTGCCCCCATGAGGTCGCGGAAGTCCTTGTCGGCGATATTGAACGTGAAGAGCGACGGAACGGGCGGCTCAATCCTGTGTCCCGTCTCCTGAAGGTAGGCGAGTCCTGCCATGCGTGGCGAACCGCCGGTAGTCAGTACGACCTTGTCGAAGGTGCGGGAAGGCCTGTCCTTGAAGTCCACCTCCAAGCGTCCGTCCGCCCGTGGCTCAACCTTCATGAGTTGATGGCGCAGACACACCGTCACCCCGGCTTTGGCTGCGGTGCGTGTCAGACAGTCGATTACGGTCTGGGAGCTTTGCGATCGTGGGAACACACATTGGTCGTCTTGTGTCGTCAGCTCAACTCCGTGCTGTTCAAACCATTGACAGGCGTCGTTGTTGTCGAACGAGTTGAAAAGCCTTTTCATCAGTTTGTCGCCCCGTGGATAGACGCTCTTCAGATCGTTGATGCCGAGGAACGAGTTGGTGAGGTTGCATCTGCCTCCTCCCGACACGCTAACCTTGGCCAACACACGGCCGCTCTTCTCGAAGATGGTCACCGTGTCGGCCGGATGGCGTTCCTTTGACTGGATGGCGGCAAAGAATCCGGCAGCTCCTCCGCCAATGATGGCAATGTGTTTCCTGTCTGACATATATATAATAAGGTCTCTTTTCAGGTGGCGAAGTTAATGAAAAAGCCTGAATTGGGCAAGTTCTATGTCTTTTTTAGTGGGGCAAACACCTTATGAAAATTTAAGTGTACGTATCTTTCTTCGTTTTTTTAATTTTACTTTGCTACCATCTTTCCGTTTTCTCAGCCATTCTTCCGTCTTTCATCGGTCATGTAGCCCACTACACTCCCTTTTCAAGCTGGAAGACTGACTGAACCAGAAACGGAAATATAGTGGCAATTATTTTTGACACCTACTTACCATAAAAATGGGAAATAGGGTAGAAAACATAGAAAAATGATATTTCTTTTTATTTTTTTGCGACAAAATGCGTTGTGTTTCGATAATTATTCTTAAATTTGCACGCTGTCTTAAGAAACGGGACAGTATCGTTCCCATAACGGGTGTTCCCCGTGGAGCGATGGGATATGGATGACAATAATAATTTTAACAGTATTATGTATCAACATTCGACAAACAGCCTCGACTGCCTGCCCAAGGTTTCGTCCGCCACGCTTGCGACGGATGGAAGTAAGAAGAGCATACTCTTACTGTTAAATACTGTTACCCCCCCCATATTTATTTAACTTTTTTTATACTCTCTATCATGCGCTTCCTGTCGGTCTTCACGGTAAGGCTGTCAGGGGGTGCGTCTTTATATCCGTATCTTCCACACCAATATAGCCTTAGCCTTAGCCCCCTCCCGCCGAGTGGAGAGGTGCCAGTGGCAAGAATAGCCAAAAGATGTCATCGACACTTGCGGCACCCCATGACTATCCTCACCATGTGGGGAACTTCCGCTCAGCGGGCGGCAGCTGATAAAAACAAATGGTGACTGCTAAAAAGCTGCTCATAGCTTAAAAAAGCTAACAACGATTATCCACAAATAATATTATTATACACTAAAAAATTATTTCAAAAATCATGCGAAAAAACAAACAAACTAAAAAACCCTACATTGCGCCCAAGTGTGAGGTAATTCAAATGGAAACCTACGATTTGATGGGTATCTCAGCCCCGATGGGAGGATTCGAAGATGGAGGCTCTCTTGGTAAAGAGGAATGGTTTGACGGCAACGAGACGTTCGACCCCGAAAACAGTTTCAACGGCAATTCAGTCAGCTCAACCACAAGAAAGGGGGAACGGTCATGAACTCATTCACTGTCATAACCAAGCGCAAGGTGTATGCTCTTGCGACACTCGTAGCCCTGACGTGCGTGGGGCTTACCTCATGTACCGACGACAACCTCGTGAACAATAACGGCGGCAGCGAGAGCGTCAATCCAACCGATGCGAAGCTCGCCACCACCACCGTAACCTTCTCTGCCGATGCAGGCATGCAACTGCCCAACATCACACGCACCATGGACCCCGATGCGCCAGCCACCCGCGCCGTATCGGTGAACGACCGCTACATGCCGCTTGCCGAGGATGGCTCCAACCTCAAGGCGAGAGTCTTTGTGGTGAAAGTGGACGAGAATTCCAAGAAGATGATTAACGGCAAGCAAGCCATGGATCCCGATAAGGTTGTCATGGGTGCGGGCGAGGTGCGCTGGGACAAGGTGCAGCAACTCGCTGGCGGAGGAGTCAACCTCCATTCCGACGAGAGTCTGCTCTACCTCACATGGCTCAATAACAGCGTATCTATCAAGCCTGGAGAGGACTGGTACATTTGCGGAATCATCGGAGGAGAGTACGATGAGTATTTCAAAAATTTGTCAGAAGATAACAATAATAGCCAAGAAACCAGACTGCTTGCCAACCGGCTCTACAACTTCTACGTCAAGTTCAATCCCTCCAAAGACCACAACACCCGCGACGCTAAGGGCAACCTGCGTGTGACGGCGGCTTTCAGCACGGGCTGGACTAAGCTCGACGTCAAGAAAACAAACCAAATCGATCTGCGAAACTGGGCTTTCAAAGCCAGAGGCTCACTCATCCGTTTCAAGGTGAAGCGCGACACCGAGCTGGTCAACCCCAAGGCGCACAAGTACTCTTTCGCCAGCTCGCAGCTCACAGCCAACGGCGGATTCCTCATGATGCCGCTCAGCAAGTTTAGAAAAGGTGATGTGTACAGCACGGATTGCGCTATGGGACTCGACTGCGAGATACGTCCGTGGGAGCAAGACATTGACCACAACTTCTACTGGCAGTACGAGAGCGACAAGCGCCTGCACTTCAACAACGTTACCGATACGAAACCCAGCGAGGAAAAAGCCAACGACTACGGCACGCCCATCTACGAGTATTGCTACACCTACGATGCAAGCACCATGCGTGACGGCAAAGCCAACAACGACTACGACGAGTTCTACGTTTGGGGCATGCCCATCCCACTGCCCAACTACAACGGCACCACGCAGCTCACAGCCGAGCGAGGCAGCTTCATGCTCGGGCGTAAGCAGCCAAAAGGTTCCAAATACGACTATGCCGACGAGTGGCTCTTTGCCAAGGCGCTGGACAACAAGACCAACTCCAACGAGTACAAGCTCATCGACTTCGCCCAGAAACGTGGCATGGGCTTCACCGCCGAGGTAGGCATGTGTCGCCCCAGATTCAGCACGATGGAGGGTAACAAGCTCAAATACGCATGGCCCAATCCGCTGGAGCGTCTCGCCGTCACCAACAGCATGACCAACGAGAAAGGATGGCACAACACGAATACTCAGCATAGCAGTGGTGATGGGTATGGGAATGTTTCCAACTGGTCTCTCAAACAGGCTGATTTCAAGATGAACTTCGTAGTGGGCGACAAGAAGTGTCTGCCCGACAACTACCATGCTCCCAACTCGGAGGAATGGGGAGCCGTCATCCCGAATATTTATAAGGATATAACCAACCGTTATCTTGAATCAAACCTGCTGGGCTGGGACTACATCACCCCAGGAAGCAAGCCATGGTACGAGATGTACAACTATGGGGAAGACGACATGCGCCCCATCATAACCGGAGGTGAGACGCACAATGCAAATAAGACCCCTATACTCGAGGAATTGTACTGGCATGATTACCCCGCCCTATATTCCTACTTCATGCAGGATAGGGAGATGGGAGAGATGTTCGCCATCCGCTTCGTCGGCACACACGAGGGAGCAAAACATTCCAATGACCAATACCTTCTTGGAAACAGATACCGATGCGCCTACCGCTGGCGATTTGTCAACATGGGCGGTCCTGCGGGCAGCAACGATGATACCGGTTACATGCGCCTCGTTGTGCAGAGCCGCTGGATAGGCAGTGCCAACGTCACCCTGAGAGACCTCAAGGACGAGAAATGGTGGGGAGAAAGCTCGCCCAAAAATCCACTCTTCGAGACCGACTGCTACCGAGTGTTGCCATGCGCTGGCTACCCCTACACGGGGTCAGGATGGACGTGGTACGTCAACTATTGGTCAAGAACAAGGTGGAAAGCTGTCAATGTAGAAGACAACTATTATTCGAACAAAACCTTCTGCTTCCGCCGTATCGGCAAGGACGGTTTCGAGCGTGGACACAACGACGCTCTGAAATACTACCTGCCCGTCCGCCTGTTCGTCAACAGAGACGTGGACGAGTTCGGAAATGAAGCACCGCGCAAGAAGCAGCACGACAATGACCAGACGTTGCTCATCAGCCGAAAGGCAGACAAGAACGTAACCGACTGGACTTGGACACCGAAGTACTGATAGCCCTCCTTCCTTTTCGAGGATAACCGCTGGCAGGAATACACCACAAACGAGTGTGTTCCTGCTTTCGGTATGCCCAAAAGCAAACGTACAATATCCTTCTTGGTCTTTCTTCGTCAGTCCTCTGTCTTTCATCGGTCGAGTAGGGCACTATGCCCTCTTTTCAAGCCAAAAGACTGATTGGAAAACAAATGAGAATATTGTGGCAATTGATTTTAGAACAGCATGTAAGGAGTTGACGGAGCAACCTGTGGCAAATGTAAAATAATTAAAAACCGACAGATTATTTTGCCTATTACGACAAATTATGTATTTTTGCAAAAGAATACGCTTATCCCACGTGCATAATGAAACGATTTTTCCTCTTGTTCCTTACTTCCGTTCTGTTTTTGGGTAGCGCCGTTGCGTCTCCCCGAATCAAATGGAATCAAACCTATCAGAATTATTTTAACCGATATAAGGACTTGGCCATCCGTGAGATGCTCCGTTATGGCATTCCAGCCAGCATAACACTGGCGCAGGGGGTACTTGAGAGTGGGGCGGGGCAGAGCCGTTTGGCCACCTTGGGCAACAATCATTTCGGAATAAAGTGCCACGGGTGGACGGGACGGACCATCTCGCACGACGACGACCTTAACGGCGAGTGCTTCAGAGCTTACGACACGCCTCTCGAAAGCTACGAGGACCATTCACTGTTCCTCACCGGGCGTCAGCGCTACAGCAGTCTTTTTCAACTCTCGTGCAAGGATTATCGTGGCTGGGCTCATGGACTGAAGCAGGCAGGATATGCCACCAACCCAAGTTATGCCTACAAGCTCATCGAAATCATAGAACTCTACCAGCTCTACCAGTACGACAATGCCACGAGCTACGACTTCAACGACGAGCCGAAGCAGAAAGAGACACGTCCGAAGCCCACCACCACCGAGCGTAGGAAGGGATTCGATGTCAACAGCGTCATTCATCAGTTGCGTCCTTACAACCAAAACTTCTATCTTGTAGCCCGTAGCGGTGACACCTTCAAGAGTCTGGCAAAGGAAATCGGTATGAGTGCCCACAAACTGGCGCGAATCAATGAACGAAGCACGAAAGACATCATCTGCGACGGTGAAATCATCTGGACATGCAAGAAACAGAAGCGTGCCCCACGAGAGTTCAAGAAGCGTCCGCACATCGTCAGAAGTTCAGAGAGCCTCTACGACATCGCCCAAAAATACGGCATTAGGCTGAAGAGCCTCGTCAAGAAAAACCGACGGCTGGCAGAACAGGGAGTCAAGGTGGGCGACAAAGTTAGAATCTATTGATCAAAAAACCGCACAGTGCAAACGATTGCGCAATAAAAAGGGTGGAAAAGCACAATTTTTTTTGGCTTCCTTCTGCAGTAAGTCGTATCTTTGCATCGTATTTAAGACATTAAAAACTTAGTCAATAAGGTAATAGATTGTAGGGATATCTAACTTTAAAAATAACTTTTTTCATTTCAATGAATTAAAAGGTATTTTAGCTCTAATAGGTAAAATAGATTGGTAGTTTGAAAATTAGTTTTTGTTGATTTGGTAAACCCCCATTCGCTGTTGAAGCAAGTGGGGTTTTTTATGACCGTTCCTGTAAGGAGCGGTTACGTCTTATCATATTGGTAGCCATCGATTGATGATTATTCAGTCATTGTGCGGCCCACAACGAGAGCGAATGGCAGTAAGGTAGCCGACAACCGAACAGCAATCAGTTCTACCCTGATGCCCCGTTCAGCTTACAGTTACGACCATTCACACAACTCCCAAAAGTGACCGCTTATTCTACTACTATCGAAGCCTTGCGGATGTGAATGTCAGCAAGAGGCCTGTCGTTGTCATCGACGACGGCTTGTTCAATGCGGTTGACGATTTCGAGCCCCTCCACTACTTCACCGAAAACCGTGTAAGTACCGTCCAGATGGGGAGTTCCGCCCACTGACTTGTAGAGCTCGCGTGTTTCGGGCGACATCTGCACAGTGCTGTCAGTGTAGTGGTTGAGCCGACTTTGCGCCCAGTCCAGTTGTTTGTCGGAGAACTTGATGCCCCAGACGATGTAGAACTGTGTCGATGACGATGCCCGTTGAGGATTCACCTCGTCAGACTCACGTGCTGCTGCCACGGCGCCACGCTTATGAAGCAGTTGTGGGTAATGTATCTCTGCGGGAATGGTGTATTCCTCCGGAGTGTCGCCCAGCATCTGTCCGGGCTTGGCTGTCTTTGAACCCAAATCTCCCGTCTGAATCATGAAGTCTTTGATGACGCGGTGAAAGAGCACACCGTCGTATGCGCCCGCCTTCACTTGCTTAATGAAGTTGTCGCGATGCTTCGGCGTCTCATTGTAGAGCTGGATTCGTATGTTTCCGCTGTCGGTTTCGAGTAGTATTTCCGGTCGTTTGTCTGCCATTTGTGCGTGCGTTGTCAACGCTGCCACGGCGAACAATAGGATAGTGATGGTCTTTTTCATTCGGATAATGTGTTGATTTCAGATTATTGCCTGTGCCACGGGACGTGAGTACCGATGCACTATTGGCAACAAATTTACTAAAAATCTTTCAAAAGCTCATTATCTTTTTCGTATCTTTGTGGTGAAATATACTGAAGGTGGGTTATATAAATTACCACCGCAGCAGAAAACAAGTTGGTTACGGGTTACGTCTTGCCTTCTTTTCTGTTCTTTTCAGCTCAAATGGCAAGTAGGTTGAGGTGCAAATGATATATATGCGGATAAGCATTCTTACACTTTGACATTGGAAAGAATCAGGAAACCTGACAAGAACAATTTATAGAACCCACGTTAATTTTGAGCTTTATGTTACTGATAAAATCTGTGAGAGGAAAGAAGCCTACATGGGGCGAGCGGTGTTTCATAGCCGAAAACGCCACGTTGGCAGGCGATATAACAATGGGCGATGACTGTTCGGTGTGGTTTGGTGCGGTGATTCGGGCCGATGTCGCTGGTGTGACCATCGGCAACGAGGTGAACATACAGGATTTGGCTTGTGTTCACCAGACGGCTGGTAGGCCAGTGACTATCGAGGACGGTGTGAGCATCGGTCATGGGGCAGTGGTTCATGCGGCGACTATCCGCAGCGGTGCGCTCATCGGCATGAATGCCACTGTGCTCGACCTTGCAGAAGTGGGTGAGAACGCTGTGGTGGCGGCTGGATCCGTAGTGCTGGCCGGCACGAAGATACCTCCTTGCGAAATATGGGGCGGCATTCCTGCGCACAAGCTGAAGGATGCCGAGCCAGGCTTTGCACGAGCGTATGCCGATAGTTATCTCGAAACCAAGAAATGGTATTGAATCGCCGACGCGTCGTTACGACTATTGGCTTTTGATTTCTGATTGATGATTCCCTCTTCCTTATATACTGGTAAGCGGAGAGTATGCCTCTTGGGGACATACTCTCCGCTTATTGTTTGTCGAAGGCCTTGATTTGCCGACAGAAGATAGGCTGTTGCCTTCCGCCGTTCGTCAGATGATGCCCCGCAGACGGTCGTCGAATGCCGACAGAGCGGCCTTTGCTCCCTCGCCCATGGCGATAACGATTTGCTTGTAGGGCACGTTGGTGACGTCGCCCGCCGCATAGACGCCCGCAATGGTTGTGCGACAGAATTCATCGACTTTGATTTCGTGTCGTGGGGTCATATCGAGTTGATCTTTGAAGGGCTCGCTGTTGGCTGCAAGACCTATCTGAACGAACACACCATCGATACCGATGCTGCACTCTTCGTCGTTCGTTCGGTCCTTGACGGTTATCGCCGTCAGCTTCGTACCGTCGCCCTCCACCTTTGTCACCTGTGAGTTGGTGAAAATCTGCAGGTTGTCGAGCGTGGCAGCCTTCTGCTGCAGCACGGTGTCAGCTTTCGGATGGTCGCTGAATTCATAAACGCTCACGCTGCTGCAGATGCCCGACAGGTCGATGGCTGCTTCGAGACCAGAGTTGCCCGCGCCAATAACCGCCACGTTCTTGCCCTTGTAGAAGGGCCCGTCGCAGTGCTGACAGAAGTGGATTCCGTGTCCGATGTATTTCTCTTCGTCAGCCACGCCGAGTCGTCGCCAACTGGCGCCTGTGGCGATGATGACCGCAGGTGCGAAGAATGTCTCTCTTCCTTTCACGCCGATCGACTTTTCCTTTCCGCTGAAGTCAACATGTGTCAGCTTTCGGTGCTCGAAAATGTCGATGGGATAGGTGCCGATGTGAGCTTTAAGGTCAGCGGCGAGCTGCGTTCCGTTGGTCTGCGGTACGGAGATGAGGTTCTCTATGCCTGTGGTGTCGTTCACCTGACCGCCAATGCGTTCTGCCACGACTGCCACGCGGAGTCCTTTTCGTGCCGAATAGATGGCTGCCGACGCACCGGCAGGACCGCCTCCCACTACGATTACGTCGTGATGGTGTTCCACCGGCTCAGCGTTGTCGTCTGTTTCGCTCCCCACCATGTCCTCCAACTTTTGGAGAAGGATTCCAAGGTCGCCCCGTCCGATGTGCAACGACTCACCGTTGCAGTAAACTGCGGGCACGCCCTGGATGCCTAAGTCGCTCACCTCCTGCTGAAAGAGACCACCGTCTATCATTTCATGCCTGATGTGCGACATGAGATTGAGTGCCTGAACCACGTCTGGACAATTAGTACATGTCAGCGATACGTAGGTTTTTAGTGCTATGTTACCCTTGAGTGCCTTGATGCGGCGTTGCGTTGTCTCATCGGGGAAATTCTTTCCCTGACCATCTGCATTGAGAACGGCGAGCAGCAGCGACGTGAACTCGTGTCCGTTGGGAATGCCCCTGAAGCTGATGCCTGTCGGTTGGCCGTCTCTGACCAGA
>ERZ791907.1087-NODE-1087-length-20372-cov-16.383669_pt1 | contig 20372 bp, 16 predicted proteins | sample MGYA00510145_ERZ791907 | MGnify/ENA primary metagenome ERZ791907 (study PRJEB30046, sample SAMN00792089) | human gut metagenome | study: EMG produced TPA metagenomics assembly of the A metagenome-wide association study of gut microbiota in type 2... | reverse complement strand
CACTTTTTTATTATCATTTTTCCCTCAGCTGGCTCAGTTTTATTTTAGCAGATATGCCGAAGGTCATGAAATCGAATGTGCTTCAGATCGTTGGCTTTCAGAAATCGCCGAAACTTCATGGAAAAGGAATCGCTTTTGTAGGGAGAGCCGTCCTCCTGGCAGACGATGTAATCATTTTGTCCGGCGTGGCGTTCTGCTTTGGTGTTTTTCAACAGCCGCAGCAGCGTTCCGGGAATCTGAATCTCCCGTCTGCCGCTCTGTGTTTTCGGGGCTTTGGTGATCGTTTGATTGTTGACAGTTACCAGATTTTCTTCGACAGTAAGACAGCCGGTTTGAAAATCCACATGATGCCACCGCAGTGCGAGCAGTTCTCCACGCCGCAGGCCCAAACAAATCTCGATCATCAGCGGCAGATAAAGGGCAGTGTTTCTGGCACATTGCAGCAGGGTCTCCACTTCTTCCATGCTGTACATTTCCGGTTGGTAATGTTCCAGCTTGGGCAGCGTGAGATCGTCACAGGGATTCTTTGGAATCAGTTCCAGCATGACTGCCTTTTTCATTGCCGCCGAGAGGTTCAACATAATGTTTTTGATCGTTTTGGGTGAAAGCGGCTTTCCGGTTCTGGGAGATGCCTTTTGCAGGGAAAAGATCCATTTCTGAATGTCAATGTTTTTCAGTTGCTGCAAACAGGTATCTCCAAACTGTGGAATGATGTACTTTTCCGTCTGATCGATGTAGTGCTGTACAGTGGTGGGGGAGAGCTGATTTTTCACATAGATCTCCAGCCACTGGTGCATGAAATCCCGAACCGTGATCCGATTGTCTTTGACAAAAGTTCTGGTTTCCAGTTCATGGATCATATCCCGCATGACTTTTTCTGCTTGTTTTTTTCCGCCCTGAATGGTTTTGTAATAGCGTTTGCGTTTTCCGTTGGCAAAAGAGGATTCTTCTTCCACGATGACCTGATAGGTTGTGATCCCGGATTTGGTCGTCCGCTTTCGCACATGACCGGTATATGGCATAAAACCGCCTCCTTTAAAAAGTATAACAGAATGTTCTTCGGGCTTTTCTTGAAAAGGGAAGAAAAGCACTTAGTATTCTTCTGCAAACAGCATGGTGGCATAGGGCTTTTGGTTTGCATCATATTCTGCAATCACATAGATTTTTGCTGTGACCGGCGAAAACGGCACGGCAAACTGATAGCATTTTTCATAAGGCGGAACTTCCTGACAATGCAGAATAATTTGCTGGCTGCCTGCTCCGGAAAGTCGAAATATTTGCAGATAATCCTTTGGAACAGGCAGTTCTGCAATGCAGTTCCAGAGAAATAGTTGCAGAAAAAGCGGCAGTTCCTCATGGATTCTTTTGGTCAGATAGCGGTTCTCTGAAAACATCAGCAGCACCTTCTTTCCACAAGTTCCTGTGCTTCTGTGGAAAATGGGATGTAGATATCCTCGCTGTATCCGTCCGAAGATGCCCAGACAGTGTGGATCCAGTCAGCATGGGAAAAGGAAAGAATCTCATAGAATTCCAATCCTTTGTCAAGCAGATAAGGTTGCTCCTGTTTTTCTAAGAGAATTACAGAAAGGATATCACCCATGTCACAGTGATAGGTTTTTTCGATGTTTTCCATTTTCTGCACCAGATATGATTTGAAATCTGACGGCATTACAGCGTTTAAAATAGCTGCAATAGAGCGTAATTTTTGCATGATTTTCCTCCAATTTTGTTTCAAAAAAAGAGGCTCAGCGTCACGCCAATCCTCCCACGAACAGAATTTTTACTTACTCTTCTTGACCAGTGCCAGCAGCTCTACGCCGCAGGCAACTCCTGCCAGAAACATTTCAATCGCAATCGGCATTGATATACTTCACCTCCTCCCGTTCCTGCATTTCGATGGCAATTCCAATGCCGCCGATCACCAGTGTCAGTACCAGTCCTGCGATAAATTCCTTCATGTCAAATTCCTCCAATTTTTCGTTTTGATTTATGCTTCACACTGTAACAGTGTTTTCGCCTCGTTAATTGCTTCCTCCATTGCCGCTGTATCCATGATCAGTTCTTCGATCTCGTCCGGATCATAGCCGACTTCCAGTAACAATTGTACCTCTTCTTCCGAAACGCCAAATGTACCGCAGTATTCCAGCAACAATTCTTCCCGCTCATCTTCCATCCACCATTTTGCGTAGTCCAGCTGATTCCAATTGTACGGATTGAACAGTGAGTGGATGTAGTCCTGCATGGTAAAGGTACTTCTGCTAAGGTTTCCGGCAGAATTGATCTCTATGATTTCACTCTCTGAAACACCGACTTCACAGCACTTGTCATTCAGCTTTACCTTTTTCAGAGCGGTATCCAAAATGCTCTTTGTGCTGGCGTAAACGTACAATCCCAGTGCAGGAAAATGGTACAAAGTCAACGGATTATTTCCTTTCACCAGAAACAGCGTATTGTCGTTTCTAAGGATTGTAAAAACAAAGCTGCCCTCCACAAGTTCTGCCATGCGTTTGATGTTTTCCGTGTCCAGCTGCTGCCCCTGTTCCAGAAGCTGCACGGCGACGTAGCTGTCGGTTTCGATCGGTGTCGGTGGGAGATGCTGTTCCCGGCGAAGCTCCTTGTCGTTGTACAGCACGCCGTTGTGGGCATGGGCGAACGCCTCTGTGCCGCAGTGTCCATCGAACGGGTGGTTGTTGCAGTTTCGCTTTTCGCTGCCCTGGGTCGTGAACCGGGTGTGTCCGATGACCGCTCTCGTGTCCCTGGGAAAGAACAGCTTGACCTTGTGAGCCGGCTTGGGCTTTTTGTAGGTGATGATGCCGCTGCTCCGAACGTAGGCGATGCCCGTTGCGTCTGTGCCACGGACTTCCGCAGCGACAGAGAGGTAGTGTACCAATTTTTTCAGGACAGCGTTGCTGATCTTACCCTTGTAGTCTAAGAATCCAAACACTGCACACATGTTACATCTCCTCGCTTTCTGTTACCATTTCATTGACGTACAGTCTTCTCTCTTTGAGATACTGGATCAGTTCCGGTTCCCGAATGGAGCTTACAAATTCCGACCAGCTCATGGCATCGATACCTTCCTCAGACAAAGAAATCGCCGCATCACAGATGTGGTTGACCATCTGCAATGTGGCGATGAAGGTGTTGTACTTTAACGTCCCTCGGAACAGGCGAAATTCGATTGTGTGATAGTTATTGAGGTTTACCGCAACGTATCTGCCGTTGCACCCGCTTTTGGCTTTCTCCAAGATTTGCTTTCCCGTTTTCTCAAAGCCAAATCTTGCACTCCAGCGGCTCATGTTGTAGCTGCTGCGTCTGCTAAATGTGAACAACTCGTTCCAATGCTTTTCCACGAAGAACAGGATCCGGCTGATGACATCTTCCTGTTCTGCTTGGTTGTCGCCAAAAGCATTTCGATTCACATGAACGTGCAGACCGCAAGTTGATGTCTGATGGGAACGATAGCCCATGGAGACTGCTTCCCGAAGGAGTGTTTTCCAGTTCATTTCCTCTATGTGATATTCTAAAGTCATGGGGTGACTTACGATCTCAAAACCATCTTCCAAGCTGCCATCTGACTTGATGTAAATGTTTTCCTCATGCACATTGGCGATGCTTTTGAGGCTGGCAGCGTTATCGTTGTCCTTGCCGCCTTCATCCACTTCCAGTTCCACGCCGAAGTATCGTTTTCCCTGACCGTAAAAAATGGGTGTGGGTTTGTAGCTGTAATCCTCGATCTCATCCTCAAACTCGTCGAAGCATCTTTCGCAGTAGGGCAGGTCGCCGTGCCAGCAGACGATGCTTTCCGGAACGATCTGTCCGCAGGATTCACAGCGGTAGTAGTGGGCATCGAAACAGTCCTGGCAGAGGCAGGTGTCTTCATCGGAAACACTGTTCTGTTCCCAGATCGTTTCGCCGCAGTGGTCGCAGGTAACACAGTGTTCCTCAACACAGTCATCGCAGAGCAGTTCATCGTCTACTGGTGTACCCTCTTCCTCCGCAAGCACTCTTCCGCAGTAGTCACAAATTCTTACTTCTTCTTCCATTTCAAGTTCCTCCAAAAACAAAAATTCCGGTAAGGCTGAAAGATTCACCTTACCGGAATTATAATATATATTTGATTTTTGGGGTCGATACGGGTGAGAAAAGTGATGTGGTTTTCGCAGCTCATTTCCGAAAACAACTCGTTTTTACAAACTGAAAATCCAAAGTGTTATACTGATATTGCGGTTACAGAAGCATTGCAGCCGATAACGAAACGGGAGGAATTTTCAATATCTCAGAAAAAACGAAAACCAAACGAATTTACAATAGGATACAAGGCAATGGTGACAGATTATCTGCTTTACGAGGATTGCTGCGACTATCATCTGAAACTGATTCTTGCGGTTTGGGATGGTGTGACTGTGCAGGAAGAGGTGAAATACTTTAGCTATCTGACCACATGGGGTAGCAGTCAATTCCGTGATTTGTGTGTGGATTTTGGCTTGCTGGTTTGTGCGAGGTCCGTATACTGCGATTTGAATCGTCTGCTAGGAGCCTATTGCATTGTGCAGTATTATCCGAAAAAGCAGCAAATACCGGAGGATAAAATTGACGAAGTCATGCCGGTGGTGTCGAATTGTGACAGGGAAAATGATTGGGATCATCTGCAATTTGCACAACCATTTGCTCGTATTGCCGTGGCAGAAGAAAAAGCGGAAAGCACCATACCGCTGGCAAAGTATGTAGATGATATCGAAGAAACATATTGGTTTTGCATCGATCATCTATGGCTGCACCCGAACATTCGGTGTATCTATCGAAAGAATATGCCGGAGCTTCCAATTCCCAGACATCCGGAACATGACAAGAAATGGATCTCGATGCGGAAAAGGGATTTTCCAGAGCATAATCTGTATGTTCCGGTCAAGGAGTATGACCTGCGAATGGAGCATGATGCGGAGTCATACTATGGAAAGGAGCCGCTGCGGCGGAATCGGTAAGGGGAAGATGATAGAGTAGGGGAAGATGTGAAAAAATCCGGTGAGGTTGGTGGAAACCTTGCCGGATTTTTTGCATAAAATAGGATATATTTTATTTGGTTTTATCTTGATATTCTTCGTTAATGTCCTTTTCTAATTCACGCAGTTTGTTGTGCTCGTTAATTCGCTTTTCCTCTTTTTGGCTAAAGGTTTTTTTCTTAACCCAAAAGTATATAATTACAAGAAGAATAATACAAACAATAATAATCATAACAACAATCTCCTTTTTTTATATAGAACGTGCAATGGAAATCAACATTGCCAAATGCTCTGCACCTTTTTCTGCTTTGCCTTTTTCCATAAGAGCATCTAGCTGAATCTCTTGTGCATTTTCTCCGGTGCCATATAACACTAATAATTTTTCTTCTTTTGTTTTTATACCTACGATATTGGAAAGTGGAATTGCTACAGCAGATTCCAGCATCGGTTTGGAATAAAGGGTTTGATTAGTCAAAACAAATCCCTCTTTTGCACTTCCAAAAAGAGTGGTATCACATAAGCAGAATACGGTTTCATTTGCACTTGTATTGGCATATGCACGTTTTGCATTTGTCAGCTTCTTTTCAAATTTCGTATCACCTGGAAAGAAAATATTTGTATAGGAAATATCACGGAAATCATATTTCCGCATATACATTACGAGTTCCTGCAATGTACTGCATGGAACATCTACAGACTGAATTGGGCAATGGTCAATGGGTTTTGAGGTGCTTTGTGTAGTTTTATTTTCAGTTGCAGGAACGGACAGTGTTTCATTGGATTTAGCTTCTTCAGATGCAATATTTTCAGTTGCAGGATCAGGTGTGGATTCCGATTCTACGCTTTCATTCTCAACAGATACTTCATCTGCATCGTAAAACTCATCGCTATCGGGATCATCCGGATCGTTTTCTTCTTCGCTGGGAAGTTCTGTTTCTGTGAAATCATCATCAGTTTCGGCTTCCAGTTCATCAAAAATATCATCCCAATCATTGTCGGTATCTTCTTCATTTGCGATATCATTTTTTTGTTCATCGATAGGTACATTCGCAATATCAATATTCATGTATTGGTGTAACGCATCAATTGCCAAAGAAAAATTTTGTTGAGCTGCAAGACGAAAAGCAGATTCTGCTAATTCGTGATCTTCTTCACAGCCCGACCCAAAATAACAAAGCATACCGAACATGAACAGATCTTGAGGTTTTACATTTTCTTCAGATTTGGCTGCTTCATAGCTTTTTTGCAGTTCATTGTAAGCAATTAAAAGGTCGGACTGTGCAGTTTCATTGTCTGCGGTTTCATCTTCTTCGTTATGCATGGAGGCAATGATTCTGGCATATGGATAATTTTGTTTGTAGGATTCTTCAGCAAGAAGTTCCAGCATTGTATATTCATCGGTGCTTTCTTCGTCAGCAAAAAGAAACGCATAAAAGCCGGAAATTTCATCTTCTCTAGACGCATATTGATTCAATTGCTCTAATTTCTCTTCGTCGATTTGCTCTGATAAACATTGCAGTCCAGATACATTTTCCCGATATGCAAAGTTACACATTGCAGTTTCGCAAAGGTCGATTAGGTTTCGGTAGCTCTGATCTTCAAGGCTAGGGGTAAAGTCGGCAGAAGCAATTGCGTTATGACGTTTCATCTCTTGCTGGTCTGCCTGCTCTCTTCTGATCTTTTCGTTTTCATCGCTCTGTTTGATTCCGTCCTTATGAGCCTTATAAGCGGTTGCAGCACCAGCAATCGCTAAGCCGATTAGACCAGCTAATAGTCCTCCGCCTCCACTATTTCTGTTTCTGTTTTCATAATCAGACATTTGAACATCTCCTTGATTACCATTTCATATTTTCATAGAGGGATTGCGTTTCTGATAAGAAATTTTTGTTTACCTGCTTTACATGATGTTCTCTCTTTACAGTCAATAGAAAATCTCTGGACAATGCGATTGCAAAGTTAAACCATGCTTTTATATTACAGTTACATAAAAATGTAATCGGATCTCCTTGTGATTTAAGTGCAGCGTGACCTGTATCACAAGCTAAAAAAGTAGCATTGGACATGAGAAGCATATTACTTAGGTCATAATGCTCATGCTTACCATCCGGGAAACATATCGGCATTTTTGCCTTTCCGGTTTGTGCATATTTCTTCATAGCCCATGCCACTCTTGTTAAGGTATCATTTATCACGACTGGGGCAGCTAATGCTTTTCCAAATCTGTAATCATAACCTTCTTCATAAACATTGCAAAGTAAATTTGAAAAGTCTGACATACCCATTTTTCCGCCAAACCGGGACATATATTGCATCATCGGAACTGGTAAACCAGAACCTCTTCCAACAGCACCGCTATATCCGCTGATATCACTTAAATTATGTCCATACCAATTGCCAAATCCTGCAACAATTTTTCCGACGAGAGTTTTTCCCACAAGCAGTCCTCTGCCATTTCCAGTTCCGCAGACAATAATTTTATCTCCGCTTCCTGGCTGATAAAATGTAGAGGTGTCGAAAATCTGATCTTTGATAGCATGGAAACAACCGCCGATTCCAGGACTATGCGATGCAGAATAGAAATGGTGATTTTTCATTATCATGCCGTCAACAGCATAATTTGTGCTTTTACTGTACGCCTGATCGTATGGTACTTGATAGTGCTTTTCGAGAAATTGAATTGATGAGTGCAGCTTGTCCTTTCCAGCATATTGTGGAATGCCGCCTGATTGCTTTTCTGCATATTTTATCAGTTGTTTCTCTGCACTCTTATCACTTAATTCTGCCCATGGTTTGTTTTCACCGGGTGCACCAACAAACATTTCGCTGATTACAAAAGAAAGAAATCCGATTGTTGCTGCCATACTAAGGTCACAAATCAATTCTTTTTTGTCGTGAATTTCAAAAAGATCTGGGTATTGTTTCGTGATCTCAGCAAAAGAAATATCGCCAACTTTTTCACGTGCTTCGTGATACAATGCTTCATGACTTACATTGGCTGTTACCGGTTTTTTCACTTCGCCACGCATGATTTTTCTGTCATACTGTGCCACAGTTGCTTTCCTTTTGAAATATTCTTCATCTGATAGCATCTGGCTTATCTCCTTCCAAAAATTATTTTTCAAATGGTGAATACTATTAACCACCACTATCCTCATTATATCATATAATAGATATGATGTCAAATAATATTTACCATATCTTCAAATGAGGGAAACCAATATGTTCAAACTGAAAACCACCTTGGGTACCAACAATATCTGCGGACCGAATTTGATTCGGATCCGGCATGAAAAAGGGCTTTCTCAGCGACAGTTGGCAAAGAATCTGCAAATTGCCGGATATGATGTAGACCACCACTTTATCCGCCGTATCGAAAATGGAGAACGATTTGTGACAGATATGGAACTGGTGGCACTGGCAAAGGTGCTGCAGGTGGAGATCACGGACTTGATTGACCTGACAATTCCCGTGGCGGTACAGAAGGATTCCCTTTGATTCTATTGTAGCAAATGAACAGGACAAACGTCTGTCCGTTCAAAGAAATGTTACGGCTGTAATAAAAAAGGACCGGCTTGTCATGCAGCCGATCCTTTCCGTTATGATTTCTTGGGAGTATATTTCCGAATTTCTGCAAAACACGTTTCACAGTAGCCTAACCGCTTCTCCCAATGCAGCTGCTGTTCCGGAACGACCTTGCCGCAGCTTTCACAGCGGCAATTGCCGGAAGTGTCTTTCCAGGGTTGGTGCAGCTTTAAGGAAATACTGAATAAAGCTTGTGCGTAAGATGCGTAGCCAGATTTTTCGGCAGATTGCATAGAAATTCCGCAGGCATACTGCTGTATGGCAAGGGATTTCTGGGCAATATGACGGAAAATCTGCACGCAGATTGCGTGCAAAGCCGTCAGGCGGGCTTTATGCAGTGTTTCCTTAAGATTCGCAAAAATCGAAGTTGCCATGTTCCTGGTTGCAATAATGCTCATAAGCCCAGACAAACTGCATCATGTCCATTTCGTCCTGGAAGTTCGCTGAAGAATACTTCATCAGCCGGTTTACATAGAGGTTTCCGGATTTCGGAGACTGATAGAGATAGATGGTAAGCGGTACAAAGCAGGCATTGTGCAGTTCACGCAGATCGATCAGCTCGTTGGGGTTGTCTTCTTCATAGAGCAGCCCAAGCGTTGCACAGAAGTGCTCGTAGTCGCCACGCCCTACAGAGCGAATGCGGTTGATGTAATAGTCCTTGTGTACGATGTGTCCTCTGTCTATGATAGCAACGTAACAGTATAGCGTCAGTTCTTCCGGATGAAAGCGGTCTTTTTTCAGCTGGATCTTTTCGATAAATCCGGCACAGGGGCGATGCAGCTGCAGCGGCGGAAAACGGCGGTAGTTTTGGAATAATGCCGGAATCTCCCGTTCTGCCTTTTGATAAGAAACGTTCTTTATCAGCATGAGATCTCGTTTCAGCTGCAGACGCTGTTCCCTGATTTCCGGAGCAAGGTTTGCCATATCTTTCTCGGTGCAGTAGGTTTCCGGCTGAAACCAGCGGATCTTTTCGTAGCAGTCGTCCAGTCCGAAAGCAATTTTCAGATCTGTATCGCCAAGAGGTGTGATACTTTCAAAGCCACGGTCTGAAGAAAGAACAGCGGTGCAAGATGTTCCAATGGCATAGTTGAGTTCCAGCACGTAGTCATTTCGATGTTCTGTTCGATCGGAAAATAGATCGAACTCCTCGCAGAAATTTTGGAATGCTTCTCGTCCGTTGGTAAAGGGCTTGTTGAAACATTTCTGATGCTTAGCAATCTTGCCGTCGATCGCCAGTGCAGCGGTTACTGTAACACTGGGATACGGTTTTTCCACTGTCTGAATGTCTGTGATGATGCCGATAAATGTGCCGTCTGGGTAGTTGCAAGTGTCTTTCATTGAAAAAATCTCCTTTGTATTGATTTGCAGTTTTTTCTGCCTTTATAGTATACCATGCTAAAAATTCATTTTGTAAAAACGACTTTGCAGGAGGCGATCGTGTGACGGAAGAAGAATTGTACGCAGGTGCAGGTGAGGTTACCAGAAAGTGTTTGGATGACATTCTGGAATCGGAATATGGCTTTGTGCAGGACGATGAGGAAACTTACACATCGGAGTACCTGCTGACCTATCCGTGCAAAACATTTGCAGAGGGCTTGACGGATACGCTTTTGCAGTATGGATTCTCCGGACAAGCAGACGATGCCAAAGAAAAGATCGCCTATGTCCGGGAATGCTGTAAGCAGCGAGGGGTAACGCTCAATCCGGAAGTCATCAAAAGCTGGTTCTGCGGAACTCGTCCCAACAGCGGCGAACGCAGCCGGGACAGTCTGTTCCGGCTCTGTTTTGCTCTGGGATTGAACGACCGGGAAACGGCTTCTTTTTTTCAGAAGGTGTACTTTTCCTGTCCTTTTAATTTCCGCAGTGCAAAAGAAACGGTGATCTGGTACTGTCTGCGAAATGGACTGGAGTATCCGGAAATGCTGTCTCTGGCAGAGCAGGCGGAACAGCTGATAAACGGAGAAGGTACGGCAGAGGAAGAGCTGTGCTATGAGCAGACCAGCCAGCTGGAAAGTGCACTGCTGCAAGTTGGTTCTACAGAGGAACTGCTTTGCTTTTTCCGGGAAAACCGTCAGGATTTTCAGATGCCCAGAAAGACTGCCATTCACTATGCGAAGTGCCTGATACAGGAAGCCACAGAACTTGCCCAAAATGCAGTTGCAGATCAAAATGAAATTTCCCACCAAAAGCAGAAGTCCGGAAATGTCGATCTGCTGCTGAGTGTGATCTTCGGGGAGAATATGCGGACTTACCAGAAAAAGAGTTCCTTTTCCAAAGAGGCTGTTTTTCCGGAATTGATACGCTCTGATTTCCCCTTGGGAATGAACCTTTCCAGAATCAAACGGGGAGAACCGGTCTCGGATACGATTTTGCGAAAGACACTGATCCTGCTGAACTTCTATTGTTTCTTTGCAGTGCTGTTTGCAAAGAATGACACCTACGATTTGTTTTGTGCCATTGAGTCCGATTTCCTGGACTTTGTCCATGAAACCAATGACCTGTTGTGCAGCAACGGTCTGCCGGCTTTGTACGTGCGGAATCCTTATGACTGGCTGTTTCTGCACTGTGCCAATCATCCTTATCCGTTGGAAGAACTGCGGTCTGCCATGCGGCGGTACTATTTTGATTTGTGTAATGCAGAAGAAAAGAGGAACTTACCATGCGAACGCCACTGCCAGTCGGTACACACCTGACGCTTTCCGCCATTGGAACCAAGCAGCAGATCACGGTGCAGATTCAAGAACTGATCGGAACGGGAGCCAGCTGTCTGGTCTATACGGCGGTTTGCAGGGATGGAGAACAAAACAAATTCTACCTTCGGCTGAAAGAGTTCTGTCCGGAAAATCTACACCTGATTCGGCAGCAGGACGGCAGTTTGCTTGCGGCAGACGAAGAAGCTTTTCAACGGCAGATGCAAGGCTTTATCTGGGGGTATCAAAAGCAGATGCAGTTCCGGCAGTTCCCGGAGAGCTGCAACAGTATCAGCAATGTCCAGGGCGTTTTTGCCGGAAACGGCACCCGGTATATTGCTATGAACTGTCAGAACAGCATTCCGCTGGAACAGCAGGAACTGTCGCTTTATGACACATTTCGGGTACTGCGTGCAGTGGCACAGCAGCTGGACAATCTGCATCAGCATGGTTATCTCTATCTGGACTTAAAGCCTGCCAACGTGCTGCTCTATCCGGAAACGCCGGAACTGGTGATGCTGTTTGATTTTGACAGTGCCGTTGAAAAAAGCCGGCTTTCTGATGCAGTGATCTCCTGTACAGCAAAGTGGGCAGCACCGGAAGTGTTACAGCAGAACCGCAGAAAGATCGGCGTTGCGTCCGATGTCTATACACTGGGCGGACTGTTGTTGTACCTGTTGTTTCGCCGTGCTCCGGAAGTAAAGGACAGGAGAAGCCGTGCGGTATGGGATGCGGAGTTCCCGGACTCGGTGCTTGCCGGAACTTCTCCGGAAATCAGACGCATGGTCACGGAACTGCTGCGAAAGACCTTGGCTGCCAATCCGGAAAAGCGGTATACCTCCTGTGCGGAACTCCTGGCACAGATCGAGCCTTTTCTGGATTCATTTCAACAGCCAAAGCCTTATCTGCAGACAAAACTGCCCTTGGGCAACAATTACTTCTGCGGACGGGGTATCGAATTGCAGGAGATCCATACTCTTTTGCAGCAGGAAAAATTTTTGCTGCTCCACGGTGTCGGCGGTATCGGAAAGACAGAACTGGCAAAGCACTATGCTATGACGTATGCGGAGGAGTATGATGCTGTTGTATTTGTTCGGTTTCTGGATAGTATGGAGAACACCATTCTCAGCGATACCAATTTCCCCATTGTGCATTGCACACGCTCTGAGGAGGAAAGTGATGCGGCATATCTGGAACGAAAATTGCAGGTACTGCGTCAAATCTGTACGCCAAGGCATCTGATCCTGCTGGACAATTTTGATACCGGTGACTGCGAAAATCTGGACTTCCTGACAGAACTGCCTTGCCCCATTCTGGTGACCTCCAGAGTGGATTATGACGGTATTTTTCCTCAGTATGAGGTAGACATTTTGTCTGACGAATCGGCGTTGTATCAGATGATGGCGTACTATACAAAGCGAGAGCCGGACTTGTACACCGATGCCATATTGAAGGCACTGAACGGGCATACCATGGCAGTGGAACTGGTGGCGAAGCAAATGGCACTGCATCAGCTCACCTTCCGTGAAATGTATGAGAAACTCTGTGCAGAAGGCATTTCCGGAGATGACGGCAAAGTGCGTCAGCTGAAAGACAGTACACTTCGGGAAAAAACGGCGTTCCATCATATGGAGATCCTGTTCTCGGTGCTGGATTTGTCCGAATCGGAAAAGCAGGTGCTTCGCTGTGCTGCCCTGGTCGGTGCAACGTCAATGGAACGGCAGTATTTTGAAGTCATCAGTGACTTGAACGAGGCAGAGATCAGCAGCCTGGATCGGCTGATTCAAAGCGGCTGGATCTCTGAAGTGTACCAGAATGAAATGTGCACTCTTTCCACCCATCCACTGATCGTAGAAGTGCTGTGTGAAAAACTGCGTCCGAACAGCAGGGAATGCAAACGAATACTGATTATGTCAGGTGCCGTTGCCAGTTACATTGAGAAATCTGAGAATGCAGAACAACGATTTTTATCTGTGCAGTGGCTGGATCATATGGCACATCATATTCAAGGTGATGACCCGGAACTGTCGTATTTCTTCGGCACCATGTGTTATCCGCATAGTTCTGTGTTGTCAGAATTGGGAGAGTTCCAGGATTGTAATATCATTGCAGCTGAGGCGTTGGAGTGTTTTCAGAAGAATTTTGGGGAACTGCATGAACAAATGCAATGGGCATATCTTATGGTAGGAGACAATTACCGCAAGGCAGGGGATAAGGAAAATGCCAAGCGATATTATGACCTGGCGATCCGGGTCTTGCGGGAAAATGATTATGAGACGGATGAACTGGAAGAACGAGTGGAGGAGATATTGCAGGGGATGTGATTTGAGGAAAGTGTGTCACTTTTTTCACGGTATATAAAGATAAGACCAGCCTGAGGTTCTATGATCGGAATCTCAGGCTGGTTGTTTTATCGGTTTTTTAGAAGTGAGAAAAGTGAGGTGCTTTTTGAAAATTTATACGATAGATTGTCAAGTCAAGTGCACCACAATCAGAGAAAAAATTTTTGAAGCACCTCGAAGGAAGTCAGGAAATTAAGACGTTTGCGGTATCGCTTCTCTGCATAATGTGCTGCGTAATCACCGTTGGCATAGCAGTTTCTTCGGAATTCACGGCTTACAGGTGACTGGACTCTTCCAAGTTCTTTGGCAATTGCCCGAATGCTTAGTCACTGCGCTTTCAAAACTCTTGACTTTTCTCTTTCTTCTGTGGTAAAATGGGTGTAATGACACATATTGCTTCCTCCTGTTTTATGGTTGTGTGGTGACTCCCATATGATAACACGAGTGGCTTTATGTGTCATTCATTTTTGTATTGTACTTATATTGTAATCTATCAAGGAAACGCTGAATAAAGCCCGCACCAAGTCCACTACCAACTCGGTGCGGGTATTCCTTTATTATTCCATATTTCCCTTTGTGCGGTACTGCGTAGGTGTCATGCCGGTTTCTTTTTTGAACTGCTGCATGAAGTAGATCTCGCTGTGATAGCCGCACTGTTCGGCAATCTCCGAAAGGGTGTTCTGCCCGTTTGCCAGCAGTTTTTTCGCCATGGCGATTCGGGCAGCGATCACATCGGACATGGCACTGACACCGAAATTTTGCTTGTACAGCCGCTGAGAATAGGCACGGCTCAACAGCATCATCTGTGCCATATCTGCGATGTTCCAGTTTTCCTGCGGGCGGCTGTAAATCTTTTGCCGGAGCGTGTTCATGTTCTTCCAATAGGCAAGCTGCTTTTCTTTCTCCAGCTGTTTCTGGGAAATGATATGGTCTACATAGGCGATCAGTTCTGCAAGGGATACCGTCTGATTGACCTTTTCGCAGAAGTAACTCATCAGCAGCTTGACATGCAAACCGAATTCTCTTTCTTCCAGATGCTGATTGCAGTACTGCTGAATGGCATCGATATGCGTTCTGCCTGCATCAAACCGGTAGGAATAGGAACCGATCAGGTAAAAGTGGTCGCCGTTGCAGCGGCAGCAAATTTCGTTTCCCAAGCAGCTGCTGCTAAGGGCATCTGCCACAGTCATCAGAATTTTATCTCCCACACTACTGCCCTGTTTCCGGTTGACCTCGTGCAGATTGTAAATGTCCACTGCCACCAGCAGGAACTTCTCCCCGTGCAGAATGGACTGCTCATAAATTTCAGAGGACAACTCCTCGAAGCCGCGGCGGTTATAGATTCCCGTAAGCGGATCACGAATGGCAGTGAGGTGAATCCGCCCGCTGAACTGTTTCAGATAGTTTCGGATACGCATGGTTTCGAGAGCCGAGCTGACATATTCCGTCCACGTCAGGAACTGCTTGTCCAAGCTGTACTGTCCTCCCTCAAACTCTACTGCCAGAAATCCAAAGCAGCGGTCCTCATAGTGCAGCGGAACCAGATGATAGGCAGAGGGCTTTTCCGGATTCTGCAAAATTTCCACCAGTTCCCGCAGGTGCACGATCTCATAATCGGAACCGCCGTACACCTGCCGGAACAGGAAAAATGTATCCGGATATCCTGCTGTACGGTATGTGCTGCCATTGGTGCTGATGATGCCGTCCCAGTCCTCGCCGACACAGAGATAGAACACCTTGATGCGGCGAATCAGATATAACACGTGGTGCAGTTCTTTTGCGAATTCCATTAAGTTGTCCGGTGCGGAAATTTTTTGAATCATGCCGCTGTATTGGAGCAGATAAGCAAACTCCAGCTGCTCTGCCAGATCTCGCTTGTATCCGGCAAACACACCGTTTCCGGACATGGTACAGCCGCAGCTTTCCGCAGGCTCCAGCACTTCCGGTCGGCATGAAATGGGAGTACAGATTTCACCGGTGATTTTGTAGTGCAGCTGACAGACACTGTTGACACCCAGATTATAGTTCATGTTTGTCATGCAGGTAATCGAGGGAACATTGAGCACGTTGGTCATAAACGGGTCATAGCCCACAACCGCAACCTCTTCCGGAACGGCGATGCCGTGTTTTTGCAGCGTGCGGATCAGAGCCTCAGCCATTGACGCATTGGCGCATGCCACCGCTTCCGGCATTGCAACGCCGCCGTCTGCAATGGCATTCCCCAACTGTTCGCCGGAGTGCACCCAGAAATCTCCGTAAAATATCATCTGTTCCGACACCGGAAGTCCGTGCTGCTGCATTGCATCCCGAAATCCCAGGACACGGTTACGGGACTGGTGCTGTTCCGGCGGACCAGTCAGGCAGTAAATTTTATGCTTGTGATGCACTTCGATCAAATGGTTCACCAGATCGCAGAAAATCTTCCGGTCATTCCAAAGCGGATACACCGAGTCACAGTTTTCCTCTCCAATATCCAGAAACGGCAAACCGGATTCCAGACAGATCTGGTCGATTCGCTGCCGCACTTCTGGCTTTTGAAACATGCCCTTTTGGGTGAGAATGCCGTCGGCATACCCCTTGTGAAACAGTGAGAGAATGTTCTCCTCTCCTGTCTGAAACGGCGTGTCGCGGTTAGTATTGGAGAAAAAGGAAAATGTGACAATGTCATAGTGGAGAGTATTCGCCTGTTTGGTGATGCCCTCTAATAATGTGTGGTTGTACTCCGATTGCAGGTCTGACAGGAACACTGCCAGAATGCCGCGCTTTTTCGGGAACGCCTGCATGATTTCACCGCCTTTTCTTATGAAAATCTGTTCTTCGGCAATGCTGCACAAAGTTTGTGTGATATTGCTTTTATTATAACGAAAAAAGCGGCAGCTGTCAACAAAAATTATAAGATATTATTCTCTTTATATAGAAATAATAGCACGATTTCTTATGAAATAGCATCATATCTGATTGAATTTCCTCGTGGATTGTGATAAAATATAGCTACAATCCACAATATGCAAACAGGAGGAATTGGGAATGAAACAACAGAGAAAGAACAAACACCTGCTGCCCGCCATATTGACCATACTGGCAATTTTGGGAAGTCTGCTTGCGATTCTGCCGGCAGCGTCTGTGGCGGCTGCGGACGTGACGGCTTATCCGGCACAGGCGGTACATTTCGGGGCGTACACCACGAACCGGAATCTGAACAATGCCGGCAGTGCTGCCAACACGCAGAAAGCCGCCGGAGCCGATTCAGAGGACTGGCGTATTGACTATGTTTCTGCCGGCGTGTACCAGATTGTCAGTCTGGCTGACGGCAAGTATCTGACCGCCAACGGCACAGCGTGTACACTGACGGCAAAGACTGCTGACAACAGTCAGAACTGGAACATCGAAAGCGTACAGAAAGACTTCGAGGGATACGATCTGTACTACAAGATCACCAGCGTTTCCACCGGTGCGGCGCTGACCTATTATCAGGGAAATAATACGATCGGGCTGACCGCATACACCGGTGACGGTGCCCAGAAGTGGAAGCTGAATTGCAGCGGACTGGAGGGATACGCCGCAAATGCACTGGCAAACGGCAAGGAAAAAGCAGGAACTATTGGCGGTCTGCTAGGCGAAACCGTTTTCGTTTCCACTGCGGACGACTTGGAAAAACAGCTGAATACTACAGAGCCGAAAACCATTGTCATCACGGCGGACATTGATATGCAGAACAAGTCCCATACCCGCATTCGGGACAACAAGACTATTGTAGGCTCTTACAAGAACAAGACCATTTACGACTCCCAGTTCCGCACCAATGATACCTACGGTGCGGTAGACGATAATCCCAGCGACAACATCATTTTCCGAAATCTGAATATGATCGCAAAGAATGTGAAGAACCGGATCTTGATCAATATCTGGTCCTCGCGTCAGATCTGGGTGGATCACTGTACGTTTATCTCTTATCTGCCTTCGGACCATACGGGAAATGGGCAGGACGAAGTGGGAAAATTCATCTGGCTGAACACACCCTATGAAAGCTATCTGGATGCGAAGGACAACGGCAGAAGTCCGGACTATATCACGATTTCCTATAACACATTCAAGAATCGTTTTTGGACGGTGGCATACGGCACACAGAACAGTGAAACGTCCCGTTGCCGCACCACGCTGATGTACAATTGGTGGGACGAATGCGTCCGTCGCTGCCCGCAGATCGGAAACGGCAGCGGTCACATCTACAACAACTACTATTCCGGCGACGACAGCTTTTTGCCGAACAGCTGCAACCAGATCATCAGCGGCGAGGGTTCCAATATGGTCAGCGAAAACTGCCGCTTCCAAGCGGTTTCCGGACGGGAAATCATTGTACAGCCGGACACTTCTCCGTATCGGGACAGCGGTTCCTACACGGCGAAAACCAGTTCGGAAACCCCGACCAAGCTGAATTATACCGCAAAAGTCACCAGCACATGGAATCCCAAGGACAACTATGGCTACACACTGTTAGATGCCTACAACACCAAGGGCACAGATACCAAGGATTTCTGCACCAAATACGCCGGTGCTGCATCATCTTCCGGCGAACTGAAATACATCACAGACAGCAGCATGCAGACCTTTGCGGCAACCGTTTACACAGCACCGTTCCTGACGGACAGCTTTGATTCCGCCTATGGCAATCCGGTGACCGACTACACACCGGCAGTTTTGCAGGAGGGTGCAGTCTACATGATACAGAACGTCAACAGCGGACTGTACCTGGAAGTGGACGGCGGAAAAGCTGCAGACGGTACCAACGTCCAGCAGTGGGGCGCAAATGAACCAACAGCCCACAACACATGGCGGGTACTGTCGGACGGTGACGGTTACTATACGCTGTATCCGCAGATTGGTGACAAGGTGACCTACCTGCTGGACGTTGCCGGAAATGCTGCGGCAAATGGCACCAATCTCGGCATCTGGTCTGCCACCGATGCCGATGCACAGCGGTTCAAATTCTACGAAGCCGCAGACGGTGTCTATTATCTGCTCACCAAGACCAGCGATGACCAGAGCTGCGTTGCCGTACAGGGAGCTTCCAAAAGTGCCGGAGCCAACGTGGTGGAATGGGCAGTCAACCTTTCCGACACTTCCCAGCAGTGGAAGCTGACACAGGTAGAGGACACCGGCTGTGTCATGGATACCACTAAGACATACCAATTCCGCAACGCCAACAGCAATCTGTATATGGAAGTGGTAAACGGAAAAGCTGAAGACGGCAGCAACGTGCAGCAGTGGGGTGCAGACCAGCCCGCAGCCCACAACTCATGGACACTGAAAGAATTCGGCGGCGGATACTACTACATTCTCTCCGCTCTGGCGGACGGTAAGACCTACTATCTGAATTCTGTCGGAGAAGCAGACGGCTCCAATATCGAGATCCGCACCAATAACAAATCCAGTTCGCATCTGTTCAAGTTTGTCAAGAACCCCGACGGAACATACACGATCCTGACACGCACTTCAAAAGATCAGGCTGCCGTAGAAGTGGCAAACGCAGAAAAGTCCAGCGGTGCCAATGTGCAGCAATGGACAGTGAACGGCAATGCCTGCCAGAAGTGGAACGCGGTCGCCTTTACCACGACAACTACAACGACCACTACCACAAAGGCAACTACAACTACTGCAAAGACTACTACAACAACTACAAAGATAACCTCAGCAACTTCTGTTTCGTCAACAACAGTATCCGGTACTACTACAGCAATAACAGAAGAACCGCCTGCAATTTCCGGTGACATCAATGCAGACGGCAAAGCGAATTTGGCAGATGTTGTGCTGCTGCAAAAGTGGCTGCTTGGAATTCCGGAAACAAAGCCTGCCGACTGGCGGGCAGGGGATCTGTATGCAGACGGTGTGCTGAATGGTTTCGACCTTTGTCTGCTCCGGCATACAGTGACATCTTCCGGCAATATCTAACGACACAGCTTGCAAATGTGTTTTGTGCATCGTTGCTTTAACTCATGACATTTTGTTCATCTGATTTCCTATAAAAGCCCGGGATTCTCATGCAAGATCTTGGGTTTTTCTTTTGTGGTAAATCTTCAGTATATTAACATATTGATAGATTTACAATATAAGTGCAACACAAAAAAAGAATGACACATAAAGCCACTCATGTTATAATATGAGAGTCACCACACAGCCATAAAAGAAGCATAAAAAATGCAAATGAAAAAACAATCGTGGAAAAATCCCAGATACTACGCCTATTTGTGAGCGTTCTATCGGTGCTGAAAATTGTTCAAGATATGGGCGCAATACTATTCTCGGTATGCAGAAAACAGGCTGTTTTGGCAACTGGGTTCTCAAGTGGAGAAAGGAATTGAAATTCTATAAGCATGATGCAAAAAACATGTCACTTTTCTCACTGCATAGAAAGATAAAACTAGCCTGAGATTCTATGATTGGAAACTCGGGCTGGTTTTTTGTTTGTGTGGAAAGTGATACGAATTTTTGAGAATCACAACAAAAAAGCGGCAGCCTATTCTCAAAGCTGTCGCCTTTTCAAAAGAAATCAAATCATGAAATGCATTGGAACAGCATGGAACTTTCAGCGATTTCTTTCCTTTTCTCTGCGGTTTGGAACAGGACCGCAGAAATCTATTTCAAATGATTCTTCGCATTTGCGAGGAAAATCATAAGCGAATATATTGCCTCACTTCCGCAAATCCACATTCCGCACAGCGTCCCGTACTTTCAGCACGAACGCCGGAGAAACGGAA
>ERZ791907.1071-NODE-1071-length-20776-cov-15.332272_pt1 | contig 20776 bp, 17 predicted proteins | sample MGYA00510145_ERZ791907 | MGnify/ENA primary metagenome ERZ791907 (study PRJEB30046, sample SAMN00792089) | human gut metagenome | study: EMG produced TPA metagenomics assembly of the A metagenome-wide association study of gut microbiota in type 2... | reverse complement strand
TAGGCCCTTTGGGCCGCATAAGAAGAACCACCAGCTATGCTGGTGGGTTTCTTTTGTATGAAGGACAGGGCTTATGGACACGCCCTTTCGGGCGTGAGGGTTCAAAGGGTTCAAAAGGTGCAAAGGGTTCAGAGGGATCTGGTGGGCGCCCTTCAAAAAGAAGGGGCGCCAGTATGATAAAACCAAACAACCGCCCTTACGGGCGAGGGGAAAACAAGCAAACCGGGCTGGCGCCCGTCGGAAATGCACCCCTATTCCCGCTACGCGGGACTTCCCCCGGCGGGGGAAGTTTTAGCGGCGCTATGCTTAGCGCTGCTTATGAAATGATTGCTCTTCGGCGGTTTTATTCTGCCCCCTGAATAGGGGGAAGTCCGGCGAAGCCGGATAGGGGGTGGCGAACGCAGTGAGCCAATCAGTAGAATGTTTATCATGCTATATGATACAGGAAGACAATCCCGTAACGCAGGCTCCTTCCTCAGGTGGCAATCCTGCATAGGATTGCCAAGTCGGGCAAAGTTGGCCCTTAGCCTGCCCATAAAAGGGCCTTCCTTGTGTTTGCCCGACCGGGAAGGAGCTGGGCGAAGCCCTGAGGAACACCGAATAATGTACTCTGTACTTATGAGTCACATCAGGCCCTTTCAGGGCCTCGGATTTTCTACGAAAATCCGCTATCCTCCGTCGCCTCCGGCGCCACCCCCTTCCAAAGGAAGGGGGCTAATGCTCTTCGTCATGCAGCGCTGGAGACACAAGGGATATTCCCGTAACGCGGGCTCCTTTCTCAGGAAGGAGCTGGGCGAAGCCCTGAGGAACACTGAATAATGCACTCTGTACTTATGAGTCACATAAGGCCCTTTCAGGGCCTCGGCTTTTCTGCGAAAAGCCTGCTATCCTCCGGCGCTTTCAGCGCCACCCCCTTCCAGAGGAAGGGGGCTCTGGCACTTCATCAAGCGGCGTTGGTGACATATCGGGCAAGTACGTAACGCAGTCTGACGTCTGATTTCTGATTTCTATCATCTAATCCATGCTGTCCATTTTAAGAACCTTCACCCTCTGAACACTCTCATTTTTCCCCCAAAAGCTTTCAAAGAGTGGTATAATAAAAAAGCATATAACGAAAAAATTTCGGTATGAAAATCGTTCCGCTCTGCCGGGACAGTTACAGGGGGAGATATTTTGTTAGCATCCAGATTATACAGTCCGACATTACGTGAATTACCGGCTGATGCCGTGGTGGTGAGCCATCAGTACATGCTGAAGGCCGGCATGATGAGGAAGGTGGGGAATGGCATTTATTCCTTCCTTCCTTTGGCATGGCGTTCGATTCAGAAGGTGGAGAAGATTATCCGTGAGGAAATCAATAAGACCGGCGCCCAGGAAATCATGATGCCCATCGTGCAGCCGGCGGAGCTTTGGCAGAAGACAGGCCGCTGGGATGTGTTCGGACCGGAAATGTTCAAGCTGAAGGACCGGAATGAGCGGGAATACTGCCTGGGACCTACCCATGAGGAGCTGGTGACTTCTCTTATTCAGATGGACACCACTTCTTACAAGCAGCTTCCTGTTTCCGTATACCAGATCCAGAACAAGTACAGAGATGAAAAGCGTCCCCGTTTCGGCCTCATGAGAAGCCGTGAATTTATCATGAAGGACGGCTATACCTTTGATGCCGACGAGGAAGGGCTGGATAAGCAGTACAAGCTCATGTATGATGCGTACTCCCGCATTTTCACCCGCTGCGGTCTCACTTTCCGTCCTGTCATTGCAGATTCCGGTGCCATCGGCGGCAGCGGCTCCCATGAGTTCGAAGTGCTGGCTGATTCCGGTGAAGCGGATATCGTATACTGTGAAAACTGCGATTTTGCAGCCAACATTGAAGCAGTGGATCCGCTCACCATTAAGAGCGACATCCATAATGACAAGGAAAAGGAAATCGTGGAAACTCCGGGGCAGCATACCATCGAAATGGTGTGCGATTTCCTCCATGCACCGGTGAAGCAGTCCGTGAAGGCTGTGGTGTACAATGTGGACGGCCTGGTGGTGCTGGCTATGGTGCGCGGTGACCATGAAGTGAATGAAACGAAGATTCAGCATATTTACAATGCCATCAATGTGGACATGGCTTCCGATGAGGATTTGAAGAAAGTGGGCCTCACCGCCGGCTACATCAGCCCCATCGGTCTTAAGAGGACGAAGGAATTTGATATTCTGGTGGATCCTACGGTTATGGAAATGCAGGATGCCTGCTGCGGAGCCAATGAAAAGGACAAGCATTACATCCATGTGAACCCGGCCAGGGATTTCAAGGATGTCCGTGTGGAAACCATCCGCCAGATCGAAGAGGGCGATGCATGTCCTCACTGCGGCGGAAAGATTGTCCGCTGCCGGGGCATCGAAGTGGGCCAGGTCTTCAAGCTGGGCACCAAGTACAGTGAAGCGCTCCATGCCACCTTCCTGGACAATCAGGGTAAATCCCATCCCTTCGTCATGGGCTGCTACGGTATCGGCGTCACAAGAACCGTGGCTGCATCCATCGAACAGAACCACGATGCTGACGGCATTATCTGGCCGGTGGCCATTGCGCCTTATGAAGTGGTCATCGTTCCGGCCAATAACAAGTCGGAAGAAGTGATGGCAGCTGCCAAAAAGCTCTATGATTCCATGGAAGATAGCCGGGATGAAGTGGTGCTGGATGACCGGAATGAAAGGGCGGGCATTAAGTTCAAGGATGCAGACCTCATCGGTTATCCGGTCCGTGTCACCATCGGCAAGAAGTGGCAGCAGTCCGGCAGCGTGGAAATCAAAATCCGCCGGTCCGGCGAAGTGGTGGAAGTGCCGCTGGAGGAAGCAAAGGATAAGGTACTGGAAATCCTTCAGACCCTTCACGCCAATAATCAGTAAATCCCATTTCTTCCTGAGGGGAGTGGACTGTTATGGAAGACAAAGAGTTAGAGGCTTTAAGAAATTCTGTCAGGAATATAGATAAGGAGCTGGCCGCTCTTTTTGAAAAGCGGCTGGCCCTGTCCAAAAGCATCGCCCAGTGCAAGCTCAAAGCGGAAATCCCGGTCTTTGACGGCAAAAGGGAAGAAAAGAACATAGAGGAACTCTCCCGGCTCATTGAAGATATGTCTGCACGGCCCGATTTCATCCGCTGGTACCAGATGCTTATGGATATCAGCAAGAAGGTGCAGAATCGTTTCATCAGGGGAGAAGAAAAATGACGGAAGAACTGCGGGGCACCGTAAGGAAAATCATATTTTCCAGCGATGACGGCAGATTCTGCGTATTCCTCCTGGAAAATAAGGACAGCAGGAAAATCATGACTGCCGCATACAGGGGCCCTGCCCCCTATGTGGGGCAGCCTGTGCTGCTTCGGGGATGTTGGGAACGGCATCCCCGTTTTGGCATGCAGTTCAAATGCAGCGCATTGGAAAATGTGAAGCCCGAGGAAACGGAGGAAATCAAGCTATTTCTGGCGTCCGGTCTCATTGAAGGCATCGGCCCTTCCATGGCAGGAAGAATCGTGGACCGCTTCGGCAGGAAAACCATGGAGGTCTTCGAGGAAAGGATAGAGGACCTTCGGCAGGTGCCGGGCATCGGGAGAAAGACTCTGGAGAAGATTAAAAACTCTTATGAAGAGATTCGCGAGGAGCAGGCCCTTATTATGTTCCTCCAGTCCCTGGGGATTTCTGAGCGGTTTGCTTCGGATATCCATAAGAAATACGGCGATGAAACGGAAGAGGTGCTCACCCATGACCCCTACCGCATGGTACGGGATATACCGGGTTTGGGATTCCAGGAAGTGGACCGCATCGCTCTCTCTAAAGGCGTGGATCCCGATGATTCGGACCGGGTGGTCCATGGTATTGAGTATATGATTGCCCGGGCCCTCATGCAGGGCCATGCCTGTGCACCGGAAGAATCGGTTTTCCGAAATACATCTCTCCTCCTTGCGGTGACAGAAGATATTGTAAAAGCTGCAGGAAAGGATGCCATTGAACATGAGTATATTCCTTCCGTTCTTTGGAATGATAAACGGTATCTTTATCTTCCATCCCTCTATGAAGCGGAAACGGAGTCGGCCATCCGTATCCGGAATATGATGGACGCTGAGCCCCTGGGCTCTTCAAAGCTGGCCATTGAAAAATTCGAAAGAGAAAATCATCTTTCCCTGGCGGACCGCCAGAAAGAAGCGGTGCAGAAGGCACTGGAGTCGGGGGTGCTTGTCATCACCGGCGGCCCGGGCACAGGGAAAACCACCTTGGTCAGGGCTGTCATCACCGCTGCCCGTCAGTTCCAGAAAAAGGTGCGCCTCATGGCGCCCACCGGCAGGGCGGCCAAAAGATTGTCCCTTTCCAGCGGCATGAATGCCGATACCATCCATAAAGCACTGGAAGCGGAGCTCCATGATTCCGGCAGCACCTTCTTTAACCGGAATGAATCGGATCCCCTGAAGGAAGATATCATCATTGTGGATGAAGCATCCATGATGGATATTTCCCTCTTCTACCATCTGCTCTGCGCCCTGAAGGAAGGAGCAAGGCTCATTCTGGTGGGGGATATCGACCAGCTCCCGCCGGTGGGACCGGGCTCTCCCCTGAAAGACCTGATTTCCTGGGGAAAGGTGCCGGTGGTCAGGCTGGAGCACATTTTCCGCCAGAAGGAAGGAAGTGGCATTATCGACAACGCCGCCCGCATCCGCCATGGCGACATGTGCTTCCCCGATGAGGAAGGGGAGTTTTCTATTTACTATGCCTCCTCGGAAATGGACGCCTTCGGCGCCGTTATGAACTATTGCCGGCAGCTGGACTATGGAAGCGAACTCATGAAAATGTCCATGCAGGTCCTTTCTCCCATGTACCGGGGCACCTGCGGTGTAGACCATCTGAACCATGCTATCCAGGAACTGGTCCATGGCCATCCGGTGGAGGGAGCATCCCATTTCCTGCCCGGCGATAAGGTGATGCAGAAGAAGAACGACTATGAAAAGGGCGTCTACAACGGGGACCTGGGCATTGTGTGGGCAGTGGACAAGAATAAAATCTTCGTGCGCTATGACGGCAAAGAAGTGGTGTATGAAGGGGAAGACAGGAACAGCATCCAGCTGGCCTACGCCGCCACGGTGCACAAAAGCCAGGGCAGCGAATACGATACGGTGATCCTGGTGCTCCTTCCTACCCAGAACATCATGCTGAAACGGAACCTTCTCTACACCGGTGTCACCAGAGCCAGAAAGAAGACTATCCTCATATCCACGGACGACGCCATCGCCCGGGCAGTAAGCCGGCAGGACACCGAGAGCCGCTACAGCCTTTTCCTGCCGCTGCTTAAAGGAGAGGCAAAGAAATGAAACTTTTCCATGACCTGGCGGACATTTTCTATCCCGTCACCTGTCCGGGCTGCGGAAAAGTGGTGGACCGGGATCAAGTGTGGTGCGAAGAATGTTTCAAAAAAGTATGGAACCCAAGGCTTTTAAATTCCTCCCACACAGATCATCTCCACGGCTGCTACACCCTGTGCAACTACGAAGGCGCTGTGAGGCAAATCATTATCCAGCTGAAATACGGCGGCCGCATAGACAGAAAACGGGCCTTCCCGCCTCTTCTGGCCCGGTTTCCCTACTGGGACAGGCTCTCCTTCTGCCGCTATGTCATTCCGGTGCCACTGTCCAAAAAGAAATGGCACAGCCGGGGCTATAACCAGGTGGACATGATGTTTGAAGAATGGATGAAAAAAGCGGGAAAAGAATACCTGCCAAGGGGCCTCGTCCGCTTCCGCGCCGCCGAAACCCAGTCCCTCCTCTCCCGAACAGAAAGGTATGAAAACATTAAAGGCATATTTCACATCAATAGAAATGTGGATGTCAAAGGGAAACATATCCTTCTGGTGGATGATGTCTACACCACCGGCGCCACCATGGAATCCGCCGCCCATGAACTGAAATGGGCCGGCGCCGCTTCCGTGACAGGACTCACCATAGCCAGCGGCGCCATGTGAAGATTCAGCTTATCAGGTATAAAATATAAAGTACGGAAAACACTGTAGAAGAAAGAAGGCGTGAAACAATGTCGTATGGAAAAACTATAGAATTATTTCTTGTAAATGGTAGGACCGACAGCATTACTACAGCGGAGCTTTCCAACTGGAATGGAAAGGCTATTAAAATTCCACGTATAGAGGTGGCTAGATGTAAGCGGGAGGATATTACAGAACCGGGCGTGTATTTTCTTTTTGCAAAAGATGATGAGGGAAATGATTCGGTCTATATCGGTGAATCTGAGAATGTGAAGGAACGGCTGCTGCAGCATATGAGAGATTTTGATGCTGGCAGGGAAAATTTTGAATGGAATACAGCGGTTATTTTCATTGGGCGCGATTTGAATAAGGCTCTCATAAGGTATTTGGAAGACCGCCTGGCCAAGATGGCTAGAGACAGCAAACGCTTTGTGGTGCTCACTAAAAAGACATATAAAAATACAGTGCTTAAGGAATCACAGATTGCGGCTATGGAAGAGTTTATTGATAACATTCGTGTATTAATTAATGCGCTTGGTTATAAAGCTCTGGAACCATATATACAGCCCTATGAAAAGAATCCTGATGAAGGCCATGATATTTATTATCTGGAAGCATCCGGATATAAAGCCAGCGGACGGGCCACATCAGAGGGATTTGTAGTTTTCAGCGGTTCCACAATTAACAGTAGTGAATCTAAATCATTACCCAGGGGGAACAAAAAACTGAGAGAAGATTTAATGTCATCAGCAAAAATCAGGAACTATACTTTTACAGAAGATTTTTTATTTCCTTCTTTAACATCCGCTGCCGAATGTATAGCAGGATGCAGCATCAGTGGTCCCGGTTCCTGGAAATTAAAGGATGGACGCAGTTATAAAGAGGTACAGACGGCCTCTATTGGAAGCAGTGCTGATTGATAAACTTTGCACTATCTGTCTGCTTATCAGGAATATATTAATCTCCGTTGAAAGGATGAATCTATGGAAATAAAAAACAGTACGGCCATGAAAGAAAGGGTTTTAGACCTATGGAAGACCTATCTCCTTTCCGTAACGGCCCAGGACATGCTCCTTGGGGAGGTGGCGGACCATCTCTACGTGGGGGATGTGGATTTCAAGAAGCTCTCTGCCAAAGGGGAGAGGGCTCCTGTTTCTTCCTATGTGGACATCGGATTTTCCGACGACATCGGCGAGATGGCCTATGAGCTTTCCCGTGGGGGAGAGGACCTTGCGCCGTATTCGGAGCTGTCCCGTTTCATGAAGGAAGAGGAAATCGGGGATGCTCTTTATGATTACCTTCTTTCCCACATTACCATGCACAAAGCCGCCGACATTCTGGATAATCCCTACTACAAGAAAGTGAAGGTGGAAGGAAAGACCAGGGAGGGGCATATCACCCTTTCTGTAAACGACTATCTGCCGGGGGAACTCATCCAGACCTACCATGACGGATTTCAGAGGGAGGATCCCTTTGCCTACGGAGAAGGGGCTTTCTTTGACAGCAGGGTTCTTTTTCCGGTGCTCCTTGAAAACGGCGCCGTGTGGATGAGCGTGGTTTTAAGTGAAATCGAATCCATGAAGGAGCCTTTGGAAAGGGCAGGGGGGAAGGTCATCACCTACGGCCTTGGCCTTGGCTACTATACCTTCATGGCCTCTGAAAAGGAGGATGTGGAATCGGTGACGGTGGTGGAGCTCAATCCTCACATGATTTCTCTCTTTAAAAAGAAACTGCTGCCCCAGTTTCCCCACAGGGAAAAGGTGCACATCATTGAAGGCAATGCTTTAACCTATATTATGACTCAGGAAGACGGTGCCTTTGACTATGGCTTCAGTGATTTCTGGGGCGGCCTTTCTGACGGCCTTCCTTTGTATCTATCCTTTGCCAAAGGTTGCGCCCGTTTCCGCCATACCGTGCACGATTACTGGATAGAAAACGCTTTCATCGATTATTATTTCCGTCCGGCAGTCATGATTTATCTTATGGAAAAGGTGCTGGGCCGGAAGGAAAAGCCCCTGGACCAGGGAAAGAAGGCAGCAAAAATCTTAAGGAAATTCATTTCTTTCCTGGATAAAGAACCGTTTGCTCTGGAAAGGGAAGAAGACATATATCATCTGCTGGATACGAAGACACTGGCCGCTTTGGTCAGAAAATTTGCAGCAGAGTGCTTATAACAGGGGAAAGGAGAAACATTGCTTAAAAAGTTAACAGCAGCAGTTCTTCTTACGCTGGCCCTTCCGGCGGCAGTTTCTGCCACCGGTCCGGTGCCGGTCAAAATGAAGGGCGGCGATTTCAAAAATTTCAATGCTTACGAAGTGGACGGTACCTTCTATACTGCTCCGGTGGTGCTTACCAAAGGGGGAAAGTGGAAACTTTCCTGGGAGAAGGATAAGCTCTATGTGTATCTCACTCCGGCGGCCATGAAAAAAGAAGAAAAAGTGGAAATCCCCTATAAGGAGCTGGAAGGAAACCGGTATGTGGATTTCTCCTTCTTCAGCCGGAGTGCCGGCCTGTCCTACACCTATAAACCGAAGAAAAAGGAACTGACCGTCAAAAAAATAAAGGAAAAGAAGGAAAAGGATAAGAAGAAAGAGGCTGCCCAAAGACCGCTGGTTCTCTGGGACATCAACTATTCCTTCAAAAACGAAAATTCCGATTTTGCAAGCCTCTCAGGCACCCATATCCTTGCTCCCACCATAGGAAGCTATCAGGACGTGGAGGACAACAAGTACAGCTGGAACTTTGACTACCTCAAAAGGGCCCGGCAGGCAGGCATGGAAGTGATGCCCCTCATCCACAATGACTTCGAAGTGAAGAGAACCTCCCTTTTCATGCACGACACTAAAAGGCAGGAAAATTTCATTTCAAAAATCGCCGCCCTCTCTGAAGTGTATGGCCTTTACGGGTACAACGTGGACTTTGAGAATATGGACCCAAAAGACAAAGACCTTTTCACCGATTTCATGAAGAACCTGTCCCAACCCCTCCATGGGGCGGGACAGAAGCTCACCGTGGACATTACCGTCTACAACGCCGGATCTCCCACATGGAGCCTCTGCTACGACCGGGAAAAGCTCTCTGAATTCTGCGACTACGAAATCATCATGGGCTACGACGAAACTCCCAGAACCAGCCCCTACGCCGGTTCTGTTTCCTCCTACAGCTGGCTGGACAGGAGCATACAGAAACTCACGACCATGGTGCCTCCGGAAAAACTCATCCTGGGCCTTCCTTTCTACACAAGAATCTATGAAGGAAATCCGGGACACATGAAATCGAAAGTCCTTGCCATGAAGGACCAGGAAGCACTCATGAACAAATACCGCCTGAAACCCGTCTGGCAGCCCGACGCCAAACAGTACACACTCACCTGGAGACAGGGCGGAATCCTCCACCGGACTTATCTGGAAGAAGAAAAATCCCTCAAGGCAAAATTGGAACTGGAAAAGAACTATAATTTGGCAGGGCTGGCCTTCTGGAGATATGGATTTGAGAAACCGGGGATATTTGGGGAGTTGGAAAGAAAAGACGATAGACAGTAGATATCTGAACCCTCACGCCCGCAGGGCGTGTCAGAAGGCAATAAAAAAGCGCCTGCTTTCGCAGGCGTTTTTATGTGGGTATGGTATTGCTGTGGAAGAGCACTTTCAGGAAGGCCGATACCACTTCCGGATCGAAGAGGATGCCGGAGCCGGTCATAATATCCCGGGATATTTCATTCATATCCTTCGTTTTGAAGTCTGGGGAGGAATACACCATGTCGTCGTAGTAGCTGGCTACGGAGATGATTCTGGCACCCAGGGGGATGTTTACATTTTTCAAATGCTTCGGATATCCGGTGCCGTCCCATCGTTCGTGATGACAGCGGATGTAGGGGAGAAGGTCCTGGCAGCCGGGCACCGATTCCAGCATATTGGCTCCCAGCTCCGGATGTTTCTTGTAAAGGGAGAGCTCCCTTCTGGAAAGATAGGGGACTTTGGTCAGAATGTGGTTGGGAATGGTGAGGAGTCCGATGTCGTGAAGGAGGCCGGCATAGCGGATGAGGGTGATTTCATTGGCCGGAAGCCGCATGTATACGGCGGTGGCGCCGGCGTAGTTGGCTACCCTCACGGAGTGGTCGTAGAGATCTTTTGATTTTAAACGAAGCAGTTCGATAAAATGGGTGGTTATCATATCTAGTGTATTCTGGGTTTCCCGGAAGGTGCCGGGGCTTTGGAAAAGTGATGAGCTGTACATAGGGTTTCCCGTTCCAAGAAGGCGTTGATGCAGAGGAGAGTCTGCAAAGAAATCAGCGCTTTCTTATATCATAAAAAAGCAGCCTTTGAAAGGCTGCTTTAAGAATGTCTAAAGAGCCTACATTTCGATTTTCTTTCGTTTCATCCAGGCTGTCATGTAGGAGCAGTCCGATTTGACAGGATGGTGATTTTCCGAAGCCCAGCGGTAGAAAGTTTCTGCCAGCTTGGCCGCAATGCCCCTTCCGCCCAGTGCTTCAGGCACAATGGTATGGATAACGGTAACGGTACCGTTATCTTCTGTGTATTCCAGATAGGCCCGGCCTTCCGGATAGTTGATTTCAAACATGTGATTTTTCGTGTCGTGAGTAATCATAGTGCACCTCGTATTTATTACAATGATATTTTACATAAACCGACAGGAAAGGTCAAAGGAATGTTTATTTGGGAGTGGGCTGGTGGGATAGTGTACTAGTGTACTAGTATGCTAGTGGACTAATGGGCTGGTGGGGGGGTAAAGGTTTTCGCCGCCTGACGGCGACACCTGCTGGCCGGGGAAAGAAGGATATAGCACTACGGCACGAGTCGAACTGTCATTTCGAGCGGAACGAAGTGGAGCCGAGAAATCTCCAGGCACCATGCTGCCTGGTCCTAATGACTCTACAGAACAGTACGTAACGCATTCTGACGTCTGACTTCTATCGTCTAATCCATCTTCTGAACCCGGGCCGCATAGCGGCCCTATATGATATAATTATTATACAGCTTCCCTGAGAGGGAAACATTACAGTTAAAATCTATTAGCAGATACAGAAAATCCTGTTTATGACGAGAGGAGAACCTATGAAACCGGTGGATTTATATTTCCTTCACCACAGCGGCTTTATGCTGGAGCTGGAGACGATGATTCTTGTTTTTGATTACTACCTGGACCCTTTGAAAAGGCTGGAGGACCGTTTGGAAAAGACGGATAAGCCGGTTTATTTCTTTGTTTCCCATGTACACGGAGACCATTTCAATCGGGCCATTCGGAAATTTGAAAAAAGGGCGTCCGGTTATTTTCTGCATCGGGACTGCCATCTGGCACTTGCCGACGAGAGCCTTCTTCATGAAATGGATGTGGGAGAGACGGTTAATGAAGGGCCCCTTTCTGTTCATATGTACGGCTCCACCGACGCCGGCGGCTCCTACATGGTAGAGGCAGAGGGACTGACCATTTTCCATGCAGGAGATTTGAACTGGTGGCACTGGGCCGGTGAGGGGGATAGCGAGAATCGGGAAGCCAGGGACTGGTTTTTCCGGGAGCTTTCCTGCATAAAGGAGAAAGAGGTGGATATAGCCATGCTTCCGGTGGATGCCCGGCAGCAGGCAGCCAGGGAATGGGGCGTGAAGGCGTATCTTTCCCATTTTTCCGCAGGCCTTCTCATTCCCATGCATGCTTTCGGACAGCGATGGGCGCCGTCCTATGAGTTCCGCTGGCTTTTCCCGAAGCAGCAGATGTGGATTCCCAAAGAAGATGGCGATCATGCAGGGAGGGAATTATGATTTCCATGACCTGGATTTACATTATGCTTCTCATGCTGGCAGGAAGTTTTATTCTGCAGATGGTGCCGCTTCTGATTTATTTCCCGGCCGTGCTGGTTGTAAATATCCTTATCTTCATTATTGCCTTTATTCTTATCCGGCGGGATCCCTATGTGGAGAAGCGGGGAAATATTCTTTTCATGGCAGGCCTTACGGTGATTAATATCCTGACGGATCTGGGAATCCTTTCGTACATGATGTCCTGGGCTGCCTTTGCAGCGCTGGTTGTGTGGTCCATGTTCGGCGGCGGCAGGGGACATTGATTTCTTCGTTTTATCTTGTTATCTATCTATTTGTACCATACCCCTTCTTGACAAGAATTTATAAAAATTTTAGAATAAAAACAGGTGCTGAACCAAGTGAACATTCCTGTCATGGTATGATTCTGATTATATACAACAGCTCCTGCAGGGCATGCGTTTCTGCCGCAGGGGCTTTCTCCCCATGGAATAAAAGGGGTATAATATTTTTCATTCATAAGGAAATCCATCTGTTTCAGCCTGGGAAAATTCAATTCTCCATGGCCGGCATGGATTTCCTTTTTCGTGCTTTCATAAGCGGCCGGGGGTATCATTTTCCCCTTATCTCCTCCGGGAGATGATTCTTTTATGTTTTCGTAGTACGCATAATAATAACAGAAAGAGAGAGGTGAATCATTTGACACTGGATGAAGTTTTACTGTATGTGATTGTAGGGTGTATCATTGCTGCCGTCATTGGTGCCGGCGTGGGGTACATGCTCCGCAAGCGCATTGCAGAGGCAAGGATCGGATCGGCAGAGGAAAAGGCCCGGCAGATTGGCGAAGAGGCCAAGAAAATGCTGGACAATGCTTCCCGGGAGGCGGAAACGCTGAAGAAGGAAACCATGGTGCAGACCCGTGAAGAAATCCATAAGCTTCGGGAAGACGTGGAACAGGAAAACAAGCAGCGCCGTGATGAGCTGCAGAAGTATGAACAGCGTCTTGTGCAGAAGGAAAATAATCTGGACTGGAGAAGCGGCAGCCTGGAACAGCGGGAATCCCAGCTGGATAAAAAGGAAAGCCAGGTGAAGGCCCAGAAGGAAAAGCTGAACGGCCTTTACGAACAGCAGCAGAAGAAGCTGGAAGAAATTTCCCAGCTCTCCAGCGAACAGGCGAAGGACATGATTCTGTCCCGGGTGGATGAAGAGCTGACCCATGAAAAGGCTGTCCGCATCCGCAGCGCCGTGGAGGAAGCCAAGAGTACTGCTGACGCCAAGGCCAGGGAAATCATCGCATCCGCTATTCAGCGGAATGCGGCAGATACGGTTTCTGAAACCACGGTTTCCGTAGTTTCCCTTCCAAATGAAGAAATGAAGGGCCGCATCATCGGCAGGGAAGGCCGCAATATCCGGGCCATCGAAACCCTGACGGGCGTGGACCTTATCATCGACGATACGCCGGAAGCGGTTATTTTGTCCTGCTTTGACCCCATTCGCCGTGAAGTGGCAAGGCTGGCACTGGAAAGCCTTGTGAAGGATGGCCGTATCCATCCCGCACGGATTGAGGAAGTGGTGGCCAAGACAAAGAAGGATGTGGAAAAGGCTATCCGCGAAGCCGGCGAACAGGCCGTCATGGAATGCGGCATCCGGGGCATGAACCCGGAACTGGTGAAAATTCTGGGCCGTTTGAAATACCGTACCAGCTATGGCCAAAATGTGCTGCAGCACTGCATTGATACATCCTATTTCGCCGGCATTATGGCCGGTGAAGTGGGAGCCAATGTGGAACTGGCCAAAAGGGCAGGACTCCTTCATGATATCGGTAAGGCCGTGGATCGTGAACAGGAAGGCACCCATGTGGAACTGGGTGTGGAACTGGCCCAGAAATACCATGAATCGCCGGAAGTTGTCAATGCCATTGCTTCCCATCACGGGGATACGGATCCTACCTGTGTAGAATCCGTGCTGGTGGCCGCTGCCGATGCCATTTCCGCAGCCCGTCCCGGCGCCCGCCGAGAGACGCTGGAAAACTATATCAAACGTCTCACGAAACTGGAAGACATTGCCAAATCCTTCCCCGGCGTGGACAGCTGCTATGCTATCCAGGCAGGCCGTGAACTCCGGGTCATCGTGAAACCGGAAAAGGTATCCGAAGACCAGTCCACCATCCTGGCCCACGACATTTCCCGCCGGATTGAAAAGGAACTGCAGTATCCCGGACAGGTAAAGGTCGTGGTTATCCGCGAAACCAGGGCTACTGACTTTGCTAAATAATAAAAAGAAACCTGCTTCACTGAGAAGTGGGTTTCTTTTTTTTATCTCTTCCTTTAATGAAACTTTGTGATATAATGATTGGACTACAAGATGGAGAGGTTCCTTTTTCTGTAAGAAGGATGCCTGCCCCCTGAAATTTAATTTCCCAATGGGAAAGGGAGGTAACTATGGATAGAGAAGATTTGGATAAAAAGCTGAAAGAAAATGGCGAAGCCATGAAAGAAACATCCCATGGCTCCCGAAACGGAAGAATGAAAATCGCGGCTCTGGCCCTGGCCATGCTGATTATAGGCGGTGCCGGCGGCTGCTATTTCGGCGGCTTTTCTCTGCCGAAAAAGGAAGGGGCTGCTTCTTCCTACCAGATTCCTCAGGGAGCCAATAAGAAAATGGAAGATCTCCCGGCCATCCGCAACACCGCCGTGGTACAGGCCGTGAAGGAAGTGGGCCCGGCCATTGTGGGCATCACCACCAGAGTGTATGACCGGGATATGTTCAACCGCCGGGTAGAAGTGGGACAGAGTGTAGGCTCCGGTGTTCTCTTTGACAAGAAGGGATATATTGTCACCAATAACCATGTGGTATCTGGCAGCAAAGAAGTGAATGTCAGCCTTTCCAATGGGAAAACAGTGCCGGGGAAAGTGGTGGGCACAGATCCTTCCACGGACCTGGCGGTGGTTAAGATTGATGGAAGCGATGACCTGCCGGTGGCAGAGTTCGGTGATTCCGATGCCCTGCAGGTAGGGGAGACCGCCATTGCCATCGGCAATCCACTGGGCCTTGAATTTCAGGGCACCGTTACCGTAGGCGTCATCAGTGCACTGAACAGGAGCCTTGATGACATTGACCAGCGCTTCAAGCTTATCCAGACCGATGCAGCCATTAACCCCGGCAACTCCGGCGGCGCCCTTGTTACCGCCGACGGTAAGGTGGTGGGCATTAACAGTGCCAAAATTGCCAAGGAAGGGGTAGAAGGCATGGGATTTGCCATCCCCATCAATTCCGCCAAAGGCATTATCCAGCAGCTGATTTCCAATGGCAAAGTCACAAGGGCTTACCTTGGTGTCTATGCGGCTGATAAGGACATTGCCCAGCGCTATGGCTACAACTGGGACCATGATGGCGGCGTTCTCGTCATGAAAGTGGCCGCAAGAAGCCCCATCAGCCTCACCGACATCCGTCCCGGTGACTACATCCTTGCCATTGACGGTAAATCCTTCGATACGGTCAAGGGCATGAGAGATATCCTGGATACCCATAAACCGGGCGACCGCATCAAAGTGACCTATGAACACAATGGAAGAAAGTCCGATACGGAAGTGCTCCTGGCATCGGCACCGGAGACGGACAACTGATGAAATTCACATTTCTAACCATTGGCAAGATTAAAGAGAAATGGATGCGTCAGGGCATTGAAGAATACCTGAAGCGTCTTTCACCTATGGCAAAGGTGGAAATCCTGTCGCCGGATGAAGAAAAAATGCCGGAAAATCCATCGCCTGCCCTGAAAGAAAAGGTCATGGAAAAGGAGGGGGACAAACTTCTGAAATATTTGAAAGATGAAGATTTCCTTATCCTTCTGGACCTGAAAGGAAAACCGGTGACCTCGGAAGGGCTGGCGGAAATCCTTCAAAAGAAAATGGTGGCCGGCACCAGCCACTTTTTCTTCATGATAGGCGGCCCCTATGGCAACGGAGAAAATATCCGGAAAAGGGCTGACCTGAAAATCTCCATCAGCGCCATGACCTTCACCCACCAGATGGCCCGCCTTATTCTGGCAGAACAGGTTTACCGCGCCATGAAAATCATACGGCATGAGCCCTATCATCTGTGAAGGTGAGCATTCGGCGGGCAGTGCCCTGTCATGTTAACAATTTTTGATGGAATTAAAAAGGTAGAGAAAAAGGGCTGTGAAAAAATGATTATCATTCTTTCACAGCTCTTTTTAGGGAAGCGCTGATTAATTCATTGTTTGCTTTTATTCTTGAATTTTTATGCAATGTAAGGAATGAGGCGACGCGAATAGCGAGCTATTTAAGGAGCCTCATGACGAAGCAGTGCATAAAAATTCTTATAAAAGCAAACTCTATGATTTAATCAGTGCTTCCTTAGCTATGGGCAGTACAAAAACACGGATACAAATCCGTTCCAGACAGTATTGCGGGCCTCTCAGAATCAGGCGCCAACGCTGAGCATACAGGAAAGTCCTGCAGCCGCCTTGAACTTGTCGTCCGGGAATGCGGGCTCATGCTGCAAAGGATGGTAATCCGTGTTTTTGATTGGTTGTGAAGCTTTTTACAAATCTGCAGAATTCGTTTCGACGTCCCTGGGCCCCGGGAAATCGGGGAGGAAAATCAGGAACCTGTATACAGGGATTCTTGGCTTTCCTTTCTGTCAAAGCTGCATTCCGGCCGGAATATTCGCGATATACATGACAGATGGGAAAAGAATCCTTCCATGGAGTTTCCTGATTTCCTTCTCCATACATTTATATTGCATAAGCCCCTCTTTTTTACAACCTCTCTTGAAATATTTGTCAAAAAATGACCAATGCACTCTTCCTCTGCCATTTCGACCACAGCGAACTAGAAAAATCTTCATGCACCATGTAAAACGGAAAACCTGAAGATGGGCTGCCCTCTTTCCGCCGACCGGCATGTAAAAGCAAGGGCGTCACTATCGGCATGTACCGAAATCCTTCGCTTCGCTCAGGATGATAGCTCCAGGCGGAAAGGCAGCCTCGTAACACAGGCTCCTTCCTCAGGCGGCAATCCTGCATAGGATCGCCAAGTCGGGCGAAGTAAGGCGCCTAGCCTGCCCATAAGGGCGCTTTCCTTTTGCTGCCCGACCGGAATGGTGCTGGGCGATAGTCCTGAGAAACACTGAAAATTAGAATTTCATAAAATTTTTGAAATGAACATTCACAAAAACGTGATTTTTTCTATTTATAGAGTAGAGGGATGTGAAAGACCTGCAGAATGGAAAGAAGTTCTCCATGAATTCCCAAGATGGCCATAGGGAATGCAAGTACGGAGGGCAGGCGCCCATGGGTTAACCTCTTTCGATCCTTCCCCATTTTCCGGATAATGGTAGAAATCGGTACAAACTGAACAAACATCACAGAGAAATCCAGGACTTCAACATCTATCACGGCAGAAATGACGGGAGACTTGGGGGAAGCAGTGATTTCATTGCTTTCTGATTTCATTCTAGAATTTTTATGGCATACAAGGAGTAGAATGACGAAAATAGTAACTATTTAAGGAATTCTACGACGCAGTATGACATAAAAATTTGTATGAAATTAGAATCTGCAATGAAACCATTGCTCCCCAGGTGCAGAAGCGGCCGTAGACCATGCAGACACCGAACTCATTAGGCATAGGGGATGGGAAAGGCGCCGGGTTTCTTTGTGGTGTTTTTTTATCTCCCCATTTGCACGTTTTCTTTAAATTCGTTAAAATATAGGTAGGAAATAATAGATTTAAGAGCTTTCAAAAGGAGGGGTTGCTATGCCGTCCAAATCACTGAAAGTCAAAGATTTCATGACCAAGTATGTGTTTACCGTATCTCCTGATGTGACGGTGCACCGGCTGGTGGGGCTCTTTATTACCCATCCGGTAGGGGCCATTCCTGTGGTAGGGGATGATAATGAGCTTCTGGGTATTGTTTCAGAGGGAGATCTCCTTTACAAGAAAGTGACGCCCAAGATTCCGCAGTATGTGGATGTGCTGGGCGGAAATCTGTACTACTGCGGCTTTGGCCGGTATGAAAGGTCTTTCAGAAAGCTGCTTGCTACGACGGCAGCGGAAATCATGACCAAGGATGTGCGCTGCGTCACGCCGGAAACGGATATGGAAACGCTGACGAATCTGATGGTGGATGAGCATTTGAAGACCGTGCCGGTGGTTGAGAAGAAAAAGACGGAAAATACGGATATCCAGCCTCCGGCCCGTCTGGTGGGCATTATTACCAGACATGATATCTTGGGAGCCATTGCGGCTACCGAAGCGGAAGAGCTTTTGAAGAACAGGGAACAGGTAAAGGAATAATCATTGACTGATTGAACTGCACCCAGTGGGTGCAGTTTTTTATTTGCGCGCTGCATAGTATAATAAGAGAAGCACTCCGGTTATCAGGAAGATTTCCCTTCCTGAAAAGGAGAGGGAGGTCATGGGTATGCTGAAGCTGGTTGTCCGGTTTTTAAATAAGATGCATAGGGGGATTCTCATATGCGGCGGGTTTGCGCTTTTCATGCTTCTGGGCGCATTCCTTCTTATGCTGCCTTTCTGCCAGACCGGGACCAGGGAGATTTCCTTTGTGGATGCCCTTTTCATGTCGGTGAGTACGGTGAGTGTTACCGGTATGAGCATGTTTGACCTTCGCTACGATTTCACTTTTTTTGGCCAGCTGGTGATTCTATTCCTTATGCAGGTAGGGGGACTGGGAATCATGACCATGATGGCCATGGTGAGTATCTATACCGGCCGTAAAATTCGTCTGCAGGAGCGCCTCCTTATCCGGGACTCCTTCAATCTGCAGACTCCTTCGGGCATGGTGATGCTGGTAAGGAAGATTATCGGCACCACCCTGGCGGTGGAGTTCACTTCCGGTACCCTGCTGGCGGTGTATCTTTATTTCAAATACGGTCCCATCGGCATTTACCTGGGCTACTGGCATGCGGTGTCCGCCTTTACCAACTGTGGCATGGATATCATGGGAAATGATGTGGGCTTTGCAGGCATGGCAGCCGACGGCTTTGTCAGCACGATTGTGGTTATTACCATGTTCCTTGGGGGCGTAGGATTTATTGCGCTGGATGATGTATTAAGAAATCACCGGTGGTCCAAGCTTTCATTCAACAGCAAGTTTATCTTTACCATGGAGGCCATTCTTATCCCTCTGGGGGTGGTGGTCTATTTCCTGATGGAAGGAAACAATCCGGAAACCATGGGTCATATGGGAATCCTGGAAAAATGGCAGAGTGCCCTTTTCATGTCCGTGTCTTCCAGGCTTGCGGGGTTTGTGGTTTTTGATATCCATTCCATGATGAGCTCCACCGTCCTTTTTGTCATGATGTTCATGTTTATAGGGGCGGCGCCTGTTTCCACCGGCGGCGGCATCCGCACCACCACCATGGGTCTTCTCATGCTGTCCCTTTATGCGTGGATACGGGGAAAGCGGGAGGTGGTGCTGTTTCATAAGCAGGTGGATTCCAAGTGCCTGGTGAAGGCGTCCAACGTGTTTACCCTGGCCATAGTGCTCACCTTCATTACCGCCTTTTCCGTGTTTGCCCTGGAACCGAAGGATTTCAGCTTTGAGGATGCCCTCTTTGAATCGGTGTCCGCCTTCAGCACCGTGGGATTCAGCATGGGGCTCACGGGGGAGTGGAATACGGCGTGCAAAATCGTTCTTATGATTGCCATGTATATTGGTCGTATCGGTGTGATGACGCTTGCCATTACTTTTGCCAGCCATCATAATAGTTCCGTGAAATATCCGAAGGAAAATGTTGTTATAGGTTAGGGAAGCACTGATTAATTCATAGAGTTTGCTTTTATAAGAATTTTTATGCACTGCTGCGTCATGAGACTCCTTAAATAGTTCGCTATTCGCGTCGTCTCATTCCTTGCATTGCATAAAAATTCAAGAATAAAAGCAAATACGAATTAATCAGCACTTCCCTGGAGGTAGCATATGGGTCAGAAATTGCAGTTTTTTGTAGCCGGCCTTGGCCGGTTTGGAAAAAGTGTGGCTGTTACATTGGAAAAGATGGGCTATGATGTAATGGCCATGGACATTGATGAAGATGTGGTGCAGGACCTGGCGGACACCCTGGGATACGTGGTGTGCGCCGACTGCTCCGATGAAAAGAACCTCACCGCCATCGGCGCAGGCAATGCGGATATTGCCGTGGTTTCCGTAGGAGACCTTTCCGCCAGCCTCATGACCACTCTTCTTTTGAAGGAAATGGGGGTCAAAAAAATCGTGGTGAAGGCCCTGGATCCTCTGCACGGGAAAATGCTCCAGAAAATCGGGGCGGACAAGGTCATTTATTCGGAAAAAGAAATGGGCGTCCGCGTGGCACATAACCTGATTTCTCCCGGCATTGTGGACTACATCGAAATGGAAAACAATATTACCATCCTCTCCATCCATGTGCCGGAGGAATGGATAGGCAAGAGTATTCTGGATATTGATATCCGTAAGAAATACAACATTACCGTCGTGGCCATCAAGCGGAAAGGGGAAATGTATGTCAATCCTCATCCGGATATGCAGCTGGCCTCCGATGACATGCTCATCATTCTGGGGGATTCGGAAAGCGTGAAACGGGTCACCGCCAGTCTCGAGCAGTAGGCGGCTTCATTGACACGCCTTCGGCGTGAGGGTTCAAAGGGTTCAAAAGGTGCAGAAGGTTCAAAGGGTTGTGGTGGGCGGCTGTGCCGCCAGTATATAAACGCAAAGCTGAGGGCGCCCATCACCACCCTCAGTCCGTTAGGGCTGTCGCCCCCTGAGCGTCAGCGAACACAACCTGCCGCCGCAGGCGGCCATAACCTTCGGGCCCGCAGGGCCCGTCCAACATTCCCCTTTGAACCCGGGACACGGAGTGGGTCTCCGGGTAAGCTTGGGCAGACCGGCAGACCGGATACTTATACAACCGTCTTAGTGTAAAATTTTACTCGGTGAGGGGATTTTTTCTAAAAACAATAAAAGAG
>ERZ791907.1060-NODE-1060-length-20936-cov-14.575068_pt1 | contig 20936 bp, 23 predicted proteins | sample MGYA00510145_ERZ791907 | MGnify/ENA primary metagenome ERZ791907 (study PRJEB30046, sample SAMN00792089) | human gut metagenome | study: EMG produced TPA metagenomics assembly of the A metagenome-wide association study of gut microbiota in type 2... | reverse complement strand
GCCACGGCTTCGCCGGGTCCCCCGTCTCAGACGGGGGATTATTATCTTATACATTTAAAAGACGCCCACCACTCCGCGTCAGCGGCATATAAAACTCATCGCCCGGAGGGCGATACCACAACCCTCAGCGGCGAAGCCGCTGTCAAACATATGAACCTTAAGAACCTTCGGGCCGAGGGCCCGTCAACCTTCACGCCCGAAGGGCGTGTCCATAAGGCCGCCCACTACACGTAGGCTCCTTCCACAAGAAGGGGTTTTTACTGAAAATTTTTCAAAGAGGGGGTCTAGAAATGAAACCTTCTGCGATATTAATACCAGAGGGGTGAAAAGCCTCTGGAGATGACGAATCCGATTTCCATACTGTTCTGGTCTATCCATGGTAATGAGCAGGGCTAAGGAATGAGGAGGAATCAGGAAATTTCACTTTTTATCCCTCTGCTTCTGCCCACCCGGCCGGGAAATCAGAAGAGAACGTAAGAAAAATGAAGACAGAAAGGCAATAAGGAAGAGCGATCGCAGGACTTTCCTCTCTCTGATGACATGATCCGAGCAGCACCCACGCAGGTGGGAGGGCCAAGGCGCGGACGCCTGATTCATTGGTTGAACTTACCTGGATACTCCCCTGATGGGCTTTTCTGTCTTTTTATTGCTTGAAACAGCGGCAGGGCAGGTTTGATTTCAAAAACCTGTCAAGTCCGCTGTTTCATTTTTTAGCACCTATTTGCTCCGATTTTATCGGAGCTTTTTAGCCTGCTAAAGAAAATGGGTGATTTTATCCTTTCAAGCTGCAGGAAAGAATGAAAACATAGTTTCGGATTTTATGAAAGAGTGAAATTTGTCCTTCAGGAAGCTCGAAGCGATTTTTATGAGTAATAAATGAGAAGAATGCGACCGTGAGTCGAAAAAAGCCATGCTATAGTATGGCCAGCCGGTAATACATACCGGAGCGCGCTTCGGAGAAGGACAATCTCCAATGACAAACAAATACGACTATATTGATTCTCTTGTTATGAAAGCACAGCAGGGAGATGGCAGGGCGAAGGAGGATTTATGTGAATGCTTCCGTCCTCTGGTGTACAAGCTCTCGAAAACCGCCTATGAGACCATTGAGTACGAAGACATGGCCCAGACCCTTTGGCTGGTATTTCTGGAAAAACTTCCTCTCTTTGATGCAGGAAGGGGGCTTCCTTTCCCGGCCTATGTGAAGAGACATCTCACCTATGCCGCCTTGAATTACATGAGGCAGCATGAAATGCTCCTGAAACACAGCGGCGTCAAAGACGATGAAGTGAAGGAGCGTATCCTTTCAGGGGATTACCAGATGGATGGAGCCCGCCAGAACTGGTATGAAATGGAGGAGCCTTCCCTTTCGGAAAAGGAAGTGGACGCACTGATTCACGGATTCCATCTTACAAAGAGGCAGGAGGAGGTGCTCCGCCTCCGCATGGAGGGGTACTCCTGGCTTACCATCGGTGAAATCTGTCACATTTCCTATAAGAATGTGTACAAGCACAAACGGAAAATCCAGGCCCTGGCCAGAAATGATGAAAATTTCAAAAAATATTTTGCCTGAGGGGGGTCTAGAAATGAAAGGTACCCCGATTGTAGTACCAGAAGGGAGAAATGAGAAACGGAACAACCCCGGCGGCCGAGAGGTTGAAAAATCCATAAGTAGTTCCCTTCGGAAAGGAGAGAGTCATGAAAACTCTCAATCTTGTATTCAGAACATCTGGTAAATCCACAATGACTGTCACCTTGGCCAATCCCAAGGACAGTCTCACCAGGGAAGAAGTGAACGCGGCAGCGGACAAACTGATTCCCATTCTTATCACCCGCAGCGGGGCGGAAGTGACGGAGCTTGAAAAAGTCACCATTTCCACCACCACCACGGAAGAGTTAGCCTAAGGAGGTAACCTATCATGGCAGCAGCAAAAAACATGACCGACATCAAATTGCAGGTGATCGTTGAAAACGGTACCACCGCAAGCGGAAAGAAAGCCACCAAGAACATTTCCTTCAACCAGATCAAGCTCACCGCCTCTGATAATGAGCTGCTGGATGCAGGAAAGGCAGTGGCAGGCCTTCTCTCCACCAGTCTCTCCGGCATGCGCCTGGTCAATACCTATGACCTCACCGATGCAGGATAAGAGATGAAAAAATCCCCGCTCACCTTGGGCGGGGATTTTTTTATGCCTTTAGGAAATCATGAATTTATGGAGTATGAGGAAATTTTCAGCCCATCATATTTGGCAGAATGTTGTGAAATTTCATCCTATTTGGCTGTTTTCTATGCTCTGCCTGCTTATCCTTATATGTCTTAATAAAAAAGTTCAATAACATTTGATTATGACGATAACTGCAGGCTTCTGGCCCGATAAAAATGCATAAATTTTACTTTTGTGAACATCCTATTTGATAGAACCAGGCCGATTATTATTTAGAGCAAAAAATGAAAAAAGGCAAATTCAGCGGTATCCAGCGGTATTCAGCGGCATCCAGCATACTTTAGCGGCTCTTAAATTCTTTATTCAGTCTTGGATTTTAGGAGACATAATAAATCTTTTCTTTCAAGAAAAAAGGAATATTATACGTGTTATTGCATAATAACAATATCTACATATGACAATAAAATACTATATGTAGAGTTTACATTGTCAAATCTACTATACATAGTATGATATTCCAACTATGCAAACGGTTTACTTTTATGTATAAATAAGGTATCCTATGGTTAACAGATAAAATTACCAAGGAAATAAAAGGGAATTTTATTTGTTGGAAACGGGATGGTTGTAAGAAGATGCTTTGAAAAAGTTCTACGAACAGGGGAAAGAAGATGGTTCATCAAGAAAAGCGGAAATGCAGGGGAAGTTTATTTTATCAGGTAGATAAAAAGTCGTTTTTGGAGAAAGGAAAAATATGAATACCATTCAAGAGATTTTATGTATTTTTCCGGAAACATCTAATCATGGATTGAACTCTTCGTGTAATATCCTTATCTATGGCAACCAGGTGCCGCAGATAGAATATATGGCCATCAAAACCTATCTTAAAAAGATGGAACGAGTATTCAGGAAGAGCGGGCAGCTCATGCACCGCGTGAATCTTTTTGATACGGCGAAGAGAGGGCAGGTCCTGTCCTTTCCGGGCAGCCATATCCTTCTGCCGGTGAAAATGGGCTCCGGTAAAAGAAATAACACCGGATATCTCTCCCTGGCCCATGTACGCGCTGTTTACACCGATGGAGACGGCTATGCCACAGCCGTGCTCCAGTATGGCGAGAGCAGTGAAAACACCTTGTCCATCCACCTGTTGTGCAAAGCCGAATCAGTCATGGAAAGAATACAGCGGGCCTTCCGCAAATTTCCGGAACTGGACAATCAATCCATCGGCGGTTCCGCTTTGTCCGTAGATAAGCTCATCGAAGAGTATCTGAAACGGAAAAGGGGCCCCCATCTGCTGCAGAATGAAGCCTGGAAGCAGTTCATCAAAGACTGCGCCAGCCATTACCGTTACAAGACGGAAGAGGAAGTGCGCGGCCTGATTTCTTCCTGGCGGAATCTGCTGAAGAATGCACAGAATGACGAAGAAAAAGAGGAAAAAGAATTCTTCCTTGACCGGCTGGAAATGGCCTGCTTCGGGCTTCATGATGTTCTTACCGTTGATACGGTCTATGAGACGGTCAAAGGAAATGGGACCGAAACATCGCCGGAAGTGCAGGTGCCCAAGAAGGTACGTCTTCCAGAAAAGCGGATAAATACCGGCTGGGACGAAGACATGCCGTTCTCCGCATTTGCTTCCATCGACGTGTCTGCATTTGTGAAGGCGGTGAATGTGTCTCCTCTTATGGAAAGCCTGCAAAAACTTTCAGAAGGATTAAGAAATATGGGTGTTTTCGATGGGCTGGCAAGGATGACCAGGGATATGGGTAAAATCTTACAGCAGGAAAGCGCCTTCACCAAGTTTTTCAGCGATGAAACACAAAAATCCCTGAGAGAAGTCATGGGAGCGCCATTCATTTCCACGACAATGGCCGAAAGTTTGAAACTGGCAGCCAAACCACCTTTACTGGCAGCAGAAATATCCCAAACCATGCGCACCATACAGGAGAGAGCCACAGTTATGCCGAAGATGACCAGCCTCATACGGATGAATCCCATGGACTGCCAGGGCCTCATCCGCCCCCTGGGAACCATGGGCTGGGATGCTGCCGGTCTCACTCATCCTTTGGGTACTTTGAACCCTTCCTGCTTTACCAATGCCGGACTGATTCACCAGGCAGCTTATGCTTCAAAGCTCGTAAACAGCAGCTATTGGCCAAGACAGATGGGTGTGGTAGACGACAGCGATGAGTAATTTAAGGGCAGCCTGTGATTGATTCAAAAATAACCTGCAGAGGAAAAACGCTGCAGGTTATTTTATTTTCAAATTAGAAATGAAATATAATTTTATGAAGTGACAGGACTTGGCATTGCTGTTTTGTATAATATAGTTAAAGAGGATTTACGAGAGGGAAATGGAAAAGCAGCGGGATAGCATTTAACTGCAATGTATTTTCTTATTACATGGAGGAGGCAGAAAAATGAGCGAGAAACTTTTTACAGCTAAGAGATGGACAATGCCTCCAATCTGTACTGTAGATAAAGCTGGTGGAACCAAGCAAGATGAAATTGAAGGAGCTAATTGGGCGCTGAAGAATGGTGTGATTAACAAAGACAAATATGATAAAAAAATGAAAGAAATTGAGGAAAAGTTCAAAGAAAAGTAATTTACGATAGAAGCACTTACAGAAATGCAGGTGCTTTTATCTTTGATATCAACGAAGGGAAGGCTAGGATACTGCCCTATATACCTTCCTGCGTAGGGGATGTTTCTATCGTAGAAATGAGCTTGTATTCAAACCATTATAATTGCCCTTCTAGGCAATGGCGAAGCCCCCTTTGGTGGCTTCGCCACCACCTTCCCCCAGCGGAGCTGGGGGCACTATGGGTACTCAGCATTGTGCTACATGACTCTAAAGGGAAGCATAGAGAGGCCTGTTCTGCCCCCTGCATAGGGTGGAAGTCCGGCGGAGCCGGATAGGGGGGGCGAGCGCAGCGAGCCAATCACCGCAATGCTGTTCTTGCATATGAAAACCAAACTGCCCAGCCCGAGGACTACGCACCGGCGGAGAGGGAAGAACATAAGGAATGACAAAAGGCGCCCTACTGAAAGGGCGCCTTTTGCGCTCCACAAATTATTCTTAATGAACATTTAATCTTATGCTGTCAAGTACTGTCATGGCCTCTGCGTATAATAAAGGCAGAAGGCTACATGGGAATGGGATTTATCTGTATGACAGGAGGTAACGAAAATGTATCAGCCAACGTACAAAAAGCTGGAAAAGAAGCCGGAAGGCTGGACGGAGGAAAACTGGAAGGTGTACAACCAGTTGTGGGAGGAAAACAAGGACGACCTTCTGACGCTGGGGGTGATAGAAACCAGGGCGCTGGATTCGCACCCAGATATGGTGGGGTTAAAACTTCTCATAGACAACTTCTGACCGATTCCTCAATGAAAGGCATGGGTTCATCGTTTTATAGAGATAGTGAGTTCTATTTCATCGAAGGAGGCAGAAAATGATAGCAGACAGGGCACAGGCCATGATGGCTGCAGGCGGAGAGATTCCGGAGCTGGAGGCGCGGGGCGCTTTTGCCGGGGAGTGGAAGAGTCTGCCGGAGCGGCGGATTTCTTTTCATTTCTACACGGAAGGGGATTATGAAATCTTCAGTTGGGGTGCGTTCTGCATGAAATGCGGACGTATGCCGGTGGTCAGGGGAGCCATTGATTATTATCCCTGGCATCTTCTGGGGCTGGCGGCTTTTTTCTATACCGTGGATAAAAAGGGCGGTGCGGAGCTCTTATTTTATGATCCCGGCTGCTGGTGCGATGTGGTCTATCTGGAGCCGGTGGCGGGCACGGGGAAGATGGTGCTGACGGTGCGTAAAAACAGGGATTACGATAATCCTGAAGAGAATGTGTGCCCGGTGAAGTTCCGCTGCCTGGTGGATAGGGAGATGCTCCTGCATAATTTCCGGAAGGCTCTTTCCCAAAAGGTGAGTGATCGGTCCTTGGAAAAATGGATGGTTCCGCGGGTGAACGATGCTTTCTCTGTAGGACTGGACAGGGAGGAGAAGCTGGCTCAGGTGAGGAAGGCGGAGGAAACGGCGGCCGGCATTGCGCCCTATGAAAATGACTATGGCCAGCGGGAAGTATATAAAGAATGTTATGAAGACCTGGACGCGGTGGCGGCTGTGCTTCGGGAGGTCAATATCATCCGCCGGGATCCCTGGGCGGTGGGGGAGCCTCTGCCGGTGAGGAAACTGGAGGAGTTTGTGAAATAGACGATAGTGGCTAGTAGCTGGTAGCTAGTTGCTGGGACTGCCTTACGGCGCGATCGGAACCGGGGTCGGGATCGAGGGGGGCCGCCTGGCGGCGGCTAATTCCCGCCGACTGGTATTTACTATCGTTTGTCTCATAACCGTCAAGTACCGAGATCCTTCGCTGCGCTCAGGATGACAGGTGGGGCGGGAAGGTAATCCCGTAACGTTAGGCTCCTTCCCTAGGAAGGAGCTGGGCGAAGCCCTGAGGATAGGTACGAAAATCGGCGATGCACATTATGAGTCACATTAGGCCCTTTCAGGGCCTCGGATTTTCTACAAAAATCCTGCTATCCTCCGTCGCCTACGGCGATACCTCCTTCCAGAGGAAGGGGGCTCCAGCACTTCGTCATGCGGCTCCGCTCGAGATGACAATGGGGGCGCTTGGCGTTGGAATAGAGGGGAGGAAGGGTACAATAAAAAGGCAGTGAGGAAATGGAAAATCATTTCTTCATTGCCTTTTTTGACTTGTTCACAGGAAGTGGTCATTGGGGAAATATCAAGAAGTCCGCTTATTAAATAATGCTTCATTGCTTAAGGGCCGCTCATGGATCAGCTGTTTATCATGCGGAAAAGTACAGTTGTGCTCTTTATAACCGACTGATAGGAAATATCAGATGCATAGGGATATTTTTTCTGATAAGAAGTCCAGAGCTGTGATAAATGGCTGTCTGATGAGAGTTTGGATAAAATCTGCTGGCCAGTATCCAATAAAGATGAGGTATTTCTTTTGGCACAGGTTGCCTGAAATGCATTTTTTAGTGTGTAAGGGTCAATGTTTTCATGATATGCCTGCAGCAGTTCGTGGATATCATAATAGTCTCTCATCCTTGTATTAAGTGGTCCTCTTGCGAGAACTGTCTGCAGTTTTTCCGCCAGCAGTGTTTCCAGATTGTAGGTCCAAAGGGGAATGGTTCGGTCTTCTAAAAGAAGTTTATAGTCATATTGAACTTCTCTGGGAGTTATTTTGTCATCGGTGGAAACATCGATTTTCATAGGGACAATCATGGGGCCAAGGAGGGCGTTCATGGTTATGCGTAGTCCGGGATATTCCATTTCATCCATAATATGGCTGAGCTGCTTTATTTTGAACTGTACATCATCCTGTAAATCAATTTCACAAATTTTTGTTATGACGTTTCTTATGTCCTCTTCGGACAGGTTCAGGTTTTTGATGGTGGTGTCTATGTCCATAGTGGCCCGCAGCGCAACACCAATCATAGAGGTTACAAGTATTCCTCCTTTAATGATGAATTTGTCCTTATAGGAGGAAATTGATAATCGTTCAAGGAATCGTTCCATCATGTAGATGCGGATAAGTATCCGAGCATCCGCATGATTTTTCTGCGCAAGGCTCCGGATATGTCCTTTCAGCTGCTCTGTTGTCATTTTCATTATAGAAGCACCTCCAGATATTGACGGATTAATGTGTCCACATGGAAAAGGGGAGCGTAGGTCATGAGCCGGTTCAGGTCCTTGTCGGGGCGGGATATGTAATTTTTAAGGGCGGCCTGGAAATCCTGGATTTCAAAGGAGCTGCGGCTTCTGACCAGGTCGCAGATGGTTCTTTCCAGGTCGTAAACAGGTATGAGGTGGTTAAAGGAGTTCCTGTATTCCATGCGCCCCAGGGATAGGAGTTCCTTTTTTATGGTGAATACTTTGATACCGGATTTCTTCATTTTTTGCGTGTTATAGCCGGAATAGATGGTGATGGTCTGGTTCATGGGTTCATGGTCAGTAAGGCCGTGGTAAAAGAGGGCTTCATCATGAGAAAAAACAGCCTTAGGATACCGGAGATGAAGTATAAAGGCTGGATCTTCCCAGACGCCGGGAGATAGATAAACGCCGCGGGCCGCCTTTTCAAAGTGGTGTGTCTCCACAAATCGATAGAAGGTATCTTTGGAAATGCCCCGCTTCATAGCATTTTTCATCAGCAGTATGCCAGAGTTGTCAATCAGGGAATCTAAAGTCATGAAATCACCTACTTTCATGCTTATATTATAAATGAAATAAGCACGAAAGTCGAACATGGAGGAATGGGGAGCTGATAGATGGTAGACAGTAGAAGATAGTTGCCAGTGACTAGTAGCTAGTTCCTTGTTCCTGGATCCAAGCCACTAGATACTAGCTACTGAACAAGCCGGTGGCTGGTTGCTAGTTGCTGGGAAAACATACAACCGCCCTGCGGGCGTGGGAAAAGAGGCACCCCCTTTGGTGGCTGTCGCCACCGGAGGCGGCTAACTCACCGTCATGTTTAGAATGACGATGAGGGCGGGAAGGCAAGCACGTAACGCAGGCTCCTTTCTCAGAAAGGAGCTGGGCGAAGCCCTGAGGAACACCGAAAAGATTTAGTAAAGACCTGATGCCCCTATCCTCCGTCGCCTAACGGCGCCACCTGCTGGCCGGGCTTTAAGGTGTTCGCTTAATGTGCAGGCTATGCTCACACAAGAGCCCGGCTCAGAAGTGTTGCTGACTTCTGCCTAGGGAAGGGGGCTCCAGCACTTCGTCATGCAGCACTGGTGACACAAAACCAAATCCCGTAACGCCCTTGCGTCCCCTTTAGGGGAAGAGGGCCACGAAGTGGCGAAGGGGTGTACGACGCTGCAAGCCGAAAAGACACTCTACGCTGCCCTGACTGCCAATCGGCAGCCTTCCCGCCGACCGGTATTTAACAGCATTTGTCTCATAAGCTGCACGTACTGAGATCCTTCGCTGCGCTCAGGATGACAGTTGGAGGCGGGAAGGTTAGTACGTAACGCAGGCTCCTTCCTCAGGTGGCAATTCTGCATAGGATTGCCAAGGCGGGCAAAGTTGGCCCTGCGTAGAGCAGAAATGGAGCAACATTATCATTCTTAACCATGTACACCCTATGGCCCCTCAGGCAACGAGAATTAAGAAAGGTCTTCCTTTTGTTTGCCCGACCGGGATGGAGCTGCCCGATAGGGCTGAGGAACACCGAAAAGATTTTAAAAAGACCTGACGCCCCTATCCTCCGTCGCCTAACGGCGCCATCCGCTGGCCGGGCTTTAAGGTGTTCGCTTTGTGTGCAGGCTATGCTCACACAAGAGCCCGGCTCAGAAATCCTCTGCAGGATTTCTGCCTAGGGAAGGGGGCTATAAACTGCGGCGAAGCCGCCACCTTCCCCTCAGCCGCTGTCGCCCCTTGAGCGTCAGCGAACATAACCCTTCTACACAACCTGCGCCGTCAGGCGCGCCCCTTTTTTAACTTAACTGCGGCGAAGCCGCTGTCAAACCTAAGAACCTTACGAACCTTCGGGCCGAAGGCCCGTCAACCCTCACGCCTTCGGCGTGTCAAAAAATCTAGACAAAAGGCCCGAGATACTGTATGATTATAGGGTAATGGAAGAGAGTGATCTTGTGATTGATAAACAAATGATTTCCAAATCCCTTTCCAAATGGAGCGTGGACGGCCTGTTTGTTGAGAAGGATGAGAATTTGCGGTACATCAGTGGATTTACCGGTTCGGACAGTTATCTTTTCGTGACGGCCGACGCTTTTTATCTTCTGACTGATTCCCGGTATGTGGAGCAGGCGAAGGAGGAGGCGAAGGGCTTTACGGTGGTGGATTACAAAGGGAAGCTGGCGGAGGTGCTGGCTAAGCTCTCGAAGTCCTATCATGTGAGGAAGCTGGGTATTGAGTCGGTTTTGTCTTACAGGATGTATCTTTCTTTTGACGAAACTATGCCGGATGTAGATTTCGAGTTCTGTCCGGTGGATGAGGTGCGCCGCATCAAGTCGGAGGCGGAGCTTTCTCTTTTGAAGAGGGCCTGTGAAATTTCCGATGAGGGTTTCAAGAATACCATTCCCTATATCCGCGCCGGTGTGACGGAGCGGTATCTGCAGGCGGTGCTGGAGTGCGAGATGCTGAAGGCGGGGTCTGAGGGGAAGTCCTTTGATACCATCGTGGCTTCCGGCGAGCGGGGGGCTTATCCCCACGGCACGGCGACGGATAAGGTCATAGAAGAGGGAGACCTCATTACCTTTGATTTCGGCGCCATTTATAAGGGGTATCATTCCGATATTACAAGGACCGTGGCTGTTGGAAATATTTCCAGCCGTCAGCGTTTCCTTTACGATAAGGTCCTTGGCTGCAATGAGCATGTGGAAAGTCTTTTGAAGGCGGGCATGCGGGCCGATGAGGCGGATACGGCGGCCAGGGAGTATTTGAAGGCCTTTGAGCTGGATGGGTATTTCACCCATGCCCTTGGCCACAGTGTGGGTCTTGAGATTCATGAGGCCCCTGTGCTGGCCCAGCGGGACCATTCGGTTCTGGAAGTGAATATGACGGAAACTGTTGAACCGGGGGTGTATCTCCCCGGCACCGGTGGAGTCCGTATCGAAGATACGGTTGTTATAAAGCAGGATGGCATTTCCATTCTGACTCTATTTCCCAAAAAATTTTTGCAAGTGTAGCAGGAGGAAGATTTAAATGATTTCTAGTAATGATTTACGTCCCGGTATTACGGTTGAACTGGATGGCCAGGTTTGGCAGTGCGTTGAATTTCTGCATGTAAAGCCGGGCAAGGGCGCTGCTTTCGTTCGTGCAAAGCTGAAGAACCTGCAGAACGGTTCTGTGGTTGAACGCAAGTTCAATGCAGGCATCAAGCTGCAGCCGGCTACGGTAGAACGCAAGCCCATGCAGTACCTCTACGAAGCTGACGGCTCCTACTGCTTCATGGATACAGAAACCTATGAACAGATTATGCTGAACAAGGAACAGCTGGGTGACAAGATCAACTTCCTGAAGGAAGAAATGGAATGCACCGTTATGTTCTTCAACGGCAACATCATCGGCGTAGATATCCCGAATTCTGTAGAACTGAAGGTCGTTGAAACGGAACCTGGCATCCGCGGCGATACAGCTACCGGCGGTTCCAAACCGGCTAAACTGGAAACGGGCTATACCGTATCTGTTCCGCTCTTCATCAATGAAGGGGAAGTTCTCCGCATCGATACCCGTACCGGTGCATACATTGAACGTGTAAAATAATCGGGCCATTCTATGGAAACGGTATCTCTGGAAAATGAGCTGGGAAAGGTGCGTGTCACTGACCGGGTGATTGCCATTATCGCCAGGGCGGCGGCGCTGACGGTGCCGGGCATTGCAGGCATGGGGGAGACTTTCCTCCAGAGCCTTTCTTCCGTGATTTCCGACAAGGATACCGATGGCGTCCACGTCGGCATGAAGGACGGCGCCGTGGTGCTGGACCTCTATGTGTGCGTCCGTCACGGCATGCGCATTCCCGGGGTAGCGCTGAAGCTGCAGGAAACGGTGAAAGAAACGGTGTCCGACACCCTTGGCGTCCGGGTGGCTGCGGTGAACGTCAATGTGTCCCAGGTTATTTTTGATAAGGACAAGGCAAAATGAGTCAGGATGAATCCATTACCATTGTGCCGGAAGAGGAAGTGTATGAGAAAATCGAGAAGGCCGTGCTGGCGATTCCCGAAGTTTCCCATTTCACCGCCGACGGTTTCCAGGACATGATTTCCGGTATTTCCCAGGCCTTCGGCTTTCATGGCCACAAGGGCCTGCTCCTGCGCCGCAGCAGGAAGAAGGGAATCAAGGTGGACATATCCCTGGCCCTCCATCGGGGGTGCCGGGTGAATGAAACCGGCCGCTACGTGCAGATGGTGGTAAGGAATCTTCTCCTTACCCTGACGGATGAAACCATTTATGGAATAGATGTAACCATTACTGATATTGTGGATTGAAAGAGGTCATCATGAGCAGAAGAAACGCAAGAGAATATGCTCTTAAGGTTTTATATTCCCGGGAGCTGAATCCGGAAACGGAAACTATCGATTCCGGCGAATTGGAGTTAACCGAAAAGGACAGGGCTTTTGCAGATGCGCTGGTGAAGGCGGCAGCTGAGCATAAGGAAATCGATGAAAAGATTTCCGCCCATCTGACCAACTGGTCTCTTTCCCAGCTGAACGTGGTGGATAAGAACATTCTCCGCCTGGCGCTGGCTGAATTCTATTTCATGGGTGACGAAGCGGAGGACCGGAAGCTCATTATCAACGAAGCCGTGGAAATGGCCAAGGTCTACGGCGGCGAATCGTCCTACCGTTTCGTGAATGCCGTTCTGGATAAGGCAACGAAAGGATAATCATGGCAAGGTTTCTTGGAATAGATACCAGCTGCTACACAACGTCGGCCGCTGTCTATGACTCTTCCGGGGAGCCGGCAGGGGAAGAAAGGATCGTGCTTTCCGTAAAGGAAGGAAACCGGGGGCTCTCCCAGTCCCAGATGGTCTTCCAGCACACCAGAAATCTTCCCGTCATCCTGCAGAAACTTTCTCCCTTGCTGCAGGATATCAAAGGAATAGGAGTATCTTCTTTTCCACGGAGGCGGGCTGATTCGTACATGCCCGCCTTTCTTGTTGGAAAAGGCGCCGCCTTTTCCCTTGCTGCCGCCCTCCACGTACCGGTCTACGAATTCAGCCACCAGGAAAACCACGCCCTGGCGGCCATCAGCAAGCACCCCTCCCTCTGGGGAAAGCCCTTCTACATGATGCACATGTCCGGAGGCACCATGGACGTCCTCTCCGCCCTCTGGCAGGGAGAATGCATGGAAATTACAACCCTCATGGACTCCAAAGACATCACCGCCGGCCAGCTCATCGACCGCGTCGGCGTCGCTCTGGGCCTTCACTTCCCCTGCGGAAAGGAGCTGGAAAAACTGGCACTGGCGGGCCATCACACCTACCACATCCCCAGGTCTGCCGTCAGAGGCGCCTTCTCCTTCTCCGGACCCGAAACCAAAGTCCAGCGCGACATCGCCTCCGGAAAGTACGCCAGAGAAGATATCGCCGAAGGAGTCCTGGAACATATAGGAAAAGCCCTGGACAAAGAACTCTCCGCCTGCCCCTTCGAAAAAAGACCCTTCATCGCCGTAGGCGGCGTCATGGCTAACAAGTACCTTAGGAGCCGGGTGGAAGAGATTCTTGGAAAAAAGGGAATCAAAGTCTACTTCGCCGACGTGGAAACCAGCAGCGATAACGCTACAGGAAACGCCTTCGGGGCGTATATGAGAGCCGCCTGCGGCGGCTGAGATCGGGATCGGGATCGGGATCGGGATCGGGGAGCCCCGCCGGGCAACCGTCATCCTGAGCAAAGCGAAGGATCTCGGTATACATCGATAGTGTGATAAATAGGGGTAAATACCAGTCGGCGGGGCGGTGCTTCCCAGTATTCCCGTAGGTGCCTGCCGCTTCGCGGCAGAGGGGCGTATGGCCCTGTGCTGCCGCACGGGCCAAAGGTTGCGTCGCTGCCGCTCAGGGGGCAAAGGCCTTGGTGGGCGCCCTTTAGGGACACGTCCTGCGGCCGTGAGGGTTCAAAAGGTTCAAAAGGTTCACAGGGTTCAGAGGGTGGTGGTGGGCGCCCTTCAAAAAGAAGGGGCGCCAGTTTGGATAAAACCTTTACAACCGCCCTGGCGGGCGAAGGGAAAACATGCAAACCACGCCTAACGGCGTGATGGAAATGCACACCCCCCTTTTGGTGGCTTCGCCACCACCTTTCCCCCGCTAAAGCGGGGGCACTATGGGTGCTCAGCACTGTGCCACATGATATCAAGGGTAAGCGTAGAGCGATTTATTCTTCCCCCTGAATAGGGGGAAGTCCCGCGAAGCGGGATAGGGGGTGGCCGCGCTAGCGGCCAATTCTCCGCAATGATGCCCGTAACATATTAGGATAAAGTTAATTCCGTAACGTTAGGCTCCTTCCCCAGGTGGCAATCCTGCATAGGATTGCCAAGTCGGGCAAAGTTGGCCCTTAGCCTGCCCATAAAAGGGCCTTCCTTTTGTTTGCCCGACCGGAATGGAGCTGCCCGATAGGGCTGAGGATAGGTCCGAAAAGATTTAGTAAAGACCTGACGCCCCTATCCTCCGTCGCCTAACGGCGACACCTCCTTCCTAAGGAAGGAGGCTATAAACTGCGGCGAAGCCGCCACCTTACCCTTGAGCGAAGCGAACACAACCCTTCTACATAACCCGCCGCCAAAGGCGGCCATAACCTTCGGCCCGAAGGGCCGTCCACCCTCACGCCCAAAGGGCGTGTCCATAAAACACCATGAAAATCTACTCAGTCAACGAATGCTCCCGTCTTCTGGCGGGGCGAATGAAGAAAGATTATGTATTCAGCCATGTGGCTGTGCGGGGGATGATTTCCTCTGTGCACGCCCATTTCTCCGGCGTCACCTATTTCACCCTTCTGGGGGAGGAGTCCCGTCTTTTCTGCCTGATCGGCCGAATGGGCGGTGCCTTTCTGACCAGAGGTCTTGAAAGCGGCATGGAGGCCACGGTGCTGGGGGATATCCGTTTCAACGCTTCCTCCGGCTGGCCGGTGCTCTTTGTGGAGCGGGTGATGGATGTCCAAAAGAGCCGGGACGCCGAGGAGAAGGACGCCATGATGAAGGAGCTGGAGGAGAAGGGGTATTTTGACCCCTTCCGGAAGAAAGGGCTGCCGCCTTTTCCTTTCCACATCGGCATTATTTCGTCCGAAAGCGGCGCTGTGGTCCATGATATCGTGAAGACCGGGCGCCTTCGGAATCCCTGCGTCCGGTATACCCTCTACAGCACGTCGGTGCAGGGGGAGGGGGCGGCCCTTGACATGGCGGAGAAAATCCGTGAAGCCCAAGGGGCGAAGGACAAGCCGGATGTGCTGATTCTGGCCCGCGGCGGCGGGGCGGAGGATGACCTTCGTCCTTTTAACGAAAGGGTGCTTCTGGAAGCCATCCATGCATGCACCATCCCTTTGATTTCCGCCGTGGGTCATGAGACGGACACCACCCTTTCCGACCTTACCGCCGACCGGCGCGCCTCCACGCCTACCCAGGCGGCGGAAATGGCCATACCGGAACGGGCGGCGTGGCTTTCCCTTCTGGGAAACGCCGCAAAGGAGCTGGAGGAATCGCGGAAATCCCGTTTCCTTTCGAAGAAACAGGAAATCGCGGGGATCCTGGTTTCCATGAAGGAGAGGATTTCCCCGGAACGCCTCCAAAGTCTTCGGCTGGAAATCAAGTCCCTCATGCTTTGTCTTGACAGGGAAAAGGAAAGCTGTTTGAAATCCCGGTACCGGGATGTGCTGGAATTACTGGTTTGCCTGCAAAGGAGCGGGGGACATGGACAATAAATCGCTTACATTTGAAGAAAGCATGGAAATCCTAAAGGACGCAGCCCGCCGGATTTCTTCAAAAGACTCGGCCATCGATGAAATGGCGGCGGTCTATAAAGAGGGCATGGAAGCCGCAGCCCGCTGCCTCTCCATTTTGAATGAAGTGGACGGAGAGCTCACGGTGATTTCACAAAAGACAGAGGAACTCTTGGAAAAGGAGATGGAAAACCATGATTCGGGAAGTGCTGAAAGCAAAACAGAAGCTCATCAATGACAGACTGGCGGTCCTTTTGAAATCGGACCGGCTGGAGCACAAGACACTCTACGACGCCATGAACTACAGCCTCCTGGCAGGGGGCAAACGGATCCGCCCCTTCCTCTTCCTCACGGTGCTGGACACCCTGGGTGTGGACAGCAGCCGCTGCGTGGACGCCGCCTGCGCCCTGGAATGCGTGCATACCTATTCCCTGATTCACGACGACCTCCCGGCCATGGACAACGACGACTACCGCCGCGGCCGGCTCACGAACCATAAAGTCTACGGTGCCGGCATGGCCACCCAGGCCGGCGACGGCCTTCTGACCTTCGCCTTCCAGCTCCTGGCGGAGCAGAAACAGATTCCCGCGGACGTAAGGATCGAACTCATAGACATCCTCGCCCGCGCCGCCGGCCCCGAAGGCATGGTAGGCGGCCAGGCCCAGGACATGGAAGCCGAGGGAAAGCATCTGACCCTTTCCCAGCTCAAAACCCTGGATGCCTGCAAAACAGGCTGCCTCCTTGCCGCCCCCGTCTCCATGGCCTGCGCCGTGGCAGGAGCGTCCCTGAAGGACAGGCTGCTCCTCGAAACCTTCGCCGCCCACCTGGGCCTCCTCTTCCAAATCACCGACGACCTATTGGATGAAAAGGGAAATCTGGAAGACATGGGCAAAATGCCCGGGCAGGACGAAAAGGACCACAAATCCACCTTCGTCACCATCCTGGGCGTAGAAAAAGCGGAGAAATACGCAGAAGAAGAAGCGGAACTTGCGAAAGAGGCATTGGCAAAACTCCCCTTTGATAGTACAATTCTCTATGAGCTGACTGAACTCATGGTGCATAGGAAGAAATAGGCCGCGCTGAAGGCGCGGCCGGGACCGGGATCGGGACCGAGACCGGGGCAGTTGCATTCCCCTAGGGGCCTGCCGCTCAAGGGACAAAGGCCTTGGTGGGCGCCCTTCAAAAAGAAGGGGCGCCAGTATGATAAAACAACTTTAGTGAGCTAGTGGACTAGTGGACTAGTAAAACCAAACAACCGGGCTTCGCCCGTGGGAAAACAAGCCAACCACGCCTTCGGCGTGTCGGAAATGCACCCCTATCCCCGCTTCGCGGGACTTCCCCCGGAGGGGGAAGTTTTAGCGACGCTAATGTTTGAGATGCTTATGAGTTTAGAAGCTCAGCGGAGAGCAAACCTCCCCCTCCGGGGGAGGTGCCGTAGGCAGAAGGGGTGTATTTCCAACGGGCCGAAGGCCCGGTTGTACGGTTTTCGCTGCCTCCGGCAGCGCTGCCGCCAAAGGCGGCATATATACTGCGGCGAAGCCGCCACCTTCCCCTTGAGCGAAGCGAACACAACCCTTCTACACAACCCGCCGCCGTCAGGCGGTCCCAACCTGCGCCGTCAGGCGCGCCCCCTTTTTTAACTTGCGGCGCCAGCCGCTATTATCACAAACAACGAGGTACCCATTTGGCTAACCGGAAAGTAAAGAAAGAACGGCTTGATGTGCTCCTGGTGGAGCAGGGATTTTTTGAAAGCCGGGAGAATGCAAAACGTCATATTATGGAAGGCATCATTCTGGTGAATGATGTGCCTGTGGATAAAGCAGGGACGAAGGTGCCTGTAGACGCCAGGCTCCGCATCAAGGGCCATGTTATGCCCTATGTGGGGCGGGGCGGCTATAAGCTGGAGAAGGCGCTCCAAACCTTTTCCATTGACCTTAAGGGAAAGGTGATGGCCGACATCGGCGCCTCTACCGGCGGTTTCACGGACTGCGCCCTGCAGAACGGTGCCGCCAGGGTCTTTGCCATCGACGTGGGCACGAACCAGCTGGACTGGAAGCTCCGTTCCAATCCCCAGGTGGTGAACATGGAGAAAACGAATATCAAGGTGGTGACGAAGGACCTCCTTGGGGAAATGGTGGATTTCATTTCCACCGACGTTTCCTTTATTTCCGTCACAAAAATCATCCCCGCCGTCCACTCCATCCTGAAGGATGACGGCTCCCTTGTGATTCTCATCAAACCCCAGTTCGAAGCGGGCCGGGAAAAGGTGGGGAAGGGGGGCATTGTGAAGGATCCCAAGGTGCATGCGGAAGTCATCGAAGACACTCTGGCTGCCTTTGCAGAAGAGCACCTCTACTGCCACGGCCTCACCTATTCGCCCATTAAGGGAGGCTCCGGAAATATCGAATTTCTGGCGTGGCTGAAAAATGAAATGCCCGATAAGAACATCACATCGGCGAATGTGGAAAAAGTTGTGGAAGAAGCCCATACCGGCTTGAAAGGATAGGGGAATGAAATTTGGCATTTATCCGAACCTGGGAAAGGCGGATTTAAGAGAGGCCCTCTTGGCATTGACCGGCCTCCTTAAAAAGAAACAGATAGACTACAGCTTTCCTCTTTCCATGAAAAAGGGACTCCTGGAAATGGGATTTACAGAGGAATGCTATGAAACGGAAGAAATCATGGGAAAGAGGGACTTCATTCTCTCCGTAGGCGGAGACGGCTCCTTCTTAGGCGCCGCCCGCACCTTCGCCGACTACCCGGTCCTCATGGCAGGCCTCCATCTGGGAGACCTGGGGTTTTTGAACGCCATGACCCTTTCGGACATGGAAAAACGGATGGACCAGATCCTTGCCGGCGATTTCAAGAAAGAACGGCGCCTCTACCTTGCCTCGAAGATTGTCCATGAAGACGGGACAGAAGAAACGCTGCCCCACGTGCTGAACGACGTGGTCATCGGCCACAACTCCATTGGCCAGCTTGCCCGGATCCGTCTCTTCATCAATGGCAGCTTCATCCAGGAATACGCCGCCGACGGCCTCATCATCTCATCGCCCACCGGCTCCACCGGCTACTCCCTCTCCTGCGGCGGCCCGGTGCTGGGCCCCTCGGACGACCGTATCATCATCGTCCCCATCTGCGCCCACACCCTCCAGCGCTTCGCCATGGTCCTCTCCAGGGACGACGAAGTCAAAATCACCGTGCCGGAAAGGGAAAAAGAACTCTGCCTCTCCCTGGACGGAGCCTACAGCTTCTCCTTCTCCAACAAAGACACCCTCTACGTAAAGAGCACAGAAAAACCCATCCGCTTCCTCCGCTTCCCAGACCAGGACTTTTTCGGAAGCATTACCAGGAAACTGGTAAGAAAAGTAGCAGACTGCGGGAAGTAAAAGGGGCCGGAGGCCCCTTTTACTGACACGCCCTGCGGGCGTGAGGGTTCAAAGGGTTCAAAAGGTTCACAGGGTTCAGAGGGTTGTGGTGGCGCCTTTTAAATAATTGGAGGCGCCAGTTTGGATAAAACAACTTTAGTGGGCTAGTGAGCTAGTAAAACCAAACAACCGCCCTGCGGGCGAGGGAAAAGAGGCACCCCCTTTGGTGGCTGACGCCACCACCTTTCCCCCGCTAAAGCGGGGGCACTATGGGTACTCAGCATTGTGCCACATGATACTAAAGGTAAACGTAGAGCGGTTTATTCTGCCCCCTGAATAGGGGAAAGTCCGGCGAAGCCGGATAGGGGGTGGCCGCGCTAGCGGCCAATTCTCCGCAATGCTGTCCGTACCATATGAGAATAAAGTTAATCCCGTAACGCAGGCTCCTTCCTCAGGAAGGAGCTGCCCGATAGGGCTGAGGATAGGTCCGAAAGATCTGACGCCCCTATCCTCCGTCGCCTACGGCGCCACCCCCTTCCTGTGGAAGGGGGCTAACGCACTCCGTCATGCAGCACCGGTGACACAAAACAAGATTCCGTAACGCTGACTATATACTCATCGCCGCGAAGCGGTGATACCTTCCCCTCTGAACCCTTTGAACCCTTTGAACCTTTTGAACCCGGGCCGCGAAGCGGCCCCATAAAATAACTATTGACATCACCCATTTCTTTTTGTATAATAATCAAGTCATTGTACATAGGTGCCATGACGCAACCGCACGAATAGGGCTTTGAAAATGCAGAAATGCTGCCTGCATCGGCGAGTATAGTAAAGAGGAGGTGCACAAATGTACGCAATTATCAAAACAGGTGGAAAACAGTACGTTGTTGAAGAAGGCAAGGTTATTTCCATCGAAAAACTGGACGTTGAAGAAGGTGCTGAAGTAACTTTTGACGAAGTTCTTCTGGTTTCCGGAGATGACGTCAAGATCGGCGCGCCCAACGTGGCAGGTGCCAAGGTAACCGGCAAGGTCCTTGAACAGGGTAAGGAACGCAAGATCCGTATCTTCAAGTACAAGGCTAAGTCCAACTACCGCCGCCGCCAGGGTCATCGTCAGCCTTTCACAAAGGTTAAGATTGAAAAAATCGAAGCATAATGATCACTGTAAAAATGCTTCACGATGAGAAGGGTCTCTATCGGGGCTTTTCCATTCGTGGACACGCAGATGGTTATGAAAAGGATGGGGAATATGATCTCATCTGTGCCGCCGTCAGTGCCATCACATTGACCACTGCCGGTGGACTTAAGGATGTACTTCATCAGGAAGGGACCTTTGATTCCGACTTCGGCTTCATGCAGGTGGAAATTTCATCCCCGGAGGATGAAAAATGCCAGGTTCTTTTCCAAACCATGGTTCACGGTCTTCGGAACGTGGAAAACCAGTACCCCCGCCATTTAAAGATTCTAGACATAAAGGGGTGAATTTCATGTTACTTTTTGATCTTCAGTTATTCGCTCATCATAAAGGTGCGTCCAGCACAAGCAACGGCCGTGACTCCAACGCCCAGCGCCTTGGCACAAAGATGCACGCAGGACAGATTGCTAAACCCGGCAACATCATTGTTCGTCAGAGAGGCACCCATCTCCATCCCGGCCTGAACGTTAAGATCGGCAAGGATGACACACTCTTTGCTACCGCAGAAGGCAGAATCGCTTTCGAACGTCTTGGCAGAGACAAGAGACAGGTCAGCGTATATCCTGTTGAGGAATAAGAGCAGAAAGAGCTGCAGGAAACTGCGGCTCTTTTTTTTGTGCTATTGACACGCCCTTGCGGTCGTGAGGGTTGACGGTACGGTCGGGATCGGGATCGGGGCCGGGGGGCGTCTGCGGCGCTTTCCTGTATTCCCGCAGGGGCCTGCGCCTTCGGCGCAGAGGGGCGTATGGCATCCATCGGGCCTTCCGGCCCTCGGTGCCAAGGG
>ERZ791907.1058-NODE-1058-length-20974-cov-14.546059_pt1 | contig 20974 bp, 20 predicted proteins | sample MGYA00510145_ERZ791907 | MGnify/ENA primary metagenome ERZ791907 (study PRJEB30046, sample SAMN00792089) | human gut metagenome | study: EMG produced TPA metagenomics assembly of the A metagenome-wide association study of gut microbiota in type 2... | reverse complement strand
GGTTGTAAAGGTTTTATACAAACTGGCGCCCCTTCCTTTTGAAGGGCGCCTACCAGTACCCTTTGAACCTTCTGAACCCTTTGAACCTTTTGAACCCTCACACCCGAAAGGGCATGTCCATAATAAAAAAACAGCCCGAAAAGGGCTGTTTCTTATTTCCTGATTACCAGAGACGGACGGCCGGCTTGGGGTCGCCGAAACGGTGGATGGTGTCCACGAAGCGGACGGTGCCGGTTTTGTAGCGGAGAACCAGGGTAGAGGTTCTTGCGCCGCCGCCGAAGTAGCGGACGCCTCTAAGCATGGCGCAGTCGGTGATGGCTGTTTCGGAGAAAATGCAGTCATCCCCTTTGACCAGGTCGTCCAGGGTGAGGACTTTATTGGGGTCATCGATGCCCATGGCGTGGAGCCTTCTCAGTTCTTCATCCGTATGGGGCAGGAGTTTGGCCTGCATGTCGCCGCCCAGGCATTTAAGGCCTACCGCAGAGAGAACGCCTTCCGGAGCGCCGCCGGAGCCTAATACCATGTGAATGCCGCTGCCCTGGATGCCGCAGTCGATGGAGGGGACTACGTCGCCGTCGGTGATGAGGCGGATGCGGGCGCCGGCTTCCCTGGCTTCACGGATGATTTTTTCATGTCTTTCGCGGTCAAGGATGACAACGGTGAGGTCGGAAATTTCACGATCCATAGCGTCAGCCACATTTTTCAGGTTTTCCGTAACCGATGCGTTGATGTCGATACGGCCTTTGGCGCGGGGGCCGACGCAGATTTTCTGCATGTACATGTCCGGCGCATGGAGCAGGCAGCCCTTGGGCGCAATGGCCAGCACCGCAATAGCGCCGTTCTGTCCTTTAGCTACCAGGTTCGTGCCTTCCACCGGGTCCACGGCAATGTCTACTTCTTCTCCGCCGGCACCTACATGTTCACCGATGTAGAGCATAGGCGCTTCATCGATTTCCCCTTCGCCGATAACGACGGTGCCGGAAACGGGGGTCTTGGCAAACTGTTCATGCATGCCGTCCACAGCAGCCTGGTCAGCGCCCTCCTTGTCACCTACGCCCATGAGACGGCCGCTCCGAAGAGCTGCCTGTTCCGTGATTCTTACAAATTCCATAGAAAGTTGTCTGTTCATTGTATGCCTCCACAATAGTATACTTTCTCTTTCACAGTTGTTCTTATTGTATCATATTTAAGAGAAAAATGGAGTATACATTTTTTATTTTTTTATGACACGCCTGCGGCGTGAGGGTTCAGAGGGTTCAGAGGGTTCAGAGGGTTCAGAGGGTTCAGAGGGTTCAGAGGGGAAGGTATCGCCTTCGGCGATGAGTATATAATCAGCGTTACGGGACTTGCTTTTGTGTCTCCAGTGCTCCATGACGAAGAGCAAGAGGGGGCGTCAGGTCTTTACTAAATCTTTTCGGTGTTCCTCAGCCCTGTCGGGCAGCTCCTTCCAGGGGAAGGAGCCTGCGTTACGGGATTACCTTCCCGCCCACTCGTCATTCTGAGCGAAGCGAAGAATCTCTGTAAGTGCCGCTTATGAGACAATCGGTAGTAAATACAAATCGGCGAGAAGGCTGCCGATTGGCAGTCAGGGCAGCAGAGAGTGTCAATCCGGCTTGCAGCGTCGTACACCCCTGCGCCACTACGTGGCCCTCTTCGCCCCGCTGGGAAGCATGTCACTGGATTTTCAGGTCGCTTCGCTCCCCTACAAATCCAGTTCCTTTGCCACCTAAAGGGGACGCAAGTGGACTGCATGCTTAACTTTATCCTCATATGGTATGGGCAGCATTCCGGTGAATCAGCCACCTCCGGTGGCTCTCCCCCTTTGGTGCCTGCGGCACCACCTTTCCCCCTGACGGGGGCACAATAAAGCCCCGCGAAGCAATCATCCCATAAGCACCTCAAAGCATAGCGCCGCTAGAATCTCCCCCTCCGGGGGAGACGCCGCCTAAAGCGGCAGAAGGGGTGCATTTCCCCCGCCCGTAAGGGCGGTTTGCCTGTTTTCCATCGGTCGAAGCCCAGTTGTAAAGGTTTTATACAAACTGGCGCCTTCAATTATTTAAAAGGCGCCCACCAGAACCCTTTGAACCTTTTGAACCCTTTGACCCCTTTGAACCCTCACGCCCAAAGGGCGTGTCCCTTCCTCCCCACAATAAAAACCTGCCCAAGAGAGCAGGTTTTTTATCGAGCTATTTAAGGAGACTGATGACGAAGCATTGGATAAAAATACATATGAAATTCGATTCTGCGAATTAATCAGTGCTTCCCTAAGTTTCATCTTATTCCAGAATATCCAGCAGTTCGGCTACGCCTTTTTTGCCGAAGTGGACGTCGTTTTCGTTGACTATGAGGCAGGGGACGCTCATGATGTTGTATTTCTTCTGGAGGTCCGGGTAGTGGGAGAGGTCGTAGACGTGGACTTTGATGTTGTCGTTGTCTGCGGCGATGCGTTCCGCCGCTGCCACCAGGTCCGGGCACATGGTGCAGGAGAGGGAGACGGCGATGGTGATGTCTTTCTTTTCGCTGATGGCGCGAATGCGCTTTTCACTCTCTTCCCCCACATCCTGTCCGGGGCCGGCGGTGTTGTACATGGCCAGGATGAAGGAGTTGAATTCGTGGCCGCCGGGGACGCCGTGGAAGTAGAGGCCCGCTTCGGCGCCGTCGTTTCTGACGATGGAAATGGTGTGTTCCAGTCCCTTCTCCGGGTCCTTGATTTCATAGGAAACCTTATCAGACAGGGAAGAGAGTTCCTTCAGGAGTTTTTCGTTTTCGTAGGAAAGTTCGGTGTCGTCTTTATAGAGGCGAAGGGTGATGGGCTGTGTAAAGCGGTCAAGCACCGGCTTTAAGGCCTGCCGGGTGTCGTCGTCCAGGAAGGCGCCTTCCTCTGCTTTGGCTGCCGCTGCCTTTGGTTCTTCCTTTGGCTCCACTTTTTTCACGTAGGTCCGCTTCATGTGGAGTTTCCTGTACTGGCTGCCCAGATATTTTTCCAGAGAAGTCGCAGCTACGGCGCCGTCGGATACGGCGGTGACTACCTGCCGCAGGTTTTTGACGCAGATGTCGCCGGCGGCGTAGACGCCGTCAATGTTTGTTTTCTGGTCTCTGTCGGTGATGACATAGCCCTGGGGGTTAAGGTCCACCCTGCCTTTCAGGAGACCGTTTTCCGGCGCGTAGCCTACGAAGACGAAGACGCCGTAGAAATCGCCGTCCTCCGCTGTATGCACCGTTTCCTTTCCGGTTTTCCTGTCCTTCAGCACCACCCTGCGGACGGCGCTGTCCCCTTCTACCTTTTCCACCTGGGTGTGGTAAAGGATGGTGACCTTTGGATTTTCCTTCAGCTCTTCCACAGCGGCGGAGTCGATGGAGAAATCGTCGCCGCGGATGACCATGATGACTTCCTTTCCGTACCGGGTGAGGAAAAGGCCCTCTTCCACCGCTGCGTATCCGCCGCCGATAACGAAGATGGTGCGGCCGGTGAAGAACTCACCGTCGCAGGTGGCGCAGTAAGCCACGCCGTGGCCGCGGAATTCCGTTTCCCCCGCAAAGCCCGCGAGCCTTGGATGGGCGCCGCCGGCGTAGACGATGCCCAGAGCCTTGAAATCGCCGCGGCTGGTGTGGACTGTCTTATAATCCCCTTCCAGCTCAAGGCCCGTCACTTCGGCGGAAAGAAATTCGGCGCCGAAGGCCTTGGCCTGGCGGATCATTTCAGAAGTGAGCTTTTCGCCGTCAGTTTTGAAAATGCCGGGATAGTTCACCACTTCTGCGGTAATCGTAATCTGGCCGCCCATCTTTTCCTTTTCGATGACCAGCACATGAAACCGCGCCCTTGCCATATAAATAGCGGCGGAGAGCCCTGCCGGTCCTCCGCCTACTATTATGGCATCATATACTGTATCCATGATGCCTCCTGAAATTAAAGCTTGCCAACCAGATCGAAGGAAGGTTTCAGGGTCTTTTCACCCGGATGCCATTTAGCCGGGCATACTTCGTCGCCATGTTCATAAACGAACTGGGCAGCTTCCACCTTGCGGAGAAGTTCGTCGGCGTTGCGGCCGATGTTGCCTGCGGATACTTCATAGAGCACCACTTCGCCCTTCGGGTTGATGACAAAGGTGCCTCTTTCAGTGACACCGTCGGATTCGATGTAAATGTCCAGATCCTTGGACAGCTTAGCGGTGGGATCGCCGATCATGGGGAATTCTACCTTGCCGATGCGTTCGGAAGATTCATGCCAAGCTTTGTGAACGAAATGGGTATCGCAGGATACGGAATAGATTTCGCATCCGATTTTCTTGAATTCATCATATTTGTTCTGCAGATCTTCCAGTTCTGTGGGGCATACAAAGGTGAAATCTGCGGGATAGAAGAAGAGAACGCTCCACTTGCCAATGAGGTCCTTATCGCTTACATCGATGAAATCACCGTTCTGATACGCTTTGACCTGAAATTCGCTGATTTTCTTACCGTTTAAAGACATAATTGTTTCCTCCTTGGAAATATATACTACTGAATTGCCCGCCGCTGTATTTATGTTTGGCGAAGCATATTTAACTTTCTGAAAGTATTATATCATGCATATTTGTAAATTTCAATATGGTTTTGGTAAGAAAAAGAATTTTTTTACGCCTTCGGAATGAGCGTTCAGAGGGGAGCGCATTTCCCTCGCCCCCAAGGGCGGTTGTAAAGGTTTTATCGTAATGCCGCCCCCTTTGAACCTTTTGAACCCTCACGCACGAAAGGGCGTGTCCATAAAGGCTGCTACACTTTCCTGCTGAAGTCATAGAGTTCATGGGGCGCTATGTCCTGGCCTTCGGGCCAGCAGAGGGTGTCGCCTGTTTTTGGTTCTATGGCTGCCATGCGGAAGTAGGCGGGGTCGGCCATGCGGCCCATGAAGTCTCCCTTGAGGTAGGGAGTGATGTCGAAGAGGCGGATTTCTCCGTTTTGGTAGAACAGCTTGATTTCCCTGTCGGAAACGATTTCTATACGGTCCAGTTTCTTAATCATGATGAATCCTCCTTTATTTATTTTTTCTTTATTTTAGGATGGAGCCATGGGTGCCGTCAATCCCGCCCTTTGCGGGGCGGGATGGGCGGGCTTCGGCTTCTGCAGTCAGCCTAGAAAAGGCTGCAGATGAAATTAAACAGGCAGGAGAGCAGGTATCCCAGGCCCAGCAGGACGAATACGGGCCAGAGGATGACTCCCAGAATGTAGCCTACGATGAATGAAATCATTGATGTCACCTCCTTTAAATGTTCTTCCACAAATCATCCGGAATATGAAAGATTCTCGGCGCGGCGCCTTTTGTGATGCAGTCTTCTTCGATGGTTGCCAGGCAGGTTCTTTTTGCCTGCAGGTCGGGGTAATAGGGGTAAATCACTTCGCTCAGCACATTGACGAGGCCTCTGGCGCCCAGGCCTTTTTTCATGGCTTTTTTGACCATGGCCAGGCGGGCTTTATCGGAAATCTCGAGCTGGATGCCCTGGCTGCCGAAGAATTCTTCCAGTCTGCTGAGGTCGGTGCCTCTGCTGCGGCCGGCGATTTCCATCATGGCCTCTTCGTCCAGGGGCTTCATGACCACCAGGCCGGCCATGCGTCCGGCGATTTCCGGAAGAAGGCTGAAATAGCGGATGAGGATGTCCAGTGCAGGCTCTGTGTGGCTGCCGGGCCGCTCCAGTTCTTCAAGGCGGGCGGCGTAGGATGATATGAGACGGCTCCTTTCGGCCTGCAGGGACGCTTCTTTTTCGCTGCTTTCGGCAAGAATGGTGGAAGCTCTGGAGAGGGAAAGGCTCAGCTCGTCTCTTTTGAGGGTGAGCTTTTCCAGCTTCCTTCTGTATACCTCTTCTTTGGCGTTTATGCGGATTCTCAGGGTGTCGATGGAGCTTTGGATGTCATCCAGCTCTTTTCCCCTGTCCATGCAGCGGCGGCGCTCTTTTACCGCCCGGCCCCTCACGTCTCTCTCCCTCACCGGCGCGGCCGGTGCCATGCTGTCTACGCAGGTGAAACCGATGGTCCTTGCAGCGCCGCCCTCGCGTCCCAGGTCGGAAAGGAGACGGCTCCGGTCCACCAGTTCGCAGTGGATCAGGCCTGCCCTGTTTTCCAGCTCCGCCAGCTGGTCCCTGTCCTCCATGAGGGCTTTGTCCGCTTCCAGACGGCAGGCGGCCATGGCCGCTTCGGCCTGCAGGATGCGGTTTCTAAGGCCCAGGCATTTTTTCTCCTCTCCGGCCCTTTCGCTTTCTCTCCCCGCCGCCATGTCCGCCAGCCTGGCATCCAGGGCGGAGAGCTCCCTGTCCCTGGCCATCCGGATTTCCTTTCCCCGTCCTTCCCTGACCGCATCATCCAGTCCGGAGAAGGAGCCGGCCAGCACGAAGATGGTGTTTTTGGTACTGACAGTGGTCTCACCTTCGCAGTCGATGCCCAGGTCCTCAGCGCGGTAGGTGGCGCCTTCCAAGAGCTTCAGGAGCGTTCCCTGGCTCAGGGTATGGTAATTGTTTATATTGCTGCCCCTCACCGGCTCGATGGCCTTGTCAAATTCATCCAGGATGACCACGCTTCCCATGTCAAACCGCGTCACCAGCCGGTCCATCGGCTCACCGGGGAATTCAGAAGCCATCTGGCTGAGGGCGTCGGAAATGACGGTCTGCCAGTTCTGCCCGGAGAAACCCGTGGGCACCTTGGAAGAAGCGTCGATGCGGGCCACCGGAATCCCCAGGCGCCGGCAGGCGCATTCCACCGTAGCCGTCTTGCCGCAGCCGGAAGGGCCGGTGATCATGAGGCTTTTAATGGGGACCTCCTGAAAATCCCAGTCTCCTCTATACTCCATGTTGTAATTCAGCTTGGCCAGCTGGATGGAAAGGAAGGAGCAGACTTCCTGCACCGCCTCATCCTGCCCTACGATTTCCTGCATCACCTGATCCGCCAGGTCGCCGGATGCGATTTCGGGGAAGCGGCTGGGCAGGGGCCGGTACTGTTCGCTCGATTCGCAGCTGTCGTCTTTGAAATCTTCGTTTCTTTCATTGAATTCGTCCATGATAATCTCCTTTATATATGTAATAAGCAGGGATGGGGAGAAATCTCCCCGTCCTGTATGCATTGGTTAATCTTTGAAATCATTGCCTCTGGAAATTTCTTCCAGCTTCCTGCCTATGGCCCTGTCGCAGGTGAGGCAGTCCCGGATGAACGGGCTCACCCTGCTCATGAGCTCTCTCTCGTGGTCGCTTACTTCCGTCGAACGGTAGAGAAGGAAAAGCTCATCATCGGACAGACGGCTGAAATGGTCTATGGACCTCTTATCTTCTTCACTTTGAATCATGAAAACCTCCTTTTTTGAAATGGGCCCTTCAGGGCAGGGACCGCCTGCCCCGGGCCGGCTGCATTGATTCAGGCTCCCTATCCTTCGGCTTCCGCGAGCCGATCATTGGCCATGAGCTCCGCCTCGTAATCCAGGCAGGCCCGGACTTTCGGATTCACCAGCCCCAGCAGGTAGGAATCCCTCTCGCCCAGACGACCGGTGAGGTAGAGAGTCCACTGCAGAGCCTGCGGAACATGCTCGAAAAGCACCAACTTTCTGCGGTCAGCTTCTCCGAAGCGGGGATCCAGATTGATTTTGTTTTTATCTATTTTCTTTATATTCATATATGTTCCTTTCCTTAAACTTTAGTTTTTAACCTGTCTAAATATATTTTCTGCTTTCTCCATCTACGATGTATCCCATAGGCTTTTACTCATACCTGCCATCTCCTTTCTTGAACCTAATCATTTTAAAAATTACATCCCTTCAGGGCCGGCGCTTACGCGCCGGACATTTTTCCTTTTGTTTTTTTCATCTTTATGAAGAAAGGGTCATTCCTGCATATTCTTTAAACACCATATACTCGGTATAAGGCGCGAATTTAAAACTTTCTACTTATTCTTAGTATATTTTTTAATAGGTTATTTTACGCTTTGCATTGCAAATCATCCATTCTTTGGATATTCATTTTTACTATATTAATTTTTACGATTCGAAATTTGATAACTGGATTGAAATTTAAAATTTATATAATGAACTTATGTTTGCTATTCTTCCCTGGCCCGCGAAACAAAAGTATGGGAAAATAAAAAAACAGCAGCCGCCCAACCGGCAGCTGCTGTTTTTAAAATTTAGTCAATATATAAAATTTTGTTGGAAGAATATTTCCATGTTCCTGCAAAACCACCCACGTGGCCAAGGATGAGACGCCCTCTGCAGATTCTTCCCTTTTACCGGAAACGAATAAAAACCGCGGGAATTTCATTTCATCGGTTATAATATAGCCCCGGCAGAAAAAGGGCCGAAAGGAGATGAAAGGCCATTAAGATATCCCCGCTTTAAGAGATACCGCCCGCCCTGCCGAGTATAAAGCAGAAAGGAGACGCTATGATCCACAAACGAAAAAAACAGCTCTCCCGTATCCTAAGAGAGCCGAAAATGTCCGGCCGAGATATGTGGAACCTGGATAGAAAGCTGGCCGCCTATAATTCAGCCGGCATCCGCAGGCTTCTGGAAACCATGGACGACGCAAGTCCCACCCCCATGGAAGACCATGGGGAATGGAAAAAAATAGTAAGAGCCATGCTCTATTCCTTCGAGCAAATCCGGCTGGACTTCCCCGACGACCCCTACTCCATCTGGTTTGACAGGGAAGCCCGGAAACTGGAAGAAAAGGGCGAGCCCCTTTACTCCGAAAAGCCGCTGCCGGAAAATCCGCGAGGCAGCAGGCTAGTGTTCCATACCCCGGACATACCTCAGGAAGTACTGGAATCCTATGAAGCATACCGCAGGGAGATACAGAAGGGCCTTGACCTCTACGCCAGATATTTTTTAGCCCTGCATGACTAAGGAGCAGCTTATGAGAAAAATACAAAAACCGGAATATAAGAGAAAACACCCCTACGTTCCCCGAAGAAGCGCCTGGAACCTGGACGATTTCTTCTCCCCCATCTTCTGCGCCGGACTCCGCCGGTTCCTTACCCTGGAGCTTGACCCTATTCCCGCGGATTTCAAGACGGAAAAAGAATGGAAAGACGCCATCCGCCGGATGCTCTGGGCCTTCGAGCAGCACTATCTGGACTTCCCCGATGATCCCTGGAGCATATGGTACGACAGAGAAGAAAGAAAGTTGAAAGAAGCAGGAATCGCCACGTACATATTTGATGAGGATCCGATCCATCCGGGGATGATCAGACAGCTCGACAATCTTCCCGAAATGCCCCCCAAAATAGAGAATGCAATGGTGAAATATAACATAAAAGTGCAAAAAGGCATCCGTCTTTTTGCCAAATATTACAGAGACCTTTATACAGTGATTACGCCTCGGCCCGCAGTCCGCAGAAAACGGGGAGAAAAGCCCCCGAGAAAACGGCAGCTGGCCAAAATAAGGAAAGAACCTCTCATCTCCGAAAAAGAAGCAGCCAACCTGGTTACTTTATTCACACCCCTCATCTGCGCGGGACTCAACCGTTTCCTCTCCCTGGACCTCACCGGCTGCATCGACGTGATTGAAGGAGTAGAAGGCTGGAAAAGAACCGTAAATGCCATGGTCTGGTCCTTTGAACAGATCAGGCAGGACTACCGCGACAATCCCCTGGAAAACTGGCTGGACTATGAATGCAGAAAGCGGGAAGAAGAGGGACTCCCCGTCACCACGGCAAAAGAAGATCCGGACTTCGAAGGATGGAGCGTCATCCGCTTCAATGTCCCTGAAGTGCCCATTGAAGTGCGTATAGCGCAGAAAGCATACGAAGAAGAATTGCAGGAAGGCCTGGATCTTTTCGGGAAATACTTTAAGGATATCTGGGACTGAAAAGGAGAGAATATGAGAAGAATACAAAAACAGGAATACAAGAAAAATCACCCCTACATCGGAAAAAGAAATGCCTGGAGCCTGTACTCCTACCTCTCCCCCTTACTCTGCGCCGGACTCCGCCGGTTCCTTACCCTGGAACTTGCCCCCATCCCCGCGGATTTCAAGACGGAAGAAGAATGGAAAGACGCCATCCGGCAGATGCTCCGGTCCTTCACAGAAATCCATATGGACTACCCCGACGAACCCCACAGAAACTGGCATTTCAAAGAATGCCGGAAACTGGAAGCGGCAGGGCTTCCGGTGATCACTACCAAAAGGGATCCGGACTGTCCGGGGCTGTGGCAGGTGGCTTATAATACTCCGGAAGAGCCGAAAGAATTAACAGATAAAATGCTGGCATACGACAGCGAAATACAGAAAGGCACCCGCCTTTTTGCCAGATATTACAGAAACCTTCATACAGAGATTGCTCCCCCGCCCATGGTCCACAGGAAACAGGGAGAAACGCCTGTAAGAAAACGGCAGCTGGCCAGATTAAGGAAAGAACCCCTCATCTCCGAAACTGACGCAGCCAACCTGGTTACTCTCTTCACCCCCTTCCTCTGTGCAGGACTCCGCCGTTTCTACACCATGGACCTCTTCGGCTATATGGACGAAGCAGGCGGACCGGACGAATGGAAAGAAATCATAGGAAAAATGCTCTATTCCTTCGAGCAGATCCGCCGGTGCTGCAGAGATAACCCCACGGAGAACCGATCCCATGATGTGAATAAAGAAAAGAAAGTAATGGAAGGTTTGGAGCTCTTTGGTAAATACTATCCAAACCTCTGGGACTGAAAGAGAAAATAGAAAACAGCCGTAAAAGCGGGATTCGCTTTTACGGCTGTTTTTTGCGCGGGGCCGATTACCTCTCTCCCCTGCCGCCTGCCGGATAGTCGCCGGGGTGAATGGAAGCAACGATTTCTCTTTCTTTTTGAATTTCCATTATATAACAAGAATACAATGTACTCCATGATCAGAAATAATGTTTCACAAAGCTGCATTCTTGAAATCTTCATAGTAAACCACCTTATTATCTTTCCGCTTCAGTACAGGCAGCTTTATCTTAGGCATCATTTTCTGTTTCTCATAGAGGCACTGATTCTTTGCAGGCCACAACTGCGGACAGTTTTCGTGATATGAGCAAAGATTAAAAGCGCCATTGGCACACAAATGAAAGAACTCATGAAATTCATCCTTACTGGCTTAGACCGTCATGCGTTCCACGACGGGAGATATGACGCAGTCGCAAATGACCATACTTGAGCCGGGACATACCAGATTAGAGAAAGCCAAGGTAAGAGAAGCAATTCGTCCATTCAACGGATGCATGGTCTGAAATTTATCGATAAGGAGGACTTGACAGGTTTTGAAAATCAGATGATATCCATGCCATGCCCAATCCGGTTTCATGCAAAAAGAAAAACAGAAAAGCCTATCAGGGGAGTATGCAGGTAAGTTCAACCAATGAATCAGGCGTCTGCGCCTTAGCCATCCCACATACATGGGTGCTGCTCAGATCTTGTCGTCAGAGAGAGGAAAGTCCTGCAATCGCTCTTCCTTATTGCTTTTCTGTCTTCAATTTTCCTTCATTCTTCTGTTTTCCCGGCCGGGTGGGCAGAAGCAAGGGAGAAAAGATGGAATTCCCTGATGTTTCTTCATTCCCCTGCCCTTCTCCTTACCGCGGATGTGGAAGATGGCAGTTTGGAAATCAGATTCATCATCTCATGAAGCCTTTTCATCCCTCTACTACTAATATCGTAGAAAGTTCCCATTTCTTACCCCCTGGGATGAAAAAAATTTTGATCTTCAATCACTATCCGGAATCGGCAGGCTGCGATTTTTGAAAAGAATAGAAAAAATTTTTTGCTGTTTTTTTTATTTGACAGTCCTTTCCGCAGACTTCTACAATATGGATGAAGTCATGTGAGTATAAGGGAAAGGAGAAAATATGGATTATCTGCAGTATAAAGGCTTTAGGGGTTCTATAGAATACAGCGAAGAGGATGACGTGCTTTGCGGAAGGCTGCTGGTAAAGGGCGATTTGATTTCCTATGAGGAGGAAACGTTGAAGGATCTGGAGAAAGATTTTCATGAGGCGGTGGATGGGTATCTGGACATCTGCCAAAAGCAGGGCAGGACGGCTTCGCCCGCTGAGGATGATGAAATCGGCATATCCCTTCCTCTTTCCCTCTATGAAAAGGCTTTGCAATATGCAGAAAAACAGGGAATCAGCCTGGAAGAGCTTATGGAAACCGCTTTGCGGGAATATCTGGAAAAAAGGTAATATTATAACGAAAAAAGAGCAGTGAAAAAATGATTTGCATTTTTTCACTGCTCTTTTTTGTTCAGTCTATATCCACTTCTACAAGTCTCACAATTCCGTCGGGACTGTCAGGGTGGACGTCTTTCATATCGCTGGGTGCGGGAAGCGGTTTTCCTTCTTCCATTTCATCCTTAATCCAGCCCGCTGCGGCGTCGGCGGCCATGGCCACGGCGTCTTCCAGGCTGTCTCCTTCGCTGATGCAGCCGGGGAGATCCGGCACTACTACCGTATAGGCGCCGGGCTTTTCTTCACAGGGATAGAAGCAGGCAGGATACATAAGTTTTTTCATCGATATCACCTCTTTTGGTCTACACATTTCTATTTTAGATTTAAAGAAACCGCTCAATTTCTGTTTTGTTTTTCATCACTTGGGAAATCATCTTTTCCCGGTCCTTTTCTTCCAGCCCTTCTCCAGGAATGATTTCCTCAAGAAAGCCGCCGGTGATGAAGTCAAGAGAAAGGCTTCCTTTTTTCGCATAGGCCCGCTGCTCTCTGAATGTGGAAGCGAAGGGCCTGCAGAAATCTTTTCCATGGAAGTAGAGAATTCCCGCCGGTGAGGCGCCGTGGTCGAAGAGAGGCGCCATGCCGAGGAATTTTCCGTTTTCCGTATTTCTCAGGAAGCCGAAGTTTCCCATATGCCTGTCCCTGTTTGCTATGAGGTCGTCGAAGAGAAGCATGGTTCCTATTTCTTTTTCGGTGACAGGGATATGCCATGCTTCCACGCAGGCGAGGAAGTGCTCATAGAGGCTATAGCCCTGATGGGGCTTCACTCTCCTCAGGATTTCCCAGGCCGGCACATACTCCACTTTTTCTGAGGTGAAGAGGGGACAGCGGGATACGGCTATATCGCCTCTCATTTCCATGTCGTAGGACACATGGGGAATGCCCAGTCTGTCAAGAATCCTTGAAGCAAAGACTTCTCCCGCCGCTTCCATGCCGCCGGTTTCTTTGATAAGCCGGGTGGTGCCGTTTCTTATTTCCCAGTATTTTCTCTGCATGCCATTGGTGCAGATATCGGGACTGGGACCCAGGTGCTCGAAGTCACGGGTGAAAGGATTGATGGTCTCCCATGTATGGCCCTCTCCTTCTCTTTTCAGCCAGTAGGGCGTGGAAAGGTTGATGGCGTGGTTTTTAAATACGCGGGGATATATTCTGCCGTCGTAGCCGTACTCTATTCTTTCAAGCGGCGACGTCCTGTCCTTCAGCCAGACAAGGAAATCGGCGATGAGCTTTTCTTTGTTTTTATAGCTGTCGATGAGGCACACCGGCCCTGCATCCAGGTCGTATATTTTTACAACGCTGTCCACGGTGAGGGAAGGCATCCAGAGGGAGAAGGAGAATACGGGGGTATTCCTGTTCATGAGCAGCATGGTCTGCTTTCCGCGGTGGGTCTTTTTCAGCTCCCTTGAAAAGGCAGAGGACTGGTACATGGCGTATTCTTCATCGTCCAGAATGCGCTCCAGGTCCCTTCCCCCGCCCAGAACGATAAGCAGTTTGAGGTATATGCCCATGGAAAGGGTTTCTTTCCCCTTTTCCGCAGAGCGGACGGAGCTTTCAGACACGCCTGCCAGTTCTGCGGTTTTGCTGATGGACAGGTTCCTCACCAGCCGGGCGGCCTGAATGCGTTTCCCCAGCCCGCCCAGCTCTTTTTCTATGAACATTTTTTTATAATCCTTTTGAGGGAGCATAATTCTTCCTTTCCGCCGGAAATACCGTTCATGGATAATACTTTCTGGCTATGCCGCAGATGTCAAGGCTGTTCCAGAGGCGCACTTTTTCATGAAGGCCGTCCGCTTCGATTCGGAAGCAGGTCACAATATCCGTCACCAGCAGGCGGTCAAAGAGGATCATGGTGCGGGGTATGCCGTTGTACACTTTTTCCTCTTTCCACTGTTTCCTGATTTCTTCTATCATACTATCAGAAACGGTCCCGGTCTGCAGACTTTTCTCCGTTCCTTTTTCCGCGGGCCTGCTCCAGAGGGTGCCTGTCATGTCCGTGCGTTTCGGATTTCTATGAAAGTCCAGCTCCATTTCGTCGCCCAGCGGGAGCTTTTCGTAAATATAGGCCTGGAGCTCCTTCCTGTCATCATCGTTCCGGTTCCGGTCTCCTTCAAAGCCGAAGGGAAATCCCGCCATGGCGGTCTGGTCGTCATGGGGTTTGTAGCGGTAGTAGTAAAAGTTTCTTACGCCGCTGAAGGTGCGGCGGCAGCCGAATTTTTTATTTTTCTCTCCAAGAAAATAGGAAACAATGTCCAGTTCCTCATTGTGAATGGCCTGTACTTCTGCATCCTCTCCATGGTTCTTTTCTTTTTCCATCTGAAGGCGCATTTTCTTCAGCGTTTCTGCGTTGATTTCGATAGTCCTGCCTGCTTCATTCTCCTTCTTTTTCTTCCTTTTCTCTGTCACCGGCCGGGTGGTGTAGAAATAGATGGCCTTTCTTGCGCGGGTAAGGGCCACATAGGATATGCGGCATTCTTCAGAGAGACGGCTCTTTACGGGATCTTCCAGCATGCTCCCCTTTCCCGCATGTTTCCGCGGAGAAAATATATCGCTGTCCAGATAGACCTCATCAAAGTCCAGCCCCTTTGCCTGATGAATGCTGCACAGCACGGGGCGGCGGCAGAAGGAGCCGGGAACCAGGTTTTCCCGAAGGCCCGGACTGGACCAGCCGTCCTTACAGATGGAAAGGAGAAATTCGTTGACCTCGTAGGTTTCCTTCTTCTCTTTCTGGCACCGCTCCAGCGCTTCCCAGCAGGACTGCCAGCAGGCGTTGAGGCGTATGCGGCGCTTTCTATCGTCAGTGAAAACAGACCGGAAATGTTTCTTGAATGATTCCCTGTCTATGGTCTTATTTTTATATTTATAAAAGAAGAGTCCTATCCAGCCTGCCAGACGGGTCGTATCTTCTCCGCTTCCCCCCTGGGCGCGGAGCCGGAGAAAGGGCATGAGGGAGCGGTAGGACAGGTGCTTGTGAAACCACCAGAGCAGGAGAAAGGAGTCGGAATTGTACCGCGTCAGGATGGCCCGGTTGAAATCGCCGTATACCATGGAATAGGCAATCCGGTAGAAAGGAGCGGACAAGTCTCTTTTTTTGACCATGGATCGGATATCGTTCAGGTTCTGCATGGCCCAGTGGGGCTCATGATACCGGAGCGGATTTCTTAAGTCCGAAAGACAGGGCTCCAGCCAGGCAAGGCTCTTCTCCGCCCGGTGGTTGGGCTCATCCAGCTCATAGCAGGACATGGCGGGCAGGGCCATCAGTTTCTTAAAAAAAGCGGTGGAGCTGTCCGGCAGGCTCTCTTTCTCTTCCTCATCGGGCTCGTCGGCGTTGAAGTCATAAATGGCCTGGCACTGGTCGCCCAGATAGATAAAGGAGCTGTCCTTCATCTTTTCTTCCATGGAAAGGAGCATGCGGGCTCTCCATCCCTTGATATCCTGCACCTCATCCACAATGACGTACTTGAAGGAAAGAAGCACCGTTTTCCATAACTCTTCCGCCAGCTTCAGGGCGCGGCTCTTTTCCTTTCCCTCTTCCTGAAAGGCGGAGTCCATGTTTTCAATGAACCGGCGGATACCATATTCATAGGTAGGAGAATGGAACGCAAGCATCCGGTCTATCTCATCGTCCGCAATGCTGTCCAGCACGTCGCTGCCCACCATGGAATCCTCTGCAGATATATCCTCATCGGACATATCCCCCGCATCATCATGGGTTTCTTTCCTTTCCTCGGTTTCAGCGTCCATGAGCTTTTTTTCCATCTTGTCCTTGAAGCGCTGGTACTTTCCGTTCCACCGGCCGCAGAAGGAGTCCAGCGTGCAGATATGCAGATCCGTCATGGCAAGGCCCAGCCTGTTTTCGATGCGGCTCCACACGGCGTCCACCGCCGCATGGGAAAAGCAGATGATAAGGATTTGGGAAGAACTGACTCTCTTTTCTTCTTTCAGGAGCTTGAAAATCTTTGTCACCGTTTCCGTCTTGCCCCTGCCCGGCGGCGCGTTCACCAGAAAATCCGCCTTCCCCTGCCGTTTCCTGATGATATCCAGAAAATCTTCGGTGGACACGGTCCTGAACCTGGAAGAGCCGTATAGCTTTCGGAGCTCCATGGACTCCTCATCATGGATATCCACAAAGGCGCCGGGCCCCAGATTCATGGCGCCGCAGATTTTAAGAATCTGGGAAGAGCGGAAATTTTTATCCTTCGACGGATATTTCAGCTTCTCCAGAACTCCCTTCGCAAGGTGCGCCCTTTCAATCAGCGTTTCCTCATCCAGCCCCCTTCTCCGCATGAGCTGGAAGAGACGGTCATAAAATAATTCCATGCTCCCTCCCCGGCAGGCGCTACCGCCCCGGCCTCTTTTATTCTATAATATAGCAAAATCATTGCTCTGTGAAAAGGAAGCGCCCATGAAACTCACATTTGAAAAACTGTTCAAGCTGATGGAAAAAAGAAAAATCCCGGTGGATGAACTCTGCCGGAAAGCGGGGATTTCCCATGCCCTGATTTCAAAAATGAAGAAGGACACGGAAATCTCCAAAAGTGCCCATGACTACAGCATGAATACCATCGCCCAGATTGCCGAAGCCCTGGGCGTCATCCCGGGCTCTATGATGGAAATTTCCTATAACGATAAATTGAATATCCCGTCTCACCCGGTTCCCAAACTCCCAAAGCGGCTGGGCTCTCTTCCCTACGCCAGGGAAGAAGAAAATCCCTTCCTGCCAAAAGGAAAAACTCTGGAAGAATGCCACAGGGGTCTCCCCTTCCTTAAAATCTACAGGGAAGCCCTGCCCCTTATGGAAAAATTCACCGCCCCGGAACGCTACGTTTTCCGTCTCCTCTGCCGGAAAATGCTCTTGCCCGATAATTTCAACAACCGGGGCTTTTCCCTCTCCCCCTATGAAAGCGAACTGCCGCAAGTCCGGGGAAAAGAGAAATCCGCCGAATCCCTGGTGCGCGGCCGCGCAGGGCTCATCAAAAAGGGCTTCATCCTTCCGTCTGCCGCTCGGGCGGGCCTGACTACAGAAGAGGGCGAGCATAAGGCGGTGCAGAAATACTACCCAAATCCCGCCTTCCTTTTCACAGGAAACAGGACAGTTTTTTTCAAAACCCGCCCCGCCGGCCTCATGGAAAAAAGCCTTAAGCGGGAAGAGGACAAAAAAGCCCTGTACAAGCTGAAAAAGAGCCTGCTAACCATTGACGGCAAGCCGGTGGATAAACCGGACAGGGAACCTTTCATCAAAATCTACAAAGGCCCCGCCATAGACCGCCTCATGGCCCTCACCCCGGCAGCGCTGAAAATCATGTTCCTTGCCATGCATAAAATCATGGACGCCCAGGACACCACCCTCATCACCATCAAGCCCGATGAAACGGGACTCAAAGAATCCACCTTCTACGCCGCCCTCCTCGCCTGCCGGAAAGGGGAACTTCTATCTGCCACAAGGACAGAAGGAAAGTATTTTATCAACCCCATCTTCATGTATAACGGGAATACCAAAGGGAAGAGGTCGTAGGGACCGCCATTTTATTGTCCCACCGCCTGCGGGTGGGAAGGTGGTGGCGAAGCCACCAAAGGGGGAGTGCTTTTCCCCCGCCCGCCAGGGCGGTTGTAAAGGTTTTATACAAACTGGCGCCTTCAATTAATTAAAAGGCGCCTACCAAAACCCTCACGGCCGAAGGCCGTGTCAAACCTAAGAACCTTTGGAGCGAAAGCCCCGTCAAACCTTAGAACCCTCACGCCCGAAAGGGCGTGTCCATAACCCCCATAAAAAACTCCCCATCCGTCCGGAGGGGGAGTTTTTCTTAAAATCTTTCATCCTGAATGAAATAATATTTCTTCATCAGTTCTTCGCGATACTCCGGATCCTTCGCCGCCCGCGCAAGCGCATCTATCTGATGGGTTTCCAGAAGGACTTTTGCCAGCCCGTTGGCCAGGTTCATGCCCCTTCTGTACCCCTTTCCAAATACACTCCTCAGCCATTTCTTCCGGTCCGCCGTTCTTTTTTCGCTGTCCCGGTAAGCTTTGATTCTGCTCTGCTGCTCCACGTATTTCCCCATGGAGCCGTAGTCTTTGATGGTTTGTTTCACCATGCTGTCAGTGAGTTCGGTATCATAGTCCATAAACTGATTTCCCCCTTACTCTTCCTGAAGCCATTCAGGCAAAGCCATGGAAATATGATATTTTTTCATGAGCTTGTCACGGTACTTTTCATCTGCCGCCGCCCGGGCCAGTTCTTCAATTTTGTTTTCATGAATGAGGGCTTTCATAAGCCTGAAGAAATCATCCATGCCGGCCTTCAGCCCCTCTGTATCATAATCTTCCCGCAGGGTGGCGTCATCGTGGCTTGCCATTTCATCAGCCAGTTCATTGAAATGATCAGCCTGTCTTTTTATCTCAAATTCTTCCTTGAAAAAATCAGCCAGTGTATCTGTATTCTTCTCTTCAGCCATGGGGCAGTCTTTTAAAAGCATTTCGCGGTAATTTTTATTTTTAACGGTATATCTGATATCGTACCAGTTATGGTTATCAATCCATGTATTAAGCAGACCGCAGTATGTGTCAATGCCTTTTTCAAAGGCATTTTTATAAATTTTTTTATAAGTTTCATCATTATTTTTGTTTCCCTCTTCTGTGAGAGCGGTTATGTCCTTCCTCATGCGCCGCCGATTTTCTTCGTTCCAGAAATCTTCCATCCTTTTCACCTCTTTCATATAATTTCAAATCTCACTTAATGTTTTAATGTCATGTACAGGTTAATTCCGGCCAGTATCATGACGCCTGCGGAAAGTACCAGGTTAATCACATCCGGATGCTTACGAATCAGGCTCATCCCCCTTTCACCTTCTTTCCTTTTTAATTTTTCTTCACCTCCCTTCTGTGATATCCGTCTGTATTATACTAAATTTCGCAATCGCTTTGCTATGTCAATTCCTGTCATTTGCCAAAAATATATCCCAAATTCTTACACGATTTTAAAAAATATAATCAGTATCTGTCGTACCTTTTAGTTCCTTTTTCCTTTTTTATGACCGCAGTACAAAATTATGGCTGCCATTAATTATGAATCAAATTTTCATGTACGGACATCGCACATCCTGCCATCCTATTTCTTCCCCTCTCCCCCGCCTCTCCGTGATATACTATATAAAATTAATCCTGTTCTACAAAAAGGAGGAGGGGCATGATGAAGAGAAAAATCGCTGTGCTGCTGGCGGGCTGCTTACTGTCGATGGCGGCTGTGGCTCCATCATTTGCGGAAAGCGGCGCCGCCGCATCGCCGAAGGCTGGCGGCGCAGGAGATGTGCTGGGGAGCCTCTATACCCATATTTCAGAGAATGTGAAGGCCGAGGCGCCGTCGCTGCAGGCCAGGCCTGTGCAGCTGACGCCGCAGCAGAGGAAGGAGCTGCTTTCCGCCATGGCGGAAAAGGCGGTGAAGGAGCATCCGGACCGGTTCGAGGCCTATGTATTCCGGGGCAGCATGTATTACATGAAGGGGGAAAAGGAAAAGGGCTTTGCAGATCTGGACCATGCAGTGTCCCTGGCGCCGGAAAATCCCCTTTCCTACGGGTCCAGGGCGGAGTTTTACGCTCGGGACGGAAGGGATAAAGAAGCCCTCCAGGACTGGGACAAGGCCCTGTCTTTGCATCCCGGTGATAAGATAAAGGATAACATCTATTTCCAGCGCGGCCTTTTCCATATGTCGAGAAAGCAGAATGAGGCAGCCATTGCCGATTTCAAAGAGGACCTGAAATATATGACTCCAAAGCTCCGTTTTGCGGTGCATATTTCCATGGGAGACTGCTACAGCAGGCTCGGAAATAAGAAGGAAGCGGAGAAATCCTATAGGGAAGCGGTCAAGGAAAGGCCTGATCACCCTGTATGCTGGCTGGCCCTGGGAGACTTTTATTCGGATAAGCTGAAAAAGTACGACAAGGCGGAAAGCTGCTATGACAAGGCCATTGCCCTCTATCCCCGGTCTGCCTTTTTCCTTCGCAGTGCCGGTCTCAACGCCCTCAAAATGAAAAGGAATGAGAAGGCCCTGGATTATTTCACAAAATCCATAGCCGCCTCCCCTTCCTACTGGCAGGGTTATTCCCTCCGGGGCAGCACCTATGCCTTAATGGAAGAATACGAACCGGCAGCGGCGGATTTCACAAAAGCCATGGAGCTGAAAAAGGAGCCCGACGCCCTTCTCCTGACCCTGCGTGGTGACTGCTATAACAAGCTGGGCCTTAACGATAAGGCAGTAGAGGACTACACAAAAGCGGTGGAACTGGACCCGAAAAACGCCGACGCCTTCGAATCCATGGGGTATATCTACTCCCTGAAGGGCGAACACGACAAGGCCATCCCCTACTATGAAAAGGCCATTGCCCTGCATCCGAAGAAAGGGGAAGCCTATAACAACCTGGGCTATACCTGGTTCCAGAAGGGAAATACGAATAAAGCCCTGGAATACCTGAACAAGGCCATCGAAGTGGATCCGGATTACGCCGAATCCTACCGCTCCCGGGCCGAAGTCTATGAGTCCATGGGAGAGTACCATAAGGCCCTTGCAGATATGGACCGCTTCGTGACCCTCTCCCCCAAAGACGCCAGGGGACGTGAATTCCGGGACCGGCTGGAGAAGAAAAGTAAGGGTTCTTAAGATTGACGGGGCCTTTGGCCCCGAGGGTTCTTAAGTTTGACAGCGGCTTCGCCGCCGAGGGTTGTGGTATCGCCCAGGGGCCGCGGAGCGGCCCGGGTTCAGAAGGTTCAAAAGGTTCAGAGGGTTCAGAGGGGAAGGTAT
>ERZ791907.1041-NODE-1041-length-21165-cov-10.005590_pt1 | contig 21165 bp, 16 predicted proteins | sample MGYA00510145_ERZ791907 | MGnify/ENA primary metagenome ERZ791907 (study PRJEB30046, sample SAMN00792089) | human gut metagenome | study: EMG produced TPA metagenomics assembly of the A metagenome-wide association study of gut microbiota in type 2... | reverse complement strand
AGAACAGAAAAGGATAGCATGTATGAACTGTCCGCAAAAAATGACCGACTGATATTGAACAGCAGGAAGGGCGTATTTTGCGACAGGGCAATCTTAATCCAAAGGTCAAGATTTTCCGTTATGTAACAGAAGGAACCTTTGATTCGTACTCGTGGCAGCTCATTGAGAACAAGCAGAAATTCATCGGTCAGATTATGACAAGCAAATCCCCGGTACGTTCATGTGAGGATGTGGATGAAGCGGCGCTTACTTATGCAGAGGTCAAGGCTCTGGCAACAGGAAATCCATACATTAAGGAGAAGATGGAACTTGATATTCAGGTTTCAAAATTGAAACTTATGAAAGCAAACCATTCCAGTCAGAAATACCGTTTGGAGGATAACATTGCAAAGCATTATCCTCAGCAGATCACGATTTTGAAGGAACGTATCAGCGGGATGCAGGCTGACATTCAGACTGCGAAAGCAAATCTTTCGGTGGATAAAGAGCAGTTTTCCATGAAAGTGGGGGACAAGCTCTATACGGATAAGAAAGAAGCCGGAACAGCCCTTGTGGAGATGTGCAAAGAAATAAAAACAGTCAATGCCCCTGCGGTCATTGGCGAATATGCAGGTTTTAAGATGGCAGTATCCTTTGATGCATTCAACCACAAATTTGTGATGAACCTGAAAGGTCAGCTTTCACACAATCTGGAAGTCGGTTCAGACCCACTCGGCAATATCTCCCGTATCAACCATGCACTGGAGTCCATGCCAAGGCAGCTTATGGAAGCACAGACAAAACTTGAAACGGTGGAGCATCAGCTTGAAACCGCAAAGGTTGAAGTAACCAAGCCTTTTGCACAGGAAGTGGAGCTTGCTGAGAAGTTGGAGCGTCTGTCAGCATTAAATGCCCTGCTTAACATGGATGAAAAGGGGAATGACGGGATTGATATGGATGATGAGCAGGAAGCTCCAAAGAGTGAAAAAGAGGTCGCAGACTGTCCGGCGAAGAATATTCCGCTTGCGGAGAAAACAGTGGGTACAGAGCAGGATAAGGGTATCAGACAGTATGCAGATGCACCCGCAGAAAGAGTGTCCCTGAAGGCGAAGTTGGAGGTGATGAAAGCAAAGGTTGCTGGAGGAGATACAGAAAAGCCTATGCCACTAAAGACAAAGGGAAAAGAAGAAACTTTATAAATTGTGATGAGGGCAGTCGGTTGACTGCCCGTATTATCGTAAAATGAGGATGATATATCATTTGAAAAGGTAATAGAGGTGAATACTAGGTTATGGTATAATGTATATGTATAAGGAGGACTGCTCTATGATAAAACTGGATTGGAGAAAATTTGAAATTATCAATGAAAAATATACAGATGCTTTTCAGACATTATGTTTACATTTATTTTGTAGATTTGTACATACAGATGTAATTCCTGCAGATTTTAATCAGGCAGGTTTAGAGACGGAACCCGTTAAATATAAAGGTAAGTGGTATGGTTTTCAATCAAAATACTTCGATAATGGCATGGATTATAAACAAATTAAACATTCGGTTGAAAAGGCATTAGATTTATATCCAAATTTGGATGTTATTAAAATATATTATAACTGTAACGCTAGGCTTTCTCTTTCTAAAACGAAAAAGGGGTTAGATCTGTATGCAGAAAGTAAGAGTGTTAAACTTGAATGGTTGGGAAGAGAAACCTTTGAAGTAGCATTAAATGAAGAGAAAAATCGTGATCTATGTCAATTGTTTTTTGGCATAGGAAGAGAATTAGAGTATTTTACGGATACAATTTCAGCAGAAAAACGAAAGTTTTTAAGTAGTAGTGATTATATGGAATTGGATACGGTTTGTGAAGAAGAAAGAATTTGTAGTGCAAAGGATTTAACCACTAGATTATTGCAGAGTAATAGTATTTCGGTAATAAAGGGACTACCAGGTACAGGTAAAAGTGCATTATTAGAAAAAATATTCACCATAATTAGTGGTATTAGTAATAATTTTGCTGAGCAAATTAAGATTATTACAGAACAAAAAGGTATTCCTATGCTTATAAAACTAAAACATTGTGCAACAATATCAATAGAACAGTTAATACGTGAGAAAAAGTGGGAATATAAGATTAGTTGTGAAAATTATAAAATAATATACTTGCTAGATGGCTTAGATGAAGTATCAGCGGAAGTCGCAGAAAAGGTTATATCATATGTGCAGGAATTAGCTACACAAAAAAGTACACGAAAGATTATTATTACAATAAGAAAAGCTTCTCATAATAATGTATTTTTACGAGAATTGGTTAGTGGACATGAAATATATGAAATAGAGAATCTTAATGAAGGAAGGATTATTGAATTTTTTAATAATAGAGGCGATATAAATAAGAAAGAGATTTTAAAGAATTTAATTCAAAGCAACCGTCATCTATTGGAGGAGATTAAGGATATTCTTTTGCTTAACTTGTTATATGATACTGTTGAGAGTGTCAATGATACAACGAATTTGTATGATTTGTTTGCGTTAAAGGAGTATTATCTTGATGACAAACAGAGGGGAAAAAGAGAAGAATTAGATTTACCAGAGCCAAAGAGTCGAAGTGTACTTGAGATAAACAAAAAAATCGCTTATTTAATGCATAACGAAAGTTCGGTGATAATATCACAACAAGATTTTGCTAATGTCATTTTTGACTTGTTTCCTAAAGAAAGTTACCAGAGTGCAAATAAGGTAGTCAACTATATATTGGATAACTATTTTGAAAATGAATTGAATGACAAATTTTATTCATATCAGCATAGACGTTATCAAGAATATTTTTATGTCCTGCACCTATATGAGTTATTCAAGCAAGGTGTTGTAAATATGAGGAAAGAAGAGATTTTTACTAATTGTGAGTTCTTTGAAGAGTTTTTTTTACCTTTTCTTCAAAAGAATATTGAAAAAGAGAACAATGTAGTGCATTTGGTGGAAATGAATCTGTTTAAAACATATTTAGGCAAAAATTCAATGTGGAGAGCTGATATTGCTTGGTATCAATATTCGGATGATTTTTGTTATGCTGTAGCGTCACAATCTGAAAAAAGATTTTATCAGATATTGGAAGATGCGAGTATGGCTGTAAAGGGAAATGTTATAGTCGATTATGAAAGCATTGTTAAAGTAGTAGAATATTTAGTTGGTCAAAGTATTGGTTTTTATCCAGATCCTTTAGAAGAATTGTTTAGATTTGCATTACGGAGTATGGTTATTTACTGGAAATGTGGAAAAAAAGCAGTTGTTGAAGAATTATTAGAGGACTTGGAAAAAGGTATACAATATATAAAGAAAGAGCACCCAAAACTATTAGTTAAATTAGATCATGCTCTCTTTGAAGAAAAATATGCAGAATATTTTATTTTGATTGTTATTTTGGAAAACAAACTACTAACTGTGTTAGACAAAATCAATCAATCCGAGCCTAGACAAATTGTATCTAGCAGAAGATCAAAGTATGATGAGTCATTAGATGTTTTTTTTGATATTGGATTAAACTATTATTCAGATGAATTTATAGGTGTAATGGATTCCTTTACGAATGATAATATTGAACATTTCTGTATATTCCTTAGCTATGTTGAAAATGTACATTATTTGCAAGATATGAAAGTGCGTGAAAAACTTATTTTTCGATTACGTGATATTACACAAGAAACTTTAGGAATTGTAATGATAAAGATGTATTTAGGAATGGATATATCAAAGCAAGCAGAAGAAGTAATTGAAAAAGAACATGATAGATTAGCAAAAGAGAGATGGATTGATTTGTTTAGTAATTTCAAGGAGCACGATAAAGCAGCTTTTTTGACGTTACTTATGAAAAAGAACTGTACTGTGGATAAGTATAAGCATGATTCCAGAGTGATGTATCAGAATTTATATTGCAATTATTTGAAAGTGCTTGAAGGTACAATTTCATATAGCAAAATGATGTCGAGATTTTTTATAGATCAAACAACTACTTATATTAATGAATATGAAAATATTACTTATTATGTGACTGGTATATGGACCGCTTTCATCAAAAATTCAGGAGTGGAATTTGTTGAAATTCAAAGAATATTAGAAAAATTGAGTGAACAGTCTAGAAATGTAATTCATTTTGGTCTATTGTTCAAAATGTTAAAAAAAGAAGGTGTCATTTATACTGAGAAACTATTGCCACGATTTATGCCCAATATTATGAATTGTTATAGAAACATTAAAAGTATAGACATTTCTGAAAATATTGAAAAGTATTTTAGTATTGCATATTTACATTCAGATTTCGACTCACGAATCAGCTTAGAGTTTATACGAAAAGGTCTAAACTATGGTGTACTGCGTCATGGCTGGAGAAAAGATGGTATTGTAGATACTTATTTGCTTGAGGCATTAAAAATAATGTGGGATAAGAATTATTTGGAATGGAGTGTGCTAAAAGAATATACAGAAAAATATTTTGAAATGATAATGGTTATTAACAGAATAACTGATGAAAGATCTAGATGTGTGACTTTGGAAGAAATGATAAATATGCTTATTGAGAATGATTTTTCAATGGCACAGCAAATGATGAAGAAGATAGTAGCTCAACGATTGCAAACAAATGAAATGATTTTCCAATATACAGAGAGATTGATAAATATGGGATATGAGATAGAGGATATTTTGTCTCAATTTGATTTCTTTGATTTTGGAAGTTACAGTCAGCAAGCAGAAACAATGAAATTGGAATTACTATTAGCATTGTATTATAGTGATTGGTATGTTGAGGAAGAAAAGAAGAAAGATATCAAAGACTCTATTGTTAATTATTTGCAAGGAGATTGGTTCTCATTTGAGGAGAAGTGGAAAGAGAAATATTATAATTTATATTTGAGATTTTGTGAGGAAGAAACTATTGAAGTATCAATAACCTATAAAAAGGAAGAATCTGTTGATGATCCATATCAAGAAAAGGAAGATAAATTTTGTAGGAAGCTGGCAAGATGTAGAACAAGTATGTATTTGCAAAAGCTATATAATGAATTGTCAAATTATAATAATCATATTGTGATTAAAAATGGTGATAATTGGAATATGATAGTTGATAAAATTTATGAAATAGATGGAAATGAAAACATGCTTTTGGACTATTTTATGAAATGTAAGTTTCCAAATCAGACTTTTTATTCTGCAAACAGCTCATACTTATATATGCCTTTAGGATACTATATAAAAAGGCATGGAATTACTGAACAATTATGGGATTACCTGAAAAATAATAGTGGTTATGCAGGGTTTATAAATCTGATAAAGGCTTATGACTATATAGGAGATAAAGAAATGTGTGCAAAGCTCTTCATTAGATTTTTTGAGTTTTGCGAGCTGCTCGTATTTGATGAAATAGAATAATGGAAGGAATATTTTAAGGAAAATTTATTCAAGTATATAGTGATTTGGTATGAAAAGCATTTAAGAGAAATCTTAGGTGCTTTTCTCATATAGAGATTTATAGCGGCAGGTGCAGAAGGGAGATAGAAGTAAATTGCAGAAATGGAAACAAATTAGAGCAGTAATGAATTAGTAAAAAAGAATAGCTTTATTAGAAGAAGGCAGTCCATAGCGGGCTGCCTTTTGTCGTGCAAAAAAATAAAAATATGAAGGTTTATTATGGCAGACGAAAATATGAATACAATTCATATAACAGAAAAACAAAAAGTACAGGAAATCACAGACAAGCTAGAGGAAGGATTAAAGGAGCTTTTTGAGAGTGAAAAGTACAAGACTTATCTTTACACCATGTCAAAATTTCATAATTACAGCTTTAACAACACTTTACTTATCGCCATGCAAAAGCCGGAAGCAACGCTTGTAGCTGGATATAAAGCATGGCAGAAAAATTTTGAAAGACACGTCAATAAAGGAGAAAAGGCAATCCGTATTCTTGCCCCAGCTCCTTATAAAATCAAAGAGGAACGGGATAAATTAGACCCTGTGACAGGAGAGATGATGTTTGACGAAAACGGTATGCCACAAAAAGAGGAGGTAGAGGTTACGATTCCAGCATTTCGTGCCGTGTCTGTATTTGATGTATCACAGACAGATGGAAAGCCGATTCCGGAACTGGAAGCACAGGAGCTTTTGTCTGCGGTGGATGGATATGAGGATTTTGTACAGGCACTTATAAATGTTACCCTGGTTCCCATTGGCTTTGAGGATATTCCAGGTGATTCCAAAGGATATTTCCATACAGAAGAAAAGAGAATAGTGGTACAGGAGAATATGAGCGAGAGCCAGACTTTAAAGACAATGGTACATGAGGTAGTTCATTCCATGCTTCATAATAAAGAAATCAATCGGGATGATTTGATGGAAGAACCTGTAAAGGACAGAAATACAAAAGAAGTGGAAGCGGAAAGTGTTGCCTATACTGTGTGCCAGCATTTCGGCATAGATACTTCGGATTATTCCTTTGGCTATATTGCAGGGTGGAGCAGTGGCAAGGAGATGAAGGAACTGAAATCTTCTCTTGATACAATCCGAAAGACGGCATCGGAACTAATCACAGGCATTGAGGGAGCGTTACAGGAATTACAGATAAATCGAGCCATAGAACAGGAACAGAGCAAAGAGAGTATCTTGCTGATACAGAATGAAGATCTGACGGAGTTCAGCCTTGTCAATGTTCGTGAAATGGATAAGCAGGAACTTGTGGCTACTTTATCTAACATGAGTGAGGATGATAAACTCAGCATACAGGCATACTTGGAAAGCAAAGGTGCATGGACTACAGAGCTTGGCAATGAGAAATCAAGAGAATTTGAGGAGTATCATCTTGATGTTCGTTACAATCTTGATACAGATGAGATTATTGATGTGAAAGCAAAAATTGCAGAGCAGATTGACAGTAATCTTTCGGTTATGGAACAGGCAGAGCAGCTTATCAATCAGTTTGAAGTGGAGAAAACCATATTTACATCAGATGAGCGTAACTTGATTGTAAATTATGCTTATAAGCTCGATGATATGAATAAGACAAGGGATCTTGCAGAAAAACGGGCATATCAGCTTGAGTATGCACAGCAGGATGTGGGTCTGACTATCATAGATGCACAGACAGAGATTGAATCACTTCCAGACTCGATGATTGGTTTGTCTGAAATGCGTGAGTACGGTTATACATGGAATGAAATGTTGCCACTGACGCAGGAGAAAGCATTGGAATTGTTTGACCATGACTTACCTGTGTATCTGTTACACAATGACGGTTCGGAAACCACGGTAGAAGATAGAAAACAGATTACGGAGCATGAAGGAATTTTTGGCATTGAAAAAGGTGATTGGGAAAATGAAAGAAAACTTCGTTCCATGCAGGCTGAACTTTCGGACAATGAAATAAATAAAGAAGCACAGCTTTTGTACGGCAGCTCTGACAAGTACGGTATTTATCAATTGAAGCATAATCCGGAACTAGATTATCTGCGATTTGAGGGTACAGAGTCTTTAAAGCGTATGGGTATTACGAAGGACAATTTTGATGCAATCAAGCCTGGAAATTATGAACTGATTTATGTAGGAGAGCTGCCTGAACTGCAAGAGCAGACAGAGGGCGAAACACTGGAAGCAATGGTGTGGGAGAAGCGTATGCTGGATTTAGAACCTGCAGAACAGCTTGCTGTTGAAATTGACCGCTTTAGCCATGATTATGATGTTTATTCCTACCGCAACAGCAACCCCAATATGACGGAGAGTGTGTCAGAGATTTCCGAGATGATAGTTCAAGGAAATACGGAGCCTATTACAGACTGGTTGAGCGAGGTTATTTCTGAGGGTGCTTTGCCAGATGAAATGCAAAGGGCAAAAGTATTGCTGGAAAAATTGGCTGAATACAAGCCTCTTGCCAAGATTGAAGAAATGGAAGAACAAAATTATAACATGATTGACAATGTGCTGAATAATGGTGTAGAGAAAGCACAGATGAAAGGTTGTGGACAGGAACATGAAGTACAGGAAAATACAAAGAAAAATCAGAGGGAGATGTAAAACCATCATTTTATTCAAAACAGGTGTAGATTACCTATATCAATATCAAAATCTTCTGCAATATTCCAAGGAAAATAAGAAAATGCCGACAGATGATATAAAAGTAGAGTATGATGCTTATTGTGAACGTATGGGTTATATACAGCGGAAAAGCTGAAGAGCATCCGCTATAAGATGTATTCCAGCGGTTCGCCGTATATGAAAGGTCGCGGGAATATGAGTGGAATGCAAGCTTATTACATGGTATAATGAAAAAAATTCATATCCCCATTTGAAATTTGGGTGTTAAATTGGAGAGCGAATCTGAATTCTCACATGAAGTGCAGAGAGAGGTAAGGAAAGAAATATGTTGGATATACTAATTGTAGAAGATAACAAAGAAATAGCTAATTTGCTGTGTGATTTTTTGCGTAATGAGAATTATACGGTTAGTGTAGCCCAGACCGGTGAAAAAGCTTTGGAATTGTACGAAAAATACGGAGCCAGAGTGATTGTGTTGGATATTATGCTTCCCGGAATGGATGGATTTGCGGTTTGCTCTAAGATTAGGGAGACTTCCAATACACATATTTTAATTGCAAGTGCCAAGGTAGAAAAGAATGACAAATTAAAAGGTCTCAATCTTGGTGCAGATGATTACATTGAGAAACCTTATGATGTAGATATATTAATTGCCAAGATTAATGGCATTTTCAAGAGAAAATATGGTCAATTAGAGATTGTAGAAGGGAATATCCGATTGAATACTGTTCAACAGTCATTGTACGTAGATGGGCAGAAAAAAGAAGTTACCAAAAAGGAGTTTGAATTGTTAAAGCTGCTCATCGAGAATAAGAATGTAACTATGAAGAAGGAGTATTTGTTCAATACAGTTTGGGGAAGTGACAGTAATTCGGAAATTCAAACACTGACGGTACATATTAAGTGGCTTAGGGAAAAAATAGAAGAAGAACCACAAAAGCCCAAGCATATTATTACAGAGTGGGGAGTAGGATATCGGTTTGAGTAAGTTTAGGATTTTTACACTATGGATTGTCATTGCTGAGATATTGCTTATATTGCTGGCTAATAGATTGTATTTCCATCAAAACAATGACAGTGGAGGAAGATTATATCTTGTAGAAGCAAGACGCGTGATTAAGGAAATAGAGGAACAAAAACTAGGGGCTTCCGAAATAGAAGCAATGAGTTTAAATAAGTATGAGACGATAGTAGGAATCAAAGAGTTTGCCCCCGGAGAAGTCTGTGATAACGATTATTTAGTGGAAGAAATAGCTGGTAAACTGTATCGGATTGAATACGTAGGGGAAAGAAGTTCACGATTACCTTTGTACATAAATATCTCGTTGTTTGGTATGATGATTGTGACAATTATGGTGCTTGTGTATGTGTATCAAAAAGTCTTAAAGCCCTTTCAGGATATGAGTAATTTATCATATGAGTTGGCGAAAGGGAATCTGTCCATGCCTGTAAAAGAAGAAAAAAGTAAGATGTTTGGACATTTCCTGTGGGGAATGAACATGCTTCGCGAAAAGCTGGAGGACAACAAGGAGAAAGAACTTGCGTTTCAAAAGGAGCGAAAGACATTGATTCTTTCTTTATCCCATGATATTAAAACACCGCTTTCTTCTATTGAACTATACTCTAAAGCACTTTCTGAGAATTTGTATCACACACAGGAAAGAAAGGATAAAGCACTGCAGGGGATTATAAGGAACGTGAAGGAAATCAAGGGGTACGTGGACGAAATTGTAACTGCATCCAGAGAGGATTTTCTGAATTTGGAAGTAAGTATGGGAGAGTATTATCTTTCAGAGGTTATGAAAGTCACAGAAAATTATTATAAGGATAAGTTGTCTGTAATCCATACCGGATTTCAAGTGGATGAAATTTCAGAATGTCTTGTCAAAGGAGATAAGGATCGTATGGTTGAGGTCCTGCAAAATATTATGGAAAATGCCATAAAATATGGCGACGGTAAGAGTATCCGGATTTCCTTTGGGGAGGAAGAGGACTGCAAATTAGTACATATCGAGAACTCGGGATGCAATCTGAAAAAAGAGGAGCTTCCAAATATTTTCGATTCTTTTTATCGTGGAAGCAATAGTAACGACGTGAAGGGAAGCGGTTTGGGACTCTATATTTGCAAAATATTGATGCGTAAAATGGATGGTGAAATCTTTGCCGGGATGAATGGAGATGTCTTTTGCGTGACGATAGTAATTAAAAAAGCATAATGGGTATGAAGACTTCAGAGTTATTTCTAGTGACTCTGAAGTTTTGTATTTTATTTAAGGATTATTTAATAATTTCTCTTGTAGAATGAATTTAGAAGTAAGAGAAAGGAGTGAAAAAATGTATCTGAGCATACTAAAAAAAGATTTAAAACGAAAAAAGGCAATGAATATGATTCTTCTATTATTTATCATCCTTGCCACAATGTTTGTATCGTCAAGTGTAAACAACATTATAAATGTTACCACAGCACTGGACAATTATTTTGAAATGGCGAATGCACCAGATTATTTTGTGGCTACCATGAATAAAAATCTTTCCGTTGACATTGATGAAACGGTAGGCTCAGCAAGTGCAGTAGAGCGTTATGCAATGGAAAACATATTATTTTTATCGCCCGATAATTTTATTTTTGAGGACAAGGATATTGTTATCAATGGTGGTACGAATCTGGTTCAAAGCGACATTTGGATGAATTATTTTCTTTCCGATGGCAGCATCCTTGAAACAGTGAAGCCGGGAGAGTTTTATATGACGGAGGGTAAGGCGGATGCACTTGGTATTGATGTGGGTGATAAGTTGACGATAGAATTAAATGGTGTGAGTCGTGAATTTGTTCTTGCAGATAAAATAAAGGATGCACTTTTCGGTTCAAATCAGATCTCTATTACCCGCTATATCATAAGTGAGGAGGATTTTGAGTGTTTCCTTTCCGCAGAAAATACGGAGAAATATTATGGAGGTACTCTTGTTTACCTATATTCTTCCGATATGGAAAAGGTGTCGACGCAGATAAAGCCTATTGTAGATAACAGTATTCTCACAATGGACAGAGCCTTTATGGAATTCTGTTATATTTTTGATATGATCGTAGTAGGGGTTCTGCTTGTGGTAAGTATTATTCTTATTGCAATAGCATTTGTAGTTTTAAGGTTTACCATTTCCTTTACCCTTTCTGAGGAATTCCGTGAAATCGGTGTAATGAAGGCTATTGGTATTGGCAATTTCAGGATCCGGGGCTTATACCTTGTAAAGTATATGGGGCTTTCCGTAATTGGTGCGACTATCGGTTTTGCCCTTAGCTTTCCCTTTGGTGAAATGCTTATGAGCGTTTCCTCACAGTCAATTATTGTGGGAAATCAGAGTCCGATTTTGATAAACATTTTCTGTACGGTTCTTGTTATTGCAGTAATCTTACTGTTCTGTTATGAATGTACAGACAAAGTTAAGAAAATGACTCCTATTGATGCTATTCGAAACGGACAGACAGGGGAACGATTCCGAAAAAAGAGTCTTATGAGTTTAGGAAAATCGAAGCTTTCTGTAACGTCTTTCCTTGCACTTAATGATATTGTAAGTAGCCCTAAGCGTTATGGTATTATAAGCCTTACATTTTTCCTTTGTCTGTCCCTATTGCTTATACTTTCGGCAACTGTTTCTACTATGAACAGCGACAGTCTTGCTACAACATTTGGATGGGCAGATTGTGATATATATATAGACAGTAAAATCGGTGCGGAATGTATCTTAGAAGACGGACATGAAAAGCTTGAAAAGCACCTTAACAATATGGAGCAGACTCTTGCACAAAACGATATTCCTGCAAAATGCTATCAGGAGACAATGTTCAATTTGCCGGTAGCTTTCGGAGAAAACGAAAGCAATATCTGTATATATCAAGGCACAGGTACGACAATGGATATGTACGAATACACAGCAGGAACAGTACCACAGAATACTGATGAAATTGCAATCACACGAATTGCAGCGGATAAACTGAACGCAAACATCGGTGATACCGTTACGATTAAAACCATTGACGGAGATAAGGAATATATGATTACGGGATTCTTCCAAAGTATGAATATGCAGGGAAGTGGTATCAGACTCCACAGTGATGAGTACATAAATTATGCCCAGGCAACGGGGTATGTCAACACACAGATCGTGTTTACAGATAACCCTGACAGCGAAGAGATTAACTGGAGAATGGAAGAAATTCAGAGAATTTTTCCAGAGTATGAAAACATAGAAACCTGTGCTGAAACCGTAAAGGATATGTTAGGTGTTGCGGATACTCTTGCTTCAGTAAAGTCCCTTATCGTTATCCTTGCAATCATATTAGCTGCACTCATAACCGTGCTTATGGAGCGTTCTTTTATTGCAAAGGAGCAGGGAGAAATTGCACTTATGAAAGCCGTCGGCACACGAAACGGAAAAATCTATGTATACCATGCTTTGAGATTCTTATTTGTAGGAATAATTGTAGTTTTTATCGGAGAGATGTTCGCAATGCCTCTTACACACCTTTGTGTTGACCCAATATTTAAAATGATGGGTATGGAGCTTGCGGTTGACTATGTGATCAATCCTGTTGAAATGTATCTTATATTCCCTATTGTAATTCTTGCTACAACAACCGTAAGTGCATTTCTGACTTCGATTTACACAAGAAAAATTAAGTCCTCTGACACTGCTAACATTGAATAAGAAAGGAAATGATTATGAATATTTTAGAAGTAAAAGACCTCTGTAAAACTTATATTGTAAATAAACGCCAGAATAATGTTCTGAAAAATGTAAACTTTACCGTTTCTGAAGGTGAAATGGTAGCAATTATGGGGCCATCAGGCTCGGGTAAATCCACTCTTTTGTATGCTGTTTCAGGTATGGACTCCATTACTGCAGGGGGAGTGGAATTTTGTGGAAAGAATATTGCAAAAATGGATGAAAAGGCGCTTGCAGACTTACGTCTTGATGAAATGGGTTTTATTTTTCAGCAGATGTATATGCTTAAAAATCTGACCGTTCTCGACAATATTATTCTTCCAGCAGTACAATCTAAAAAGAATATCGAAACACGTAAAGAAACGGTTTCACGTGGACAGGACTTAATGCGCAAACTGGGTATTATAGAAATTGCCGATAACGACATCAATGAAGTCTCGGGAGGGCAGCTTCAGAGAGCTTGCATCTGTAGAAGTATGATTAATAGACCTGCGATTATATTTGCGGATGAACCGACGGGAGCTTTGAACAGAACTGCGTCAAATGAGGTAATGGAGGAACTGGTAAAGTTAAACGAAGAAGGAACAACAATTATGATGGTAACCCATGATGCAAAGGTAGCTGCAAAGTGTTCGAGAGTGTTATACATTGTAGATGGTAACATTAAGGGAGAGTATATAAGTCCGAGAGGCTTAGAGATAAAAGAGGAGGATAAGGAGAAAATGTTAAATAACTGGCTATTGGAACTGGGCTGGTAAGAATATCATGACATGTCATTTTTATTTAATCGTCAAATAATCATCAGTTGTTCACGGGTAAGATGTGAACACTGTCTAAGAACTTTAGTGATTAATTCGGTTAAATTGGATTTAAATGCTTTGAAAACTTCAGTACCTATAAGGTAGTGTAAGTCTATTTTCCACAATTCCTTGAAGAATAAGGAAAAAATACTTGACTATATAGGGAGAAATATAGATATGTTATCGAAAGAATGGATATTATGCCCCATATATGGCAACAAAACTCGTGTCCGAATCAGAAAAGACACAGAATTGAAAAACTTCCCGCTCTACTGTACAAAATGCAGTCGAGAAAGTTTAATTGAAGTAAAAAATTTAAAAATAACCGTAATCAAAGAGCCAGACACATTAGATGCAGAGCCGATGAATCAGTAATTATATTTTACTAATTTAGCAGCTCATTTTTTGAAAATTTTGATTTGGGTTATCGGATTCTGGATAAAAAATATTGTTGGTTGGAATTTTAAGGTATGTAATCAGAGCAACAAGTATTTCAAATTTTGGATTGCCACGACCAGCTTCTATATTGAGTATGGTACGGGAATCCAAATTTAAGATTTTAGCAAGTCTTTCTTGGGATAGTCCTTGTTTGGTACGAGCATCCTTTATAGCTTTTGCAAGAGCTTTTTTATAATCATGCATTGCAATTCACCTCGGTAGTAGTTTACACGGAGGAATCCGGTCAATTTGAATGACGGTGCGATACCGATGTGGGCAGAGTAATGACCTTCCACCTGTATGGATTTTTTTGTTATCTGCTGATGAGAGATAGGAGCTGAGTTTCTATTTGTCATGGGCAGATAATGTGCTGCCTATTTTGAAGATAAGGATGCTGATTTCTGAAAATACTGATACTGATTATTGTTTTACGGTGCAGATTGGGAATAAATCGTTGATTAATCGGCATAAATTTGAAGAATTTCTTAATTAAGCCACTCCTTTGTAGAAATGAAAAATACGAAACTTTATCACTTTAAAGTGGTAAATAACGCCCTGGTATGATATAATATGGTTGTTGTGTTAGGGCTTCTTCGTAGAAAGGAGCAAAGACGTTTGAGTGAAAGAAATCGCAATCAGAAAAGACGTGATAAAAAAGGACGTATTTTACGAAACGGAGAAAGCCAGCGAGCGGATGGAAGATATGCATTTGTTTATACAGACTGCTTTGGAAAACAGAAATTTCTTTACAGTTGGAAGTTGGAATCGACAGATCCTCTTCCGGTAGGAAGAAGCCCTTGCCAGTCACTTAGAAAAAAGGAAAAAGTCTTTAGTAAAATGAGAAAATTAAGCTGTTTTACTAAGATTTTTACTAAATTTGGATGACAAGATATACGAATTTATGCCACGATATGCGACGAAAACGAAGAAAACAATCTATCACAGCAAATCGTAGAAAGTGGTGTAAAATCAATGAAAATTAGTATTTTCAAGGAGTTTTTAAGGCATGATTAAAATATTATTTGTTTGCCACGGCAACATCTGCCGCAGCACCATGGCCGAAAGTGTCATGACATATTTAGTTAAACAAGCTGGTTTATCAGACCAGTTTTATATTAATTCAGCGGCAACAAGCCGTGAAGAGATAGGCAATCCCCCACACCATGGGACGGTTGCCAGATTAAAAGCAGAAGGAATACCGGTCATTCCACATAGAGCAGTGCAGATGACACTGGATGATTATGAGGAATATGATTATCTAATAGGCATGGATACAGAGAACATAAGAAATATGCAGCGTATATCAGGTGGAGATCCAGATGAAAAGATATATAAGCTGCTTACATTTGCAGGTTCAGGCTTTGATGTAGCGGATCCGTGGTATACAGGAGATTTTGAAGCAACATATAAAGATGTAAAGTCTGGCTGTGAAGGCTTGCTTCACACGCTTGCTGAAGAAATAATGTAAGGCTCTATAAGATAAGAATAAGTGTGAGTGTCAAAAAATGTGAGCGCTAAATGTAGATTTTGTAAATATTAAAGATGGATTTTACTGCATGTATCTTTTTCAGATTGCATCATTCGCTACAATTCACATTTACACCGTAATAAAATAACAAAACAGAATATTTTTATAATCCCTGCATAAACTGTACAAACAGATATGCAGGGGTTTTTATTTTTGAAAACTTATATTGAAGAAAGGGTAATAGATATTGCTAATTACATAATAGATAACAATACTACAGTCAGAAAGGCGGCAAAACAGTTTGGAGTAAGTAAAAGCACAGCACACAAGGATGTAACAACAAGACTTTTAGAGATTAATCCTGCACTTGCTGCGAAAGTGAGGAAAGTGCTTGATGTCAACAAACAAGAGCGGCATATACGTGGAGGAATGGCAACAAGAGAAAAGTATGCACATCATAAAAATTAAAGATAATGAAGAACAAAGCAAATCTAAACTAAAGTATATTCAGGCATTACAAGAATATTTTCAACAATTCCGTCAATTATATAATATATGAGCAGCGATTTTATAAAACAGAAGCAATATAAAAGCAGTGACCATATAAAGCAAATAATTGACAGGAGGAATACACTAATGCAATCTGATTTAACAAGAAATTCTGATAATAAGGATAGCCAGCAGAGCAGTACAGTATACACACAATCTGACTTTGCCGGTGGTGTACCTATGAATGAGCCTATGGCAGAAAGATATTGTTCACCTGAAGCATATGAGTGCAGTGATGGGATAGAAGCGGGCTGTCTTGATAATCCCCATATTCCACCAGATGAAGTTAACAATAGTACCTTGAAGATGATGGGGCATAGACATAGAAAGCTTGAAATAAAGAAGGTTATTGGAAGGGAAATACTGGACTCAAGAGGCAATCCCACAGTAGAGGCGCAGGTTTTGCTTAACGATGGTACTGTTGGACATGGTATGGTTCCAAGTGGAGCATCAACAGGTGCTTTTGAGGCTGTTGAACTAAGGGATATGGATCAGAAAAGATATCTTGGGAAAGGTACGCTTAAGGCTGTAAAACATATAAATGTTGAACTTAACAATACCGTACTTGCAATGGATGCATCTAATGTATATGCAATAGATAAAGCTATGATAAAAGAAGATGGAACTAAAGATAAGTCCAGATTAGGTGCTAATTCAATTCTTGCAGTATCAATAGCATGCGCCAGGGCAGCGGCGGCATCATTTCATATGCCATTGTACAGGTTTATAGGTGGAAATGTGGCTACGACACTTCCAGTTCCTATGATGAATATTATAAATGGGGGTAGGCACGCAGTTGGAAGTGATTTTCAGGAGTATATGATAGTTCCTGCGGGTGCATCAAGTTTTCGAGAGGCACTTCGTATGGGAACAGAGGTGTTTCATTCTTTAAAGGAAATACTTACTAAGAAAGGATTCGCAGTTACTGTTGGTGATGAGGGAGGTTTTGCACCAGATGTGGCTGATGCATTTGAAGTGTTTGAGCTTCTTATGGAGGCGGTGATTACAGCAGGATATAAACCAGGCGAAGACATTTATTTCGCGATGGATGCCGCAGCTTCCGAATTATACAATACTGAAAGCGGATTGTATGAGTTTCCAAGAGAATATGCAGCAAGACAATCAAAAGTTCATGAAAATGTAGACATGAAACAACAAAAAATGACTCATGATTTACTTGATACAAACAATGAAATGCTAGCAATTAAGCGGAATAGCAAACAACTTGTCGATTATTACTCTAAAATTATCGACAAATTCCCAGTGATATCAATAGAAGACCCGCTTAACGAAGAAGATTGGGACGGATGGAGAGATATAACTGATAAACTGGGCAATCGTGTACAGCTTGTGGGTGATGATTTATTTGTTACTAATACAGAAAGATTAAAAAAAGGTATAGCTTCAGGCTGTGCGAATTCAATTCTTATAAAATTCAATCAGATAGGAACGTTGTCAGAAACAATAGAGGCAGTTAAGATGGCGCATAAAGCTGGATATACTGCTATATCAAGCCATCGTTCAGGTGAAACAGAAGATACGACGATTGCGGACATGGCGGTTGCTTTGAATATGGGACAGATAAAAACCGGGGCACCATCAAGAGGTGAGAGAATAGCAAAATATAACAGATTACTGCGTATAGAAGATGAGCTTGGAAGTTCCGCAGTGTATCCGGGGATAAAGGCATTTAATATAAAAACTGAGAAATAAAGTAAGATTAAGAACACACCAAGAATTAATAAAAACAAAGTAAAAATTAACAATACATCAAGAAACAATAATAAGAAACTTCAGTATTTTGCGTGTCAACAGGTCAAAAATGTACATTTGCACTGATGCAGCCGTATTGGACCTGCTGACACCTGTATAATATAATTACATCAGCGAAACAATGCTTAATCCGCTGTTTTTAGAAAGATTTACATAATCATTTCCACACTGTACGATAGGTTTGTCTAGAGCGTTGTCATTTATAAGAACTACCTTTCCAGTACGTCCATCCGAAAGCTTTACGTTTGTTCCAATATATGAAGCTACAACATTTTTAAGAAATGGAATAGCATATATAGGATCAAACTTGGTAAATGCATCCTGATACATCATTTTAACAACTTCAAAAGGACATATAGGTGCACGATATATACGTGATGCAGTCATGGCATCATATACATCTGCGATAGTGATAATCTTGGCAACAGCCGGGATATCAGGGCTTTTAAGACCAAATGGATATCCGCTTCCGTCACATTTTTCATGATGCAGCAGTATAGCTTCTTTAACAGGGAGAGGAAGCTTTTTGTCTTTTATCTGTTCGTATCCAAGATTAACATGATGCTTCATTATCTCATATTCATTGTCAGTCAATGTACCTGGTTTATTTAGTATATTATCAGGTACAAGCAGCTTGCCAATATCATGTAAGAGACCTGCAAGAGTAAGTGTTTTAATCTGTTCATCATTAAAGTTCAGCCATTTACCTATAATAGATGCGATAAGTGCAACATTGACAGAATGAACGAAAGTAATGTCATCTTTGTTTCGCATGGCATGCAGCATATCAAACATCTGAAGCGAATTACGCGCTTCAGACAGAATATTTATAGTTTCAGATACCATGGTGTCTGTGTCTATATTGTTTTCGGCAGTAAGGAATGAGTTGAGATTATCTTTTACGGAATTTACATTAACATTATATTCTGATTCAAAATGCTTGAATTCATCAGAGTTACGGACACGCTCATAATAGTTGATATTGTCAGCATCAGTTCTAGCTAAAGCAGCATTTCTTTCAGCCTGTGATGCAGAGTCTTCATCCTCATTATAAATGTTTATTTCAAGAACATGCAGACTTGAAATTTTAGCGATAAGCGAAGGCGTAAGAACAGTATCTTTAGGTGCAAGCAAAGAGCCATCGCTTAATATAATATCACGTGAAAGCTTCATTCCGGCGTGTGCATCAAATATAAATATAGTATTGTCATTCATATATAACATTCTCCTTAAATTTCAAATGTAATAGAACTGTTTGTATATATCATATGATATCAGGGTCAAAAGGTCTGAATTTACATGAGCGCACTCATAGGTTGGAAAAGACCCTGAATTCACCCATATATGAGCACAAAATACTTTATAAACCCTACATTTTAAATATGAAATAATTATAAATTTAATAGTATAAAAAGTCAATTGTACTTGACGTGTAACAATATATTGTGTAATATTTTTATGGATTATAGATGGTGCGTGCAGCGCAGCATAATGTAATCATAATTAAATATATGATTATATCCCTTATTTAGAGCGGTGGAGATACATAGGATCTGAGAAGCCCGGCAACCCCTTGCATTTGAACAGCATAAGGAAGGTGCCAACCTGAGCGAGATTATTCGAACAATGAGAGGATTTCGAAGCAGATTTCGGGTCCCTTTAAGGGACCTTTTTCTATGCATAGATATATCAGATATGTATGTTATGTATGTAAAAATGGACGTACAATTTAAAGACATACAATTTAAAGTATAAGTATGCATCCATACGAAATTAGGATATAAGCATGTCGAATTATGCTTTAAGCCAGGCTATATAAGGCATAATCGGAGATACTTAATAACAAGGAAGTTTATTTTAGAAGGAGAAAGATTAGTACGATGGAAAAAAGATTATTTACATCAGAATCAGTAACAGAAGGACATCCAGATAAAATCTGTGATCAGATATCAGATGCAGTGCTTGATGCACTTTATGAGCAGGATCCATATTCAAGAGTGGCATGTGAAACACTTACTAATACAGGTTTTGTTATGGTTATGGGTGAAATCACAACTAAGGCTTCTATAGATATCCCACAAATTGTACGTGATACAGTTGTAGAGATAGGTTATGACAGCTCAGAAAAGGGCTTTGATGGTAACACATGTGCAGTTATGGTTGCACTTGATAAGCAGTCAGCAGATATAGCTATGGGAGTTGATAAGGCTCTTGAAGCAAAGGAAGGTGTTGATAAGGACGATGAAGACCTTGGAGCCGGAGACCAGGGTATGATGTTTGGTTATGCTACAAACGAAACAGAAGAATATATGCCATATTCAGCAGCACTTGCACAGAAGCTTTCAAAGCAGCTTACAAAGGTTCGTAAGGATGGCACATTAAGCTACTTAAGACCAGATGGCAAGACACAGGTAACAGTTGAATATGATGAGAACAATAAACCTATACGTCTTGATGCAATTGTTGTATCTTCACAGCATGCACCAGAAGTATCACAGGAACAGATTCATGAAGATATCAAGAAGTACGTTATAGATGCAATTGTTGACCCAGCTATGGTAGATGCTGATACTAAGATATTTATCAATCCAACAGGCCGTTTTGTTATAGGTGGTCCTAACGGAGATTCAGGCCTTACAGGTAGAAAGATTATTGTAGATACTTATGGTGGAGCAGCTAGACATGGTGGTGGAGCATTTTCTGGTAAGGATTGCACAAAGGTAGACCGTTCAGCAGCTTATGCAGCACGTTATGTAGCTAAGAATATAGTTGCAGCAGGTATCGCAGACAGATGCGAAATCCAGCTTTCATATGCAATCGGTGTTGCACATCCAACATCAATCTGTGTAGATACATTTGGAACAGGTAAGTTAAGCGATGAAAAGATTGTTGAAATAATCAGAGAAAACTTTGATTTAAGACCAAACGGAATTATAAATATGCTTAATTTAAGAAGACCAATCTATAAGCAGACAGCAAGCTATGGACATTTTGGACGTACAGACCTTAACCTCCCATGGGAGCAGACAGATAAGGCTGATATACTTAAGAAGTATCTTTAAAATGTTGTTGTTTAATTGAATATTAGTTGATGACTAACGGACGACAAATATAAGCTACAGGCAGTCCTGCACACTATGTTCAATGCCAGAAGCTTTGATTGGATATTTCTAAGTCTTTCCATATAAACTATGATAACTGACGCTACCGCTCAGACGCGCCGTCCATGGCGCGGCTTCGCTGCTTCGTACATCCATGTACGAAGCTAGCTGGTGGATAAAGGGAAAGACTAAGAAATATCACAATCAAACTTCAAGTGCATTTCACATAGTATGCAGGACTGCCTGTAGCTTATATTTGTCT
>ERZ791907.1013-NODE-1013-length-21999-cov-2.984825_pt1 | contig 21999 bp, 11 predicted proteins | sample MGYA00510145_ERZ791907 | MGnify/ENA primary metagenome ERZ791907 (study PRJEB30046, sample SAMN00792089) | human gut metagenome | study: EMG produced TPA metagenomics assembly of the A metagenome-wide association study of gut microbiota in type 2... | reverse complement strand
GAGAGAGAGAGAGAGTACAAAATTATTTGGAACTACCAAATAATTTGTGTTAAAAAAAGAAAGATAGTTGTTTTTTCTTTGCAGCACATCCCGAACCAAAGAATATTTGGTACAAAATTGTAAGCGGCTATGTGAAAAAGCTGATCCCAATCTCTATCAGTATTTAATTTGTTGGCAAAGGTAAGGTTTCTTTTCGTGTTTTACAACTTTTTATAATATATTTCCCCGCATTTCGCAACTTTTTAAAAGAAATAAACAATTTACGGTCTATTCCCTACATCCTAAAAGAAGACCTATTGCCCATCGTGCAGGCTGACACATCGCCATCTTTCCGATGTACATTTACTTTATGGTATTTAAGGTGTCTAAAAAAGGAAGCCAAGGCTACCGTTCGCTCAAATTTCAGGTTTCAATTAATCAATATGAAACCACACTATTCTATCGTGACTTAGCAAGGACAATGTGGTGAGGGCTACCAAAATAAATTGGTACCTCTCTGTTTTTAGATTTTATTCGTAAAGATGGCAAATCAATTGATTTATTAGAAGGAAAGAATCATTGTTTGCCGTTGGGTCATTGGGATGTCTTTCGTCAAATCAATGGTCTTGCCCGTTGTTACATCTGTTGCGGTGGTGTGCTGCCCAATGATTTCGGCATAGCGGGCAACCTCAAGTCGGTTGTCAGTTTGCTTACCGTTGAGGATGGTCAGAACGTTCTTGCCTTTGTATTGGCGGGCAATGACGTAAATGCCGTGATATGGGATGAATTGGGTTTGCGTGCCTTGCGTAATAACTTCGTTGCCTTGTCGCCAATGAAGCAGACGGCTGGTCCAATCGAACATGGCATTCTCGGCTGCCGTGCGTCCCTCGCGGGTGAATTTGTTTGCCTTATCATCAGGGAAACCACCGGGGAAGTCTTTGCGGACATTACCATCGGTTACTTCCTTCGTGCCATTCATCAGGATTTCCGTACCGTAATAGAGCTGCGGTGTTCGGTTCATCGTCAGCAGAAGAGCATAAGCCTGCTTGAGGGCAGTGGAGTCCTTGCCGTTGGCGAGGAAACGGTCGGTGTCGTGGTTCTCGACGAATGCCATCACGGCCGATGGGTTGGCATAGAGATAATCGTAGCACAAGACGTTGTAGATGCGGTTGAGCCCCTTCCACCAATCGTCGGTTTCCTCGTTCTTTGCCATCGATAGCCGGTCGAAGAAGGCGAAGTCCATCACGGTTTTGAGATAGCTGTTACAGTCGGATAACTTGCTGTCTTTCTGCCAAGCAGCAGGATAGGCGGGTTCTGTCACCCATGTTTCGCCGACGGTGTTGAAGTTCGGATATTCCGTGTCGAGGGTTTTCATCCACTGGGCCATTGCCTTTCGGTCGGCATAGGGATAGGTGTCCATGCGGATGCCGTCGATGCCGACGGTCTCTATCCACCAAACGGAGTTTTGTATGAGATATTTGATGACGTGGGGATTGCGTTGATTGAGATCGGGCATAGAGCTTACGAACCAACCATCGACCGTTTCCGCCATATCCACCTTACTGGCATAGGGGTCGAGGACAGGTGTGAGTTTATAGGAAGTTTGAAGACCGTAACCAGGATGATTGAACCAATCTTTCGACGGTACATCCTTGTTCCAGATATGATAGTCGCCGCAGTGGTTGAAAATCATATCCATCACCACCTTCAATCCTTTGGCGTGGCAGGCATCGACGAGCGATTTGTATTCTTCGTTCGTTCCGAAACGAGGATCGACACGGTAGTAATCAGTGGTGGCATAGCCGTGGTAAGTGCTGTACTTCCCGTCGTCTGCAGGGCGGTCGTTCTCCAATACAGGTGTGAACCAGAGAGCCGTCACACCCAGTTCGGTGAAGTAGTCGAGGTGTTGTCGGATGCCTTCGAGGTCGCCACCGTGCCGGAGGCTTGGTTCGTTGCGGTCGCAGCGTTCATCGTGCATGCCTTTGATGATGTCGTTCTTGGGATTGCCGTTGGCGAAGCGGTCGGGCATGAGCATATAAAGCACGTCGGTATTGTCGAATCCCTTGCGTTCTTCGCCTGCCATCGTGCGGTTGAGCAATGAGTATTTAACGGTTGTTTTCTGCTTTCCAAGTGTAAATTCTATGTTCATCACTCCGGCTTTTGCTCCGTCCATATTAAGATAAAGAAGGAGATAGTTGGGCGAATCCAATCGGACGAGCGAGTCAATTCTCACGCCGGGATAGTTGATGTTCACATCGGCATTCTTGATGCCTTCGCCATAGGCCATGAGTTGCAGCGAGGCATCTTTCATTCCTACATACCAATAGGTGGGGTCGATTTTCTTTATCTTTATCTTGGCATTCACGGTGAGTGTGAGCAGACAGAGTGAAAGCAGTAAGGTAATTTTTTTCATACGGATTGATTGTTTTATCGTTTGTGATGTTTCTAATCGTGGAGGATGAGTGCCGATTGTCCGTCCACCATTACTTCGCCGCCTTCCATCTCTCCGAGTCCGTTTTCGTTGATTTCGCCGTTGGTGCAGACGATGGTGTATTTGCCTTGCGGAAGCGTGACGGTGCGAAGTTGGTTGTTGGCATTGAGAATGACGTAGATGTTGTTCCACTTGTCGCCTCCTGCGTGGTTCTTCAGGCGGAAGGCGACGAGACAGTCTTGCACGGGCAGGAATTCCAGATGCTTTCGCACGAGGTCGGCAGTGCCGAGACGGAAAGCTGGATGGTTGTGGCGGAGGTGGATGAGGCCGCTGTAGTACTTAAATACCTGTGGGTAGGCTGTGAGATTGTTCCAGTCGATGCGGTTGATTGAGTCGGGGGAGTTGTAGGAGTTGTGGACGCCTTTCTTGTCGCGCAGCATTTCCTCGCCGGCGAACATGAAGGGTACTCCTTGCGAGGTGAATACGGCTGTCTGTGCGAGGAGGTCGAGACGGATAAGTGTTTCGGTGTCATAGGCGGCTTCGGGTATGGAGGCTTTGATTCTGTCCACCAGACACATGTCGTCGTGGCAGCTGACATAGGCTATCATCTGTGTCGGCTCTGCGGCGTAGGGTTGTTTGGAGTAGTTCACCTTTGAGTAGTCCACTTGTGGGTGGGCAATCATCCCGGCGATGCCTGCCTTGATGCTTTCCTCCATTCCGCTTATTCCTCCCAGGAAAGCGGCTTGACGGTCGTCGGAGAATGGTCCGCGCAGTGCATCGCGTAGGTCGTCGGAGAAGGCGGCTATTCCGGGTAGTTGGCTGATGTTGGCTTTCATGGCGAGTTTTTCTATTGGATAGGCACAGGTGCCTGCGCTCCATCCCTCGCCGTAGATGAAGATGGAGGGGTCGATGCTGGTGAGTTCCTTGCGGATGAGGTTCATGGTCTGGATGTCGTGTATGCCCATGAGATCGACTCTGAAGCCGTCGATGTGGTATTCTGTTGCCCAATATTTCATGCTTTCGATCATGAATTGGCGCATCAGGGGTTTCTCTGATGCTGTTTCGTTTCCGCATCCGGAGCCGTTGCTTGGCTTTCCGTCGGCTGTATAGCGGTAATAGGCTTTGGGGAAGGTGCGTTCGAAGTTGCTGCCCTCGATGTCGTAGGTGTGGTTATAGACTACGTCGAGTATGACGCGTATGCCGGCTTTGTGGAGTGCTTGTACCATTTGCTTGAATTCGATGATGCGGCGTGTGGGCAGTGTGGCGTCGTAGGAGTAGCTTCCTTCCGGCACGTTGTAGTTCAGTGGGTCGTAGCCCCAGTTGTATTGTGGTTTGTCGGGTTGCGATTCGTCCACTGATGCATAGTCGTAGGAGGGGAGAATGTGCACGGCGTTGATGCCCAACTGCTTGAGGTGGTCGATGGCTTTCTGCTCTGTCAGGGCGAGGTATTTGCCTTTGTGCAGCAGCCCGGATGAGGGGTCGATGGAGAAGTCGCGGTGGTGCATCTCGTAGATGACGAGGTCGGCGGGGCTGTTGGTCGGCAGTCGGCGGTCTTGTTCCCAGCCTGTCGGGTTGGTTTCGCTCATGTCCACGACTGCTCCTCGCGCTCCGTTGCAGCCGACGGCTTTGGCGAACACGCCTGGTGTCTCGCCCCGTCCGATGTCGAAGGTGTAGAATTTGCCTTTGAGGTTGCCCTTGACGGTGGCTGTCCATCGGTTTTCGGCTGCGTGTTGCATCTTTATTTTTTTATAGGCTTTGCCTCCTCGTCCGGCTTCGTAGAGGCGGAGGGTGGGTTTTACGGGTGCGTTGAGCTGGAAGACGGTGGCCTTTGGCGAATAGGTTATTTCATTGAAAAGCTCCTGTGCCTTTGTTCCTTGCGGGAGCAAGAGGGCTAAGAGGAGGGTCGGGATGAGGTGTTTTGGGTTCATTGCTTTTGTTTTTTTGGTGCCTCCACGGGCCTTTTCAAAGGTGAGATGTGGGGGCGGTTGTTACTATTTTTTCGGTTTCTGGCGGTGAAAATTCGGTTGTTTTTGCTATGAAAATAGGCCTTTTGTAATTGTTTGATTATCAATGCCTTGCGAAACGATGGAAGGATCTCGGAAAAAAGTACGTACTTTTTCATCAAAAAGATCGTACTTTTTTATCGAAACGATTATACTTTTCCGGTGTATCGTCTGTTGCTTCTTCATTTCGCTGTGTTGTTTTCATTCGGAAAGCTTGGTAAGTCTGCTTGATTACTGGGCTATCAACATGATTTTCTTCACGGGTGGATTGCTTTCATACAATCGCATGGTGAAACCGCCGCCGGGTGCTTGCTTTATCTTGAGCACGTCGCCTTTCTTCACGCGCTTCTTCTTGATGGTATAGGCTTTCGGATTTTTCTCGTAGTGAGCGTTCTTGGCATCGGCGTAGATGGTGCAGTCGTAGTAGTCGTCGGCTTCGAGGAAGTCGAGCTTTATGACGCTCGTGTGTCCGTCTTCGTTGCATTTTCCGCCTACATACCAGCAGTCCACGCCTGGATAGGGAGCCTTTCGTGCCACGGTGATGTAGCGTGCGGGCTCGGCTTCGAGATAGATGCTCTGTTTCCAGTCGCACGGCACGTCGCGGATGAAGTAGAAGGCGTCGGCATATTTCTTGTAGTTTTCGGGCAGGTCGGCTGCCATTTGGAGTGGGCTGTACATCGTCAGATAGAGTGCGAGCTGGCCGACGAGTGTGGTGTGTATGAAGTTCGGGTTGTCGCTCCACGTCTTGAGTTGCGTTTCGAGTATGCCAGGCGTGTAGTCCATCGGTCCGCCCTGCAATCGTGTGAAGGGCAGAATGAGAGTGTGGTCGGGCCGGCTGCCTCCGAATGCCTCGTATTCCGTGCCGCGCGCACTTTCGTTTCCGATGAGGTTGGGATAGGTGCGGCAAAGTCCGGTGGGTCGCACGGCCTCGTGAGCATTCACCATGATGTGGTGCTTGGCGGCCTGTTCCACCACATACTGGTAATGGTTCACCATGGTTTGCGAGAAGTGGTGGTCGCCACGTGGGATGATGTCGCCCACATAGCCCGTCTTCACTGCGTCGTAGCCGTATCGGTTCATCAGATTGAATGCATCGTGGAGATGTCGCTCATAGTTCATGACGCTCGATGAGGTCTCGTGGTGCATCATCAGCTTCACTCCTTTCGCTTCGGCATATTCGTTGAGCGCCTTGATGTCGAAGTCTGGATAGGGCGTGACGAAGTCGAAAACGTCTTCCTTCCACCTGTTTGCCCAGTCCTCCCATCCGATGTTCCAACCCTCGACGAGCACCTGCTGGAGTCCGTTTTCGGCAGCGAAATCGATGTATTGCTTCACCCTTTCAGTGTTGGCAGCGTGCCGTCCGTTGGGTTTCGCCTTTGCGTAGTCGGTCTGTCCGAGCTTCACCGAGGGGAATTCATCGGTGTAGTTCCACGAACTTTTGCCCACAATCATCTCCCACCATACACCGCAGTACTTCGTGGGGTGTATCCAACTCGTGTCGTCCAACTTGCACGGTTCGTTGAGATTAAGGATGAGATTGCTCGACAGCATCGTGCGGGCATCGTCGCTGACCATCACCGTTCGCCAAGGCGTGTTGAATGGTGTCTGAACATAGGCCTTGTTGCCAGTGGCATCGGGCGTGAGCCACGACTCGAAGGTCATCGTCTTGTCGTCGAGATTGAGGTGCATCGCTGGATAGTTTACCAATGCCGCCTCGTGGAGGTTGATGTAAAGTCCGTCGTCGGTCTTCATCTGCAATGCCGTCTGCACACCCGTTTCGGAGAAGACGCTGACCGAAGAGTTGCCCCAGTTCACAGCCTCGTGGAAGCGCGAGCGTATCTCGGAGAGCTTCGTCTCCTGTGTCTCCTGCTCCTGCGTGTCGTAATCGCCGGGAATCCACCAAGCCGTGTGGTCGCCGGTCATGGCAAACTGTGTGTGCTCTTCCTTTACGATGAAATAATTGAGCTCCTCCTGCTGCGGAAACTCATAGCGCAGTCCCATTCCCTCGTCATAGACCCGAAAGCGGATGGTCATCTTCCGCTTGCTGTCCGGCTGGTAAAGGTTTACCGCCATCTCGTTGTAGTGGTTGCGTATCCGGCTCGACTCTCCCCATACGGTATTCCATGTGTTATCGACGGAGGCCCAGCCGGTCTCAAGCAACTCAAATCCATCCATGAGGTCGGTCTCCTCCTTGCCTTTCGAAGCATGCTTGTCTTTGGCAAGTTCCAGTCCGAGATACGACTTCCTGATCACTTCCTTCTCCCCAAACTGCATCGTATAGCAAGGCCGTCCGTTGTCAATGCCGAACGCCACCACCACATTTCCGTCTGGTGAAGCTTGTTTCTGCCATACTACCTTGTTGCTTTCTCCTGCGGTCTGTGCCATCACCCAAACGGCTGAAAACAGCACCACGACCAACAACTTCAATCTGTTCATATCTGCTTTTGTTTGTCCTTCTATATACGAGCAGTGGGACGCATCCATTTGCGTCCCATTGCTCATTGGTTCTTTATCGCCCGGACTGTGCTATCAAGTCCGTGATGTTATGGTTGAAATCATTTGCCTTCATCAGTTCCTCAATACCGATGTGCATGCGGTATCGCCAATAATGCTTCGGATTGGCGGGGACATTGATGCGTTCTGCGTTCGCATCGGCAAGCCGCAACCGCTCATCAATGCTCATCCAGTCCTGAATGCCCAATACGCAAAGCATGCTCGGCGAGGCGAGATGTCGTCCGACAATCTCTCTTGCCGTCCAACCAGGCAGCGGATGCGGAGCCGGTCCGTCTTGATGCAGCATACTGTTAAAATAGTGCTGCGCCCGTTCCCAGTCCTCATCCCACCATTGGCGGAGCGTTGCCATGTCATGGGTAGAGATAGTGCTGACGCTGCGGTATGGATTGGCACCGAGATGACCAAACGTAACCTTCGGATCTTTTGGCATGCTCTGTATCTCAAGACTGAGTATCTTCAGCTCGTTCATCACCCAAGCCACGCAATCGGGCACCATGCCCAAATCTTCAGCACATACGAGCATACGTGTCGCATTGACCAGCTTCGGCAATTTCTTCATCGCCTCCTGATACCAGAACTGATTGTTGCGGCGGTAGAAATAATCGTTGTACAGGCGGTTGAATATCGCCTTGTCACTGTCGTAGAGGCTTTCGTAAATGAAATCCATCTGAACGGTGATGCGGGGGTGGAAGCGATTGGGGTCTCTATGGTCGCGAACGAAGAGTACATCGCTGATGAGCGCATACAATCCATCGCGAATCCAAATGTCTTTCTCCGTGTCGTGTCCCTCAAAAGCAGCCTCCACCTTGCGCTGTGTGTCGTATTCGGCACGCATGCTGTAGCGGTCGCCCCACTTGTGGATGAGATAAGTGTTGCGCACCTCGTCGGCATGTTCCTTGAAAATGCGGTCCAACACCCAGTCGGTGATGAACGGTTCGGTGAAAAGTTCTTCCTGCCAGTACAGTCCGTAGCCCTCAATCTCCTCGCGACTCATGCCGAGCGCAGGCGCAAACTGTCCCAAAAGTCCGTGAACCGAGTGCACGGGTATCTCCCAAATGCGGAAGAAGCCCAAGACATGGTCGATGCGGTAGGCATCGAAATAGTTTGACATATTCTGGAAACGGCGTACCCACCATCGGCAACCGTCCTTGATCATCTCATCCCAGTTGTAGGTAGGAAAGCCCCAGTTCTGCCCGTTTGCCGAAAAGCCATCGGGCGGTGCACCAGCCTGTCCGTTGAGATTGAAGTAGCGTGGTTCTGTCCATACGTCGCAGCCGTAACGGTTCACGCCAATTGGTATATCGCCCTTCAAGATGACCCGTCTCGACGTGGCATAGTCGTGTACGGCTTTCAGCTGACTGCTGAGAATAAACTGCACGAAATAGTAGAATTCAACATCCTTATAAGCTTTGTTGCGTGGCGAAGACAGGGCCTGTCGTTCTGCCTCGTCCCATTGCTGATGGTCGGGCCATTTCGAGAAGTCGGCCGTACCATTTTTGTCACGAAGGTAACAATACTGAGCATAAGGCACAAGCCATTCCTCATTTTCAACAAAGAAATTCTTGAAATCTCTGCTTGCTATCACCGTCTTGCCCACCTGCTTGTATATCAGCTTGAGGTATTCTTCCTTGGCTGCATTCACACGCTCGTAATCGATTTGCGGCAGCGCATTCAACTCCTTGCGAAGGGCCTCAAACCGCTCCCGCTGACTCTTGTCGGCAAGTTCGGGCAACTTTGTCAAATCGACATACTGCGGATGGAGTGCGAAGATAGAGATGCACGAATAAGGATAAGAATCGGTCCATGTGTGCGTGATCGTCGTGTCGTTGATGGGAAGAATCTGCAAAAGGCGTTGCTTGGTCAGGCTCACCCAGTCGATCATCTTCTTCAGATCGCCGAAGTCGCCAATACCAAAACTGTCCTTCGAGCGCAATGAGAATACAGGAACGAGCGTACCTGCCACACGCACCGGAGGAAGCGTAAAATAGGCCTCATCCAACTCATAGACCACCGTATCTCCCTCCTCCATGACGGGCAACTCTATCGTACGGTTATTGCAGTTTTCCCACAATGGGGAATATTCTTTTGAGGCGTTCTCAATGAGAAACTTGAATTCCATCTTACTGCTGGCCAACGATGCAGCATCAATGCAGACTATCCATTCATTGACATTCTGCCGAACCATCTTCAAGGCCTTCCGCTCCTTCCAAGCACCTAAAACGGGGTCGGCGCCTACCAAACGGAGCTCATCGCCTACCCCAAGCTGCGGAGCCTGTACCTTCAGACAGACACACCTTTTGATTTTCTTCTGTCCAGCCTTAGCTATCGTGCTCCCCACTACACAATCGGTGATGGCAGAGGTGTATAGGTAGGCATTGTCGGGAATAACACGCCAATGGTCGAAAATCCGATAATTGAGCGCATCAACCGAATTGAACACTATACGGTGAGGGGCAACCACCCATTCGCGGCTCTCCTCGTAATCGCCGACGTGGACACTGTAGAAATAATCCAACTGACTGCCGGGCGTCACTTCCCTATTGATGTCCACCAGCCAATGAAGGCCGTCGGCCGTGTGCATTCTATACTGAGAGATATTAGCATCCCCAAACTGTCGGCCAGTGATGACATTCAAAACTAAATCCTGTCCGTAATAGGTCTGATATTCTATACAAAATTGTAAATTCATAGAGATGGTTCATTATTTTTGTTCAAAGATAGTAATAAATAAGTAATGTCAGCTAAGTTGCCTAATGATTTAAAGCAAATTTAATGCAATCGTTTGCGCAAACCAATATAGATTGGATAACTATTCGATTTGAATCCTGTTCATTATTCAGGGCAATCTGGTGACTGTCTGTAACTCAATATCGACAAAATGGTTGCCTGCGCATTATTCAATAGTAAGATACATTCTTCCGATCGACCTGTATATGAAGTCCACATGATAAAAAAATATTTACAATACTGACCGCTGGCACGCTGACCATAACCCAGTGACGCACAGCAACATAGACTTCGGTAACCTAATAGCTGACCTTTCGCTGTCCAAAAGCTTACCTTTTGGAGTGCAAAAGCTTACCTTTTAAATCTCAATTTGTATCACCTTGATTATCAATATGTTGCAAAGATCGTTTTAGTCCCTTTTTTGTCATGTGATTTCATGGTGATGACGAGGCGGTTTTCGGTATCTGATGCCCGATGGTTCGGAATCAGAAATCCCCCGGCAAACGATTCTTTTTTTTGTGGGTGCCGGGTACTCGCTGTTTCAAAAATGAAAAGGCAGCGACCTTTGTCAATGGGTCGCTGCCTTTTCTATTCCGGTTACACACTGCGCAACCGGCTCTCATGGATTGTGAAACCGATTGCCGGGTGTGGGATTATTCATTATTTGAAAACAACTTTCTTGCCGTTTACAATGTAGATGCCATGCTGTGGATTCTTCACACGTCGGCCCTGCAGGTCGTAGATTACCTTCTCTTTCGATTCGTTTTCAGTTTCGATTTCGTTAACGCCGAGTGCTTCATCGGTCATAAACTCTATGGTAACTACCTTTTCAATGATCTTGCCATTGCTGTTAATCTTGATTGTAACTGTCTGCTCGCCTTCAGGTTCAACCAAAGGATTGATAGACAAATAACCATTAACAATCTTGGCATCAAAGAGATCGGCATCGCTAATTTCTTTCACTGTCATGATGATAGAAGCTGGCAAGTTGTCTTTGTCTTCAACAAAATCATCCAACTTGATGTTTGTTCTCTTTGTATTGCTAACAGGAATGACACCAAGGTCTTTTGCAGTAGGAGCAAAGTTGTCGGGGAATACGGGCAATGACGGGAACCAGTAGTTGGCAATCATCGGGTATTCTTTGATGATGGTACCGGTTGTGTCATATTTTCTCAACGTATAGCTTTGGTTACCGAAGTCTTGATACAGGCTGACGTACAATTCGTCTGTAACAGGGTGTACGCGCATAGAGCAGCCGTAGAGTTTCCATGGGTCATCGATTGCGATAAATTTAGTACATTCCTTCTTGTCGATGTCGTACTTGAAGATGGTCTTGTTGCTGAACCAGCTGCTTTCGCCACCATTCCAATAAAGAACGTTCTGCTGTGTGCTTGCGCAGAAGCCGTCAGGAGTCCACGCATACCAAGAGTTTGCAGGACCGAACGTACCTTTCGGAAGGGTGATAACTTCTTTCTTGTGTGATTTCGGATCCAGCTTGACAATGCGTGTGTCGGCCTTACCGCTTCCATTTTTTGCTGCAAGGCTGAGCCACAAGTTTCCGTCTTTGGAAAGAACCACAGAGCCGAAGCCCCAGCCTTCCTCTGCCGGAATCACCTTCCTTACCTTGTCTGTAATTGCATCGATGACAATCAAGCCTTTGGTTTGATGTACGGCATATACTTTGTTGTCAACGCGAACCATGTTGCCAATCTGTCCGGAATAAAGGTCGGTGGCACTGCCTTCGGCACCGCTGATTTGTCCTTTGATTTCGTTGGTGGTTAAATCCAAGATATAAATACCGTTGCTTGTGCCGATGTATGCCTTGGTTTCATCAACGCCAAGGAACGAACGCCCGTCGGCAATGCTCTTGCCTTCGCTGTTGGTTGCAAACGTAGTCAGTTGCTTCTCAATCTTCAGGGTCTTGGCATCGGCAATAGTCAAACGACCACCCACAATTGATGCACCTGGATCTTTCTCCTGCTTCGAGATGATGTAGAATTTATCTCCGTAGATGGTACCATACTGTGCTGTTGCTCCCAACTCCTTGCCCGGATTTTCTTTCTGAATGACACGGTAAGTCCATTCTCCATCGTTGCTAATGAAGTTAAGCGTTGAATTCTGATGACCGAACCAGTCCTCGTTTACGATGAAAACACCATTGGTGTAATCCACCGGAGCTTCCGCAACTGTCTGGCAGGCACCGCTATGAGTTGGTTTTGTATAATCGATGACATTGCCTAACAGGTCTTTCTTTGGGAATAAGACACCTTCGTATGTAGTGTTGGCAGGTAAGTTGTTGAATGCTTTTCCCGTGCTGATTACAACATACTCTTTCAAGTCGTCATTGTATGTCAATGGTTTAAGATCTTCACCGACAATGTCGGTTGATGACAAATACTTGTTAGTTGCAATAGTGTCTTTTGCATTATTATGTTCTGATATACCACCTTCAATGATATTGTGTCCAAGGAGTTTGAATCCTTTCATATTATCACGCTTCAGAATGGTGTTTCCGCTCTTTGCCTTAATTTTATTGTCTTGGAATACACTGTTCACAATTTCGAAAGAGCCGGGGTTTGAAATTCCAATGACTGCGTTGTAAGCGTCATTTCCAACAAAAGAGCAAGAACTAATAAGTCCTTTTGCGTTTTCTGCTTTTCCTGTGGCATTACCAAAAAACTCTATAATAGGTAATCGTTTTGTTGCAACTGAAGTGTTGTTTGAGAAACGACAACCTATCAAATTCAATATCAATTTATTCTTCAAATTACCATTAGCTCCGATAACAGCATCTGCCTTAGCCTTGCAATTATCAAAAGTACAGTTTTCGATTGTTGCCTGAACAGCAATAACCTTAATTGGCGTGGTACAGTTCTTAAAATTGATATTCTTAATCTTAACTACAGATGGTGCACTTGTAGATGTATAAAAACCAAGTGGCATTGTATAATTAACGAATGTAACTCCATTGCCGTTGATAGTAATATTTTTATTAGCACCGAAAGTGGAAGAAGTCGGAGTTATTTCTTTACCGGCAAGTGCGGGGTCAAATTCGATTACATCGCCATCTGCCGCATTTACGACTGCATTCTTAAACTCAGCGTAAGTTTTTACTATTGTGGTTTTGCCCGGAGCTTTATTTGTCTGCGACCGAGCTTGGGTTGTTTGGGGAGCAACTTCGGATGCGTTAGCGATAGGAGTTACATATTCCAATTCTCCCGACATGTCGTTGCTATACCAATTAACCATATCAGACATATACACCCATCCATCTACAGAACCGTTAGATAAATGTCTTGAAGAAGCCCCTACACTTGAATAAGCGTAAGGGGTAGAGAGGTCGTCGGTAGTCCAATAACTCCAATAGCCATTATACCAACCTGCTCTCCAATGGTCTAAACTGTCGTTAGAGGTCCAATGGTCAAAATCGTAGGTTGAAGTGTTGTACAATCCATCTGTAAGGCTGTATGACACTCCATTTTTTAAAAGTGAGATGTTGCCGTTTCCGTTGAGGTCGAAGCCCATACCGCCTATTGCGGTACCATACTGTGTGCCTCCGTAAACGAGCATGTAGAAACGAGGATCGGCTTTTGCAATAGCCTTCAACATCGCTTCGCCTGTTCCTTCTGCCTCGGTGGTCCAAAGATACTTCCAAACGAGATTTTTGTTGCTACCTTTACCATCATCCCATTTTACAACGAGATACGAGATGTTCATACCACTTCCTACCTCGTAAAACTCTCTTCCTGTGTCAATGCCCGGAAGAATGTCATTGTTTGGCGTTGCCCTTAAACTCGTTTTTGCTTTTTTTACAGAGCGGGACACGCCTTGTACTCTGATACTTTGTGCTTGCATTGCCGTTATCGACAGCAACGCAACCAAGAAGATGTAAAATCTTTTAATCATAACTATAAGTTTTAAAATTATTGGTTGATATATCTATTCTTATTTGATAACTATCTTTTTGCCATTTTGTATGTAAATGCCTCTCTTCGGGTGTTCTACCTTGCGTCCTGTCAAATCGTAGAAAGCACCATCGTATTTCCTTTCAGCCTGTGGCGCAGTGATGCTTGTCGGAATGATGATAGGGTTGTCATCGTAGCCCGGTATCAAGTGTAGGTCTTCAAAACCGGCAACCTCTGTTGAGGTCTCGCCCAACCAGCCACAGTATTGGAAAATGCCTGTGTAAACCTTTATGAAGTTAACTTCCGTCAGGTCCACATGCTTTCCGTTCTTATCTACTGCCCAGTCGAGGTCGAATGTGGCAGCGTCTTCTTCGTTGGTGGAGCCATCCACGTAGCCGTAGCTGTCTTTTGAGTAACGATACAGCACCCAATATCTGCCAGCGTGCGATTGGTCGATGGCGTTGTTGGGCAACTTGCTGCCGGAGAAGGTCATTGTCTCTCCCTTTTCCCAATAAGGCCAATAGGTCTGGGCATGGAAAGAGTTCTTCATGTGATAGCCCGTAGAGTCGCGTTGCACCCCATTCTCAGTCCATGTGGCTTCCCACTTGATGTAGTTGTCGTATGTGGACCATTCTTGATTGTGTTCTCCTGACTCTGCCGTCGGCTTGTGATAGGTAATGGTGAAGTCGAAAATCTGCCGCCCTCTGTAGTATTCCGATCCAGCCAATTCATACCATTGTGCTGTTTCCACATTGTCGCCCACGCCTACATAGACGATTCCCGGCTCAATGCTTCCGCCTATTGTCTCCTTTCCATAGACCGGATCGGCATTGGCATAGAAGCCGTTGCCCAAGATGCGGAGGTCGGAACCTTTCTTGTTTTGTACGGGATGGTCGAACTTTACGGTTACATACCCTCCGTAAGTGCCAAGATGAACCATTTCCTTGTTGTTGAGGTTTTTAGTTGCCCTTTGACAAACTTCCTCGTGCGTGGTTGTCTCATCGGCATTAGGAAGCGTGTTGACAAACTGTCCCGGTGCGGGATGATACTCCAACACTTCTATCTCCTGTGTTTGAGCTGTTGCCGTTAATGTTGCCAAGCTGAATAAAATGCTTGTGTAAACCTTTCTTTTCATTATCTTGCTTTTATTTGTTATATAAATTAGGTAGTTATACTTTTCTTTCCATATCATCTATCAGGCCTTTACAAGATTCATCATCTTTGTGGTAGCTTTACAAGATTCATCATCGGAGAGCCTTTTATCTCCGATGACAAACCCTCAAGTTATTTCACAAATACTTTCTTCACTGTACCATCGCTCATGCGAATAATCTGAATCCTTCCATTTCTTTTGTTTGTTTCTTGACCGGATAAATTATAGCGTTTAATTTCCTTGACATCATTGTTCTGAACATTCTCAATGCCATTGGTAGTACAGTTGAGCTTGATGGTTGCGTAAGCTATCTTTCCGTTGCTGTTGATTTTTATCTTCACAAATTCTTCAGATGTAAACTTTTTCTTTGGAGTTACGATGAGCTCCCCATTCTTTATCTCAGCGTTGAATTTGCTATTGTCGCTCACTTTCTCAACAGTCTTTACCATTGCTGCATCCATATTGTCAGCATCATGTGCCAGTGTTGAAAGGGAAATCTTTATGGAAGCCTCATCGGTATCTATATTCTTTATTCCCAAGTCATTGGGGATTGGTGCCTCTACATCGGGGAATACCGGAAGAGATGGGAACCAATAGTTCTTTATCATGGGATACTCCTTAAGCATCTTGCCGTCTTTGTCGGTTCTCACAGTCTTGTAGGTGTTGTCGGCAAAGTCTCCTTTGAATAGCGACATGTACAAATCTCCGGTTATGGGGTGTGGACGCATGGAGCAACCGTAAAGCTTCCACTTCTCAGGTTGCTTGTCAAGGTCGATAATATTGGTTACCGTGCGAGTATCAACATCAAACTTGAAAATCTTACTATTGCTGAACCATGAGTTCTCACCCCCATTCCAATAAAGTGCATTCTCTACATTGGAGGCACAGAAACCGTCAGGTGTCCATGCGTACCATGATGATGCAGGGGGATAGTTTCCGGTGTCGGGGTTAATGTAAACGACTTCTGTCCTAAAGCTAATGGGATCGATTCGCACAATGAATGGCAACATATTGCCATAGCCGTCTTTGTTCAAAGTAACAGAAACCCATAAGCTGCCATCTTTTGCCATTACCAAAGAACTGCCAACACAAGGCTCGGCGTCATCTTTCAGTTTGGCTTTCTCTGCGAGATATTCGTTGAATGTGTCTATTAGCGACTTCATGTCAATTACCTTAATCACCTTATCCGTAGAGGGGTCTATCACAAGAACGCCGTATTCCTGATGAACAGAGAATACATAGTCGTTAATCCGAACCATGCAACCTGACTGTCCCCAGTAGAGTGCCTTGTTGCCAGGATTGGCATTGCCACCTGTTCCTGAAGCTGCGAATGGATTTTCAGTGCCCTTTATTTGACCTGTTACTTCCAAAGTATTGCTGTTGAATATCCAGATGCCATTGCTCGTGCTGATATAGACTTTGTTCTCATCAACTCCTAAACATCCACGTCCATCGCAAGTGTTCCCCGAAGGGTCAATCTTGTCCAATTGCTTTATAACTTTCATGGTTTTGGCATCAGCAACCGTGATGCGTCCACCCTTAATTTTGGATCCCGGGTCTCGTTCCTGCTTGGCAATGAGATAGAACCGGTCGCCATAGATGATGCCGTGCTGATTGGTACAGCCTAACTCCATGCCCGGATTTTCTTTTTGGATAACACGGTAAACCCATTCTCCTTTTTCCGTGAGATAGTTGACCGTGGAATTTTGATGACCGTACCAGTCTTCATTGACAAAGAAGACTCCGGTGGTGTAGTCTATATCATCTGTCTGTGCCAATGCTCCTGTTGTAAATGCCGGGAACATCGTCAGTAGCAGAAATAACCTGATGAGTAGCTTCTTTTTCATAAGTTTAATTTTTTATGATGGAATTGTTTCGCTAAATATTAATTTCCGGGGATTGGGTCGTCAGGTACTCCATTGGGTTCCTTGATGTGAAGATCCTCCCCTCGGCAAATCTCTGTGCTTGTTTCACCAATCCAACCGCAATACTGATTTACTGCCGTATAGACCTTTACGAAGTCAATACCAGGCAGGTGGACAGGCTTCCCATTCTTATCCACAGCCCATGAGATGTCAAAGCTGCTTAAATCCTTAAATTCAGCCGGGTGATTATCCACGTATCCCCATTCGTAGGAATAGAGTACGTAGTATCTGCCTTGCCCACTCTTGTCCACTGCATTGTTTGGCAGTCGCGTGCCGGTAAATGTCAGTTGATCGTTGGCAACCCACTGTGGAAAATATGGTTGGGTGTGGAAACTATTTTTGGCAATATAGCCACTCTTCCCCTCTGAATCCGTCCACGGCACGTATGTCAAATCGGTCAGGAAGCCAGAGTCGTCTTTCACCGGTTTCTTGTTTGGATCTGGTCGTGTGTAAGTGATGGAATAGTTATGAATGGTTGTGGGTTTATAATACTCGCTACCCGCCAGTTCGTACCATTCATCGTCAGGTTTCCCATTCATGTTGGTGTCGTAGGAGACCATTACGATGCCGGGCTCGCATGACCCGCCCTTCTTTTCCGGTTCAATAAGCTCGTAAAAGGCATTGCCTTGGATATAAAAGTCTAACGCATCAGGAACATTCACTACAGTATGGTCAAACCCAAATATGATGTATCCTCCAAAGCCTCCTAAGGATACCAATACATCGTTCTTTCCTGTAATGCTTTCTTCCGCTCTGATGCGCATAGCCTCTGCATTGTCCCCATTTAAATACTCGGGAATATAATTGACAAATTGTCCCGGGGCCGGCATATACTCATAAACATGGCTAATATAGCGGCTGTATTCTACTTCCTCGTGCATCACGTTTACTTCAAAATCGTGGTGATAGGGGGTGTTTGGATCAATGACTTCAAAAGTTATCTTGTATTTTCCCTCGTCTTTTGCAAGGAAAATATAGTCACGTTGAGTACTTAAGAGCGAGTCTCTGCCATCGGGCAGGTGTAGCGTCCACTTGTATTCTTCGCCGGTAAACTCAGAATGGAGTCCCAATTTCTGCATTCTATAGATGTAATACGTGTCATCTATTCCGAGATTCACCATAGCAGGGTCTTCCGTACAGCCTGTCATGAAGAACGAAAAGGTTGCGCAGAGAATAGTTGTGAGATATAGTTTTATTTTATTCATTTTCGAGTCTTTAAAAAACAAATGTGTGCAGGTATATCCCCGGTGCGGACACTCCATTTTCGTTTGCCATTCCGGTCGAAACAGTAGAGCGTACCGGACGACACGTAATTCTTAGCATCGGTGACGAAAATATCGCCTGTCTCCGGGTGAATGGCTATGCCATAGGGGATTGTGATGTCTTTTTCGCTTCCATCGGTGATGAAGTTCTTGCTCACCACTTTCTTGGTCTTTATGTTGATGATTCCATAATTTATTGTGTTCTTCTGGGTGTAGTTGTTCCATTCAGTTGCATAATAATAAAGGGAATCTCCATAGAAAGCCATGTTTGAGCATGCTACCGGTATGGTATCGGTAACAATCATCTGATTGTAGCCCGGTCTCTTGCTCAGGACAAAGAGACGTGAAGGCACATTCTCGTAGTTACCACGAGAGGTTACCCACAGTTTCTTGTACTTGTCTTTCTTCAGTCGGTGGAGGTTGATGCCCACAGGTATCTGTTGAACTTGTTTGAAGTCCTCCATTTGTATGACCGACACTGTATTGTCGTAAACAGGTGGGCGGTATCCTCCGGAGTTGGCAACATACATATAGTCATCGATTATTTCCATTTCTTCAGGTTGATATCCCACAGTCACTTTTGCTTTCACTGCCAAAGAAGTCGTATCAACCTTATATACTGCGCCTTTGGGTGCTGTAGGGTCGATGAGTACCGGTCCGACGTATGCGCTGACATACGCCGCACCCTTGTAAAACCTGATATAGCGGCAGTTGGGGATGTTTACTTGCCCTATCCTGACACCTGTACGAGCGTCCAATACCTCAACCTTGTGTGAGCAATTGACCACAACATAGAGCTTTGAGCCGTATATTTGTATATCGTTTCCCACATCTCCTAATTCCTTGATGACATTCGGATTTCGTTCCGCGTAGAAATTACGTGCGTAGAGTCCTGTCTGATAATCGAAGTAATCCAAGGTGCATTTGTTGCTTCCCATGTTTCCTTCGTTCACAAGGTAGAAACCGCGCACTTTGCTGTTCGGAAGAGGTGGATCATTGATGATGTCGTATTCGGTGGGCACTACCAATTCGTCCTCTCTGCAAGAGTAGAATACGAACATCGCTAATATCGTGATAAACCAAAATTTCTTCATAGTCTTTTATGTTAGATTTCCACCATTACAGTGAACCGATAGTTGCGCTTGGGCATTGGATAGTTGATAATGACATCATAATCTTGTGAGAATAGATTATTGACTTCCAACAATCCCCGCATGTTCACGTTCCTTATTCTGAAAGTCTTTGAAAGAGATACATCGCTTGTGTACCACGGTTGTGTATAATTGTAGCGAATGTTTTCTTGCTGGTTGTAGCGTTCGCCCACATAAATGAAACTATAGTTCAAGTTCCAACCTTTGTACTCTGCATTGAAGATGGCACTACCCGAATGGTGTGGAATATAAGGAATCTGGTCCCGGTAATAGTTGTCAGCGGGATTGGTGACATCGATTGCATGTTGGTAGGTGTATTGGGCGCGCAGCGTGAGATAAAGGTCTTTGATGGGATTGATAGTTGCTTGGGCAGAAGCGTCAATACCTTTGATTTCCACCTCGCCAAGGTTCAGCATTGTCCAACGGAACTGTTGCCCTTTGGGATAAGCCACGATTTTGTCTTTCACCTTATTATAATACGTATCAACGCTGAAACGAAGATTGGTGAAGAATCGTTCCGGCGACTGGTGCTCGTAGAGCATTCCTACATTGTATTGGGTTACGTGTTCGGGGTTCAGTTTAGAGTTCCCCATGTCAGCATAATAAAGGTCGTTGAATGTGGGCATACGGAAACTTTTCTTGTAGAACAGACGGAAAGAGAAATCCTTCGACTTGAATGGGTGGATGGCCATAATCACGGCAGGTGTGAACACAAATTTATCGCTTGGAGCTTCCTGACCGTCGAGTGCATCGTGGATATAAGTCGCTAAACCGCTTGCCTGTAATTTTATCCAATCTAAATGATAGGCTGCTGCCAATGACAGCATGTGGGTTTGTCTGGTAGGCTTCGCAAAACCATAAACGTTAGCATCGAGCGAGTTCCATTGGAAGTCATAGCTGGCAGAGGCTTTCAGCTCCGGAAGGAAAGAATACATATTGGCTGACGAAAAGTAAACTTCCCGCTGTTTGTAGAGGTTGTCTATCTTTATCTGTTTGTCATCGTTGTTTACGTAGTGGGTACGATAGAATGAGTATTTCCCTTGGTTCAGTGTTGTAAATTTATTGATGGTATGGTTGAAGCTGAATTGTGCGAATGAGTTGGTGTCCCAAATGCGCTCGCCTCTGCGCCAAACATTGTTTACAATTGCACCGGGAACTCCACGTTCGGAGTTGTAGTTATATAGTTTCGCATGCCAGTCGCCATGGTTGGTACGTCCGTTCAGGTTGAGTTCCAGACGAGTAGCGTTGATGTCTCCGTTTTGTCGTATTGCGGTGGTGTCGTAGGCCAATTCGCCAGCAGGATTTACGCGGCGATAGCGAAACTTGTATTTGCCGCTTGCGTTTATCCACTCCGTACTGAGCTGAGCATTCAGCCTCTCGCTGAGCTTAAGCTCTACGAGTGCCGAAGGATTGATGAGGTCAGACGAGCCTATGCGTATGGTTCCCCGTGCATGATAGCTCTCTTTGTGGGCAAACACCGGAACTCTTGTTCGTATATACACAGAACCAGCCGAACCGAAATCTTTAGCTGCTTGTAGTATGTCGCTTTTCTGACCGTTATAGAGCGAGATGGACTCAATATTGTCGAGTGAGAATTGCCCCAAGTCTATCTGTCCGTTCTGCGCATTTCCCAGTTGAATGCCGTCGTAGGATATTCCCATGTGGTTGGTGCCCATGCTTCGGATGTTGATGGTTTTGATACCACCGACACCGCCATAGTCTTTCAACTGTACACCAGAGAAATAGCGTAAGGCGTCAGCAACATTTAGAGAGTTCATGTTGCGCAACTCCTTTCCGTTAAGCTGCTGCGATGGAACGACTGTTTTTTGCACATAATTGGCGATAATGGTAACCTCCTCCAAGTGATGAAGGCTGTCGAGTTTGCTCTTTGTCTTGTTCTCGTTTTGAGCAAATCCCCCTAATGCGATACTAAAAAAAATAATCAGTAAAAGATTCTTTCTATACATATATGTTTTTATTGAATGCGATCAAAAATATAATTCCGAAAATTATGAGCTCGGCTTTCAGTTGTAGCGGCATCAAAGCGTACTACAAGCATTCAAATAAAGAAACAGAAATTGTTGGTGAAAATACTATTTACTGTTGCTCTAACCGAAACCCGCGGTAGCTTTCTTGATTGGTGAACAGGTATTCTGACTTATCCCTATCTCTCTCTGCTCCTTCTCAGTTGTTGGTGCAACCAATGGCTTTATGCAGCGATAATAATTAGGACTTACAGCAGCAGGCACTGTTCCAGATTCACACTGGATTCCCTTTAACCGCATAGCTCGTGACATCTTTTGTTATTTCATAATGCTTATGCGGTTCATTCACAGGTGCAAAGGTAATAAATATCAAGTGAATGCGGAAAAATAACGAGGACATTTTGGAATCTGAGCTCATTTTCCTATTTCTTGTAAAACGATGAGGGAGGTAGTGGATGCTTGTTCCAGGTGGGTGGATTGTAGTTCCGCTCCGAGCTGCTGTTGGGGAAAAAGCGAATAGAAAAACAAGATTTTGGAATGCGATTTCTAATTTGTTGTAAACCAGTATGTTAGAAGCTGCTTTTCAAAAGCTTAGCTTTTGGTCTCCATTTGGTCATCAAACGAGTGGCAAAAGGTAAGCTTTCGCACGGTCATTGCTAACCTATCGCACATCAGTTGGAGCTCTTCCGATTCATGGTTGGCAAAATCGTGACGCTGGGTGTCGGTAAGATGCGTTCTGAATGGCTACACATATAATAATGTTATGCCAGCGATTGACTGTTAATAAATGTGATTCGTGTTAAATAATAATAAATGAACGGAATTAATCCCTGCCGATAGTGATTCTGGTATATAAAATGAGTAATTTTGCAGACCGATTATTTTTGAGGGTGTACTTAGAGCCCTCTGCACGATGTGTGTTAATAGTAGTGGCTTTTGGCCGAGCCGCACGGTTAGAGAATCA
>ERZ791907.984-NODE-984-length-22557-cov-4.642743_pt1 | contig 22557 bp, 30 predicted proteins | sample MGYA00510145_ERZ791907 | MGnify/ENA primary metagenome ERZ791907 (study PRJEB30046, sample SAMN00792089) | human gut metagenome | study: EMG produced TPA metagenomics assembly of the A metagenome-wide association study of gut microbiota in type 2... | reverse complement strand
ATCTTAGTTCTCTGATGACAGAACAATTTAATATATTGGCTGCAAAATAGTTTATTTATTGCTGACATAATAAGCAATATGTGGTTGTGGAGGATTTGAGGTATGGGAAGTTTGAGTAAAGGAATTTGTACTATGATCAGCCAATATATTTACTTAATGCATCCAGATAAGTGGTTCCCAATCGGCTTAACATTCCTTTTCTGTGCGTAATATAGCCGATCCGCATATCACTTTCATCCGCTAATGGCACGGCGATAATATCTTTGCCATTTAATTTCTTATCGATCACACCACTGCATACCGTGTAACCGTTTAATCCGATCAAAAGATTAAACAGCGTTGCCCGGTCACGCACACGAATATTTTTCTTGCGCTCCGATACGGAAAAAATTTCCTCCGAAAAATAAAATGAATTGTGCTCGCCCTGCTCAAAAGACAGATACGGATAACTTTCCAACTCTTCATTCGTAATGATCTGATGATCTGCTAAAGGATGCCTGCGACTGATGAATACGTGCGGCTTTGCCACAAAAAGTTCATGAAATTCCAACTCATTGGACTTTAATATTTTCGTGATGACTTTCTCATTAAAATCATTCAAAAAGAGAATGCCGATCTCACTTCTCATTTTTGCTACATCTTCAATGATCTCATAAGTCTGCGTTTCGCGAAGGCTGAAGTCATACTCTTCCTGACCGTATTTTTTGATCAGGTCGACAAATGCATTTACTGCAAACGAATAATGCTGGGTCGAAACACAAAACTGCTTTTTGCCGCTGCCTTCTCCCTTGTATTTATCCTCTAGAATTTCAGCCTGCTCAAGCACCTGTCTGGCGTAACCCAAAAAGATATCCCCCTCTTTGGAAAGGCTTATTCCCTTATTGGTCCGGTTAAAGATCACAATCTGCATCTCCCGTTCCAATTCATGGATCGCATTCGTAAGACTCGGCTGTGAAATGTATAATTTACCTGCCGCTTCCGTGATCGTCCCGGTTTCGGCAACGGTCACTACATATTTTAGTTGTTGTAAGGTCATGCTATTCCCCCTCTTCCAGCAATATTTTTTGAAATGTCTGCGCAGCTACACTTCTCGGTCCTCTGGCATCATAGATCATCGAAACGCTGCGCTTTGGGATTTTATCTTTTAGCGGAATACAAAGGATCTCCCTATGCGCGATCGCCTCTTTCGCCATTGCCTTTGGAAGAAAAGCAAGTCCAAGCTCATGCTTTACCAACGGAAGAATCTGATCCGCTGTAGCAGTTTCGATCGACGGCTCCAAAGAAAGACCGTGTTCCAAAAATAATTTCTGATAAAATTGTCTGGTTATCGTGTTTTTTTCCATACAGATCAACGGAAACTGCAATAAATCCTGCAGCGATAGCTTTTGCTCTGCAAGCGCCTGAAAGGTATTTCCGGCGATCAGGATCTCCTGAAATTCACAGAGACAGGTTGTTTTTAGTGTCTTATCCGTTACTGTCGGTGTTGTGATCACTGCAAAATCAGCTTCTCCGCTTTGTACTGCATGAATTGCCTGCGGTGTAGAATGATTATAGAGTTTTAATTGCACCTTAGGATACGCCATATGAAATTTTTTTAACTTTTCCAGCAGAAAAATATTTAAGGCGATCTCACTCGCACTGATAGAAACGCAGCCCTTTTCCAACTCGGCACTCTCAGTCAATTCCTCTTCTGCCGCTAATATCTGCATCATAGCTGCAGAAACATGCCGAAAAAGCTTTTCTCCCTCTTCGGTCAACCGTACTCCACGATTTGTCCGTATGAATAAGGTGCAGTGTATTTCCCGCTCCAGGCAATTCATCGCTCGTGTAATATTGGGCTGACTATTATGTAAAGCATGTGCCGCTTTCGTAAAATTTCGATATTTCGCTACATAGTAAAATATTCTGTAGTATTCAAAATTTACATCCATAATGACCGTTCATTCCTTTCCTGTCCCCTTTATGGTATAGGCATCAGTATATCAATGTGTTATTGCAGCTATATCAATAATACTTTTTACTTATTGAAATGATTCAATTATAATCGTTTCAAAGAAAAAAAACAACATATAATGGAGATGATCTTATGGCATTAGTATTACCGAGAGAAGAGGAAGTCGAAAAGATTTTTTCAAGGATTCTTTCTTCAGATGACTGCTGTGAAAGACTTCTTGATACTTTTTACGACCATTTAGATGATGAAAACAGATATGTCGACCCGGATTCTCATCATTTTGCAGAGGTGCTTTTGAATGCATACAAAAATGGTGATGTTAGTGCGCTTTTGTTGGAGTTATGCCACCGCTCCATGTTTGATCTGCTCAAAGAAGCATATCTGATCCCGAAACGCTTTCATGGCAAAGCCGGTGAAAACCCGATTTTACTAACAGATGCAGATGGCAAACTGTTAGCGGACAAAAAGAATCTCGTATCAAAACATGAATATAAAAAATTCCAAGAAATTTACCATGCTCACGATGCAGCCACACGCTCAAAATTATATTTGGCTGACGGCTATGATCTCGTTCGATATTACACATCCGACATGAACATCAACGAAAAACACGAAAATAAAGAACGCGGTATTCTCCTACTGTATGCGTTACCGGATACGAAAAAGTTACATCTGTCCGAAGCGCAGGCATACGATGTCATTTGGACAACTTTTCATAAAATCCAGCAGGAAGCTTACTCTGCCATTGTTTTTTACGGTCAGGAAACCGGAAGCAAATCCGGCAAAACTTTTGATGAACTCGGCGTACTTCTCCCAATCAAGCAATTTGAATCCAAAATGCTTCGACATATTGGCGTGATCGACGGACTCGTGCTGTCCTGTCGCGAAGAAATGATCCGAACCGCCGGAGCAGACAGTTTGGACTTATAATACCGCGATGCACAAAAACTTGCCCGTGTGAGTACAGTCAACGGTTGCAGAAAGGGATGTAAGATGATTATGAAAACAGCGATTACAGGTGCAAACATCAAGAAAAATCATATGGATATTTTATGGCATGAATATGCTGACAAGACAGATCCAACACCGATCACAAAGGCTTCTCTTCCAGCCAAGGCTTCTGTTGTCGGACGCGTCGGGATTATGATGCTTTCCTGTGGAACCGGTGCATGGCGTGTTCGTAGTTCCATGAATGAACTTTCCGAGTTAATGAATATGACTTGTACGGTTGATATTGGATTAATGTCGATCAATTATACTTGTTTTGACGGGGAGCAAAGTTTTAGCCAATCGCTGTGTCTGACGAACACCAGTGTAAATACTTCACAGCTAAATCGCTTGGAAAAACTGGTGTCCGGCTTTGCCGACCAAGAGATTACGAAAAGCTGTGAAATGATCCACTCGACATTAGATGAAATTGAAAAAATACACGGATTATATTCTCCAGGTGCTTTAGCGCTTGCCGCTGCACTCGCCTGTGGATCCTTTACCTTTTTATTAGGCGGCGGAGTCATTGAAATGTTATGCGCTTTTATCGGTGCAGGTATCGGCAATTATATCCGATGCAAAATGACGAAACATCATTTGACGCTGTTTTTAGGAATCATCTCTTCTGTATCAGCAGCTTGTTTAAGCTATACCGTTCTGCTTAGATTACTGCAGTTGTTTTTTACAGTTAATGTTCAGCACGAAGCCGGATATATCTGTTCTATGTTATTTATTATCCCGGGATTCCCGTTTATCACAAGCGGTATCGACTTAGCAAAATTAGATATGCGTTCCGGAATGGAACGCCTGATGTATTCGCTGATCATTATCACTGTTGCGACCATGACAGCATGGATCTTAGCAATGGTTCTTGGATTAAAACCGATGCCATTTCTGCCACTTAAATTTGCACTGTGGCAATGGATCATATTACGTCTGCTCGCCAGCTTTGGCGGCGTATTCGGATTCTCTATTCTCTTTAACAGCCCAATTAGGCTGGCAGCCGCGGCAGGAGTTATCGGTGCTGTATCCAACACGTTTCGATTGGAACTGATCGATCTTGCATCCTTTCCACCTGCCGTTGCTGCCTTTGCCGGTGCTTTTGTTGCAGGCATCTTCGCCACTACGGTAAAAGGAGTTGCCGGATATCCAAGAATATCGATTACGGTCCCTTCTATCGTGATCATGGTACCGGGACTCTATTTATACAAAGGATTCTATAATCTCGGTACGATGAATTTATATTCTGCCGCTTCTTGGCTTGCCGCTGCACTTTTGATCATTCTTGCGTTACCGTTGGGGTTGATCTTCGCACGAATTATGACCGACAAAACATTTCGGTACTGCACCTGATCCATACGGTCATATTTTCCCATGGCAACACGATCCGTCTGACTGCGCAGAGAATTTCAAATAGTCAGAAATGCCTTGTAAGCATACCTTGCATTATAGAGAGATCTTGCGAACCGAAGTCTGTAAGACATATTTTTCTTTCACTGCTTGTAGTTCTTCCATGTGGGCTGTCTGCAAATGTGCCTGCTGTTTTGCTTCGGACTCCCATTCTTCTACCAAAAGCAAGGTGTTGGCATCCGTTGCATCATAATAATATTGATATGCTACAAAGCCATCTTCCTTTTGTATTTTCTGTAATATTCCTAAATCCGTTACCTCCTCCACAAAAGCCTCTCTTGTATTCGGTTTTGTTTGGTAGGTTACAAGTAATAAAATGTGCTGCATCGTGAACTACGCCTCCTCAGATAATCAATTTTTTATTATGGGCTCAAATCTTATACTAGCCAATTAAAACTTTCTTGCCTTCAAACGCAAATCCGTAATGTCGGATCCGATCTGATCCAATACCAAGTGCGATCAGATCTGCATCGTAATTCTTATCTTCTATCTGCCGCAAAGCCATTTGTACAGTGTCCTGTAAGGTCTTTTCTGTTTCGTGATCCTGCACCTTAAACTCGATCACTATCGCAGTATCGCTCTCATTTAATGGCACAAGCATTACATCATAACGACCATACCCACTCTCACGATTGGACTTTATTTCATAGCGTTCTCTAAGTTCCACTAAAAGTCCTAACACAAATCCATGATAAAAACGCTCCGGTTCGCTTTTTTTAGAAGGCTGCTTTCCCGTATCAAATGTACTGAATGTTGCCAATACCACATCATTCATATAAATATTCATTTCTTTCAGGCTCCCCTGCAGCAACGCTTTTACAAATCCGTTATAATTTGCATGCGATGCCTTAAACCATCCTCGAAACATCCCCGAAAACATGCTTTTTGTTTCCAAATTCGTAATACACAATCGATACCATGGCTCCAAAAGCGTTCCTCTATATTCCACATCATTTACATTCAAATAACCACTGGCGAGCATAAGACTCCAAATCGCGTTTTCATCCTGATCCAACTGATCAAACACAATTTGCTCATCAAAAGTCACCAAAATCTCTTTTCCGTTGAGGAGATCTTCCATCTTTTCTTTGATATCTGCAGATGCCGCTTGAATCAAATTGCTCACCAAGCCATTAGAGCTTGTAGATGCCCAATATGGATATAGCTTTTTTTCTTTCAAATAATTCGTAATAGACCATGGATTATAGATATCATGATATTGACCAAAAGTAAAGCCATCATACCATTGTTTGACAATCTCTTTCTTATCGCCCATACCATAGTTATCTAAAGCATCAAACACTTCTTTTTCCGTAAATCCAAAGCAATCTGCATACAGATCAGATGTAGTTGTGATAACACGAAGATTATTCAGGTCTGAAAAAATGCTTTCTTTGGAAACCCTTGTCACCCTGGTCATCAGTGCACGCTCCAAATAAGGATTCGTTTTGAAAGAGGCATTAAACAGACTGCGGATGAACGCAGTGAATTGCTCCCAATAGCCATGCACATAAGCTTCCTGCATAGGAGTATCATATTCATCTAATAAAATGATAGCTTTCTTACCATAATAGTGTTCCAGCCATGCAGAAAGATTTTTCAATGCATCCTGTGCTGTCACATCGTCCATTTCCGAAGTTACCGCCATAATCTGGCGGCGTTCCCCTTCGCTAAAACCATCCCATGTTATAAGCTGTGGAAAATTTCGATAAGCCTCTACAATACAGTTCTTAATCTTTTGAATTGCATCCTTGTAATTCGTCTGTTTTACATCGGCAAAACTCAAAAAAATAACCGGATATTTTCCCTGCAGACTACGGTACTTCTCTTCTTTCCAAATAGACAATCCCTCAAAAAGGTCTCCCCGATCTGCATATTTATTAGAGAAAAAACAATTTAGCATACTCATGTTCAAGGTTTTTCCAAAGCGTCGCGGGCGGGTGAGCAGCGTAATTTCATCGACATTATCCCACCATTCTTTGATAAAATTTGTTTTATCAACAAAAAAGCAGTTATTTTCCCTTAAAAAAGCAAAATCCTGCTTTCCTATACTGATGCTCTGTGCCATATGCTCACCCACTTTCCAAATAATATAGCTAGTATAACAAATACAATGAAATTTGTCATTCCTACACTCTTATTTTATGGCATAGGAAATTGCCCGTGATGTTTCGTTACCCCACCAAGAATTGCTTTGTAATTCTTGCAAAGCAAAGCGCCGGCTTTGCTTTTTTATGCCATCTCATTATAGTGTGCATAAATCCCATTTGCCGCCAAAAGTTCCTCGTGGGTACCCCGTTCCGCAATACCGGTATCTGCAACCACCAAAATCTCATCCGCATTTCGAATTGTCGATAGGCGATGTGCAATGGTAATGGTTGTCCTGTTTTTGGCCAGTTCTTCCAAACTATGTTGAATCCAGCGCTCACTTTCGTTATCTAAGGCACTGGTTGCCTCATCAAGAATTAAGATCGGCGGATTCTTGAGAAATACCCGTGCAATCGAGATACGCTGCTTCTGTCCTCCCGACAAACGGGTTCCACGCTCTCCCACATAACTATCGTATCCATCCGGCAAGGACATGATAAAATCATGAATATTCGCTTTCTTGGCTGCATCGATGATCTCTTCGATAGAGGCACCCGGCTTGCCATAGGAAATATTATCCTTTATCGCCCCACAAAACAGATACACATCCTGCTGCACAAGACCAATATTGTTGCGAAGGCTTTCTAACGACAGACTGCGAATATCCTTGCCGTCGATCCGAATGCTTCCTCCAGTCACATCGTAAAATCTTGGAAGCAATGAACAGATCGTTGTCTTTCCGCTTCCGGACGGTCCTACCAACGCTATAGATTTTCCAGCGTCAATCCGAAAGGAAACATCGGACAAGACAAGTGTATCATCATCGCTGTAATGAAAAGATACATCTTTATACTCAACTGTTCCTTTCACATTTTCTAACGGCTTAGCATCCTCTGCATCGACAATGTCCGGTTCTGTTTCTACAACTGCTAAAAATCGACGAAATCCCGACAAGCCTTTCTGCATCATTTCCGTCAGCTCTACCAGTATTTGGATCGGACTGATAAAGATTCCAATGTACAGCGCATACATTGCCAGATCCGCTGTCTCCATCTGTCCCTTGGCAATCAACCATCCGCCAAACACAAGCGTAACCAGATACATAAGTCCCTGAAAAAACAAATTACCACTCATAAAGCTTCCCATGCAACGATAATTGGCGTCTTTGGAATGCAAAAAGTTCTCGTTACTGTGTCGGAACTTGTCTCGCTCTATCTCCTCATTTGCAAAAGACTGCACGACCCGAATCCCTGCTAAGGTATCTTGAAGACTGGAATTGATATCTCCAATCTTTTGTCGGTTGTCCATAAAGGTTGCCTGCATTCTGCGATTTTGGCTATAGGAAAATAGAATCATAAAAAACACAAGTACCAACAGCGGAATAGCAAGCCAGCGATTGATCACAAACAAAAACACAAACGAACCGATAATTTTTATCAATGATATAAATAAATTTTCCGGTCCATGATGTGCCATCTCTGAAATATCAAACAGATCCGATACTAATTTGCTCATCATCTGTCCGGAATTGTTCTGATCGTAATACGAAAAAGATAATTTTTCATAATGGTCAAAAAGTTGTTGGCGCATATCCCGTTCCATATTGGCACCCATCATATGCCCCTGATAACTGACATAATATTTGCACAACGCCTGAACGATATACATGATAAGCATTGCGACACCGATTGGCAGCAAAACTTGCAAAATTGCTGATGACTTTCCGGCAAAGACTGTTTTCGTCATAGTCCGCAAGATCTGTGGATATGCCAGATCGATCAGACTGATCATCGCTGCGCAGATCAGATCCAGAACGAACACTGCTTTGTATGGTGAATAATACGGTATAAATTTTTTTAATGTATGCATAACAAATTCTTACCTCCTAACAATACCGTTAGTATAACAAATGTGTTAAAATTTGTCATTCCCTGTTATAAATGTCAATCTCATTTGATACCATACTGCATTGCCGTGAGTAGAATCTGTTGATATCCCCTCATTTACAAATCCAAACCCGGAATAGTAATGAATTAACTTTTCTTTACAAGTAAGTACAACGCCCTTTCTCCCCTGCTTTCTCGCAGTATCAATGGCACAGCGAAGCAATCGTCCCGCATACCCGTTTCTTCGATATTCCGGAAGTGTATTTACGCCAAAAATCATCTGCCACGCACCATTCTCGTTGTGTAAAGATGCATTTTCATACATTTCGTCCGTTAAATTCTGCTCGTCTGTAACAAAACCATCCACAAACGCAATCAGCTTTTGCTTATCATACAACAGGAAAAAATAATCTCCGTAATGTTGGATCCGTTCTGCAAATTCTGCCTTCGTCGCTGCTTCCGCCACCGGAAAACATGCTGCTTCTACGGCTGCAATATCTTCTAAATCCTGCAAAGAGGCTGTTCTTATTTCCATAGTAAGAGTCCCTTTCCCGAAACAATCGTCACAATAAGTCCTATCAGGAATCCGATAAAAGCCCCCAACGCCAATGTACCAACAAAAAGCAATGCAATCTCCAGCATATAATTTGTATAAAAATTAGATAGCACCTCGCAAATTGCATATACTACAAAACTTCCGATCAATCCCAGCAAATTTCTTTTTGTATCACAAAATTTCACGCTAATAACTAATGCAACTATAACTCCTGCTACCATAAATAAAATACTATCTGACGAACAAAGTTCCTCTAAAATCGGTAAATATCGCATAATGATCCTCGCTATTCTTTTACTAAAATATTTTCCAAGAGTATCTTCGCTTAAGCATACTGCCCTATGATCTCCTCACGGATTCTTTCGCAGTCTTCCGGTGTCACCGGATATCCCAGATATGCGATTCCTCGGTAAATGTTATCTGTGACATGCCCATTATTTGCTAGGACGGTACAAAGCGTCTCCAGCAGTTCCTTTTTGGCTGCAAGTACACTCTCATCCGCACTATAAAACTGTGTCATGTCATAGTCGGATGTGTTTCCACAGGGCATTTTGCAAGTCGCACAATCCGGTGCGATAACATTCTTTAACTCGTGGATTTTCTGTACCAGTGACTCTTCCATTGTCGGATCATTTCGGTGTAAAAGAGCCTCCCGAACCACTACATCTGCCTGTTCGGTTTTTCCATTGTTCGACACTGCCCCCACCAATCCAATCAGAGCACTTATGATTCTGTCTCCTGTCATTTCTTTTCCTCCATATCAATTAACTGAACGATATTTCATATTTAATTTGCATGGACTTTACTGATTCATCTCAGCCACCATACTGGCAGGTTTGACCGTCATTTTCACCCAAGCAGGCATGAAACCGCTTCGTATCGCATTTTTTGCAGATCTGATATTAGACCATGCACAACAGTAAAATGGCACTTTTCCACGCTCTATAATCTCAACTGCTAAATTACTGGTTAGCGCAGATGCTATCCCCTTTCTGCGATATTCCGGTAATACATCAACTCCAATCTGCCACATATCGTCACAATCTGCCGAACAACCGGCAAGTCCGATCAATTTTCCATTATCATATGCACCAACACCAAGAACATCCAGCTCTTTTCTCGCATCACACAAAGCATTACTCCATATAGGTAAATATAAACTGTCAAAGTCTTTCTGCGTAAGCACTTTAAGTTCATATTGGCATGATAATCTTTTGAGGGAATTGACATCCGGCAAAAAATATTCTGCCATGAAGCAGACTCTTTGTCCCTGTTCTCTCATTCTTTCATCCAACCAATGCATATTGGGTGTTTCAAAGCAATGATAAAATTCAAACTTACTCAAATATTCTTTTACCATTTCTTTGTATTCATCTTTTACAGATGCCACAATATTACTTCCGTAGGAAACCAAATTGCATGCTATTGGTTCGCTATAATATTTTCTTGCCAAAGCCCCTAACCCTGACTTTACAAATATATTTTCCTCTTTGGTAAAGTCAGAAATATCAGCATTAAGATCTAATGCCGATTGCCGCATAGCAATGGACATAATTTCTTGATTTGTCATCAGTTCTCCTTCTCCTTTTTCATTATTTCCTCCTCCAGCGCTCTCAGCAGATGTCAGCCAGCGCATCTAGCAGCATTTTAGTCCTGCTTGCCTGCAGGCAGAATATAAAGCAAACAATCCTGTCTCTTCAAAATCCAAGTGCGCTTCGTATTCCTGCTCAGTTGTCTCAAATTCAAGATTTCCCCTGTCACGACATTTTATCTTCAATCGGTAATACCCCTTTTTGTCATGCACACGGTCAATCACCATGATCTTACAAACCTCACAGATCTGGTCATATGCTACCGTATCATTCTTATCGTTTATCACAAATTTCATGCAATCACTCCCAAAATGAACGGTTATCTGCATCACACCTCCGGTTCGTCTCTCCCGCATAAAATAATACAGGCAGACTAGCAAAAGGGAACTTGCGACGGCTATCTCAGGCAGATAGCTTTCCATTTTATTGCCGGAAAATACTCCGACTTGTGCAAGCAAGCCATACACGATAAACTGCAATCCAAAACATCCCAAAAAGAGGAGAACTGCATGCAATCCTCCTCTTTTTGTTGGAAAAACACTATCATTTACTGTTATTTGAATTTCCTGATTCATTCGTCTTGTCCCCTTTGCATTCTTGCTATTAAAGATTAAAAACGAATATCAACCATGTTGGGATCATTCTCCCGGACTACTTGATATCACCTTGCCGGTATTCCAAAGCATAACCGTTCTTTTCGCTGCTTCCAGCCGCTCTTCTTCAGAGTGAAAATCTATCGTAACAGAGTGACAGCCACATTCAAGGCACATCACATAATAGCCGCAGCCACATTCCTCTTCCAAAAGTGCTCCACCGTCGCATAACGGACAGTCATTAATCTCTAACATATCTTCAATGTTCATAATAAACCTCATTTCTTGTTATAATTTAGGGATGCTCCCTCCACCGATTTTACCATAGTTTTGTACTATCGTACAGATTCTACTATATTTTAGTTATTATTTTTCCAACAACCAGGCAAACGCCTTAGCTGTCCTAATTTCCGATTCACGGAAATGATTCCCCGGATTCCACTCCAGAATACATGGGATGTCACATTCCTGCAACCACGCATATAGCTTTCTGATGCAATCTCCGACCGTAGACATCATTAAATTTCTAGTCTTTTCCTCTTTGTTGCCAAGGCTCAAATAGATCAAACGGCTTTGTATCCTATTTTCTTGCATATATTCCAAAAAGTCTGGAAACCATACTGACGGTGAGGCTGCTGCAATTCCCACAAAACGGTCCGTCTGGCAAGATGCCCACAGAGCAAATAATCCGGCAAGCGAATACCCGCCCAAATAGTATGTCTTGCTCTTATCAGAACAATACTCCAATATTTTTTCTAAAAGCTCTGATGCACCATCGCCAAATCCTTCTTCTCCAAATGCCGGTGGTGCTTTCCAAGGAGATAACTCATCGTTCCAGTTATTCACCCTCCAGGCAATCATATAAAATTCTTCTGAAGTTCTGTCTTGAATTGCATGAAACTCCTGCTCAATTCCAGATATTTCATGCTCTCCAACAAGCTGTATCAAGACCTTCTCAGCCTCCGGATTCCCATAACTCCAAATCGCCTTCCCATCTATCTCTTTTTCCTGCATTGCAAATCCATCTCCCTATAGGCAAAATCAAATCTTACCGACCAAAACCCTCATTTAATAAGTTCAACAATTTGATGGCATCATAGCGCTCCCCACAACCAGTGCATTTCCAATCACTGTTATTCTTCTTGGCTTTTTTATGAAGAAAGTCCAATTTGCCATTACATAACGGGCAAGGCTGTGGTGTCTCGTTCCATAGACTTTTCAAAAATGCGACAGCTTCCGCCCTGCTATTCATCTTGTATTTTTCCAATACATCTTTCTCCATAATTTTTGTTCCTCCCTATAAATTAAATGGTGGCAAAGCAAGAATCAACCTCTCTGACAATATCTCCATCGATCCATCCTTTTTTCACCATATCCCACAAGATACCGCTTGCCTTTTCATGTGTCATGCCCTGTTTGTACGGACGACTTTCCGTCAAGGCTTGATAAATATCCACACAAGCCATGATGCGCTCCTGCGTGTTCAACTCAGCCGCCGACCTTCCAAAAGGATATCCCGTGCCATCCATCCGTTCATGATGGAAAGCCGCCCAATCACGAATCTCTTCAAAGTCATCAATATCGGACAGGATGTAGTAAGTATACGCCGCATGATGCTTCATAGCCTTAAATTCTTCATCTGTCAATTTTCCCGGCTTTTCCAAAATTTCATTTCCAATGGCTACTTTTCCAATATCATGCAATGCCCCTGCAAGATACATTTTCTGCACAGTTTCCTCATCAAATCCCATGTGGCGTGACAGTTTTTCCGCATCTTCAGCGACACCTATAGAGTGCGTACTGGTAAATGGCGATTTGTAGTCTACAATCCGAGCAAAAAACACAGCAAGTGCTTTGATCTGCGAAAAATCAAGATCCTGTTTTATCCGAGGAACCATCTTCCACAACTGGTCCTCGAAAGTTTCCCTATCAAGTGATAAAAACTGCTCCTCTGAAAATGCACGCAAAAATGCATCACTGCATTCCCGATCAAACATTGTTCCTGTTGAGTTTTGAACAAACTGCTCTGCCACCTTCCATGTACCTTCCGCAAATTTTTTAGTGCGACAGGCGATATCCAGCAAATCGCACAAATGAATAATACGCGAGAAAAGAGGAATTTCATCCCATTTTTTTCCAAACGGACCACTGCCATCAGCATTTTCGTGATGGTATAAGATCACATCGGAAACATCTGTGTGAAACGGAAGTTCTGCGACATTCTTTTCACCCCAAATGCAATGTGCTCCCAACTTTGGTACCTCTTGCGTTACGGCAATTTGCGAAATATCATTATGAAGTTCTTCCTGGATATACTGCGTCAATGCGTTATCGTGCAATAATGCGCACACTGCCAAATCTTGTAGGCTTTCCTCTTGTATTCCCATCTGTTTTGCAATGCAAACACTCATATAAGCCACTCGTTTTGAGTGATTGTTCGTCACATGAACCAGTTCTGCTTCCACGCAGTCCAGTGCATAGGAACAAGCTGCCAATAATCCCAAAACATCTAAAGTCATAATCGTTTTTCCTCTCTATGTACATCTTTCTACAAATTTCTCATCATATCAGAGTTTGCAATTTGCATAAAATTCGTTCCCCCTTCACTTATCATATTACACCAAACGCGACTAACTCTGCAATCAAAACTTCTGAATTCATCCTATACCATTCACATGCTGTGTCCACGAAACAAGATCCGCCTCTTATTGATAAAATTATCACGCTCTTTGCTGATGCCTTCTAGCTGCACTGCTATAATTGTTATAATAAGTAAAACTCACACGCTCTTATACAAAAGCTGTCAATAGATCGTGTCTTTTTGCTAGGTGCGAGTGACGGTGGCGTCTATGCACAGATCTTTGCTAAGAGATATCCGGACATGGTAACCGGAATGTCTATTATGACTACTCTGACCATAGATTCCGACTATATCCGCGATATCCAAAAAGATTGCAATGCCTATGATGACAGACATTGCAATCTTTGCTTCTTTTTTAGCCTGAAGAATCGTGTTGTTGCCGCTCTTTACAGCGAAGACACATCTACCAAATATGCCTTTTTAGAATTTGTGACCAAAATCTTTTTCTGCGTATTCACAATATGCATTTCCATATTCTTTCTAAACTCTTTTGGAATATCAATTTTTTTCCAGCTTTTCTTGGAAAGATTTACGAGATAGAAGGTATCATCCTCCATATCAATATCTCCAAATATGACATAATCCCCCTTAGCAGCTACAATCTGTCCTGTAGTGGAAACATCTGGTATCGTCGCCGAAGTGCCATTTACCAAATCCAAAAATTTCAGGGTTTTCGTCTTTTTATCATAACGATAATCCCACTTCATATCGATCTCACCTGTACCATTATATTTCTTTTCGATCTTCAAGGTGTCAAGATTAATACAATAAGTTTTGTAATTTTCATCTTCCCCCATAAAAACCGATTCTCCGTAAGTTAAAATATGATCTTCATCCAAAAATTCGATATCGGATGTTCTTGCGTATCCATTAACCAATGCCGTGTCAATCTTTTTCTCCATATGTGTTTTGACATCAAAAACAGACCAGTACGCATCGCCTCTATGGTTGCACAACAACTTTGTCCCGGAAGGTGACATCACAAAGTTACACAACATATGATCGTTCGATATTTTCTCTACCGTATTTTGAGATAAATTAATCTTCAGCAAATATTCTTTTTTATCTCCATCCGTTCTTGCCCCATATACTGTATCCTTATCATAGTAAAAAAACACTTCTGACATGCCACCGGTATAATTAAAAGCGAATATTTCATTTCCGCTAATGACATACTGAAAGCCAAATTTTGTGCCATTATACTCTCCTTCAAATGTGGAAGGTGTCATCTTCTTTAATCCATCCGAAACAACCGTATATACCTGATCGATCTGTTCCTCATCGCCCACAAAATGATACTCACAGACAAAGCTTTCTTTCTCCCCTGCAACCATCGTATTTTCTTGGAAAGGAACCGTATTATCCCTAGCCTTCACATCTGCGGTTGGCAAGGCTGTTGGCGTAGTCAATACGACCTCTTTCACATTGCCGCTTCCAAAAATATTCTCAAGCCATGTCTGAAAAGCTGTAGATTTCATTGCTGCAACTGTTACTGAAGTGGAGCAAAGCAGAAAAAATCCAATCATCGCTGCAATCGAACCATATTTTCTCCAAAATGCTTTACTTGGTGATGTTTTTGAGGATTTTTCCAAAATATCCTCTATCCATTCCTCTGGTGCTGTAATATAATCTAATTTTTTCAAATCCATAATAATCCTCCAATCCTCTAGTCCTCTTTTAATATATCAGCTAGTTTCTCTTTTCCTCTCCGTAGTCTTGATTTGACTGTATTCACACTGACATTTAAAAGCTTTGCAATTTCGCTAGTGTTATATTCCTCATAATAGTACAACACCAACACTTCACGATATTTAAATGATAAGCTCCGCAATGCCTTTACAAGCTGCTCTGTGTCTGGATCATCCACTTGCAATACACTCTGTTTCTCATATTGCTTTGGGTCATATCCTATATCAACATTGCGATTCCAAAACTGCTTATGGTAATCTCTACATTCATTTCTAGCAACCTTGAAAAGCCATGCCTTGATATGTTCTTCCTCTTGAAAACTTTTCTTTGTCATATACAATTTGAGAAAAGTATTTTGAAAGCAATCCTTCGCAGCCTCTTCATTTTGCGTCCAAACAACGCACAACCGGGTTATATCATCTGCATATCGTCTTACAATCTCTTCATACGGTATTCCTGCATAAGTTTTTATCATATGACAAATACCCCCTCCTGTTCTATTTCTTCGTTTGATGGAAAATGATCATTTTCTATATAATACACGATTCTAATTGTTAAATGGGTGCAAAGATCTCTGGTAGAGGAAAGAAAAATTATTTACTCAATAAATTGTTGATTTTTAATTGATGCCAATAAAAACAAAAAGGAACAAAGAACCAAATGTTCTCTATCCCTTTTATATCGTGTTATTTAATTCCACACTCCACTATTTATCAGTTTTTGAATACTCTGAATTACCATGTCATATGTTTCTGTAATAAATAACAGACCCATTGTAATTTCCTCATAATCCTTCTTATATGCCTGTTCCTCCACGATAGCCTCTAATATTTCTGTAATACATACCCCCTCTTTAGCTGCGGGACAAACATCTAATTTTGAACGCACACCCCTAACCTCTGGAATAAGCCTTTCCATTTCATCAGTGATACCTATTGTTTCTACAATCTTATAAATATCATATAAATGCCTTGAATGACCAGATATTTTCCCTTGCAAATAATAATCGCACAAAGCAAATACCTTATCCACCAGCGTTCTCTCTATTGTCTGCGTAGTAATCTCAAATGGTAATAATCCATATATCTCTGCAAGATCTAAACGATCAATTTTCTTCAAAAAACGATAAATATAATTATCTACCATTCTTCGTGTTGTTGGGAACGGCAACAATGCCACATATATTTCCACAACAAGTTCTGGTTTTAAATAATTTGTCTTCTCATATATAGAGGGATATGATGCTCTATAACAATTATAGTTTCTCCGACTCCTGGTCTTATCAATATTTGTAATTGGAAATCCCAATTCATCCATAACGGCAACAACTGCTTTTTTCAACTGTTTTTTTCTTGCTTCCCCGGGGATTCCGGATTCAGCCGTATATGATATGTCAATGTCCTCTGAAAATCTATTCAACAACTGGTAACATTTCGTTAGGGATGTTCCTCCTTTAAAAACCATGTCTTCCAATTTTTCCGACAATTTCTTAAGCGCAATAGTAACATAATAATCTTTCTCAATGATGTCTGTTGGGATAGCTAATTCATTTGCTGCGCCAATTAACAACTCATCAAACGCCTCTCTATCATCATGCAAATTCATAAATTATCCCCCATTCAATCATCTTTTTTGCCGTAGCTTCTGTCAATGCAGAAGTCACCTCCGATAGCTGTCCTTTTGTAAATTGTTTTTTTCTTATATATAAAATCAATTTATCAATCGTCTCTTTTATCGTAAGTTCCGTATAGCGTTCAGCTTGACCAACGCTGTCAAGCAATTGTAAAAGTTCTGCATTAGATTCTGATACAATAATGGGTGAACTCTTTACCCTCACTCGCTGATTGCCTAGTGTAATTATGCGTCCATTCGTTGATTCACGATTTGTAACTATTTCAATCATAGCAGGCATTTGTGTTGTTAAACCTAATTGATTGGCAAATGATAGTCCGGTAACATATCCATATTTATCTGACTTATTTTCTACATATTTACGCATAATAACTTCTGTTGGATCAAGATAACTTTTTCCAAGCAGTCCACCGAATCTCGGAATATAATATATTCCGTTATCATATCTCTCCAGAAATCCAATTGCCGTCAACCGCTTTACCGACTGGCGTACTGCATTTTGAGATAATCCATCTATCGACAGTTCCTTTATGAATATTGGCTCATTATACCCATAATTTTCCATCAAATATGCTTTCAACATCCACTCACCTCCATGCAGTACCAATTTTATATTGTTATAGTTAATATATATGTCACATTATATAAAAAATATACTTAATTTTCAAGCAAAATAATATAAAATTATAGTGATATCGCAGAAAAATCAATAAAAAATCAACTTGTTTTACAGTTTCCTTATCGGATGCCTAATAACCGTTTTACATTTTTCCGGTGCCGTTTTCCTTGGGTCTGACAAATAAATTTCATGATGTCGCCGTTTACCAGTGAAATCATTCACATAACCGCTCTCCTCAAGATACTTGTCCATCATTGCCACCGATTCAGGTTCATTATCAAATGCCATTTATTGCATCCCCACTTTCTAAAATCTCTTTTTGTTTCTTTTTACTGAATCCCCCAAGCACGAGATTATACGATTTATCTAACAAATCTTTTAGCAAATCGTCTTCGACCTCACCGTTAGGATTGTCAATATTAGCACACCCCTTACATTTTTCAGTCTGTTTCCAATTGCATTTGCTACACAAAATACCACATCTTGATTCCATTCACATTCCTCCTCAGCCATCCATCAATAATTGAAATTCCTCCGTTTGCTCCTTGTCTGGTCACAATCGGTATACCAGCCTTACATAAATCTTCAATATCCCTGTTTATGGTTCGTCTGGACACCTCAAACATTTCTGACAAATAAGGTGCTGTAACAGATTCCTTCTGCAATAATATGGATAAAATTCCTAATTGCCTATCTATCTTCATCGTTACTCCTTTACAAAATGCATATTAGCATAAGAAACATGACAGCTGTATGTCATGTTTCCTATATTATTTCCTGTTATTCACACTATTTTCGCCTTGCAATATTTCCCTTGCCCGATATAAAACCGGTAATTCTCTGTTTGCTACAAGCTTTCCTATTTTGGTATTTGCCCTGTCTTTATACTCTTTCACCGCCTCTTCATAAGATAATTTCAGCGTCGATAAATGAAAACTGTTGATCTCATCTTCGGTCAGATTTTTATCGCCAAACGACTCCACTTTACACAAAAAATAATTATTGATGTTATGTCTATGGATCAAATTATAATAATCACTGACAACTCCAATTTTGCAAATTATCGTTACCGTTACGCCTAATTCTTCTTTGAGTTCTCTCCGTATCGCAGTCAACAGGTCTTCCCCATCCTCAACACCGCCACCAGCCGTTTCTATCAGTGTTGCTTTCCCAAAATCATCATCCCTCTGCGCTCTTACAAAGTAAAATTGTCCACTTTCATCATAAACGATTGCCCTAGCAATATTTCTATCATGATCAATATAGTCCAATTCCCACTCTGTATCCTGTAAATCAATGTTTATTTTTGTGTGCATACAGTCACCTCCAATGTATATCATCAACGCATTTGTTTAATCCTATTAAACAAAAAATAAACGCAGGACATACCACAGCATGCCTTGCGTTTATCTTACATCCAATTGCTTTCAACCTCTTCCAACTTCTTCAGCAGTATATTTTTGAGAGCTGTAAAAGCCGGAATAAAACTGTCATGTATCAACACAATCATTTCATCCACTTCATCTTCATTATAGCTATACACAGAAGTATTATATTTTTTTAACATAAGCAGCCATATCTGAGAATCATTGATAAATCCAATTTTATACCCAAGCTGTAGAATTTCACGGGGAGATCCTGTAGTTGCCTCTTCTACGCTGTGCAATCTCATAATTTCCTGTAACGCTTTCCATGCAAGTTCAAAAGTAAGATTAAACTGTCCAATGATCCCCATCCGATATATATCATTCGTTTCTGCAAATTTAAAATCGGCATTTGCCAATATGGACAAACAATTTGTAAAGTTATCAAGCTTTTTCATAAATTGTAACACCATCCTTTTTTATTTAATTAGCAAGTAATTCAACTGATACAAACCATCCTATGGAATATATCAAAATACATCTATTCACCGCATATTCTCAATCACAAGCAATGCCACAATCAAAATAGCATATGATATATATAAGCTAGCCTTTCTATGAATTTTGACCCACTCAAATCTTTTCTCCAAGAAATATAATGGTATACGGATAACCATTTCAACTACCATTATCAGCCCTACACCTAGAACCCCATCTAAGAAGTTATGTACATTCCAGCCACCTAACATTAGGCAAAAAACGCATCCGCAAATCAAAATTCTAATAAGAATATTTCTTACTATTTCCTTAGGCGATCCATACGCCTCACCTACACTGTTAGTCCACGCAACCCACTCATATAACACATCTTTTTCCATTTTTGCGATATCCTTAGCAATATCAATCTGCTGCCATATCATCGCATAATCTTTTTCATCGGTATCGTCATCCAAACCTTCGCTCTGAATCTCAAACCCCTCTCTTTGGTAAAAGCGCACTGCCCGTGTATTCTTCCCGTGTATTCTTTTGGTATACCTTTAAGAGTAATTTCGATTTTCGATCCTTTGCATAATCTAACAAAAGTTTACCTATGCCCCTCGACTGCATTTCAACCGCGACAAAAATTCCTTCTATATATTCGCCATTCAGACCTATAAAGCCTTGTATCTTTTTATCATTTTCATATACATAGCCTTCCGCCTGTGGTAACATTTCTTTCACGAATTCAAAATTCGTGTTCCAGTATTCAGCAGAGATAAAATTATGCGCTTTCAGATTGGTGTCTAACCACAAATTTGCGACATCATTTAAGTCTGCTTTCTGCAATTTTCTGATCATAAATATTGCTCTCCCTCAAATGCTATAGTTTATATTGCAAATTTTTACGCATCCATGTATGCGGACAATATTCATCCATATGAATATCATTCAACTCCGTATAGCCCTGTTTATTATAAAAATCTGCTACACGACATTGCGCAGACAATTCTACCACTTTGCCTCCAAGATCTCTAACTGCTTTTTCTGCGCCCTGCAGCACCTTTTCGCCATATCGCTTCCCACGAAACTCTTTGCAAACCGCAATTCTGCCGATAACATAGCAGTTCCTCTCTTCTGAAAAAAAGAATCTGCAAGTTCCTACCGGAATGTCTCCGTCAAAAAGCAACACATGTTTAGCAAAGTCATCTATCTCATCAAATTCATCTTTAAATCCCTGTTCCTTGATGAACACTGCTTCCCGTATTGTCTTTGCTTCCTCTGGTATCTCATCGTAAAGCTTTATAAACATCGTTATCCTCTCCTGTATTTAATAATAGCAACTCCCAGATAAACTGGAGGTTATCTAGTTCTCCTTTTTAAGCAATTTCTTTTTCATTACATTATGTTCAAACTCAACCCACCCTATCTCGATAAATAAAGCTAGCATAGCAATAATCACCTGAAGCAAAATACTATCCAGCTTTTCAATAAAATATCCAAGAACCGATAGTGTAATAAAAAGTACACAACCCAAAATAATAAAATTTCTGCCATGTCTATGGTTCCATTCAGCAACACTCGTCAGTTCATCTTCACGAGGTGGTTTCTCCCCCGTGTTTATTGCTACTGGTTTTTCAGCCCTATACTGACTTATGCCAAGTATAATAAATACAAGTGAAACCAATAATGAAATCACCAAATAAACAATTGTAGCACCCATAACTATCCTCCCGACTTTTATATAGTCTTCCTTATAAAATCTTGTATAATTGACAAAATAGTTTTTGAAAAATATATATTCCCTCCGTGTTCGTCCACATCCTTTATCTCATAATATTCCACACTGTGATTTGTCTCTTCTAATTTTTCAAATAATGTTCTACTATTTTCTACGGAAACAACAGGATCATTTGTGCAATGAAATATCAATACAGGTGGTATTATTATATCTTCGGCAATTAAAGACACACAAGATGCCTTATATGCAATTCCTTCATTTCCCTCAATACTATCAACACCAAGGAGAACTGTTGATGGTCGAACCGACATCCACGATGGCAATGGCTCACTAGAACAAATCAAAATATCAGATGATGCACTCTCCAAAATTACTCCTTTAACATCTGGAATTTCAATCATTCCACAAGCATTGTGTAGTACTGCCATCATAGCCAAATGACCACCTGAAGAATGTCCCATAAGATATGCTTCATTCATGTCAAAGGGAAGATCAAATTCTGATATCTTGCTTGCAACACACTCCATTGCATTTTTGATATCCTCTACCTGCGCCGGAAAAATTGCAATATCAGACTCACGAACCTCAATTGACACAATAGCAACTCCCTGTTTCGCCAACTCCGCCAGTTTCGGAATATCATTATACAGTTCCTGCTTGTGCCATGCAGCTCCTGAAACATAAAAAATAACAGGATATTTCTTTTCAAGTCCTTTTCTCCTATATGGCATGATAACCTGTAAATGGCGCTTGCAATTCCCATAATCAAAATATTCCCAATTCTGAGAATACAACCATTCCAAATCATCAAATTTAACTTCTATTTCCTTCTTCATTTTTTCTCCTTTACAATTCATTTATCTATGCAACACTATATTTCTTATTGTTTTCACTCATTATATAGCACGCTCTCCATTCAACTTGCGTTCCTTTAAATCCAGCCATGCTTTCGCCTTAAATGGAATCAGGCAAGTCTGACTTAATACCGGAATGCCATCAACCATCATTTGTCCAGTTTTTAACAATCCATAGTATGCTTCATTTAAAAGGATTGCCGATAAACTGGATATTTCATCATCTATCGGAAGTGGAGTGAGAACTGCATTATCTTCCAATATAATAAAATCCGGATTTCTGGAAAATATTTCTATCATATATGGATATTCTTTGCTTTTCGGAGATGTGAAACGATAAAACTGTGCATTTCCAGTGCTTTTATTCAAATGCTCATATCCTGCTTCTTTGACATACTCCCAAAACTGCCTGCCAAACTCCGCTGTTATGGATTCAACAATCAATACAATATCTACATCTTTTGTAGCACGAAA
>ERZ791907.977-NODE-977-length-22690-cov-6.246167_pt1 | contig 22690 bp, 18 predicted proteins | sample MGYA00510145_ERZ791907 | MGnify/ENA primary metagenome ERZ791907 (study PRJEB30046, sample SAMN00792089) | human gut metagenome | study: EMG produced TPA metagenomics assembly of the A metagenome-wide association study of gut microbiota in type 2... | reverse complement strand
TTGACATAATAAGCAATATGTGGTTTTGAAATAACTTCCGGTATGGGAAGTATAAGTAATAAAATATATTGTTGGTATAGTGAAAAAATGTTAGAATATACATGGAAAGATGAAAAAGCATTTGAAACGGAGGTATTTATGCAGTACAGAATCGTAGGAAACACTATGCCGGCAGTGGAAATTTTGTTTGATCAGGCCGGAGAGTCAATGTACACACAGTCAGGTGGAATGGTTTGGCAGTCTGACGGGATTGAAATGAGCACGAGCACCAACGGTGGAATTATGAAGGGTGTTGGAAGAATGTTTGCCGGTGAGTCCATGTTTATGGCGAGATACACGGCACAGGCACCGGGCACAACCATTGCTTTTGCATCAACCGTAGCCGGTGAGATCATGCCTGTCAACGTTGGCGAGACAGGTGGAATGGTATGCCAGAAAGGTGCATTCCTTTGTGCAGAACCGGGAGTAAATTTAAATGTCGCATTTACGAAAAAGTTTTCTGCCGGTTTGTTTGGCGGTGAGGGCTTTATTTTGCAGGATCTGTCCGGTGTCGGTATGGCATTTTTGGAGATCGATGGTGACAAAGTCATTAAAGATCTGCAGCCGGGAGAGGTGCTTAAAGTAGACACAGGTAACGTTGTGGCGTTTGAGCGTTCTGTCAGCTACGAGATTGAGACAGTCAAAGGTCTTAAAAATATTTTCTTAGGTGGCGAAGGTCTTTTCCTGACCAGGTTAGTAGGTCCGGGACGTGTTATTTTGCAGACGCAGAATCTTAACGAATTCGCTGGACGTATTGCTAGGATGATTCCTAGCAAATAATCAAAGACAGAGAGAAAATCAGTTGATTGCCAGAACACTGATTATGGTGAGACTGATCTGACAGGCAGGAGTATCTTTGTCGGATGATAGGATTTTTAACAGCAGGGAACGAAATGTTGCCTGCTGTTTGTGTCTCATAATGTTGACAGAAAATTTTGCAACTTATATACTGGTAAAAGTGAATTCAATTTAGTCAAAATGCAGAAGTTTGACCAAATTGAAGAATGGGTGAGGTAATTAAAAGTGAGAATCATTGATTATAAGGAGAATTGGCAAAAGCTTCTTAGCCCGGATATAGTCAAACAGTTGATCTTGATCCACGAGTTTAAGGGAGAGCAAAGATTGTTTATTGAAGCTCATAGAGATGAACTAAATGAGCTGGTCGAATTGGCTAAGATCCAAAGTACAGAGGCTTCTAATAGAATTGAGGGCATTTTTACTTCGGAGGATCGATTAAAAAATCTGGTTCTTGAAAAGACGACTCCTGCGAGCAGAAATGAGTCTGAGATTGCAGGATATCGAGATGTGTTGAACACAATTCACAAAAACTATGATTATATTCCTGTAACGGCAAATTATATATTGCAATTACATAAGGATTTGTACAAATTCGGATTTGCAGAACTGATTAAATAGAATATGTGTTTGACATATGAGTGGTTAGATGTTAGTATACTAATAAAGAAGGTGCTACCGATAGACGGTTAGCCTGATATATGGATCAAAAATGACCGCTTAGTTTACCAGACTGAAGGGCGGTCATTTTTGTGTTTTATCATTGCTCTTAGAACCAACGGTATAACCAAGAGCAAAGCACGTAAGACATAAGCTGACGATGCGGCAAAAGGACGGCAGCAGGCAAAATTATATGCAGATAGCATAGAACAGCAACATGGCAGAAGACCGGTTGTATTTTTGACAAATGGTTTTGATATGCGCATTATTGATAATCAGTATCCGGAACGAAAGATAGCTGCAATCTATTCTAAGAGAGATTTAGAAAAATTATTTAACCTTCAATCTATGAGAAGTAGTTTGAAAAATATAACGATAGATAAGAAAATAGCTGGAAGATATTATCAGGAAGCAGCTGTGCGGGCTGTATGTGAAAGCTTTGATGATAGAAACCGTCGAAAGGCATGGGATATGCTTTTCTAGAAATCTTATTCCGCTAATGGCAGAGATGAACTGTCGCAGAACTCAGATGCCATAAAGGAATTAGAGGAATTGGGAAAGACACTGTAAGAGATGTAGCAAAGGGAATGCTTTCAAAGCACTCCCCTTGTTTGTCAATAAATATTATTTTTAAAAATTAATCCTTAAAAAATCCACAACTTTTACATCTGCTACCGAATGTTGTCGCACCACATCTTGGACATTCCCAACTGGACTGATCAATAACATCTGTACTCCAGCTACCATAATTAGGAGTATTTTGCTGGGAAACATTGGTAGCGGCAGGCGGATTGCTTAGTGTTGCCTGTTGGGGCACAAAACCTGTATTTACCGACTGTGATTCCAAATTACGCATTATCATATCCAGTTTGTTTTCTTGTTCCTTTAATGTGCCATAGAGCATAACTTGGTTATCGATGATAGACCAAAGTGCATGGTGGGTGGCTGAAAATACTGCTGCTACAGCAATAAAAGTAAGCCATATTTGGCTTGCAAACGTAATGTCTTGCGCAATGAAACAGAAAGGTTCATAATGAACTTGATTGCAAAGAGAAAGGGGTAATTTTGTGGTGATAGATAGAGAACGAGTAAAGCAGGCGTTCCAAGAGTATACAGGCAGGTATGATATACACGATGAAAAAATTCGATTAAAAGTGGAACATACCTATCGAGTGGCAGATATCAGTGAACAGATTGCTGAAAAATTAGGACTTTCGGAGGAAGATATTGCATTGGCATGGCTGATCGGAATGTTACATGATATCGGACGGTTTGAACAACTTCGCCGTTTTCATACTTTTGTAGACAGTCAATCGATCGATCATGCACATTTTGGTGTGGAATTGTTATTTCAGGACGGATTATTGGCACGCTTTGTGGATAACTCTGGTGAAAATGAAGAGCTGATCAAGAAGGCGATTTACTGGCACAGTGCTTTTCGAATCGATCCGCAGTTGAATGATCGTGAAATGTTGTTTGCAAAGGTGATTCGGGATGCAGACAAGATTGATATCCTAAAGGTTGCTACGGATTTTCCGCTGGAAGAAATCTATAATGTGGCAACGGAACAGATCCACGCACACCTCATCACGGAAGAAGTCATGCGGCAGTTTCGACAGAAACAGGCGATTTTTAGAGACACGAAAAAAGTGCCGATTGATAATTTGGCAGGTCATATTGCTTTGGTTTTTGAATTGGAGTTTCCGCAAAGCTATGAAATTGTCAAGGAACAGGGCTATTTGGATCGATTGTTAGCGTTCCAAAGTCCAAACGAGGGACTTATGCTGCAATTTCAGGAAATGAGACAGATCATGCAGGAACATTTACAGGTGATGGCGGAAAAAAATCGGCAGACTGTGTGATCCTGGCTTTTGCAGGGGCGAGTTAGCAGTATGGCGTATAAGGAAAAAAAGATTCATACTTTTTTCATAAAGATTTGTTATACTTCTATTCTAATCCTTGGTGATTGCTGACGGAAAAATGCAAGAGATACTATTGCCACTGTGGTGAAGAACTTGGTTAAGGAGAATGACTTTTGTCGATCCGATAGGAAAATTTAGGTGGATTGTGGGAAGGTGGATTTTTATGGAGGGAAACCAAAGTGCCTATTATGGACAGTATTATATACCGCTGCAGAATCTGGAACAGGAGATATTGCAATGGTTGCGAAAGTTGGTAGATGCCTATGCGAAACAAGCTGGGGAGACACCTGTAGAACATATTCGAAGTCGTATTAAGACGGCAGAGGGGATGCAGGAAAAGTTACATAAAAAAGGATTTGAGACAACGGCCGATTCTGCACTTGCTAATGTTTCCGACATTGTGGGATTTCGCTTAGTGACACATTTTGTGGGAGAGGTGTACGATATAGTTGAGCGCATGAAACAGGATGGCACGTTCCGCATAGTCAAAGAAAAGGATTATATTGCAAATCCTAAGCCAAATGGCTATCGTAGTTATCACGTGATCTTGGAATGTCCGTTTTCGGAAGCAGAAAGCGGCACGATTCGAGTAGAGGTACAGCTTCGAACGATTGCGATGGATTGCTGGGCAAGCCTGGAGCATGAAATGAAGTACAAGAAACATATTGATAACGTGGAATTGATCGAGAGAGAGCTGAAGCGCTGTGCCGGAGAAATGGCGTCCACAGACTTGACGATGCAGACATTGCGTGACATGATACGCAAAGGCTAGTATGTACGGATATTGTGCAAAGACAGGTATGTATGGCTGTTGCGCAAAGACAGGTACGTATGCAATTGCGCAAAGGCTAGTATGTACGGCTGTTGCGCAAAGACAGGAATGTACGGCTGTTGCGCAAAGACAGGAATGTATGGTTATTACGCAAAGACTAGCATAAATGATATATTTGCATGGAAATCTATGCAGAAACGAGGATAAGGATATGAGCACAAAAGGAAAAATATTATATGCGGAAGATGAGTTGGGATTGTCGATGGCAGTTTCGGAGATCCTTAAGATGGAAGGATTTGAGGTGACGGCAGTGATGGACGGGCTGGCAGCAGACGAGGTACTGCAAAAAGAGCACTTTGATATTGCTATACTTGACATTATGATGCCCGGTATGGAAGGGACGGAAGTGGCTAGAAATATGCGTGACCGAGAAGATTATACGCCGGTTTTGCTGCTGACTGCCAAAGCAGAGACCGAAGATCGTATCGAGGGACTGAATATGGGAGCTGACGATTATCTCGCCAAGCCGTTTGCAATGGGCGAACTCGTTGCGAGGGTGAAAGCAATGGTGCGCCGCAATAAGGAGTATCAGCAGACGGTATTGAATCTTGCCAACGTAACACTTGACTTGGAGAGCAATGAACTGTCCGCAAAATCCGGCAGTTTGATATTGAGCGTCAAAGAAGCAAAGCTCCTTGCTTTATTTTTGGAAAAGGAAAATGTCAGTTATTCCAAAGAAGAAATTGTAAAACGAGTATTTCCGGGAGAAGTTGACACGGAAGAAATTGCACTATATATTGCCTATATCAACAATAAATTGGTGCAGATCCATGGCAATCTGCAGTTGGTGCAAGAGGAAGAAATCATACAGCTTCGTAAGACTGCATAGAAGCTAACCATAAATAGATTGTAGTAGGAAGGAGTGGCTGGACTTATGAAAAAACTGCGCTTGAAAATGATCGGGATTGTTTTTGCGTCTGTGGTCGCTGCATTTATGGTTATGACGATCATTCTAGTTATGTGTTTTGGAGCATATCGGAATCGTCAGGCGGATCAGATCACAGCGATGATCAGTGAAAATAATGGTACCGTCCCACAATTAAAAGATTACAAACAGCAGCAAAAAAACAGTCAGGCCTTTGAAAGATATTTTAACAATTATAATGAGGATTCGTCTTATCGCACTCGATTTTTCCAGATTTTTTTGGATGAAGACAAAAAAGTGACCAACGTAAATATGGATCACATTGCGGCGGTTGATGAGAAAAAGGCAGTTCGAATGACTAAGATGGCGATGCTTCGCAGGGGAAAGGTAGGTCTGGTAGGCAGCTATCGTTACCGCAAAGAGTATAAAGATGGTCAAGTGCGTTCCATTATCTTTCTGGACTGCAAAGAAAATCAGAGCTTTTATCACTTGGCAGTGACGATCACCATCACGGTATCAACACTACTCACCTGTTTGATCACGGTTATTTTTGCCATCGCTTCCAAACGCGCAGTTCGTCCGTTTGAAATCAATTCCAACCGGCAAAAACAGTTTATCACCGATGCCAGCCATGAACTCAAAACACCGCTTGCCATTATTTCAGCAAATGCTGAGGTACTGCAGTACAAAGGTGATGGAAATGAATGGACGCAAAATATTATTGATCAGACCAAACATATGGGAAAGCTTATCAACCAACTGCTCGTTCTCGCAAAGTTAGATGAGGTTCAAGAAAAGAGTGAAAAACAAGAAGCAGATCTTAAGCTGCTATTAGAAGAAACAATTGAGCCATTTGAAGAAGTTGCAACACAAAAGAAGGTAACATTAAAGCTGCACCTGGAAGAGGGGGTTACGATTCGCGTGAATCGTGAACAGATTGCACAGTTGGTATCCATTCTTACCGAAAATGCTGCGAAATATGTCAATGACGGGGGCAAGATCGTATGGCGTCTTACTAAAACACAACATGGTGCGGTATTGGTTGTGAAAAATACTACCGAAAAAGAGCTTCCGGACACTAAGCGGATGTTTGACCGATTTTATCGCAGCGACAGTTCCAGATCTTCCAAAACCGGAGGGCAGGGTATTGGTCTGTCCATTGCAAAAAAAATCGTCGATAGTCATAAGGGATCTATTACTGCAAAAGCGGGAGATGGCATGGTGACTTTCCGTGTCAGTTTGCCGAAATAAACGAATTAAGCTCACTCTTGTAACCAATTCGAAAATAATGTATGATAGAACCATATTGTTAAAACACAAGGAGGTACTACATTGAATAAGGAATTAGTCATCGTGCTGGACTTTGGCGGACAGTATAACCAGTTGGTCGCACGAAGAGTCAGAGAATGTAATGTATATTGCGAGATTTATTCTTACAAAACTGATATAGAAAAGATCAAGGCGATGAATCCGAAAGGAATCATTTTAACAGGTGGACCGAATAGCTGCTATGAAGAGGGTGCCCCTACTTATTCTAAAGAACTTTTTGAACTGGGAATCCCAGTGTTGGGACTTTGCTATGGTGCTCAGTTAATGCAGCATGTTCTTGGCGGTAAAGTCGAGAAAGCGCCTGTGCGCGAATACGGCAAAACAGACGTGGCTGTTAATACGGAAGTTCCTTTGTTCAAAGGGATTCATGAAAACACCGTGTGCTGGATGAGCCATTTTGATTATATTTCAAAAGTTGCTCCAGGTTTTGAAATCATTGCACATACAGCAGACTGCCCGGTAGCGGCAGCTCAAAATACAGCAAGTAATCTTTATGCGATCCAGTTCCATCCGGAAGTGCTTCATACACAGCAGGGAACAGAAATGCTGTACAACTTTGTACGCGGCATTTGCGGCTGTGCGGGTACTTGGCGTATGGACTCCTTCGTAGAAGAGCAGGTCAAGCTGATCCGCGAAAAAGTTGGCGATGGCAAAGTGCTTTTGGCATTGTCCGGTGGTGTAGATTCCTCTGTTGCAGCAGGTCTGCTCTCCAAGGCGATTGGTAAACAGCTTACTTGTGTATTTGTAGATCACGGACTTCTTCGTAAAAACGAAGGCGACGAGGTTGAGCAGGTATTTGGACCGGCAGGAGACTTCGATCTTAACTTTATCCGTGTCAATGCACAGGATCGTTACTATAGCAAACTGGCAGGAGTTACCGAGCCGGAGCATAAGCGCAAAATCATTGGCGAAGAATTTATCCGCGTCTTTGAGGAAGAAGCAAAGAAGATCGGTGCGGTAGACTTTTTGGCACAGGGAACCATTTACCCCGATGTTGTAGAATCCGGCCTTGGCGGTGAATCCGCTGTCATCAAGAGCCACCACAATGTAGGTGGATTACCGGACTTCGTAGATTTCAAGGAAATCATCGAGCCTTTGCGTGATCTGTTCAAAGATGAAGTGCGTAAAGCAGGTTTGGAACTTGGCATTCCGGAAAAACTCGTATTCCGTCAGCCATTCCCAGGTCCGGGACTTGGCATTCGTATCATCGGCGAGGTAAACGCTGATAAAGTTCGCATCGTACAGGACGCTGATTTCATCTATCGTGAAGAAGTGGACAAGGCTGCAGAAGCCTACAAAAACGAACACGGCAAAGAAGCACCTTGGATGCCAAACCAGTACTTCGCAGCACTCACCAACATGCGAAGCGTTGGTGTCATGGGCGACGAAAGAACCTATGACTATGCGGTTGCCCTGCGTGCAGTACAGACCATCGATTTTATGACGGCAGAAAGCGCACAGATTCCATTTGAGGTGCTGCAGACAGTCATGACGCGAATTATTAATGAGGTGAAAGGCGTAAATCGTATCTTTTATGATCTGACGAGCAAGCCGCCTGGAACGATAGAGTTTGAATAAGGAGTAGTGTCAAAATAACTAGTATTTATGCGACTTCTAAGCAAATTTGTTTAAGCATTGGCAACGATTTGGCAACAGATTTTCCTTATTCAAAGAATGAATTTATTTCAAAAACATAGTAAAAACCTACGGATTTGTGTGAGCAATGAGTCAAACGTAAATACTTGAATTTCCATTTGATGAATGTCACAACAGATATGCGGTTTAGATTCCTTAATATTTATATGGATAAAGGATAAACTATGTAGTTTACAAAAGTTAGACATAATGTATTTTCGCAAAGAGAATATTAAAAGTGTGGTGCAAATTTGTGTTTTATGGTAGTATGGAAATACACATAAATGACATATTAATAGATAGATGCATATATTAAGCATAAAAGAGAAAGAAGGAGAATGAAAAATGACAGAATTTGTAGGAGCAGAATATCTTATAGCAAGAATGTTGATTGAGAAACATGAGCAAGAGATTTCAACTGTCGAACTTAATCGATTGGGGATTTGTGTTAGAAGGCTTTCTATTGAGGAAGGGGTTGGTGCAGTGTTCCTGACGTCACGGGAGGAAGTATATTCTGCTATTTATGATTATTCTGATTATTTTCAGTGTATATATGATGAAGATAATAAGCTTATTGGAATTAAAATAAATAAGAACAAAAATGTAGATGACTTGAATGTGAAATTCATTAAATATTTGCCGGACGATATTATGAAGTTATTGGATGAAGCAATAAAGGAAATTGCTGCATAGGACAAGAAATAAAAAGGGGAATGCAGAAAGATGAAGCAATTTAAGGATCCAGTTTATGGATATGTAGAAGTCAAGTCATGTTATATTCCGATTATCAATTCGGCAGAATTTCAAAGGTTGAGAAATATACGGCAAACAGGCTATGCATCATTATATCCAAGTGCACTCCACAATCGATTTGTTCATTCATTAGGTGTATTTCACTTGGGAAAGAAAGCTATAGATTATTTGCGGTCCAATATAGAAAATAAGCTAGGAGAAGATTTTGATAACGTATATGATTGGGATGAAATAAGAGAAACTTTCATTTTGAGTTGCTTGCTCCATGATGTAGGGCACTCTCCTTTTTCACACACTGGAGAAGATTTTTATAATGCAAGCACAATATTTGAAAAAGAATTTCAGGATTTAATACAGTCGCCGACTTTTGATAATGATGTTATGGATAAAGGCACAGGTAAACCTCATGAGGCGATGAGTGCTATAATTGGAATAAACCTTCTGAAAAAAATGGGTTTTAATTTTGAAAAAGAATTTTTTGCCAGAGCTATAATGGGGATTGAATATTCTTCTAAGGAAATAAAATATCAATTACGAAATTGTCTGATAAACATTTTGAATGGAAGTTTAATAGATGTTGACAAGTTGGATTATCTGATGAGAGATGCATATGTAACGGGATATTCCACTATGAAGATTGATTATGAACGCCTTATAGCAGGTTATGTGATAACTACAATAAAGACAAAAACTAGTGGTGAAATTTTTAAATTGGCTTTTAAAAAGGGGTCTTTAAGTATAATCGAAAACATAACTTATGCAAATGATCTAGAACGACGTTGGATACAAAGTAATCCTACTGTATTATATGATTGTAAGCTTGTAGAACACGCTATTATTCGTTATAACAGATTTATGATGGGAAAATATGAAAATTTGAAAAAATATGGAAATGTTTTTAATAAGATGGCTATTTCAAAAGAGGGATTTCCCAAAGAGGATAATGTAAAACTTCGTCTTTTATGTGATGATGATATAATAGCGTTTTTAAAAAATGACGATGAAAGTATCGTAGGAGAGCACTATTTTGCTAGAGATATGCGGTTTAAGCCTTTGTGGAAGAGCGAAGCGGAGTATATTCTGAAAGTAAAAGAGTGTATTGCTCCTAAAAAACTTGAAAATATGTTAGATGTTTTAAGAGGTAGTTTGAAAGACTTTGGATTGTTCTTTATGAATGAAGAGGAATTGCAAAGACTGAATGATGAAAAAACAAAGGAAAACAAAGAAAAGCAGGATAAATATACGAGACCTATTTACCTTGTAAATTTCTTCAATGAATTTGCAATTGAGAATGGTTTTGATTTTGATTTTGCAATTACAAGGGAAAGTGCATTTGTAAGTAATAGAAAGAAAATGGAAGAGAATCCTATATATATTGTTTTTGATGAAAAGGAAAAGACAACATTTATGGAAGCGATGCATGGGAAAGAAAAATCTGTGAATACTGCGAAAGATAGTATGCATGATACACAAATTTTCTATGTATATACATCAAAAAAGAATCTTCAGATAGCAAAGGAAAATAAACAAAATGTTGCAAATTTACTAATAGAGTACATAAATAGTAAATGGGAGTTGCTAGATTAGAAGCTTTCTCCAATATTGTTTAATTTTTTATTTGTTGGACTATGTTAATAAAACATAATTACTTATTGCAATATAGGGCATAAGAAGCAGATATCAATACAAACATTAAACAAATTTGCTTAAGCGTTGACAACGATATGGCAATAGTTTTGCTTATTCAATGAATACGATTACTTTATGAGGGAGTGTCCCAAAGACAATATGTAATGACCTCCGATTTGTAGCATCGTGGATTTACCTGTATACTATGAATTGGAAACAAACAATGGTAACAGGGATTACCGCATACAAAAGGAGGTCACCAAATGTATTATAACACAATTTACGTAGGAATGGATGTACATAAAAATAGTTTTACACTTTGCGCTTACACAATCGAATCAGAAATGGCATCTCACTTTCAAAAAACCGAAGCCGATTACAAAAAGGTACTAAAGTATCTTGAGTTTCTTCGTACCATCTACGGAAACGATACAAAGTTTCTATGCGGTTATGAAGCTGGCTGTCTCGGTTATACGTTATATCACCAGTTATCTGCCAGAAATGTGGATTGTGTGATCCTTGCCCCGACCACAATGCTGGAGCAGCGCAGCAGAAAACGCATTAAAACAGACAGACGTGATGCAGAAATCATTGCTAAATGTCTTGCACAGCATAATTACAGTCCTGTACACATTCCTACTGCAACGGATGAAGAAACCAAAGAATTTATTCGTATGAGAGATGACCATAAGCTTGCACTAAAAAAAGTAAAACAACAGATTCTGGCATTCTGTCTACGGCGTGGTTACCGTTATGACGGAAACAGCCACTGGACAGCCTCACATATGAAATGGCTGAAAGCATTAAATCCTGAGGCTCTTTACAAAGAGATCCTCGAAGAATATCTGCTGACCTACACAATCCTTAGTGACAAGCTGGAACGATTGGATCAGCGTATTGAAGAACTTGCTTCCCGGGAAGAATATAGGGAATCTGTCAAAAAACTATGCTGTTTCATAGGGGTCAAAACACATACAGCATTATCTGTGCTTGTGGAAACAGGAGATTTTAACCGCTTTGCATCAGCGCAGACATTTGCATCTTACCTTGGACTGGTAGCGGGAGAGGATTCCAGTGGTGACGATAAAACACAACTTGGAATTACAAAAGCCGGAAATCGTCATGTACGTATGCTTTTAACAGAAGCAGCCCAGTGTTATGCACGCGGTCAGATTGGTTACAAATCAAAAGCACTGAAATCCCGTCAGTCAGGAAATTCGCTTCAAGTGATAGCGTACGCAGATAAAGCGAATGAACGTTTGAGGCGGCGTTATTACAAAATGGTTCTTGCAAAGGGAAAAAAACACAATGTTGCCAAAACAGCCATAGCCCGTGAACTGGCATGTTTCATGTGAGGTATGATGACAGGCCATGTTTCCTGAAGCATATATAACAGTGTGCTGCAGATATCAAGACCATGCCGCCTGTCGGCGGTGCTTCACAGTCTTGATATCAACAGTCCCCTGTTATAGTAATCAGATAAGCCGATGTAAACCGGCATTATGCCGGCATACATGCGGCAGGAACACATAATTCACAACTGAAGACATCCTGAAAGGGCTTTGGTCATTTCTAGGTTCGAGCTATCTGCGATCAAACTTTGTTGGCACAGTAATGCTGTGATCCACGCGCGAAGACAGCCAGAGCTCACGGCGGACCATTGACCTGTCGGTAACCAATCCACGTATATCAGAGTGGCCAATGCCGGGAACTGATACTCCGAAGCTCTTTCTGGGGGCCTTCAGGAAACAAAATAAAAATTTGTGGTGATTTTTGCAAATTTACCCTTGACAAAAGTCATTACATATCAGTTTGTGTAAACCTTCAAACTGATGTAAGATAACATTACTCAGTTTGGAGGTTTTTATTATGGCAAGAAGAAAAAATGATTCACCACAAAAAGCAGCAATGCGCGAAATGATGCAGGGATATCTCAAGGAGAATGATATCAGTATCAAAAGCGGAAACGATGTTAATTCCATCATGTGGGACATGATGTCTGTTTTATTGTGAATATTACGGTGCGGTAACACCGCAAATCCGGCAGGCAGGAAACCGCCTGTCCGGACTTCCGAAAACCAATTATTATGCGAGTTTACTCGCGTAACGCTTTGTCCAATCCATAGACTTCTCTCATCGAGATGTCATGTTCTTCATCAATACTTGTGATGTTGACACGGTAGCTGTCATGAGCAATACGGTCAATGATCGCATCTGCCAGAGGACTGGCATCTCCACCAAGTTGGTCGTACCATTCTTCAAAACCATACTGAGAACAAAAGATCGTGGAGGATTTCTTACGTCTTCGATGCAGAAGCTCAAAAATGTCTTTTTGTTCGACTTCTGTTGGTTTCAGCAGAAGCCATTCATCAAGAATGAGAACCAGCGGATTGGCGTATTTAGCCATGACCTTTCGATAGGTACCATCCGTCCTTGCCATTTCCAGATCAATAAGCAGATCCGGAAGACGGACATACCTGGTATTGTAATACTGCTTGCAGGCTTCCATGCCAAAGGCACAGGCCATGTATGTTTTTCCACAGCCTGTGGCACCGGTTATAAATAGATTCCGGTGTTCTGATATATATTCACAAGTTGCAAGACGGTTGATCAACTCTTTATTAAGCTTACGCCCGGAAGTGTAATTGATATCCATGATACTTGCATCTGGCTGATCAAATCCGGCATTGTGAATAAGTCTTTTTAATCGGTTTGCCTTTCGGCTGCTGTGCTCAATGTCAACCAGCATGCCAAACCGGTCTTCAAATGGGACCTCCTTGAATTTCGGATCATTTATCTGGCTGCGGAATGCATCTGCCATAGCGGTCAGGCGCATTTCCGTTAATTTATCAATCGTGCTTTGGTTTGTCATATACGCTTACCTCCTGTAATAGTCGGCACCTCTTGTGATGCCGTGTGTTTTTTGTGTGGTAATGCAGTCTGTTGTTTCTGACAGCAGTTTTTCAGAACCGGTTACAAGAATGTTTTTTATGCTCTTGTAACTGGGCGATGCCGTATAGGATAAAGCCTTTTTACAGGCTGCTTCCAGTAACTCATCGGAGTATTTCTCTGTCAGTTTCAGAAGTCCCATGCAGCTTCGATAGGTCTGTTGCTCCACTCCTTTAGAGGTAAGTATTGCATTGACTGCAGTATAGGTACTGATACCAATCCGTTTAGCCCACTTACGGAATCGGTCTCCGTTCCATTCAAGATATTTTTGATGATCTTCCGGCATATGTTCCGTGATAGTGCTGTACTGTCCGGGACGCCCTTTCAACCGACGATGGGAGGCAATACGGTTATGGTTATAAAAGATCTCGATGGTAGTGTCCGTTACCCTTACATCAACTTTCTTTTTGATGTATTCATATGGAACTGAGTATAGCATTCTGTCCACGGATATGTGATAATTAGACTGAACGGTGGCTGTTTTCCAGTCGCTCAGTTCAAATCGGGTAGCGGGCAGCGGCAACAGCAGGGGCTTTTCTTCTTCGAGGAACAGGCTCAGCCGGCTGCCCTCTTTCTTTTGAAAGAGTTTTCGATTAAACTGGTTAAGTTTATCGTGTATCGCATGGTTGAGTTCGTTCAAAGAGAAGAACTGTTCATTGCGGAGTGCAGCAGTGATCCAAGTAGAGATATTTCCGACAGTACCCTCTGCATTGGGTTTGTCTTTTGGGGTTCTGACGCGTGCCGGGATGATTGCTGTGCCGTAGTGTTCTGCCAGCTCCTGATAGGTTTCGTTGAGCTGCTGGTCTTTCCAGCCACCATTATGGACGACTGCCGTTTTGCAGTTATCAGGAACCAGGATCCTGGCAACACCGCCAAAGAATTCATACATATGGACATGTGCATTGATCCAGGATCGCTGCTTCATGTCCAGAAAGGCTTCTACATACGCATACTGGCTGTATGTCATTACACCGACAAATATGTATGCCTTGATGATCTCGCCGGTATCGGGATCGATGATCATGGCAGGATCTCCTGCCCAGTCAACTTCGACCTGTTCGCCGGGTTTGCGGTTGATATGCATTGTTGCACGATGTTTCTGCTCGTCCTGTTGGATATGATGGCAGAATTGAGAATACATGAGTGGCTCATCGCCGTTTGCGCGGCATTCTTCCATGTATTCTGTCCATAAGAGTTTCTTGCTGACGCCATTTCGGAGCAGCTCTTTGCGGATGTAATCGTAATCAGGCATTCTTTTGTTGGTTTTGACCTGTTTTGCAGAAGGAAAAAATTTTTCTGCAAGAACGGCATCCGTTTCATTTGCATCAAGTGGCCAGGAAAAACCTAATTCCTTGGCACGCTTCAAGACACGATTGACAGTTTTTTTAGATACATTGCAACTGTCAGCAATGTTCTGTTGGCTGAGATTCAGGCTGCTGAGCCTAAGAATCTCCCGATATTTGGTCATACTCATGACCTCCTTCAAAATGTATTTACATCAAAAGATGTATGCATACATTCTAAAGGAAATATGACAGCGGTTTCCGCCGCCGGAATGACGGTTTCCTCAAAAACGGATTTGCGGTTTCCGATTCCCGGACAGGCGGGACATGGAAGCCGGATTATTCAGTATACCGGCACGATGGTTTACAGTCGCTTCAAGAGTGAGAATGTCGGTGATAAACACGCAAAAGCACTCCCAGAGGATGAATGGAAGCGTGTGGAAAATTGTCACGAAGCAATTATCAGCAAGGCGGATTTTGAAAAAGTCGCCGCCATGCGAAAAGGAAATACATGTGCCAGTGCCAAAAGAAAGCATGAAACACATTGCCTGACCGGAAAAATGATCTGTGGTAACTGTGGACATCGCCTGTCCCATACTTATGCCGGACGACCGAAGTATTATTGCGCAAAGCATTATCTGGACAAATCGGATGGAAAATGCAATATCAGCGTGCTGGATGCCGATATGGAAAGTGTTGTGAAGAAAGCACTTCAGATGATGATTGATGTGCTGGTAGATTCTAGAAAGGTTGTGGATATGCAGCGGGAGAAACAGGCAGAACGATTAAAACAGGCAAAGAAGCATCTTTCAGATATGGAGCATAGCCGTGAACTGATCGAAAAGGACCTGCGTGAAGCTTATGAAAGCTACAAGCTTGGCATGACGGATAAAGAAACGTATTTGGAACAGCGTAAGACATATGAGCAGATGCTGGCGAGCTTGCAGGAGAATATCGAAAAGCAGATGGCAGCAGTCACTAAGATGGCAGATGTGGATGTGCCGGAAGTGGCAGGTCTGGAGATGTTGGAAGGGCAGCTGAAGCTGACGGGACTTAACAGGGAAATGGTGGATGCTTTTGTGGAAGAGATTGTTGTGTATGCAAAGGACAGGGTGGAGATAAAGTGGTAATTCAGGGATGAGTTTGCGGAGATGGGAAAGGTCGAAAAAGATAGAATATTTGGTGGAGCAGATGGAAGTGGGGTGGTATAATAAAATCAGACTGTTAGATGGTGACGATAAAATAGTTTTGTTGTGCGAGGTGACAAAATTGGACAAACCAAAGTACTTGAAATGGATAGTAGAAGAAGCTGGGGTAATTGAAAATTTTAATAAGACCTTGAAATGTTTTAATATAGATTATAATAATGATGCTGAGGTTTTGGATGATTGGGCATTACATATCCGTAGGCATTATATTTCAGATCAAGAACTTGAAGAAGAATGTGATTTATTGGGCGTTTCTCCTGAGGCGTATTTACGAGCCAATATTATTCCTCAAAAAGATGAGGGATTAGGTCCTACTGCAAGATCGAATACAATAAGTGAAATACTATTTTCGGATCTGTTGGAATTTATTTTCGAATACCATGTTCCAAGATGTCGGCAATATAATATGTCAGGTAAAACAGTTTCTGAACATGGAACTGATATTGTAGGATATAAGTTTGCTAAAGAAGATAAAAGACCTTCAAAAGAGGACAGATTGATTGCGGCTGAAGTCAAGGCTATTTTGTCTAAAAATGATGCTTCTGTAATTAATAAGGCGGTTGAAGATTCAATAAAAGATGAATATAGAATTTCATTAACATTGAATTACATGAGACGAAAGCTTAGAGATATGGGAAAGATAGATGAGTCAAATGATATTTTAAGATTCCAGTTTAAAACAAAAGCGGGACATGATTATACAATAGATTATATTGCGGCAGGAATAACAAGTATGCCTACATTACAAAAAATTAAAAAGGGTGACAAAGAGGTGGGTATAATAACTGGAATTGATGGGGCAAGTTTAGCGATATCTGATTATAGAAGTATCTTTTTTGTGCATGGTAAAAAGCTTATGGAATTAGCACATGAGGTTTATGAGAGGTGTAAAAAATGAGAATAACTAAATCAGAATATATGCTTAAGTATCAGAAGGCAAAGGTCAAATTGTTAGAATATGATATTCCCAAACAGGATTATCCACAGTTTCAATTGAATTATAAGGATCTAGCGTTTCCGACTGTATATATTATCTCCGATTATGCAGAAGCTGTTATAGAAGATGATAGAGAACGTATGGAAAGAAGAAAAAGGGACTTGCAATTTTGTTCTGAGTTTTATGATGCGGCAATGAAGTCCAGAGAGCAAATAAGTAATGATTTAAACTTTATGCTTACTGGCGCGATAGCATATTTTTTTGGAGATAATTTTGGAAGTGCCATGGTGCTTCTTTCAGAAACAAAAAACATAGATATACCTAATGATATGAGAGGTTCATTAGTAGAGGTTTTTTATTTGATTTTTACGGGTATGAAGTATAGAAATGCCAAAAATGCGGTGGTGGAAAAATTTGAAGAATATTTGAGGACAGGTGAATCTGAAAGTATATTAAAGTTAGCTGAAAAAAAATGTAATGAGACATATGAGAGTGATAATGAAATAGAGGCTTTTTTTGCGGATGCATTATGCGCAGTCATAAAAATAGCAATTCAAAATTCGGCTAGAACACTATTACCACTATATTCAAAGCTTTCATTTGAAAAATGGGAATCATATTTAAACAAACGAACTTCAATTAAAATGGTTTGGCCTGCTCAGAGACTTATTGGTGAAAAAGGGATTTTGAATGGTAAAAATGCGATAGTACAATTGCCAACTGGTGTCGGTAAAACAAAAAGTATTGAGTTGATAGTTAGAGCTATGTTTTTGTCGGAACGGGGAAATACAGCATTAATAGTTGCCCCGCTTAGAGCGTTGTGCAACGAAATATCGGATGATATGGGAAAGGCATTTTCAAAAGAGGCATCAATTAATCAATTTTCTGATTTGTTAGAAATTGATTTTTTGAATATATTTTCGAATGAGGATGAGAAAAAAATATTAGTATGTACTCCAGAAAAATTGCAGTTTATATTTCATCATGAACCAGAGCTTATGTCTGAAATTGATTTGTATGTGTTTGATGAAGGTCATATGTTTGATGATATGAGTCGTGGAGCAATGTATGAATTATTAATAGCAGATATTAAAAAGTATATTCAACCATGGCAGCAAATAGTATTGCTTTCTGCGGTGCTTTCAAATGCTGATAGAATTAAGGAGTGGGTTATTGGAGATGATGGAGTTCTTGCATATGATAAAGACATACGAAGTACTCCTAAGGTGGTTGGTTTTGCGTCATCGGAAAATGAAATACATTATTTTTCAAATACATTTGAAGAGGAAGATTTTTACATTCCTAAGGTTATAAAAAGAATTCAATTAGAGACTAGAAGAGTAAATGCTAATCCCAAATTTTTCCCGGAAAACAAAGCGAATGATATTGCATTATATTATACGAACTTGTTGTGTTCCAATGGTGGAGTGGCTATATATATGAGTCAACGTAGATATGTATCGACAATATTAAAAAGGCTTATCGAAGTGAATGAAAGGGGATATGAACCGGAAAAATTGATTTTGGCATCGGATCAAGATGAAATTAGTCGATTAAAACGGTTAATAGCTGAATATTATGGAGATGATTCTATTTATTATAAAGCAGCTAATTTAGGAATTTTGCCTCATTATTCATCGTTGCCAAATGGATTAAGAGTATCTGTAGAATATGCATTTCGAAAAAATAAAATAAAGGCTGTTGCATGCACATCTACTTTAGCGCAAGGGGTAAATATTCCAATAAAGTATTTGATAATGACAAGTCTAAAATCAGCTCAGAATATGATTTCTACTAGAAATTTTCAGAATTTGATAGGTAGAACAGCTAGATCGGGAGTGTTTACAGAAGGAAGTATATTGATAACTGACACAAAACTTTTTGATGAAAGGAAGAGAGGCAAAGGATATTATAATTGGAGAGACGCAACAGCTTTATTTGAACCGAGAAATTCAGAAGCTTGTGGTAGTGCAATTTTGAGTATTGTACAGGATTTTAGTATCGATTATGAACTGACAATTTCGGGAAAGTCAGTTTGCAAATTCATTATAGAACATATTAATGAAAACTGGTCAGAATTAATGAAGAATGCACTTAATAAATACTTGGTTAAAAAGAATAAGGATAATCAATTAAATAGGCAGGTAATAGCAAATAGAACTTCGGAATATAGAAAAATAGTCGATACTATAGAAAATGAAATTTGTTATATACTAATATGTAAATCAGAGGATATAGCAGATGATTTGATTACAATTGAGGCAGGGGAAAAATTGAATGAATCATTAGCGTTGTTTTTGGCTGATGATTCAGAAAAACAATTATTAGAGAATTTGGTAGATGCGATTTGTGATAAAATTAAGAAACATATTACTGTAGTCCCGCGTGTATCAAAGACCATGGTAGGCGTAGAAAGTGCGGAGAAAATTTTAAGCTGGATTGAGGATAATGAAATTAATATGATTGCTTATAGCGCAAATGAGCTTCTTTCGTATGTTGTTGAATTATTTAATACAATTTATATAGATGAAATTCTTGATATTAAAATGTGTCAAAAATGGACTAAAGGCGAATCATATAAAGAGATTTCAGAGAGCATGGAGATTCCGGTGTTAGATGTTGAAAAAAAATGTGGTCAAAGTATATCATATCAATTAAGTTTTTTGATTGGTAATATTATTGATTATTTGGAAACAGAAAGTGTTAATTTGGAAATGTTAAAAATGTTACAGAAAAAAGTGAAATATGGTGTTGATACTGAAACCGCTATTGCAATTTGTGAAAAGATTTTTAATGATAGAATAATAGCCAATTTTATTGCAAGCGAAATTGGAGACAGTTATCTTGGTGAAGAAGAAATTATAAATGTTATTAAGTACAAAAAAGACGAGATTAAAACTCTATTAGAACCTTTTCCAACATATTTTTCTGAAAGAGTGTCATTATTAACCAAATAGAAAAATATTATGGGTTAAAGGAAGAGAATATAGTTATAACAGAAATATAATGTAATAATCTTATCAGAAAAATATCAAAAACCTCCCATCACACCCTTGACACGAGCGGGTACGGGAAAAACGTATGCATCAGCATTTGCAATGCGAGAACTTGGTTTTAAACGTGTCCTATTTTTAGTACATAGAAATCAAATTGCAAAACAGGCTAAAAAATCATTTGAAAATGTATTTGGTAGTAGAATAAAGACAGGATTGGTTTCAGGGGCTTATCATGATTATGATGCAGAGTTTGTCTTTGCAACGGTACAGACATTAAGTAAGGATGAGCATTTGCAGCATTTTTCAAAAGATTATTTTGATGCGTGTATTTATGATGAGGCACACCATACTAGCGCAAATAGTTATAAAAAGATAATGGACTATTTTACACCGCAATTCACATTGGGTATGACTGCTACGCCTGACAAGAGAGATGATAATATGGAAGGGCGGAACATATATGAAATCTTTCATCACAATATTGCATACGAAATTCGTTTGCAGCAGGCGATGGAGGAAGATTTGTTATGTCCGTTTCATTATTTTGGAATAACAGATTTGCAAACGGTTTCTGATGCTGGAAAATCACATGAAGAGCAATTAGAGCATTTTCGGTATTTGACATGTGATGACCGCGTAAATTATGTTATGAAACAGGCTAACTATTTTGGATATTCAGGGGATCGTGTGAAAGGGCTTATTTTTTGCAGCCGCATAGATGAGGCACGTGAATTGTCGAGAAAGTTTAATGAGCGGGGATGGCGCACGCTAGTGCTTAGTGGTGCTGACTCGGAAGAAGCTAGGGCAGAGGCGATCGAGCGTCTTGTCATGGATGTTACATCAGAGGAAGATGATTATTTGGACTACTTGATCACAGTCGATATTTTTTCTGAGGGAACAGATATTGTTGAGGTAAATCAAGTGATTATGCTGCGTCCAACGCAATCGCCGATCGTGTTTGTCCAACAATTAGGACGCGGACTCAGAAAACATTCCGAAAAAGAATACGTTGTGATCCTTGATTTTATTGGCAATTACAAGAATAACTTTATGATTCCAATTGCGTTATCAGGTGATCGAACCTACAATAAGGATACGATCCGAAGATATGTGATGGAAGGGGCTCGTGTTATTCCGGGTAGTTCCAGCATTCACTTTGACGAAATCAGTAAAAAAAGAATTTATGAGGCAATAGATAAGCTAAGTACGCCGAAAAAAATGTTAATTGAAAAATATACTCTGCTAAAAGAACGTTTGGGAAAGGTTCCAAGTATAGTAGATTTTTATGTACAAGGTGAGGTGGATCCGCTTTTGTTTATTCAGTATGCCGGTTCCTATCCGAAATTTTTGCAAATGGCAGAGAAAAACTGTGCTTTGAATTTAAGCGATAAAGAGCATATGACATTAGAGTTCGTGTCACAAAATATAGTAAATGGAAAGCGTATCTACGAGCTGTTATTGTTGCGTCAATTGATGCAGGATGGAAGGATTGATAAGGAGAAGCTGACGGAATATTTACAACGTGAATATTGCGTAAAGTTATCAGATCAATCATACGAATCAGCAATAAGTGTTCTTCAAGGACATTTTTTTAACACACAGACGGAGAAGAAGAAATATGAGAAATTAGATATATTAGTAATGAATAATACGGGGGCATTTTCGCGAATGTTATCGTTATATTCCGGCATAAAGAAGTCCGATTTTTTGGACCAGCTTAATGATTTAATAGAACTTGGCGTGAAACGATATACGGATTTATACTTGCCACTGCAAGATGAATTGGGGTTATCCCTTTATCAAAAATATTCGCGTAAAGATGTTTGTCGTATTTTGAATTGGGAACAGGATGAGAGTTCTACAATTTACGGTTACAAGATTAAGTATAATACCTGTCCTATTTTTGTCACATATGAAAAAAAAGATGACATTGCCAGCAGTACAAAATACGAAGATGAGTTTATAAACAATCAAGTGTTTAGTTGGATGACGCGAAGTCGGGTTTCTGCAGATAGTATAGAGTCTAGAAAGTTAATCGCATCTTCAGACTCAGGACTTAAGATACTTCTTTTTGTCAAAAAGAGCGATGGAGAAGGAACTGATTTTTATTATATGGGACGTGTTCATCCTATTGCGTGGGAACAAAAAGAAATATATAATGATAAGGGTATTGCTCTTCCAATTATGAACTTTCGGTTGAAACTGGAGCATAGTGTAAGAGAAGATATTTATCAATATTTTGTATGTACGTAAACACAGAAACGAGGTTGCTATGAAAACAATTCGGGTTGTAGCTGCTGTAATACAGGCAGAAAATGCCGAAGGAAAACCTATGATCTTTGCTACCCAAAGAGGATACGGGGAGATGAAAGATGGTTGGGAGTTTCCTGGAGGTAAAATTGAAAAGGGAGAAACACCGGAAGAAGCGTTGAAAAGAGAAATTATAGAGGAGCTCGAAACTGAAATTGAAGTTTTAGAACACATCGATACAATAGAATATGACTATCCTACCTTTCATCTTTCTATGGAGTGTTTCTTTGCAAAAATTATAAAAGGAGATCTTGTGCTGAAGGAGCATGAGGCTGCGAGATGGCTGACAGAAGAGGAACTGTATTCTGTGGAGTGGTTGCCAGCGGATATTTCATTGATTGAAAAGATTAAACGAACATTATCTGTATCATGCAATTAGATGTTTACGATTGTAAATGTGTAATAGGTGTAATATTGAAAAAAATGGAAATGATATATACAAATAAATGAAGAAATGGAGATGGGAAGAGATGTATTTAGAGAAAAAAACGTCGCTAACTTGAAAAAGTAAATTCCAGTGCAGGGGTAAATTCCACCTCACCTTAAAA
>ERZ791907.976-NODE-976-length-22693-cov-3.761463_pt1 | contig 22693 bp, 16 predicted proteins | sample MGYA00510145_ERZ791907 | MGnify/ENA primary metagenome ERZ791907 (study PRJEB30046, sample SAMN00792089) | human gut metagenome | study: EMG produced TPA metagenomics assembly of the A metagenome-wide association study of gut microbiota in type 2... | reverse complement strand
GCACCGCGGAGAGATTTTGAGATCAGCTCAATTGCTTTTAAATGGAACATATCTGTCATTTCCCATGCAGCTTTTGTTGTATACCCTTCGATTGCATGAGTCAGAGCATCCATACCTGTAGAAGCTGTCAGTCCTTTTGGCATAGAAGACATCATTTCAGGATCAATGATTGCGATGATCGGCATATCATGTGGGTCAACACATACGAATTTACGTTTTCTTTCTACATCTGTGATAACGTAATTGATTGTTACCTCTGCTGCTGTACCTGCTGTTGTGGGAACTGCAATAATCGGTACGCAAGGTTTCTTGGTAGGAGCTGTACCTTCCAGACTTCTTACATCTTCGAATTCAGGGTTTGCAATGATGATACCGATTGCTTTGGAAGTATCCATGGAAGAGCCGCCGCCGATTGCAATCAGATAATCTGCATCTGAATCCTTGAATGCCTGAACACCGTGCTGTACGTTCTCAATTGTAGGGTTCGGTTTGATGTCTGAATACAGTTCATATGCAAGTCCGTTTTTCTCAAGAATATCTGTAACTTTGCTTGTTACATGGAATTTTACAAGGTCAGGGTCAGAGCAAACGAAAGCTTTCTTAAAGCCATGTGCTTTTGCTTCGTTTGCGATTTCCTCGATTGCACCTGCTCCGTGATAAGATGTCTGATTTAAGTTAATTCTGTTTGCCATAATGATTTCCATTCCTTTCAGTATTTTACATTTTGATATTCTTTACAGATAAGTTTCCGCAACGCTCATCTTTGTTATTATTCTAACAATGTAAATTCAAAAAAGAAAGTTACACTTTCGCTCAAATGTAACTTTCTCACTAAGTTTGTGCAATAAATACGAAAATAATTAGGTAAAATTGTGCACTAATCTGTTATGTTTATGACAATATTTCCAGTTCTTCAAACAACTGGGAGAGTTTCCCAGGCATCCCATCAACTAAAATTTTCGCCAGTCCCTCCGGTGCACATTCCAATTCCCCCAGCACCCATTTTACAGTCATATAAATAGAACTCTGGCAGTACATTTCCAGAATACAATGTATGGTCTCATCCGGAATTTTTCCTGTTTTCTCACGGATCAGATTTTCATAGAAAGCCAGGATCAGTTCAAAATCATGCTGGCGCAGACTGTTCTGGCTGTCATATTTAAAGGCCGCTGCAAAGAAAATGTGCTCTTCCTGAATATATGTAAACTTCTTTACCAGTGCATCATAAACTGTTTTTCCCATTCCCATATGCTTAAAGGATTTTGCCAGAAGTTTATCAAAATACCAGTTGATCAGATCAAATTTATCCATGAAATTCCGGTAAAAAGTCTGCCTGGTAAGGACACAGTTTTCTGTAATCTGTTTTACCGTAATGTTGTCTACAGTTGTTGTCTTCATACATTCTTTCATCGACTGCGCAAGACGATATTTTGTTTTTTCCCCTTTAACATTTTCTGCTGTCAGTTCCATAGGTTTTCCTTTCACAGGTAATTTTGTTTATTATAGTCTTTTGTATTTTGTCACAGTCAATGCCAGGCATACAAGCACCACTACAAACCGTGCTATTTTCCAACAATATAAATATGTATTATTATACCACTTGCTCATCATACAGTACAATAATAATATTTTTTCATTTCATACCCCCTCTGGTTCTGTTGACAATCCACATATGAAAGGGTACACTTTCATTATCAGAAAATAAAGGAATGGAGGGCATAGAGATGAAGATACTTTGGATTGTTCTGGCTGCTTTCATGCCTGACAAAAGAACCTTTATGCGCTGCTTATGTAAAATACAATTATGGTGGTGAAAGTGCATATCAAAACCCTCTCTTCATGAAGACAAATTATATTCTTGCAGCGGCATGGGGATTGTTATATGTACTGACAGCAGTCTGGACCTTTCTGCTCAGAAGAGCCGGGTTTGGAAATCTGCTTATCATTGTAAACAATTTAGTTCCAATCTTGATGGGATTTTTTACAATGTGGTTTGCGACAGGGGATGCGACCCCGCCAGGCCGACACTCCCGATTTCAGGCTGCGGCTGTCTATGATGGCATGATAAAAACGGATTCTCTGTGGAAATGCGGCAATATACTTTGCTTTATCATTCTTATCCGGCTCCAGGTCATAGATAGATACATCCTCTGACGCATCTATCTCAGCACTGTCATCACTTTCTACATAAACATCCAGCCGGGCTCCCCGCAGATCCGTATTCAATCCCCCATAGGATTTCTGTGCGATCACTTTCAGATTCCGAAACTCCTTGTTAAACAATAGTTTCAGGATCTTTCGTGTAAACCTCTCTCCCATTTCAGGATATGTCATCATGGCATTGAAGAGAAAATCATCCAGCAGGTTTAACTCTTCCAGTTTTTTTCTTTCATTCTGCATCTGCATGCTCCTTTCCTTATGATGGAGGAAACAGCATCGTTTCTGCAGAATTTATATGTGCCGTTGTACTGTTTCCACCATATTTATTTTCGCTTCATATGTGGAATCAGATTGACCGAACGGCCTTAGAACTTTCCCAGATATGTAATTTCAGTGTAGCAAATGGCAGATGGGATGTCAACCTTAGAATATGAAAAAACCACAGGCTGGGTGGGTGCCAGTCTGTGGCTCAGTTAGATTTTTATACTTTCTTTAGAGAACTTTTAAGACAAATTTTGTTTCTTTATTTTCCCAACAGGGAGCGTCCCCAATGTCAGGTTAATCATCAAATAATTCACTATATTTTTGTTCATTAACTTTAGCAACTATTGATTCGTAAGGGTGCGCAAAACCATCTCCATTATATATTATATAAGTCGATATGGTTATGTAGTTATTATCAATAAGTTGATCAATACAATCATCAATTTCTGCATCAGTGTAGTTTCCACTTACAGAATAACAGCAAGGAAATTTCCCTTTTCTAAAAACTTCTGTAATCAATATTCTTGCAAGTTCTTTATTCATAAAAAAATCCTTTCATATTCTCACAACATAGAATGCAACTTCAACACAAGAAGATTACTATTTCCATTTTTTCCAAAAATAGCTGTTTAAGACCTCTGCCGTTTCCTTACCATTGTCATCAAATAAATGTGTTTTGTTGTTCAAATTCCAATAAAACCGGGTTATTTTAGCTTTCTTTTCCAGATTTTGTTCACTCTTATCGCCATTATGAAAACGGTACCAGTGATTTCCCTCCAGACGATAAAATACCCAGTCATTCGTATTATCCTGGCGTCTCATAAACCATTTATTTGATGATGAATCTACATAATTTCCATTGAATGATCCAATTCCAGTCTTGGAATAAACACTATATCTCAGTTCACAATACTTACCATCTCTATCTGTTCTGGCATACTTATAAGTATATCCGTCACCATCTAAAGAACAAAGTCTTTTGATACTGTCTATATCTGTTGGAACATAAGCAATTGCCGCTCCACTTCCCTTATTCAACTCATAATCATAAACGTTATTTTGCACAGGATAAATATAAAAATTATATAATATATCTCCCAAGTCAACTGAAATCTTTACATATTTATATTCTGCAAAATTTTGCGCATCACTATTCATATGAACTTTCATATTCCCAGAATCAAAAGTAAGAATTTTTAAATCATCCTGTTTACATTCTATTGGCTCATTTCCTGTTGAAGTCAGATAACTGGTTTTTATACTTTGGATTTCTTTGTTTTCATGTTCAGAGTTAAATTCAAGTTTTTGTTCCAAACCAGCCGGACAATTGTATGCTTTTTCTATTGTCATTTTTGGATTCACTGTAATGACTTTCGAAGCTGTACATACTACACTTCCTGATTTCTTTGCCATAGCAGTCACAGTGACTGGTATCGATTTATCCGGAGCTTTAACCAGATTCTTCTTCACTGACAATTTAATATTTGCTCCCGAATTAGTATTTAATTCACAGATTTCATTCACTGTTGAATTCAGAGACCATTCAACGATATAACCATCAGCATCTGTTAGATGTTGATCATTCTGAGCATCAACGATATCAGCAGAAATATCCACCGGAGCATCATCACCATAATAAATCTGATCTGCAGATGAAGCCAGAATCAGCGTCAATGGTGTGATTGTAAGCTGAATAGACTGTGTTCCTGTTGTATTAGCAACATCCTTCAAAGTATAGTTTGCAGTTAAAGTAACAGTTGTAGGTTGAGTAATATCTGTGCTTGCAATAATTTTTATTGGAATTTCTTTAGTATTATTAAATGTTGAATCCTGATAGCTCATATTATTATCAAATTTTATTGCAGAACTATTATCTACATTCCAATTTACCTGTGCATTTAATATTCCTTTTTTATTTTTTAATCTGAGATATAATTGTGCACTTTCACCTGGAAAAAGTGAAAGCTTATTATCCGAAGCAATAATCTCAGCAGTATAATTCATCACAACCTTTACAGATATCGTCTTACTGAAATTGTCATTATCAGTATAGTAATTGTTTTTCGTATCATAAACATTTTCAAACAATTGCAGTTTTGCTACTATGTTTAATGTTTTGCCAACATCATTGGATGATGCATGAAATTTCCAGTTTTCTCCATCTGCATTCACCTTACCTGAACCAATACCCTCCCATTGAAGTGTTTTAGCTTTATTAGAAGAAACTTTTATTTTCGATACAGACCCATTTACATCATAAACATCAAGCAGAACCTGAAGCAGATAATCTTCTGATTCATTTGGTCCGTAAACATAAGCCGTATCACCACTTAGTGATTCTAATTCAATTCCATTTGCCACTTTAAAGGTTCTTTCCGCATGGAGTTGTACTGTAATTGGATTACCGTTATCATAACGAATAACACCTACATAATCAGCACACAAAGTAAAACCATGGCAAGCATTTTTAGCTACTTTAAGTTTCTGTTTGATTGTATCACCACCCGGTTCAAAACTAATTCCCGGATGTTCTCCTTTCAACGTCCAAGTGATTGATTGAACATTCACATTATTTAAATTTGTATTAGCCGTAGAAAAATAAAAATCATTTTTGTTATAGCCATCACATTCATAAGTTCTTCCAGCAACAATTGTATCATATCCTAAATTTTCATGTGCAATAATCTGTCCCGTATCAGAAGAGATTACACGGAATCCATTTGTCACGCTTAACGGACCATAGCACTTACGCACAGACACATTGGCACTTGCTTCAACTCTCCAGTTTCCGATATCATTCTCCGCAAAATTTCCTCCAACGCTGTAATCGGATGCTTTCTCTGGTTTTTGTTTTGTAGTGATGTTCACAATATCTGATGCATTGTTTCCATCTATGGTTTCTATTACTTGTCCGCCTTCCATATATGTACAGTGAAGTTCTTTTGGGGTACCTACTGTGTATATCGCATTATTTTCCGGCAATGACAAATCTATTCTGGCAATCTTGACAGTAATTGTATTTGAAACATTATGTTCACTGTTTGTAGCACGCACAGTAAACGAACCTTTATCAGAAATTCCAGCTTCTGAATCTACTAAAATCTGACCCGCAGAAGTAACATTTGCATATGAGCAATTATCAGGCTTGTCCATTGTCCAGATTACAGGTACATTTTCTTCTCCTTTTGTCCCATCACTGTATACATATTTCCAGATAATTTCAGAATTTAAATTCAAACCATTATATCCTGCTGCAACCAGAACGCTCTTTGTTTCTGTTTCGATTCCTGTTACAATCCTGTTATTATTGATCTGAATTGTTACCGGTGCAGATGTAGCTGTCTGTTTTCCATCTGCTGTCCTGGCAGATACAGTTACAGTGATGGTTCCTGTAGCATTATTATTAACTGTAAGTTTTCCATATGTAGGATCCAGGGCAGGGAAAGAACCTTTATCCGCTCCATCTGTAATCTTCCACACTACTGTTGTCGGGTCTATAGGTCCGCTTGCATCGTACGAAAGAATTTTAGAATTACCTGCATCAATAGAATTCGGTGCACCTACAATCGTGATTCTTATATCTGTGCTTCCGGCAGTTGCAAACGCATCATCTGGTTTCAAAACCTGAATCCTGTTTCTGAGATTAACCGTATGAAGAGTTTTAACTTTCTTTCCATTGTTTTCTGTAGTTAAGCGGAAACGCACAATACGCTCGCTCTCTACCTTTGTCACGTCTGCTGTAAAATTCTCAATTCCTTCTGCAAATACAGAACGCGCAATTAACTCTTTAGAGTCTCTTGCTATATCTGAGCTATTTCCTGAAATAATTCCTGTCTGATTCTCTTCATCACTTTCTGCTGCAATTGCAATATCTGTATTCTCCGCATTTTCTCCAGAAATTCCACTCTCATTCCTATTCTGCTGTGATTCTGGATTTTCTCCACTTCCATTTTCATCCTTCCCTTCTGTACTGCTGCTTGCCTTTGTGTACTGACGTTGGCTGTAGTAAAGTTTTCCTTCACTTCCCACCCAGTCTAATACATCAAATACATAACGACTTGTTCCATCACCGTTCTCATATTCGTTACAGGTAATAAATGTTTTGGAAGCCGCATTGGAATCATCAATATCACTTCTTATCTGCTCTCCCATATCAGTTCCTGAGCCATATGCATAATACACACTTCTGTTTGCATCTATGATCAGATCTTCTATCGCATTTAAAGTCTCCTGAGCATCTATCTGAGATTTTGTATTACCGGATACACCTCTGAACAGATTGGAGCCTGTACCGATCAATGTCACTACAACACCTGAAAAAATTGCAATGATCGCCACTGTAACAATCATTTCTATCAGAGTAAAACCGGCATTGTTCTGTATTCCTTTTCTGATTGTATCCTTTTGTGTTCTAAACATTCATCAATTCTCCTCATACATTATCTCATAGCTTTAGGATCATAAATTCACAAGATTTCTACTGAAACCGTTTTTGTTATTTCGCCTTAACAGAATATTTTCCGGTTTTTATATTTAAGGTAATCACTCTGGTACGCATTCCACCGCTGACCGTAATAGAACTGCAATATGGCAAACTGGTATCTCTGTCCAATGGAATGTCATTTCCAGATTCAAGAACTTTCAAAATTTCATTCTGTCCCCATTCATTTGACTGAATAGGAAGAAATCCACCTGTTGCGCGGTCATACGTGAGAATGAGAGAACTTCTGCCATTGTTCTCAGTTCCATCCCACAAATTATAGGTATTCCCATTGTTATCCTGATAGCTGATTCTTGTTCCGGCAGGAGCAATTTTTTCCGAATCAGCACTTCTTATTTTGGATGATGATTTACTGTCTTTTCCTCTGTCAAGATAATAAGTGATATAATAACCATCAGAACGATATTCCAGTTTCATTTCTCCCACAAGTCTGTTCATTGCTTCCCGTCTTGTTTTATCAAGCGCAGCGGTTATGGAATTCGTTGCACGCTGAACACGAAAACCAAGTACCGAGTTCAGGGACGGAACAATAATCCCAAGTAAAATGGCAAAAATTGATACAGTAATAACCATCTCAACAAGAGTAAAACCCGTATTTCTCTTTTTACAGCAGTTTAATCTTAATTTACGCATTTTTTTCTTTAACACTACTCTTTTCTCCAGTTTTCATAGGTAACGCAGTCAGCCAGATCATAGGTATCAGAAACCCTTCCTGTATCCGTAGTTTCATCTGAGGTATTTGTATTTCCCAGAACATACTTATCACCCTCCCAGAAGAAACTCTTCGGTGATATTTTCTTATTTTCACCCTCAGCCTTATTCATCTGAGCCTGAAATACTCTTGCAGCTTCCAGAGGTGCAGACTCCAGACTTGCTCCCGCTCCAAGGGTAATCCTTCCCTTTGCCATAATAATTCCCTGAAAATGAACTCCTTGCTTAATTATGACATCACCGGTACATACAACGAGACGTAATTTATCTGCCATAGCAGAAGTAATTTCCAATGGTTTATCTTTTCCACTAACTGTAGTTTCCGACGTCGTACCATCGTCATTTTTTATTTGAAAGGTACTGGGTTTTCCATTATGTACCATGATTGCCTGCAAACCGTCATCCTCATCCGCTGTAAATTCTTCCTTAAGACTGTCCGGATGCTTCTCCTGCAAAAACTGAACCATTTCTTTTTCATTGACCATATTGTCAAAGACATTCCTGTCTGTATCTTTTTTTTCATTATGAGCCAATCCGTCAGAGTCTTTTACTTCTTTATTCAGAAGGTCTACACTGGTAATCATTTTTCTGTTTAATGTATACCACATATTCTGATAATTTGTCTGCTCCTGAAGGAGAGCCTGCGAAACCTCCGGACTGGTGGCAACAGCCATATTGCCTTTAGCAGTAGTTCCATTTTCTGTTGCTTCACCGCCCTCATAAGAAAGAACATTTCCATTTGTAACATAACGGATATAATTCTTCATATCCTTTACCTGGATTCCGCTATTCGTACCACTGAAATAGAAAGATAAATATTTATCCAGATTTGTCTTTACTGTAGAATTATTCATATAATAATCATACATAAAATCTGAAGATGCCTTACTGTCTTTAAAATTCAGATAAAAATATACGTATCCCTCATCTGCATTATTACTGTAGAAAACTTTCTGAACAGGATTCGCAGAATCTATGCCAATTTCGTTCAGAGATTTATTTCCCAATTCTGACACTTTCACATCCATTTTCAAAGGAACAGAATTCATCTGTTTCAGTCCGCTGCTTTCGTAATCTGAATAGGACATCGGATTTTTAATTTCCATTTCAGAATTCTTTAATTTGGAAGCATCTATCAATTCTGACGGAAGCAGATATGCCAGCTGTGTTCCCTTCACAGTAATACTTTCTCCCATCATAACATCATTAGAGTTACTTTCTCCATTAACAGACTTTACTTTTGATGTTCCGATGTAGCTTCTGCCTGCCAGCATTATTTTTCTCACACCGGACAAATCCAATGTGGTATTCTTCCCATTGATTACGATAGAACTGCTCAAAGCAGTATCACTCCATCTCTTCTCTGGATTATCATACATATAGTTATTCAAAGAACTTCTGGCAGATTCCGGATAGCCGTATCCATAATATTCGCCCTGTACAGTAACCCTGCTGCCACTTCCTGATTCTATAGTTAAATCATCTGACAGATATGTCGTTCCCAGAAGATTAACCTGTGCTGATGATAATTTCACACCCTGAGCCCAGAGAGTTACACCTGCTTCGCTGGTAAATGACGCATTCGGCTCCATATAAATCTCTCCGGCACTGACAATCTTATCGCCACTTTGTATATCCAGATTAGCTCCGGATTTAACCCAGATACTTGTATAAGGATTCTTCTCCAAAATCGTATTATCATTAATATCCTGTAAAATGCCGGAATAAATACTTCCTGAAATTGTGGTATTACCACCTTCACAGATAATTCCCTTACCTGCCACTACAATCATATTCATAAGATCCGGGAGTGTAGATGGTGTAGGAAACTGCACTTTAGGAATTCCCAATCTGATATCTGTTTCTATTACAGATGCATATCCTTTAGGGTCAACATAAATCACCTTAAGATTTTTCAACAAGATTCCATTTTTATTATCTTTTGTCATTACCGGTTCTTTATTGGATGGTGTGGTAACAATCAAAGTTTCATTTTCGTTGATTTTCATGTCAAGATACTTTTTCAGATAATCCAGATTATATTTGCTTTGATCTGAGTCTTTTTTCAACCGATTTGCCAGTTTTTTTATAAATTCATTTACAAAATCATTCTGTCTCTGTTTATCAAGAACAACATCTTTTGAATTTTCATCTTTATCATAAGTTTCCAGAACCTTAATATATGCCTCTGACATGGAGTTTCCTACATCCTCCTGAAGTCCTACGCGAATTTCTTCAATTGCGCGTTCAGCAGTATAAAAACTGTCTTTTCCCTTTAAGTCTATAATTTTCATCTGAAAATTACTCAGAGCCATATACAGAACAAGAAGTCCAAGGATTCCGATAAAAGACACTGCAATAATTACAGTAATCAGTGAAAAACCTTTATTCTGTTTTCCGGCTGTATCTTTCTGACCATTCATATTATCGCTCCCTGTTATCAATTTTCTTTCGCTCCGTCCAGGCTTGCAACCAGTTCATCTTCCGGAAATCCCTTTTCAGCTGCGCCTGATTTATATACCTTCACTTTTGCTGTATAAATTCTGTCTGTTTCTGTTTTATCATCAAGGCCATTATAGCTTAATATCTGTTTCGCAGCTGTTCCGGTTTTCTTTCTGTCATTCTCTCCCTTGTCACTCACAGCCTGATAAGTCAGTTGCATTTGATTAATACGGGGACGGGTAAGAATTTGATCAATATCACTAATATTATAATCCAGATTTGTTCTCAATTTCGTCTGTGCCTTATAAAGACTGGTATTTGTATTCCAGTTTGTATGTTCCAATTTGTCAGGACATTCTTTTATCGTCAGTGACATACGGTAGAAATTTTCCTGAGAAGAAGTTGGTATATTATTTTCTTCATCTCTTTGTTTTGTCACATATACATTGACAGGATAATTATTTACATTTTCTATAACAATGTTATCCAGGTTTTTTGTACTGTTTTTAACTTTGTTCTCGTAATTAGGATAATAAAAAATGTACAGATTTTTCAGCTTTGAATCCGCTTCTGAACTGTAAAAAGTCAGATACTCGCTTTTATAGGTGCAGAAACATCCTTTTATATCTTTTTCTTCTGACTTTCCTTTACATGGACAGATATCCATGCGTTCATACTTATTTCCACCTTCCTTTACATAATTATAAGCATTCAATATATATTTAGCATCTGCCTTAATTGTCCCACCACTTTCTTCAATTTTTACATAAAGCGTTCTTCTCGTCTGCTTATAAATATCTTCCGGACTCAGTTTTTCTGCTGGTCTGGAATGTTGTGAAGTAAATTCTTCCGTCAGTTTTTGCTTTTCTTCTTCTGATGTTGCATTTTTGATATAATCGGCCAAATCTTCATCCCACAGTTTTTGTGCTGCCTGAAGCTGTCCATTCGCTATAACCTCCATTGCATTCTTATCCCAGTTTTTCCCCATGATCAAAAAGGCATTTGTTTTAGTATCCAATTTAGCAATGTTAGGTGCCAGATAATCATTTTTTCCTTCATCATTATTAGTAAGTGTTTTCTTTTTATATCCGGAACCTTCTCCGCCATTAAACTCTATCAGTGCATCAAAAGACTCATGATTACCCGGCACATTTGTAAGTTCAAAATAATACTTGGAGACATTATTGCCTGTTTTTCTGGGATTGAATTCATAGCTTTTACCCTCATCCTTGGAAATAACAGATGCTGTTACCTTTGATGTATCCTCTCCATCCAGAGTATTGTAGAGGCGCACATCGTTATAGTTACTTCCATCCTTTATGACTTCCTTTACCCCGATAGAGTTCCCTGTTTCAGTATTGATTCTGTCTCTTTCAGAATCAAGAAAAGAAAGTCTTGCCTGTCCGTTCAGAAAATTAATGGGATAATTAAATGCCAGTGAAACATCCTCAAAATCTTTGGATTTAATCTCTTCCATAATATTCTGCGCTACTGTTGTTGCCTCAAGATAAAGATTTGATTTCTTATTGATTCTCTGCGAAGTTACGAAGCTCTGAAGAAGCACTGTTGCTGTTATGGAAAAAATACTAACCGCAACAATCACCTCTAACAATGACATACCTGCATTCGATTTTTTCCTCTTTTTTCTGTCCATCCCAATGCTCCTTTCTGTGTCCGGTTATCTATAAAAACACAGTTAGAGGGGCTCTGATTTCTCTCCCCTCTAACATACTTTCCCTATTGCGCCTGTCCAGTCGTCTCAGCAGCGACTGCGTCCTGCGTGTTTGCTCCTTCCTGACTGTCTGTTGTCTGGCCGTCAGCGCCGGTGTCGGAAGCCGCCTGTTCTGTGGTTGTCTCTGCGGCTTTCTTTTTGTTCTTCTTGCTTTTTTTGCTCTTTTTGCCTGACTCTATTGTTCCGAAAATATTATCAGTTCCGTATGCTACGCTTCCTGCATTCGGTTCTGTATAAGTCTGGCCTGTTCCTGCCATGAAAAACAGGTTTACTGTAATGCTGCCCGAAAGATTTCCTGTTGAGGAATCAAAGGAGGCATTTACATTGTCAAGTGTCATCCTGCCTGTCTGGTCAGCCAGATAATCAACCATATCCTTCAGGCTGGCATAAGTTCCTGTAAACTGCATGGTGTCCTGTGTTCGGTAGAGTACAGGACTGGTGAACACATTGTTCAGATTCTCCACTTCTGCATCGGAGGCAGCCTGACGCTCTTTCTCTCCTATTACATCTGTGCCCTCGATCTCATCAAGCTGAGACTGGGTCTGATCATTTGCCTGCTCTGAGAGGGTCTGGTCAGGCAGATCTGCCAGAGGGTCTTCTGTACTTCCGTCCAGAGAAGCCACAAACTCTCTTGTTCCCAGACCTACATTGGAGATCTGCATGTCCAGGGAATTTTCCATATTCATGGAAAGTACGATTCCGTCTTCAGGACGGATATCTGCCGGAAATGCAGATGTATATTCGCTGACCTTTGCATTGATATCTTCTGTTTCTTTCAGATAAAAATTCCTGTCTGCAGCCAGCTTCAGCAGGTCATCCAGCCTTGTCTTCAAAGGTTCGGTTGATGCCTGGATACTCTGCGCCTCTTCCATCTGCGGTCTGTATCCGAAGAAATATCCTGCTGCAAAAACACCTACTCCAAGAAACATCAGCAGTATTTTTTTATCACGCATAGAAATATTCATGTCCATCTTAATCCTGCCTCCCTATCATTCCCCGGAACTGTCCAGCGGTGCCGGATCTGAATATGTACAGAGTACACTTAAGGATACTGTTCCATCCTCAGCCTCGTCAATTCCTGTAGTGGTTACAGTAGACAGGCTCTCAAAGGTACGAAGCTGCATGATCGTGTTTGCTGCTGCTGATTTGCTTCCCACACGCATGGAAAAGCTGACCTGCGTTCCTGTAGAGCTGAAGCTCTCCACTGTAATATCTGAAGGCATTTTCTCCTCCAGTTCTTCGATAAATGTCTTAAGCCCCTCATTGGGGGTATTTGTATACTGGTACATATTCTGGTAATTGTCATACTGCGCCTTTGCATTGGTATAGGCACTGTAAATCTCCTCAATGGAGCTCTCTTCTGAGATTCTCTGGTTCAGCCGCTCCTGCTCATGTTGCTGATAAATACGGTTTGCATATCCTGCAGCTGTCAGTACAACTCCTGCCACTGTTCCCACCACACAGATAATGATGGCACCACTTAAGGTCTCTTTTTTTTCTTTCTTCTTTCTGTTGACCTTGTCCATCAGGTTAACACCTGAAGTGCCCGGTGAAAGAACTGCAGCGTAAAGACAGACTTCCTGTGTATCCCCGCTGGCAGGCAGGGCAAAATTCTTAAACTCCTGTAAAACATCCACCTGCTGTCCCAGCTCATTGGTGAGAAGCTGCATCAGCCCCTTTATCTGAGCCCCAAGACCACAGCATACAATGGAATCAAAATTTGTATCCGTATGGCGGGAAATATAATAATCCATAATACGGGAAATATTTCCGATCAGGTATCTGAGGCTCTCTGTCACCTCAGCTCTGGCAGTTTCCAGCTTTCTGTCCTCATCAGAGATTTCTTCGTCAAAAGACTCCATATCAAGGAAAGGATTGATACATTTTCTGCTGCAAAGCACATCCAGAGCCTCATTTGCATCCAGTCTGTCCCCAAACTCAGGGAATGCTCTCACTGTCTCTGCCGCACTGTCCACACCATAATTGATATTACGCTGGAGGGTCAGCTCACCGTCCCTGATGACTGTAATGCTGGTTCCCGTATATTCCACCTTAACCAGAATATGAGTTCCTTTTGCATACTCATCCTTTACCGAATGATAAATACTGTCACCTGTGTAGGTGATTCCTGTCATTGTCAGTCCTGCATTCTCCGCAAACTCACTGTAAGCTGCTGAGATTGCTTTGGGAGCAGCATAAACCATCAGATAGTACTGCTTTGTCTCTTCCTTCCCGTCCTCAAGTCTCTGGCTCTCCACATCGATCACACTGTAGGAAAGCACATACTTGCTCACATCAATGGGAAAATAATCTGTGGCATTTGCCTCTACAATGCTCTGTATCCTGTTTGCTTTCACAAAAGGGATACGGACTTCCCTGCTCGCAATCCTGGTAGAACCTGTGACAAAATATACTTTCTTTGTCTTAATCTTTCTCTGGGAAAGCTCTGCCTTAAGATTCTCTCCGAGAGTTTTCGTGTCACGGATCTGTCCATCCTCCACAGCCCCCTGGGGTGCCGGTATACAGAAACAATTATAAATCCTTCCCTTTTTTCCACGTACTTCAACTTCCGCAACTCTGATCTGAGATGCCTCTGCCTCTATACTCAAAATTTTCGCCATTTGTATTTTCCTCCGTATGAGCCGCTGCCCTCTGCAGACAACCGCCCTTTTTCAATTACAAAAATAAATTTTAACAGATAAAACATCTTAAAACTCATTTTTCTAACTGAAAAGTTTTATGATTTTCAGTTAAAAATTAATGACAGGTACCAGCTGATCCACCTGTTCCCCCACAAAGCAGCCAGCAAAATCCCGGCTGACAGATAAGGACCCATGGCAAGCATACGCCCTGCCCTCTTCCTCACCATGCGGATAATATGGACCACAGAACCAATAATACATCCCAGCACAAAAGCCAGCAAAGTCAGCTTCCATCCAAGAATCAGACCACTGGCAAACATCAGCTTAATGTCACCCCCTCCGATTGCTCCGCCGCCACTCACCAGATAAAGAATCTCCAGCACACCGCTGACACAGACCATCCCAATCAGATGCTCCACCAGATTCCCCCTGTCAAGCACAGCCATGGCAATTCCAAGGACAAACAAAAACACATTGATCCCAAACGGAATCTCATATGTCCGCCAGTCAATCACACTCAGAACCAGAAGAGCCGACGCCATAAGGCAATAAATTACGCTACTCCACACCAGTCCATTAACAGCAAATATCACCACATAGAGGATACCATTGACACCCTCTATGATCGGATACTGAACCGAAATCTCAGATTTACAGTTACGACACTTACCACCTAACACCAACCAGCTAAACACCGGCACCATATCATACCACCGAAGCTTCTGCCCACAGGTCATACAATGGGAGGGGGCTGTCACCACCGACTCCCCAAGAGGAAGTCGATAGATACAGACATTCAGGAAACTACCGATGGTGATTCCGAATATGAAGATTGTTATGTAGGGGATTGCGTCTAAGAAAAGAAGCATAGGTTAATTCCTTTCAATCATTTTTAGTTTCCTGCTTTAGGTGTAGGCACAGCCTGATCAGCCATATTTTTTACCCATGTAGGATAATATGATACTGTAACAGAACCATCATTAGCAACTACGATTGTAGCACTAATATGATCTAATGCAGTACCCTTGCTATCAGACTCTGCAGTCCATTTAGCAGATTTAAGTTTTGTACTTTTCCAACCTTCACCTGCGAATGACGCTAATAAGCTCTCTATAGTTGCATCAGATGTTACTGTAACATCATCTCCAGAAACAACACCCGTTCCTGCCATTGTACCCTTATCCTTATTAGAAATTACAATACCATATGTACCTGCTTTAATATCTGTTGTTCCATCAGCAGCAGCTGTCTTAAATGCTGTAACTAAATTTTCAAGATTACTTACATCTGCGGATTTTCTTGATTTCTCAACATATTTTGTATACTGTGGTGCAAGAATACCAACTAAGATTGCAAGAATAGCAACTACAATTACAAGTTCTACTAATGTAAAACCTTTATTATCTTTTTTCTTTCTGTTAAATAATTTTAACATATTACTATCTCCTTAATTTTCATTATATCGAGATAGTAACATCGTTCATGCACAGCAAAGAATTGTTATGCATTCATCGAAAAGCAAAATCTTTAAATTGCACTCAAAAAATCACTGATTTGTCTGATCCTTAATAGTATCTGGTGTATATTCAACAGTAACAGAACCATCATTCCCTACAGTAATATCCGCTTTAATAGTCTGCTTAGCTGCACCTGTTAATGTTCCATCTATTGTCCATTTCTGTGATTTTAATTTAGTTTTTTGCCAATCTTTACCTGCGTATGAAATCATTAATTTTCCTAAATCACTTGTAGCCGCTACAGCATCTGCACCTTTTTTAAATTCAGTTCCAGCAGTTTTAATTTCAATTGAATATGTTCCTGCCTCGACACTATCTGTTCCATCAGAAGCAGCAGTTTTAAATGCAGTTACCATATTCTCAAGATTAGATGCATCTGCAGCCTTTCTTGATTTTTCCACATACTTCGTATACTGTGGTGCAAGAATACCAACCAGGATCGCAAGGATAGCAACTACGATTACCAGCTCAACAAGAGTAAATCCCTTGTTATCTTTCTTTTTTCTGTCTTTCAGAAATTTAAACATAACTCATTCTCCTTCAAAAATAATTAAATTTCATTTCAATCCGGATAGAGTCATATCGTGTCGAAAGATACAAGAGCAGCACATCATACATGCCAGACAATATATTCAACTTTTCGATGAATACATAACTCTCCTGTTGCTATCATCACGAATGTCACTATCCGGTGATTGATTCAACGAGCGAGAACCCTGATGGGCTCTCCACCCCCCCCCTGTAAAAATCTCTTTTCCAGGAGGGAGGGAGTTATGTTTATAAACTCGTTATTCAGTTTTCATGTTACAATTTTGTTTCTCACTTTCGGTTCAGGAAAAACCTTCCCGTTATCAGGAATCCAGTCACTGCCAATACCAGCTCCGGGATGTAAATATATTTATCTACATCTGCAGGAGACTTAGTCATACTAGGCATTTGGGAATCTGCGTTATTCTGCGAAAAAACTCACTGTCTGAGCGAAGCGAGTTATGAGGTTTTCGCAGAATGCTTTTAGCAGATTTCCGAATGCCTAGTATGACTGGCTCCGAAGCCGTAGATAAATATATTTACATCCCGGAGCGTCCACCTGACAACATATTCCTTCAGACAATCTCAGCCTTTCTCTCACCGTATAATTAAATCACTAAAATCCCGCTTTTTCCACGCGCCCCCTTCCATATCTTACAAGAAAACACGACATTTCCATGATTTCTATGATGAATACAGCCCCTATGCAAGCTGTAATACATCCAAATTTGGTTATTTCAGCAACTTTTAATGCGGTTGCCACTCGCAAATGATCCTTTGATCATCCAAACAATCAGATGTCTAAGATAGTTTAATTACTTTTTATCCATTTCAGGCTATAATCTACATGCACTGTATAATTAAATTTTTATCACAAATTATCCAGCCCATTATACATAGCCCCAATCGGTGAAACCACCGCCACAACCAGCGTACCGACCACAACAGCCATAAACACAATAATCAACGGCTCCATAGCCGCCAGTACACTCTGGGTAGTCATCTCCACCTCTTCATCATAGTAATCCGCCAGCTTCTCCAGCATGTCCTCAATATTACCTGTCTCCTCACCGATCCCTGTCATATGGCACACCATAGGCGGGAAGATTTTTGAGGCAGTCAGCGGTTCTGACAGCGGAATACCTTTCATAACTTCCTCACGTGCTTTCAACAGCGCATTTGTGTAATGGATGTTATTGACAATCTTGGACACTGTCTCCAACGCATCAATAGTAGAGATACCCGACGACAGCAATGTACTCATTGTCCTTGCAAACTGTGCGCAGGCAGTCTTCACTGTCAGCTTGCCAAACAACGGCATCTTCATCTTAACCCTGTCGATAGCAAGTCTGCCCTGTTCTGTCCTGTAGATCATCTTATATGCCGCGATCACCAGAATGATCAGCCCCAGGATCATATACCAGTGTTCTGTCATCCACTCACTGGTATTCATAACCCACATGGTAATTCCCGGCATCTCCACATCCAGGTCTGCAAACATATCAATAAAGATGGGAATAACGAACAGAAGCATAACAGCCACAACACCGATTGCTGCAATGACCAGAATAATCGGATAGATGGTTGCTTTTCTGATGGTTGCCTTCAATTTGGCTTCCTTCTCAAACTGTACTGCCATTCGTGTGAAAGCCATCTCAAGACTTCCTGAGTTCTCACCTGCCTCTACCATATTGATAAGCATTGGCGGGAAAATATCTGACTGGCCTCTCATGGAGTCTGCCAGTGTATTTCCCTTCTCCACACTGAGAAGTACCTCTGAGATAGCGCGCTTCAGCCATTTGTTCTCTGTCTGCTCCGAGAGCATCTGCAGGGCTTCCTTCATCGGGACACCTGCCTGTGTGATGCTGACGAACTGACGGCAGAATACACTGAGATCTCTTGGCTTTACTTTCTTTCCTATGGAGAAATCTATCTCTTTGTTCAGGGCGCCCTGTTCTTTTACAGAGACAGGGATAAGCCCGTCGTTTTTCAGGATATCTATAACTTTCTCTCTGGTGTCAGCCTCAATACTTCCTTTTTTCTCTTTTCCCTTTTTATCTACTGCCACGTAGGTAAAACCCGGCATTTTATCACTTCTTTCTCTCAGTCAGGCTCAGGGGATCTGCCAGATCGGGTTTCTGTCAGAAGTCAAAGCTGACTTTTTTGTTCATGCTGACCGGATCCTGGGCATATGTCACTGCATTGTCCCCATCGATCAGTTTTCTCATATATAAGTCATACAGTGCATCATCCATTGTCTGCATCCCTGCACGTCTGTTGGTCTGCATCACAGAGGATATCTGATAGGTCTTGCTCTCACGGATCAGGTTTCGCACTGCATTATTTGCAAAAAGTATTTCAAGTGCAGCCACACGGCCGCTTCCATCTGCTTTCTTAAGAAGCTGCTGGGATACAACGCACTCTAATACAGAGGCAAGCTGTATCCTTATCTGCTGCTGCTGATTTGGCGGAAATACATCAATGATCCTGTCAATGGTCTTGTCCGCACCAATGGTATGCAGGGTGGAGAATACTAAGTGACCGGTCTCCGCTGCTGTGATCGCTGTGGAGATAGTTTCCAGATCTCGCATCTCTCCTACCAGGATAACATCCGGGTCTTCACGCAGTGCAGCCCTCAGTGCCTGTGCGTAACTCGTTGAATCACTGCCAATCTCCCTCTGGTTAACCACTGACTTGTCATGTCTGTGAAGATATTCGATCGGGTCCTCCAGAGTGATGATGTGATATGGATAATTCCTGTTTATCACATGGATCAATGAAGCCAGTGTAGTTGATTTCCCGCTTCCTGTCGGCCCTGTTACCAGAACGAGACCTCTTTTCCGCGAGGTCATCTCCACTACCTCTGCAGGAATACCAAGATCCTCAGGCTCCGGGATGTTGAAAGGAAGGCTTCGCATAACAGAAGCAAGTGTTCCTCTCTGTTTAAATACATTCACGCGGAAACGTCCCACACCTGAGATGGCATATGCGAAGTCTGTCTGTCCGTTATTCTGCAGTTCTTCTCTGTGACGGACATCCATCAGGGGCATGAGAATGTCTTCCAGCATCTGTGGGGTAAGGCGTTCTCCCTCTATGGGAGACAGCACACCATCGATCCTGTAACTGGGCGGTCTGCCGGTTGTCAGGTGGATATCGGAAGCCTTTACCTTCACTGACTGTATCAGTATTTCATCTAAATCATACATATTTCCTAATCTGCCTCGTAACTCCCTGGGATCTCCGGAGGACTCCGGTTCCGCAGGAATTCCTTCTATATTAATAGTCGTAAAATTAATAATCTGTGAGTCTCGATCATTCATAAGATGCCTTGAGCATCTCTTCCACAGAGGTGGTGCCATTCAGTACATAGCTGATACCATTATCTCTCAGTGTGCGCATTCCGCTGTTTCTGGCTGCGCGTTCCAGTTCCTCTGTTGTCCCATTCGCTGCGATCAGGTCACGGATCTCGTCGTTGACCTCCATGATCTCGAATACACCGATACGCCCGTAATATCCTGTATGGCTGCAGAAATCACAGCCACAGGGTTCGTAGACATTTACTTCCTCCTGTGTATTCATTCTCAGAACTCTCTTCTCCTCAGAGGTTGCAGGGCGCATCTTCTTGCAATGGCTGCACAGCTTGCGCACAAGGCGCTGTGCAATAACTCCCACAACAGAATCTGCGATCAGATATCTCTCCACTCCCATGTCCGCCATACGGTTCAGAGTACCTACTGCATTATTTGTATGCAATGTAGAAACAACCAGATGTCCTGTTATGGAAGCCTGTACTGCAATAGCAGCAGTCTCCCTGTCTCGGATCTCACCGATCATAATGATGTCCGGATCCTGACGTAGGATAGAGCGAAGAGCTGACGCAAAATTCAGTTCTACCTTATTGTTGACCTGTACCTGATTTATTCCCTCAATATCTGCCTCCACAGGATCCTCTACTGTGACGATATTGACCGCTTCTTTATTTAATTCACTTAATGCTGTATACAGGGTAGTGGATTTACCGCTTCCTGTCGGTCCTGTTACAAGGATGATCCCGAAAGGACTGGCCAGCATATGGTTGAAACGTTCCATCTCATCGGGTGGAAGTCCCAGTTCTTTCTTGTTACGTGTAAGGTTCAGTTTGGAAGAGATTCGCATTACGATCTTCTCTCCATGTACGGTCGGAAGAGAGGAAATACGGATATCATAGTCCTGTCTGTCTACCATGATAGACATTCGGCCATCCTGCGGTTTCCTTTTCTCTGAAATATCCATACCCCCAAGAATCTTGATTCGGGTGGAAATTGCCGGAAGAAGACTATTATCATAGACCATTCGCTCATAGAGCGCACCATCAATCCTGTAACGGACACGAACTTTGCTCTCAAGCGCTTCAATATGAATGTCGCTGGCTCTCTGTCTGATCGCCTGCTCCAGTAAAGAACGTACAAGCTGTACGATAGGTGCATCGCTTACGTCTGCATCTGTGTCCTCATCTGCTGTATTTCCACGAAGCTGTGCTCTCTCCTGTGTAAATCGTCTGGCTGCATCCAGTGTCTCTGATGCACCGTAGCATCTGTCGATTGCTGCCAGTACATCCCTGGTAGATGCGATATACGGCTCTACCTGCAGATTCGTTACAATGGAGATATCATCAATGGCCGCCATATCCATAGGATCTGCCATTGCAAGATGAAGGATATTCGCATTATATGGGTCAAGTTCAAAAGGAATACAAGTGTATTTCTTAAGCAAATCGACACTGACCAGTCCTCTGACTTCCTTCGGAATTGTCACACCTGTCAGCTGGACTACCTTAAGGCCTAACTGCATCTGAAGTGCACGTACGATCATGTCTTCTGTGATAAATCCGTTATCCACCAGGACTTCACCGATCTTCTTACCGCTTCCCTTCTGTAATGCAAGGGCTTTCTTTAATTCATCTTCTGTCAGTACATTCTGCTTGATGAGCAGGTCACCAAGTCTCATTCGTTCACGTCTTAATGCCATCTATGCGTCTCTTTTCCGAATTTAGCAATGCCCTGTTTCTGATACGGCTAAGCTGCCAGCATACCGATCACTGATATTTTCAGGTACGCTAAATGCTGTATCTAATATATATCAAATACAGTAGAAAACCGAAATCATATTATAGACATTACTATTCTCTTATCTTCAGATTTTTATGCTACTGTCCACTTCGTTCTCAGTAACATTTTCTATTGATTCAAACTTAACATATCTTGTATAGTTTGTCAATTTTTGTTTCCCTATTTGCACATACTTTTCACATTTTCCAGACATATCCCGCAGATTATCAGGCAAAAAACTCAAATTTAACTTTAACGTTTCAGTTTTAATGCTGATGGTTCATTCCGGAAATATATAGAAAACGCAAAAAGGCAAAAGCCCTGGACAGTAAGTTCTGTCAGGCGCTTTTGCCTTTCTTATGCTATTTAATTTCCGAGCAGTTATTCGGTGTAGAGTCACGTAGTGAAAGCGGTTTTCGAATATCCGATTGACTTATTTCGCCTTAAATACTGCAACATCCTCTGTAGACAGGTCAATCTTATCAGAAATAATAGATATTGTATTTGAAGAAGAATCCGGTGCTGTCAGTCCTGTTGCGGAAGAGCTTGCAGAACCGCTGTTCTTCATTGCATCCTGCAGGGTATTGCTTACGGTTACATTTGAACTGAAGATATCTGTGCCGGAACTGATTGCTGTGCTGCTGTTCTGCATCTCCTGCACCTGCTCAGAAGTCGGATAGAAGGATGGCTGACGGATATATCTGAAGCTTGCACTATATGCTTCACCTACCGTTACACCATTCTTTCCGGAAGAACAATGTACTGCGATCCAGTCACCTGCGTCTGTCTTACCGCAGAGAATACCTACATGGTTATCGCTTCCTGCTTCTGGTCCTTTCTGGAATACGAGATCGCCAGGCTGTGCATCTGCTTCGCTTACTACGTTTGCTTTCTCCCACTGGTCTGAAGTTCCGTCTCCTACGGCTTCCTGCATAGCTTTTTCCTGATATCCGTTGATTACTGCCCAGGTAACAAAACCGCTGCAGTCCAGACCATATGCACGAATTGTACCGGTACTCTTGCTTCCTTCAGCGGATACTGTCTCAGATGTTCCCCAGCTTGGATCATCTCCGATTACTGTGGATTTACCACCCCAGAAATATCCAACC
>ERZ791907.965-NODE-965-length-22923-cov-3.182657_pt1 | contig 22923 bp, 20 predicted proteins | sample MGYA00510145_ERZ791907 | MGnify/ENA primary metagenome ERZ791907 (study PRJEB30046, sample SAMN00792089) | human gut metagenome | study: EMG produced TPA metagenomics assembly of the A metagenome-wide association study of gut microbiota in type 2... | reverse complement strand
AGGATGGTCGTTGCCAATGCCTCCGGGGGTGCACCGAGCTGTGACGCAATGGCCCGCAGCGCAGGCTGCAGCACAGCCGAAAGCCTCCGCCGCACGGCATCCGGCCGTGCCAGCAGCAGATCATAGAATTCGTAGTAGAACAGCCGCGCGGTCATCATGGCCGTGTACTGTGCGGCTTCGCCCCCCAGCGGAGAGGAACCGCAGCCATCGCACAGGCAAAGCGCAAGGTGGTCCGCCCCATGGATACCGAACATCTGATCCTGCCCTTTCTGCCCGGCTTCCAGGCGGTCGGCCCCCGGTTTGGAAAAGCTGTAGCACTCCATGGTCACTGGTCTCCTTCCGTCCCATCGTCCGCAGGGTCTGCCGGGAGATTGGTGTCGATGTCATCCGGATCCGGCTGTGCGTTCCATGCATCCTCCATCTGCTTCCAGCAGCTTTCCACATCCTGTTCCCGCTTCCAGTGCTCCATCATCTTCTTCAGGAACGTACCGCCCTCCTCAGGCTCCTCCACAGGCAAACCGACCGCTGCCCGGAGCAGCATCCCGCTGAACTCGCTCATCGTGGTATGGGCGCAGCCGACCGCCATTCCCAGCACCTCGTCATCGGGGATGCGGTCGATGCAGTCCACCATCACATTGTAGCTCAGAATTCCGTTATCCGGATCCATCCGGAAGCTGCCCCACTTCTGATTGAAGCAGCGATCCACGATCACTTCCCGGACTTCTGCCAAGTTTTCCGGGCGGATCCGGATCGGGAATTCCATTGCAATGAGGATGTCCCTTTCGCCGGTCAGCAGGTAAAGGGGCAGCCGGTTGAACACCGAGGCCGGCGCCGGGATCAGCAGCTGGAAGAGCCCATTCTCCTCGTCAAAGCTATACGTTCCTTCATGCTCGTCCAAAAACTCCTGCACGCATTCTGCAAGCTCCATCGAATATTCCCGTTCCATAATAAACCTCCCGAACGTATGATCTCATTTCTGTACGATCCGGCGGGGCGTTTTCCCCTTTCCGGTGTGCACAGTATACGGGATGTGCCCTCCGTCCGGCCGGAAAAACCCCATTTTTTTGCTATTTCAAAAAATTTTTTCCGGAAGTGTATTCCTGGGGGGCTTTTCTGTTCCCACGGGGCGCGGGATGTGTTATGATAAGGTCAGAAGCAAAACGGGAGGAATGGATCATGCGCGACAAATGGCCCGTCGGTACGCTCCTGCATCTGCGAGACGGGACCGAGTATACGATTACTGCATCCAATGAGGCAGGCGGGACTGCGCTCATTTACTTTGCCAAAAAGCACGGCAGCGGAATCCGCACCGTGCTGAAAGAGGCTTTTCCGCTGGACTGGGTGCGGCACTGCGGCGTGCCTGTCCCACCGAAATACAGCGATCTGGCCGAAGACGACCCCGCCCTGCGCAGCTGTTATACTTTTTTAAGAGAACAGGCAGCGCGCGAGATGACGATCAGTCAGGCGGTGGCCGACAACACCCTGCAGGTGCAGCCGCTGCGTACCCTGCTGGACATCCAGTGGATCCGGGAGCCGGACGGCACTCTGTGGGAGATGCCGGATGCCCTGTCCTGCTGCATCCTGGAGATGGACGACCTCAACCACCCCGACGGGCGTTGGCTGAAGGACATCCTGCGCGAAGCCATGGAGCCGGACAGTCAGGAGCACCCGCTGGGCAATCTGCAGCCGGACAGCGATCCGCTGCTGGCCGTGCCGCCGTTGCCGCTCACGCTGGTCATCGTATGGCATCTGCTCAGCCTGCTGGAAAAGCTCCACCACGCCGGGTATCTGCACGGTGACATCAACCTTGGCAATGTGTTCCTCACCATGGATCACACCGGCAAAAAGGTGCTGAGCGCGCAGCTCATTGATTTTGGCAGCGCAAGGCCCCTGACCGATGGCCGGACAGCGCCGCTCGGGCAGGAGGATGTGATGGCGACCGCAGGCTTCTGCGCACCGGAGCTGTGGGGCGATGGCGAGCAGAAGCTGACCCCCAAAGCGGATGTGTACTCCGCCGGCAAACTGCTGCACTGCCTGCTGGATCAGAACACGCTGGAAGCCATGCGGTGCGGCTGGAACGACAGCTTTCTCTGCGAGCTGGACAGCACCGCGCTCCGCTACGATCCCCGGATCTCCCCGTCCATTCAAAAGGCCCTGGATCAGATCCTGGCCGGTGCGGCCCGGGAGGACCCGGCGGCGCGCAGCTCGGCGCAGGAGATGATGGAGCAGGTGGATCAGCTGCGCCGCAAACTTGCACCTCCGCCCTGGCAGGTGAGCCTTGCACTGCCGGAGCTGAACAGCCGCGAAGTGCTTGGGCGTGATGCAGACGTTGCAAAGCTGGAAGTGGCGCTGCGCGAGCACAGTGCGATGGTGCTGCACGGCTTTGCCGGCATCGGCAAAACGAAGCTTGTCACACTGCTGGGCCGGGATTGGAAAAAGCGTTATCCTTTTACGCAGGTGTTTTATACCTTCTTTCCGGGCAGTATGGAAAGTCTGGTGGCAAATACACTGGCCACGAACATCAGCACGGTAGAGACTACGGAAACGAAGAACGGCAAAACCGTTTCCCGGGCTTCCTCCCTTGTCATAGAGGATGTGTTCCGTGAACTGAACGCGCAGATGCGGCCGGACGATCTGCTCATCATCGACAATGTGGACGACGACTCCCGGCGCCGTTGGAGCGTTCTGGTGCATGACAAAACGCTGCCGGGGCAGCATGATCTGTTCACCCGCCTGTGCGCCCTGCCCTGCCGGGTGCTCTTTGTCACCCGCATGGACATCTCGGACTGCAAGGGGCTGGTCTCCTTCCCGGTGGGGAAGCTTTCCCCTGCGCCGCTGCGCGCCATTCTGCGCCGGTACAGTGAGGATGCCGTCCGCCGCAGCGATGCAGAGCTGGATGTTCTGCTGGCTCTGGTGCGTCACCACACCATGACGGTGGATATGATCGCCCGCACATTGCAGGAGAGCCGTCTGACCGTGCCGGAAATTTATGCAGAATTGAAACAGGGCCATTATGATTCCGATGCCTTTGCAGAGATCGAAGGCAGCGATTATGACGAGCGCCGGATCGAGGGGCATCTCATCTGTCTGTTCCGTCTGGCCCGCTTTGGGGAAACCGAGCAGTCTGTGCTGCGCTGCGCCAGGCTCATCAGTGAAAACTACGGCATGCGGGAAACGCTTTTCCTTTCCTGCTGCCCTCATGCGACAACGGCCGAAAACACCCGGAATATCCAGGCGCTGGATCATCTGGTACGGCTGGGCTATATCCGGCGCGAAACAAATGAGGATCATGAAGTTGTTCTACGCCTGCATACGCTGATCCGGGTGGTGGCAAAAAAGGAAATGCCGCTGGATGCCGCGCAGGCCGCTGCCTTTCTGTCGGGCATGCCGCGCGCCTACAAAACGCGCGGTGTGGAGATCCGCATGGATGACCGGGTCACCGTGGCAGAGGCCTATGTGCTTGCCTTGGAGGCCGCACCGCAGGAGCCGTTTTTGTCTGGTTACTGGGCCAGCTGCGCCTCTGCCTGGTTCCGCAACGCGCGCCAACATAAAACGGCAGAATCTTTTTTCCGGATGGTGCAGTATCTCCCGGCGGCCATGCGCACCTACCGGCAGCTGACCGATGACGCATCGACTGCGGGCGGTGCAGCTGCTGATTCAAAAAAAGTTCTGGAACTTTACTGGAATCTCTGGCATGTGTTGGACAGCGCGACACCGGGCCTTGTGCGCCAAAACTGCGGCATCACTGAGCTTGCCCGGGGGTACTGGACGTTCTGCCTGGGTGAGCCGGACCGGGATCTGACCCGCCCGGTGCTGTTTGATGAGTACCGGAAATGCGGCGAGCTGCGGGCAGAACTGCTGGAAAAAATTTCGGAGATGTTCCGGCCCAAAGATTTTACAGACTATTGGGTATATACCGACATTTCCAATGACCCCAAAGAGAAACAGATTGAACTTGGAACGGCGCTGCTGGAACGCGTAGAACGGAGATTGACCGAAGACTATGAAAACGGGCTGCGCCTCCGGAAGTGGCTTATTGAGCAGAGGGATCTGCATTGCCCGGAGTGGAGTCCGGACGCGCGCGGGGAACAGTTCTGGCTCTTAGTGCAGGAATGCCAGGATTATCTGGATTTTCTGCACCGGCAAACGCCGCCGGATGCAAAAAAGCTTGCCTCCTGCTGCAGTTCAGTCTGCGATCTGTACCGGGAAGAACTGAAAGATGATGGAAAAGCAGAGATATACGCAACGCAAGATTTCCGAATCGAGCTGGACTATCTGGAACATCCGGAACGCTATAAGCCGATCCGGGATCCGTGGGATATCGAACCATTTTGCTGGAATATTTTGTCCCACGAAGCGGAGTGGGCAAACGATCCGGAACGGGCGATGCAGATTTACATCCGGTTGCGGGAAACCTGCCAGCGTGCACAGATCGAGCTGGAGGAAACACCGGATCACCCGCTTTATGAACGGATACACCAGTCGCTTCAGCAGACTGTTCTGACGGCGGAACAGCGGCTTGGAAAAAATGCGCCTGCCACACCGTATGAACAGCGTTATCAGGAAGTATGCCGGCTGTTCAATGAAAAGCAGCGACAGCGGTTCCTGAGTATGCGGCAGCGGATCAAAGATGTGAAGATTCAGAAAGAAGTATCACAGAAGCCCCCGCCAACCGCACAGGAAGCCTTTCTGGCGGCGCTCCGCAACGGGACGGCATCGCAGACAGACATCGAAGCGTACCGGAAGAAGTTTTTTTCAGAGCTGACGTTCCGGTGCACGGGGCTGGACGACATTCTGGTGACGCTGCAGGAGACCGGGAACGAAGCCGAACTGCTGAAATGGCTGGAACAAACCATCCGCTGGAAAAATTCCCGTGCAGATTCCTCGCCTGAACAAACGTTGGTGAATGATACATCTTCTGCCGAGGATCGTGCAAGATTTTATAACGGTCATTTTGATCTGGCGCACTACTATCTGGCTGCAGCACATGCGGCCCGGCAGATTGGAGAAACCGACAAAACGTCTGCTCTGGTGGAGGAGATCTTTGCAATTCTCTCAGCAGACCGCCAGACCGTGCGGGAGTATTCGCTGGACTGGCGCTGTTATAAGCTTCTGCCCTGGCTGAAAACGTGCAGCGTATACGCCTATGATTGCAGTGTTAAGAAACAGTATGTCCGCGCCGGAAACGCACTGTCCACTGCCTCTGAGGATTTTCAGGCTTATCTGGATGATTTGAACCAGAAGCTGAAAGAACCTTCCACAGACCCATGGGGTATTTCGCCTGCGAAACAGGAAATGAAAAACTTCCAGGAGCAAACAGATAAAATGTTCGGCTTTCTTGCCGCACAGCAGGACGCATTGGAAAAGGTCCTGCCGAAGCATCACCCGATCCTGGTGATGCACCAGAGGCTGGAAATTGCCTTCTGCACATCGAAAAAAGAAATGATGCGGCTGCGCAGGATAAATGCCAGGGAGACCCTCCTCGCCAACCTGCACAGCTGGGATTCCTGGTGGCACACGGAAGATTGACCCACCCTGTACTCCCCGAAAAGTATTTCCCCGCCTCACAAATCGTGTTACAATAAACATCTCTCCCCATCCCCTGATAAAAGCAACCATCAAAGGAGGAATCTTCCATGGCAAACGATATCGTAAGCCGGACCACTGCCGCCTGGAACCAGATCAGCAGATGGATCGAAGCTGCGCGTCAGCGGGACAATGCACTTGTGGAAAATGCGGAGGATCTGCGTGCGGCGCTGGCCGACCGGCACACGCTGATGACCGCCGGGTTCTATACCTGCCGCGCGATCCAGCTGCGCTGCGAGCAGGCCGTGCCAAAACCGAGCCAGAAAAAAACAACTGTGACGGACACGAAGTCTGCGGATCTTGCCGCGATCCCGAACCGCTGCCCGGATCTGCTGAAAGACCTGGAATATCCGACACTGAGAGATGCGCGGCTGGTGCGCGGCTGGCCGAAGGACATCCGCAGCAATGTCGCAGAGCGGCTGGAAGAAGCGTTCGGCCCCCTGTACGAGGGGACCGACACCTGGAAGATTCCGCTGAGCCGGGACGCCCGTTCAAACCGCAGCGGCCGCAAGAGCGAGATCTACAAGCTGGCCATCGCTCTGGGGCTGACCTGGCAGGAGATCGACACGCTTTTCCTGCTGTACCGCCAGGGCTATAACCCCCACGACCCGCTGGATGTGGCCTTTTACATCCTGTACCATTACAGCGCCTCTCACAACCGGGAGCTCGCCTGGAAGGACGTCATGGAGGTGCTCACGCTCTACCAGCTGAGTCTCCGCGGCTACGACCCGACCAACCCCACGGACCAGAAGAACCCGGTCGTGCAGGCTCTGAAACGCTGCCGCAAGGAAAAAGGTCATTCTCTCTCCTGGGCAGAGCAGCTGGAAGTGCTCCCGCTGTTCCCGCTGACGTCCGCGCAGGGCGGCCCTGGCACCAGCTCCGCCAATACAGGCACGGCCGTGCTCCAGCGGATGACAAAGGATCTTTCCGCTTCGAATACCGGCAGTTCCGGTGACGACGCCTTCAAGGCTGGACTTGCAGCCCAGATGGCTGAAAACGCAGCATACTTTGACTCGTTTACGATCTCCCCGGATGCTGTACCCTCACCGGAACCCGAAACGGAATCCGAAGCGAAAACCAAAGCAAAAACCGCATCGGACGTCAGCAAGCATAAAATGTTGGGCCAGGTCGAATCGTCTGCCTCGTATGGGCGCAGCCGGACGGCTGCGCTGGCATTGCAGGGGCTGCTGAAGGTGCTCGTCATCCTGTATCCCGAAGTTTACGCGGTAAAAGATGTGACAAGAGACCACCTGACCGAAGAGGTCGTCAGCTTTGTCCGGTATCCTCTGGACAACGCCGGCCTGCCGAGCAATAGCACGGATCTGTTCACTGCCATGCTGGACCGTGTCGGTGCCCCCAACAACTCCACAAAAGCCGGGCTCGCGATTCCCGACCCGGAGGACGCACTGGAATTTCTGCGCAGCCGCCTGATCGTGCTGAATGACCATTGCAGCAAGATGACTGATGTACTGGACGGCCGCGCAGCGGTCAGATGGGCGCTGGATCACGATGACGTGCTCCTGCTGGGCTGGTTCCTGATCCGCGGTGTGATGTCCGGGGAGCACGCCGATGTGCTGGATGCGTGGGAAAAGGTCCTGCAAGAGAAACGGAAGCAACTGGTAAAGCAGGGCGATCTGGATCAGATGGACCTGTTCTCGCAGCATGCCGGACGCATCCTGCGCGAGATCCGGAGCATCCAGCCGGGCAGCGACCCGGCCGAGCAACTGAAATACACCATGAGTTCTTACAACCTGCTGCTGAAAGTATTTTCGGATGCCGGGTTGCTCTCCATGTCCGGCATCTACCTGCCGCGGCCGATGGACCGCCTGGTGGTAGCCTCGATCCTTTATCCCTACGAGCAGGGTCAACAGCGGTGGGATGAGGAACAGACCAAAACGCTGGATGACGAGTTTGCCTTCGTTCCCACCCGGGACGAGATGGTTCTGGATCTTATCCACTACCTGATCGATCCAGACGACCCGCAGGAATAAACGCCCGGCTGCCCGGACATCTGCTGCCGTGCAGCCGCAAAGGAGCTGTTGCAAAATGACGCAGCATCCACAACAGCACATTTCGAAAAATAGAACGTAAAACCGGACAATATAAAAAGCAAGTGTATCACAAATCCATCAAAATTTTTGATTTTGATAAAAAGTGATATGCTTGCTTTTTATTTTTACCGTGCTCACCCTCTCAGGCGCTAACGCGCCAGCTCTCCCAAAGGGAGAACCAAGAGCTTTGCCGCAGCATTTCTTTCCTCTCCCTTTGACAGACTTCCCACGGCTGGTGGAAGATGTCGCGTTAGCGACAAAAAGGGGAACAAGGTGGATTTGCGGAGCAAAGACGGAGAGGGCGAGACCGCTGGCCATTTTGCAACAGCTCCTTCTTGCTTTGCTGTATAGTCAGCTTTTCAATTTCTGATCTTGTCTCAAATACTGGATCAGGTCTTTCTTATAGACCTTCCAAAGCTTTCCCATTTTGAAAGCAGGAATCTCGCCGCTGTTCAACAAGCGCAGCAAAAGATTTCTGCCAACGTGCGTAATTTCCATCACTTGTCTGAAACTCAGGACATCAGGATAGTCGTCTAACATCAAAAATCATCTCCATTCTGTAATTTTATCTAATCGTCATGCTGTTTTCTTAGCTGATTTTTCAACCAATTAGAGTTCCTGCACCCTTGAATATAAGGATTTACATGGAAACCGAACCATCTGACGGTCATTCAATATGCTTTCTGGTATAATTACCGGATTGATTTCCAAATCATTCAAAGTTCTCATGATTTTCTTTTTGTGCCGGATGTTGGCTAATGCCTCTAAATCATCCAGAGATTCAATATACTCGCTGACAAGTGCTTTCGTTTTCTCTTTCAGGTCACTCTTCTGCACAGCCTCCATTGCGCCTGAAGCACTATACCACGCATCCTTACCAAACGGCTCCGCTGCTTCGCGCAGAATCGTAGGAATCTCATCACTGATTTTTCTAAAATAATGTAGCAACAAATGATTTTTGAATTTCATCCTTGACAATCCATTTTCACGTTCAAATTCTTTCAGATAAGGACGTTTCAACTGAATTTCATATCGAACCAGATTCTTTGAGTGTTCCAAATCATCTGACGAGACAGTTTTTTTCTTTGCGCAATTCAAAAGCTGCTGGTGCTTGTCATAGAGTGTAAAATCATATTGGGAAAGGCTTGCCACGTTGCCTCATTTGAGAGGAAAGAACAATCCAGCAAACTTTTATATTCTCCACTGGTTGAAAAAGGCCTTCAAAAGCTATATTATGAATATAATAAATCTTTAAGGGGGTTCTGAGATGTCACTCTCTAAAATCAGTCATTTGCCAGAGAACATTAAGGTGCTGAGAAAAATGTTTAGCACCATAGATCCTTATGCGCGTTGCATAGAACGGATACGAGCAACTATCAAACAGGCTGACCTTGAAGTTGATTTATATGATGATGAGCAGGCTAAAGAGATATATAACCTCTCCTGTTCATCCGGTGGTAAAAATCTTCCAGAAGACTATGATCATTTTATAGAAGATATGAAAGTGGAACTAGGCATATCTTCACTTGGCGAGTTATTAGGTTATACGGAGTCGGCTCTTGCTGACAGATGGCTCATTACAGGACAGTATAATTTAATGAGGGAGGCTTTGAGCAATATTTCTTGGGAGTACGACCGGGACATGAATGTTGATATAACTGAACGAAATCTTCAGAAAAAACAGAAATATGTACTCGCATGGGCTGGCTCGGACGGGAATGAGAATAAAGTTCCTTATTGGAGTTCTGTAATTATAGTTACAAAAACAATGTGCTATGTTAGAGATTCGAGTGAAAATGATGAAGTAATAAATTGCGTGACAGAAAAAGTAGAGCTTCCTGATGACCCGGAGAAGGCTTTGTATCAACCTTTCAGAAGCATTGTAATGGCCATTGATAAATCAGGTGAGCTTTTCAATCTTTTTAGAATCAAAACACAACAGCGCCCGGTACTTCTTTATTTTAATACGGTAGGTGAACCTGCAAAAGATTCTATTAAGGAAATACTTCCGAGTATAAAGTCAAAAACAAAAGAAAGTTTTGCAAAGTTCATATCAGATATATTTTCGCTTCAAAAAATGTGGATTTGGAATAAGCGAAAGGGTACAATAAATAATGCGCCATCCAATGAACAGAGGCTCAGAACCATAAAGATTCTTCAATCAATGCTTCCACTTATTGATGACCATGGCTACTCTAAAACAATCGAAGTATATGAAAACGAGCTTGACCAAATTGAGCATATGGTAAACGAATATGTGAAGACTTGTAAAGATACTCCTCCGCTACATCTTCCTATAAGCGGTTTTGGAGATTTTACATTTTTTGAATATCCTCAACGTCTAAAGGAAGCCATCGATTATATCTCGGAGATTCCGCCGGCATTAACCGGACTTCAAAATTATTTAATATCGTGGGAAAAAAGCAATAGCGCTTGGTTAGTATCAACCATTCTTTTATATAAAAAGCGAGTTAAAAAGATGTACGACAAAAATACTGCGGAGGAGATCAAAAAGAATTCTGAGGAGAGAAAAGCACTAGAGAAAGCCTGCATGGACGCTCTGCCGGGAGAATCGGTCTTTTACGAGCTTGCTGACCGCTGTTTTTATAGCCAACCTATATGTGTATCAGGCGAAATAATTTATAAAGATATCTGAACATGTTTATAGAAAAGCACGCAAAGTTAAAAGATTTTGCGTGCTTTTCTTTTTGATTAGATTAGATGCCGCTTGCAACTGCATTTTTCAAGAAAAATGCAATCGCTAATGATGATTTTGGAGTTACTAGAAGTCGCAAAATAGTCCGAAAGCGCACCCTGCTCACCCATATTTTTTGTTATATACTATAGCCACAATCAATCAACGCCACGCACTACACCGTTCGGTCAGTTGTATTATTTGCAACGCACACCGGGGATGCAGTCAAGCAGGGTGAAGGGCGATTGCACGTATGCTCACCGCATACACACCACCAGCACACCGGAACACGGTGGTGCGGGCAATCAAAAAGTGACGATGTTTCGCATTGTTGCCATAAAGTTGCCACGTTGCCACTTTCCGGTGGATGTACCTTGATAACTGAATAAGCAGGCTGCAAGCCGGATGTGAAAGCGTCTGGCTACAGCCCAAGTACTGCGGAGAGTGCCGGTGGTTTTGTGCTGCCTGTGTTCTCTGTGGTGTCCGCCACTCAACTGATAAGGAGAATTGCTATTATGTACAACGAAGATTCATATGACGAAACTGTAAATCCTGCCTTTGATCTCTACCGTGAGTTCAGAGCCGAGGATGAGCGGAAATTCCGTGAAGCGCTTGGGGAGAATGAATCAGATAATTTCGATGATCAAGCTTCCGAAGCAGGTGCTGATTCTTCTGGCGGTGCTGTTACAGGCACTCCTGAGAGTTGGTGCAATATGACCGGTGGCAAAGCCGTGAACATGGAATTTTTCGGTAACGAAATGGTTTCTGAACCGGACGACCCGAAGAATGTCCTGTACAGCGAACCCGGCTATCTGAAGGAGACGGAGACTGTAGGTGCTGAAAGCGCCATCACTCCTGAGCCTGAAGCATGGGCTGAAACCATCCCGGATATACCCACCGGCTCGAATTTTTCTGACTCCAAAGCAGTGGATGCGCTGACGGCAGTATTTCTGGCCAATCGGTCCGGTGTCAAAGACTCCAAGGCAAAGACTCCTTCCAAGGATTCCAAGCCGGAAAAGCAGAAGGAACCGCTCCGCTTTGAACTTCCGGTCACTCCCAATGACCTGATGTTCATTGCTGACATTCCATATGTAAGGGATGATTGCAATCCAGCACTGTGGCACTGCCTCCATAAACTGGACAACCTGATTCCGTGGCTACGCAAGCGTCTGCCGAAACAGGAACAGCTTGAGGTAGGCAGCGGCCCGCTGAAGGCCATTGCTCAGATTTATTCCGAGCATCCGGATTACCGTGTGGACACAGCCCGTTCTGCAAGAAGGATGATGTGATTCCTGTACAGAACGGCGTTGTTGATCTGTCCGGTAACGTTCCCTACCTACGTGAATCATATGACGATGAAATGTTCGATCATGTGGTGCAGGCAGAGTTTATTCCGGATGGGCAGATTCCCTCTTTGGAGGGCAGCTGCTTTGAGCACTTCTGCAAGACATCGCTGGGTTCCGACCCGGCCAAGCACCAGCTGCTGCTGGAGATCATCGGCTATACCCTCTGCAACACCGTCAAAGGAAAAAGCCTTTTCCTGCTGATTGGTGAGAGGGACTGTGGAAAGTCGGTAGTGATCAACCTACTGGCAGAAATGCTTCCGCCAGACAAGATCACCAACTTTACGCTGGGCCAGTGCGGTGACAACCGGAACACACAGCAGTTGTGCAATGCCTGCGCGAACCTGTCTGGCGAAAACGAAGAGGACAGCATCAAGTCCATTCATATCCTGAAAGCCTGCACCGGCGGAGACCGTATCTCTGCCGGTTGCCGGTATAAGGACAACATTATGGTCAAGCCCTGCGTCCACTTTGTATTCGCGCTGAACCGGATGCCGGACAACCAGTCCGCCGACACCTCGGATGCGTTCTACCGCAGAATGCGCCCGCTTGTTTTCCCCTATAGCATCCCGTTTGAACAGCAGGACCCGTTTCTGCTGGACAAGCTGCTGGAAGAGAAAGACCTGATCGTGACTGCCGGCATCTGGGCTCTGCACCGGGTAATGCATGACGCGACCTCGAACTACCCCTTCACGGTTCCTGAAAGCTCCAAGGCTTTTATGGATGAGTACCGGGATGATGCAAACTCGGTACGTGCATTCATCCATGACTGCCTTGCGTTCAGCACGGAAGAAAGCGGGTACTCGGAGGACTTCAACAAGGCTTACAAGGCCTACTGTGACCGGAATGGTCTGGAAAAGATGAGCACCAAACGGCTGATCGGCCAGATCAAGTCTGCCCACAGCGGCGTGGAGCCTTTCCGCAAACAAGAAAATGGAATCCTGCGCCGTGGTCTCAGCGGCGTTGGTTTCCGGAAATAAAATATACATATTAAGATAGGAGCGTTTTACAATGAACGAAATGAAGAAGGATACCGCAGTCAACCCCACTGACATTCTGGCGAATATCAACCGCAACAAAAATGCACTACTTCGCGCCGTGAGTTCCAACCGTGCATTGATCTACTGCTCAGCTCAGAAAGCTTCTGTTGCAGGCTGGAATTATCAGATGCCTCAAATCATTAAGGAAACCAGCTATCTGAATGTGCCGGAAAAGCCTGCGCTGGAATCGATTGTGGATTTAATTGAGCAGGCATACCGCAAGCAGCACCGTTCTGAACTGGGGCTGAAGGTGATGCTGGAAGAATGCTTCAGCATGACAAACTGGTATCAGATCCTTTACAGCCGGTATGAAAACTTCAAAGAAGGACACGCGCGTGACCTGACCTGCATCAACCGTGATCTTCTGTTGACTCTTGAAGCCATGCTGAGCCTCTGCATCAACAGCTATTATCAGTCCACCTTTGTCCTTCACCTTAAGGAAGCGGTCGATGAACTGAACCGGGTCGTTGCACAGGCTGCTGAACAGTAAAATTTGTGTCCTCAGATGCCGATTGGTGTCTGGGGACATATTTATATAAGAATATTATAATTTTTTGCAAATTTGATTGTATTTTAAGGTCATATCCGTTCCCATACGGAACTATATCCTTAAATTATTTGAATCACTTTTGCGACACAGAAAATGGTGAGACATTATGATAAACAGCAACATTCATACCGTTGAACTGTATAAACGGGTATGCTATTCCGAGCAGCTTGCCCTCTCCCGTACCATGAAACGCCTTGGAGTTCCATCCTATTCTAAAGGCCACGGTTTCATTTATGTACTGGAAGGACGAGAGAGCGCCGGGATTACATCCATTGGACTGTTTAGTCACTACAGCAAAGCACTCGGATACAATGTGGACTTCCATCTGGAAATCGCCCTGAACCCGATGCGTGCTGTCTGTGATACTGCACAGAAAAATGCAAAGGCAATCAGCCCCGATCTGCTTCCCGATGCACTGGCAGAGGTACTTTTCTCTGCTGACCAGATGTTCAGACTTGACCTTTTGGATGATGTAAGTCTTTCGCGGGTCGATTTCTGCACAGACCTGAAATTCGACCGGCAGGAACAGGCAGATGAATATATCCGCCTGCTGAAAAAAGTGCCCTGCAAACGGGTTCTTCGGGAGGTTCTTCACTGGGACAGTACGCAGTGCCGTTGGGTTCCCTATTCGGAGTCCAAATTAGTACGCTGTGGTTCCTATGAGTTTCAAATCTACCCGAAGCAGCCGCAGATGCTGACACGTGGTCTGTCCGGGGCAGAGTATGCCAAAGGCGTTGTCCGGATCGAGCTCCGGGCGGGACGAAAAAAACTGAAGTCCTTACATTATAAATATGCCGCTCTTCTGAACCCCTGTGAAAACTGGTGTCAGGAGCTCATGGTCATGGCAGGGCTTTCAGGCAAAATTATAGAAGGGATGATGATTGACATGCTGGGTACCGGCGATTTTTACCCCATGAAGACCATTCTGCAAAAAATCGATGCATCCGGCTTCTATGCCTGCACGAAGCAGCAGATGAAGCGGGTCCTCGACTACTTTCCCCTTCACAGCAGTGGGGAAGATGCGCTGAAGCACCTTGGTCTGTCACAAAAGCAATGGCGGGAAGTGGTGAATCACTTTTCAAAAATTGGGTGCTGCCCGATTCCAATTCCCACAAGAGCGTGTCAGCCATGGTATCCCGGTGTCACAAACTGGGATGCTTACTTCTGCACGGCTTGAAAATCACGTATCTGCAATATTATAAAGTATATATTATATACCCGACCGTATATCAACCATACCAGAAAAGGAGTGTTATTTATGGAAGCTATTGAAATGCCCATCGTCCCCAAGGAACCTATCCACTATACCCGTGACAAGGGTGTGGTGCCCATCAGCCAGAAGTGCGTCTTCACGCTGGAAGAGGCCGCGCAGTACAGCAACATCGGAATCCACAAGCTGCGTGAAATCAGCGATGATGAAAACTGCAAATTTGTGCTGTGGAACGGCAAAAAGCGGCTCATCAAGAGGAAGAAGCTGGAAGAGTATCTGGACAACTGCTACTCGATCTGAGCTGCTGTACATCGGGCTGGGGCCTTCGGGTTCCAGCCCTTTATTATAATAAGGAGAATATTACAATGAAAGACCGTAAGACTAAGAAACACGTCAAACTCAAAACCGGCGAAGTAGAACGCAAGGATGGCTATTATACATATCGCTGGACAGCACACAATGGCACACGGCATAGCGTTACTGCCAAGACGCTGGACGAACTGCGTCTCAAAGAAGATGATATTAAGCGCGACCAGCTGGATGAACTTAAAACGATTACCCGTGATGTGACGCTGAATACAATTTATCTTCTCTGGAAGAAGAACAAGCGGGGCCTGAAAGACAACACTTTCACCAACTACTGCTATATGTACGATTTATTCGTGAAGGATGATCTGGGGCAGAATCAGCTCCGGAGCATCCGACGTTCTGATGTGAAAGCTTTTTATAACAAGCTGGTAGAGCAGCGTGGTCTGAAGATTAACACACTGGAGATCATCCACAATGTCCTGCACCAGATTTTGCAGGTGGCCGTGGACGACAACTATATCCGGCAGAATCCAAGCGACCGGATTCTCAGTGAGCTGAAGCGTTCCAGCTGCTATGAGGAGCCGCACAAGTGTGCCCTGACCATTCAGGAGCAGGAGCTCTTTCTGAATTACCTGCGGAAAGAAGGCAACCCCTATCATCATTGGTACCCTGTCTTTGCCGTGATGGTCGGAACCGGAATGCGTGTGGGTGAGGTCACCGGCCTGCAATGGGAAAATGTTGATTTTGAAGAAGAAGTCATTACCGTTGACCATACGCTGGTTTACTACAATCACCGGCAGGAGGTTGAAAATGCAGGCTGCACTTTCAATGTCCACAGCACCAAGACCGAAGCGGGCAACCGCCAGATTCCGATGCTGCCTGAAGTGAAAGAGGCGCTTCTGATGGAAAAGGAGTATCAGGAGTTGACTGATACCCATTGCACCTCCAGTATTGACGGCTATAACGATTTTATCTTTGTCAATCGCTTTGGTGCAGTGCAGCATCAGGGTACACTGAACAAGGCTCTGCGGCGCATCATCAGGGACTGCAATCAGGCTCAGCTGGACTCCGGCAAGGAGAACCCTGTCCTGCTGCCCAATTTCAGCTGCCACTCCCTGCGGCACACTTTCACTACACGACTGGTGGAAGCCGGTGTCAACATCAAGGTGATTCAGAACCTCTGCGGCCATACGCGGTCGGACATCACCCTTGATATTTATACCACTGTCACCAAGGAGCTGAAACTGCGTGAGTTCGGCAACTTCTCGGAGAAGATGGCCCAGCAGCGTGCAGAACTGGACAAGATGAATGCTGCCTCTGCTGAGGACAGCGAATAAAACAATGAAACCAGAACAACAGGCTTACCTCAAATGCCTGTCGTTCTGGCTTTCTTTTTTGCATATTTATTGTCACTCATCAAGCACTGCCTGCTCACCCTCTTCCATGTAACGCAGCAGCTCATTTTTTCGTATACGCCACTTTCTGCCGACCTTAAAAGCAGGGAGCTCCCCGCTTTGCAGGCGGAACAGTAGTTGGTTACGTCCAATGCGTAAAATCTCCTGAACCTGCTTGAAGTCCAGAAGATACGGATAATTTTCAAGCACAGATAACACCTCTTTTTCTATGTTTTCTTAAAGAAGTGTTGTTTGATACGGTTTAATACAGTACCTCTTTATAGCTCAGAACACAGGCAAACCAAACTGGACAGTAAAAATTGTAGAACCTTGAAAACAGCCTGCCTGCCAAACACAATTCGTCTGAACCCTATTTGAAAATATATATTATACCCCTGTATGATGCACGTCCGGCAGAACCGGCTGCTGCGGAACATAGGAAAGGAGCATAGAATTTCAGAATCTGGTACTTAAAATCAGGAGGTATATCATGAAAAATTTACACACCGAAAAATTATTTGACAGACTGCTTGTTCAGAGCATGGAGGATGCACTATCTAATCTTCCACCTTGGCAGGAGACGGAAACCAGCCACAAGGCCGAAGATGTTCTGTCATCCCTGTCCAAAGAGCAGAATGACTGTCTGCGCAGCTATCTGAACGAACTGGCTGAACAAGAAGCCGCCGAAAAGCAAGCTCTCTACTTACAGGGTATTCTGGATGGCATTGCGCTTGCTGGCATTGTTCAGTTGGAGCAGCACATTGCCTACGGACGTTGGAAGAAGTTCCGAAAATAAAATCGTCGAGGCACTCTTCTACGTTCTGACTGCAAAAAGTAAAAGTCGAGGCACAAATTGATAATTCTAACTAAAAAGGAGCAACTATTATGAAATCAAATTTTAAGGCGCAGGTAGATGCGTTTGAATTGATCGGCAAGTACCATGGAAACATCAGCCGGGTGATAAAGAATCTGCTTGACTTGACGGACGGTGGGGAACTCATTCGCAAAAACGAAAAGGACAAATTTGAATGGAATCGGAAAGGGTTGACGATTGAAATCTATAAAGACAAGCATGAGCAAAGGGCTTTCATCAGAATTTTTGTTGAATTACCGATTCTTTTGGACATAGAACAGCACGAACCGGTAGAGTTAACTCCAGAATTGGTCAGCCAAGCAGAAAACAAAATACTGGATATTCTGCAATGAATTGGTATTTGGGACTTAGCACCTAGTGCGCAGTGGAAGATGAACATGGTTCAGCTGAGCAAGGATTTTTATGTTGAACATGATCCTCACCTGCTTATGAAGATTATAGAATACTATGTAAATATCAAAGACGGCAGACAATTCTGTAAAAAAGAACGTATTCAAGCGAAATATTCCGCATCTGAAGTGAACTCGATTGAATTTTGTGATGATGGTGTCTATCACACATTGAGCATTATTCAGAAAAACGTACTGTCGAAGGAAGCTGATGCTACTGTAGGCAGATTTTCTCAAACACCAACGCACAGGGTACAATATAAAATTGTCTGTTACCGAAAGGAATTGACTTGTTTTGAACAGCATCACGCTGATTTAAGAGAAAATTGTGACCTTAGAAGCAAATTCGTTTCAAGGTATCTGACTCAGCTAAATAAGGCTACACTTAAAATTCTTCAGGATGAGGCTGTAGCTTATTTTGATTCCTATTCGTGGGGAATTTCCGATACCGTACATGAGCGGATGAAAAAATTCTCCGAAAGGACAGGCATCAATTTTAGCCAAGAAGTTCTGAGCAAGATAGAGAATTATCTGATTATGGTCAATACAAATGACATTGCTGGCATTGTAGACGGTTTGCTGAGTATGGGGCTATCAAATGCAGCGGCGTTGGATGCGATATTTGAAAAGCTTGCATTGAACAGTCTGGTGATTCCAGATGATATTTTGGAACCAGAGGAGCGGAAGCTTTTCCCCTATCCAAGTCTGGAGCTACTGCTTCAGGACAAAGTTTGTGAAGAAAACTTATAACCAATCAAAAAACAAGGCAGTCAGAGGTGTAAATTTATCACCTTTGACCGCCTTGCTTCTTTCTGATCCTTTGTTCAGTTGTTCCCGGATGCTTTATAGTGTTCTTGCCTGTCCTTCAGCCCTTGCATATAGGCCAAGGCAAGCTGCTTGCTGGTTTCGTCGAGCTTATCCCACTCGGTCAGAAATTTACATTGGTCTTTACTGAACGCCACTGTTTCATCATCCAGTGCGAAGAACTGCGCCAGCGTGATACCGAATCCTGCGCACAGCTTTTGCAGTGTGTGGACAGTCGGCGCATTGGTTTTCCGTAGCATTGTGCTCAGGGTGGAGTATGGAATGTCCGCTTCCTTTGCCAGACGGTAATACGTCCATGAGCGGAGATCACATAACTCCTGAATCCGCGCAAGAACATCAAAATCTTCCACTGCTCCGTCCTCCTATGGGTAAAAATCTTTCTTATACTGCTATTCTACCCACAGAAAGCTGGAAGTCGAAGATGCTAAAAGACGCAGCAATTTCATTGACTATATAGCGGAAAACAGCTATAATCTTAGACAAGATAGTGTTTCTTTTCGTTACATTCTTATGAAATCCATAGTGCTTATCCGTCGGAAGGAGGATTTTTGCGGAGGTACGGTAAATATTGAGGAGGTCGAAGTTATTAACAGGATGCTTCCAGAAATTCTTATTCTTATTCTTATTGCGGCAGCAGTTCTTCTTTCACCAGCGTTAATTGTATGGGTCTATCATAAGAAATGCAAAATTCCCATTAGCACTGGTTGTGTCCTTTCCCTTGTCCTCTTCCGAGTAGAGGGCATGGGTTTGCACTGTTTGTTAGCTTGGCTGATCTGTCTACTTGCCGCAATCACCATGAGACGTAAATATTAAAGGGAGGAACTTTATCATGGAAGAAGCCTTGGTTACGATTTTAATTGTCTGTATTGTCATCTTCTTTGTTGCTCGTGGCATACTGCTTTGGTACTGGCGCATCAACGAACTTTTGGACACCCTTCATCAGATGGATAAGCGCCTTGAGCAGATGAACAAAAAGCTCGCCAAAATTCAGACATCAGCTGCAAACATTCCTGAGACTACCGCTACCAATTCCACAGCAGCAGCCGAACCTGCCCCAATCAACGGCAGCGACATCCCTGAAATGTGAGGTGTACCTTTAATCATGGCAGAACGATTCAAAATTTTGCAAACACTCTCTCCTGCGCAATTTGAAACAGATAATTCTTCTGTACAGATTGTCGCCGCACGAGTTTTGGAAGACGCCCAAAATTGTGGGCAGTATCTTCAGGTAAAATTCACCAATCAAAGCAATCAAACTCTGACTGGGCTTGACGTTGCCGTCCTGAACGGTGAAGCCCACATTGCCATCCAGCATTATGCCGGTCTGAATCTGAAACCGGGTGATTCGGTCGGCAGTAAAACGTTGATCTCTATCCCGGATAGCAACGATTTTTCTGCGCTGAAGCTTCGTCTTACAACCATCCAATTTGAACGCACTAATACGGCTCTACCGCCCGATATGCAGAACAATTCTTGCGAATCCCCTGCAATCAAATCATCGAAAAAAGTATCCGTCGATAGAATTCTGCTCATAGCCACAATCGTGTTTTTGTTGGTTGGCCTTGCACTATCGTTCTGTAAGTGCTTTGAAGGAATCACTTATCAGCGCAGCGCATTTTTAGGAGAAGATACGACTTCCTGGCCTCTAAGCCTTTTGCAGCTCATTTCTTTCTTTTCAGGTGCTGATTACGCTCCTCCATTTCCTCTTTACTTTGGCACATTGGGGTATTTTATTTCGTCGGTATTGGCTGTACTCTTGTGTCTATGGTACACAAAGAAAGAAAAAGCGATTCCCGTCATAAAAATTCTGCCAATCCTTCCATTTTGCTTTTCCTTCTCGATCATCGGCATGCTGGATTCTCGAAATTTTGTATCCATCAGTAATCAGGAAAACGCTTTCTTCACGCTAAAGCAGATTTCAGTTGAAACGCTCGGTTTTATATGGCTTGTCATGCTTCTCGTTGCAACTGTGCTTTTTCTTGCATTTTTGATTGTTTCACGACTCCAAAAAAAGAAAAAAGACATTGCTACATCTAAAAAGCATTTTTCCTTCAAGACAGCCGTGTGCATTTTGATTGAAGTCTGCATCATAATTGCGGCTGCTCTGTTTGGCGATTTTGTCTATGCGTCTCACAAGGAACTCTCCACTTACAATCAGTTGAGCATCCACGCACTCTATCAGAATCAGGTAGCCGCTTTTATTTCCGAAAAATATGGTGTATCAGATGTTCAATTTGGTGACCAAACCATATTTGCAATCACACAAAACAACCTTGGAAGCGGCTATAACATCCTTGACCGAGATGAACTTTATGATTCCAATAGCCAGTTCCTTGGTTATGTGTATTTCTGCGGTACCGTGGAGAATCCTCATAAAAATATTCTGACTGACAGCTACAATCTCTCGCTCTCCTATGAGCTTATGGATACACTTTCTACTCCCGAAGCAGAAGATCAATCTGCCAACAGTACACCTGCTCCTGATTATTCCGGCTATTGGTATAACGGAAATTCCACAAGTCCTTACTACCTCAGTATTGAAGAAGATTCCTCTGGCTCCTTCCTCAATATCGAAGTTTACTCTGATTACTATAAATGGACGGCCACTGCCCGTCCATCCACAACGGATACCTTTACTTATGACGATGGCTTCCAGCAGTCTTATTCCGAGGACTTCAATCTTCCTGATCTTGAGGGTACAATCACATTTGACTTCGATAAGCACACTGTCACATGGAAGGACGATTCCGACGAGACTGTAACTTTTACAACCTCCATCAGTGCATCCGGTTTTAATTCTTTTGTCGAAAAAGTTACTGCTGTAACCGAATCTTATAGTGATGATTCTCAACCCATCATTGAACCGATTGATCTCGCAGGTCACTATTGGTGTGAGCAAAATTCCGGCGATGCCTATATCAGCATTTACTCTGCACCCGAAGACAATCAGGAAGTTGGCAACATTGAAATATACTCCCAGCTGGAGAAGGCTAATTTTTCTGGCATTCTTTATAACATCGGGAACAACGAGTATGAAACCATCGCTGAAACCGGAATTCACTTTATCCTTTCGTTTTCTGGTGACAGTAACACCCCCATCTTTGAGTTGTATAGTATTCTTCCTTCTGGCAACCGCCAATCTTATGGTGAGTATACTCTGGACGAGCACTACTATAGTTAATTCAATCGCATTATCGGCATCTTAAAGTATATATTATATCCCTGAAACAGCACGGAGCTATTCCACACAGCTTCGTGCTGTTTTTATTTTGTCCATCGAAAGGAGCCTGCTATGGAATCTTTTGACCCTCAGATTATCGTTCACATCATCGAAGTTGCCGCTGAGGTACTGATTGCAATTCTTAACGATGAAGAATAACCATCATTCACAATTAGGAGGAAATTACTATGTCCGCAAATGTTGAAACCATGTTCTCTGTCCGTGAGACCCCTTGGCATGGTCTTGGCCGTATCGTTATGGATGCCCCTGCAAGCCGTGAAGCTTTGGAACTGGCTGGTCTGGATTGGCAGGTAGAGAGCCGTAATATCTATTCCGGCACGGGTGCTATGATTCCCGGCTATCGGGCCAATGTCCGCAGCACGGATGATGCTGTTCTGGGCGTGGTATCTGACCGCTACCGCATTGTGCAGAACGAAGAAGCATTCCAGTTCACGGATGACCTGCTGGGTGAGGGCGTTACCTATGAAACTGCCGGTTCTTTGCAGGGCGGCAAGAAGGTCTGGATGCTTGCAAAGTTGCCCGAAAAGTACATCATTGCCGGAGATGAAGTGACCCCGTATCTTGTGTTCTTCAACAGTCACGATGGCAGTTCTGGTGTGAAAGTAGCCATGACCCCGGTTCGTGTAGTCTGCCAAAACACTTTGAATCTGGCTCTGGGCACGGCAAAGCGCATCTGGACTGCTCGCCACACCGAAAATGTTCTGCTCCGGGTGCAGGATGCCCGTGAGACCTTGCAGCTTGCCAACAACTATATGGGGGAGCTGGGCAAGGGCATCCATGAGCTGACCACCATCAAGCTGTCTGACCGCAAGGTGCAGGAGTTTATCAACGAGTTTTTCCCTGTCACTGAAAATCTGACCGATGGCCAGCGGAAGAACAACGTGCGCTTGCAGGAAGATTTGAAGGCTCGCTATTATAATGCACCCGATCTGGAGTGGGTCGGTAAGAATGGCTGGCGGTTCGTGAACGCTGTTTCCGACTTTGCCACCCATGCAGATCCCATCCGTAAAACTCGCAACTACAACGAAAATCTGTTCCTGCGCACCGCAGAGGGCAATCCCATGATCGACAAAGCCTACAAGATGGTGCTGGCAGCAGCATAAAGGAGGACGTATGAACGATGTGAGCAACCGGGCTGTCCGGGAATTTTCTGAGTTCCTGAACAGCATCGAAGCCGATTTCCCGAAGCCGACTTGTACCACGGCATACGAGATCACGATGAAAAGCACCATCGTCAGTGCCTTGATTACGCTGGACACCGAAAAGCAGATGGACGAGCGTTTCTGGAACCATCTCCGGGTGCAGCGGAACATTCTGGATTTCCTGTATGCCCTGTGGCTGGATGATGACCGCACTTTGGTGGACGAGTTTTCCACTATTATGAAGGACTTGGTGGAATACAATTTTGAAATCACC